>ENA-UPXB01001957-UPXB01001957.1-human-gut-metagenome-genome-assembly--contig:-NODE-1957-length-12311-cov-4.009155_pt1 | contig 12311 bp, 10 predicted proteins | sample MGYA00250055_ERZ773386 | MGnify/ENA primary metagenome ERZ773386 (study PRJEB29103, sample SAMN06111974) | human gut metagenome | biome: human gut; feature: ankylosing spondylitis patient; material... | reverse complement strand
GCTACTACTCCGCTGATGCTGAGATGGCCGAAAAGGCTTCCATCTACGGCGCACTGACCCTGTATCTGGACTTCATCAACATCTTCCTGTATGTTGTCCGCCTGATGGGCAACAACCGCCGCCGCAGCTGATCTGTGTATTTCAGCCCTCTCCGTCAAGACCTCAGGCTTTGACGGAGAGGGTTTTCTTTTTATAAAATGTGTATAAACCCGGTTCCGGAATCGCATACTGCAATCAGAAAATCAAGCGAAACCATGACGGATTGGAGTAACGAACATGGAACAGATCAGGAAATTTCTGCGGGACAAAGGGTTTGCGCTGGCACTGCTGGCCTGTCTGGTGGCGGCAGCGGCGGCGGGGGTCTGGGCGGTACGCACCGTGCGCGACGAGCTGGACAAGAACCTTTCGGGCCTGAAGACACCGGACAGCACATCCACGGCCCCCGGCATCGATGAGGGGCTTTCCACCACCACGCCACAGGAGGACGAAACAACATGGGAATGGCCGACCGAACCCGCCGCAAACAGTGTAAGCAATGTGCCCAAGGCGGCCTCCTCGGCATCGCGGAGTGCGTCTTCGGCCTCCTCTGTGCCGCAGGCTGGCTCTGGCTCGGTGCGCGAACCATCCGCGCTGCAAGGTGCATCCTCGCCTGCCAGCAGTTCGGCAGCGCCTGCTTCCACGCAGCCGATCTCTGGCAGGGTGCTCAATGGATACAGCGGCGATGAGCTGGTCTACAACAAGACCCTGGGCGACTGGCGTACCCACAACGGCATCGACTATGCCTGCGCAAAGGATGCTGCCGTCCAAAGCCCCACGGCGGGCACGGTGGTGCTGGCCGGTTCCGATGGCAGCTGGGGCCCCACTGTGGCGATCACACAATCTGCGGTTTACGTCCCATGTGGCCATAAGAAGCAGTTTCCAGGTAGATCGGATTACGCAGTTTCAGGCGTTCTTCAATTGCTTTCGGACGCATATCGAACAGGTTCCAGATCTTTTCAGCTATCTCTCCGTCTGTCATTTTCACGTTGGCACGGCCAAATGTATTGACAAAGATATTCATAGGTTTAGCAACACCGATTGCATAAGAGACCTGTACCAGCATTTCATCAGCCACACCGGCGGCAACCAGATTCTTCGCGATATGACGAGCGGCATAAGCAGCAGAACGGTCTACCTTCGAAGGATCTTTTCCGGAAAATGCGCCGCCACCGTGAGCACCTTTACCACCGTATGTATCAACAATGATCTTACGGCCCGTCAGACCAGTATCGCCGTGAGGGCCACCGATCACGAACTTTCCGGTCGGGTTCACATGATAGATGATATCATCATTGAACAAAGCCTGAACATGAGCCGGGTACTGCGCCTTTACACGCGGGATCAGGATGTTCTTAACATCTTCAGCGATCTTTTTCTGCATAGCCAGATCCGCTTCTTCCTGTGTGATGCCTTTTGCAGTGATAAATTCATCATGTTGCGTGGAAACAACAATCGTATCGATGCGCAACGGCTTTCCGTTGTCATCATATTCAATCGTTACCTGGCTCTTCGCATCCGGACGGAGGTAAGGCATCAGGTCGTTTTCATTCTTGCGTATCTCGGCAAGCTCCCACAACAAACTGTGTGAAAGATCCAATGCCAGAGGCATGTAGTTTTCTGTTTCGTTTGTAGCATAACCGAACATCATACCCTGGTCGCCTGCACCCTGGTTGTAGGGATCTTCGCGCTCGACACCACGGTTAATGTCGCCACTCTGTTCATGGATAGAAGAGAACACGCCACATGATTTCGCTTCAAACTGGTATTCGCTTTTCGTATAACCAATTTTTTCGATCACGTTACGGGCTACATCCTGTACATCCACGTAAGCACTTGATTTTACTTCTCCAGCCAAGACAACCTGTCCGGTTGTTACAAGGGTTTCGCAAGCAACTTTAGAGTTCTTGTCATAAGCCAGGAACTCATCCAGCAAAGCATCCGATATTTGATCGGCTACTTTATCGGGGTGCCCTTCAGACACCGATTCGGAGGTGAATAAATAACTCATCGTTTTAAATTGAAAAGATTACTAATCTACAACTGAATTGAACTTGGAAGGATTTTTCTGCCGGACGGCAACGAAAAGGATATGTTTTTAGCATTTTTTCCCGTGGTTGCAAGCAATACAAATCTATCCACGTCAATTCATTCGCAAAGATACGCAATAATTGAGAATTGAAAGTTGAAAATTGAAAATTATTTCTTCTTTTTGGAATTACGTAAGGCTTTTTTATATTTAAAACCGGCCTTCCATTTCGCTGAATCAGAGCCATGTGTCCCTTTCAAGAAATCAGAGAACTTGATTTTCTTACCATTCGAATCTTCCGCTTCGCCTTTCGCTTTCTTGAAGACGATCCCTTGCGTCATCGCTTTATTAATTTCTTTATTCATAACTCAAATCTCGTAGTTCATAATTAAAACTTATAATTCGGATAAAAGTTCACGCATCGTCTTGCCAAACACAGGATGTTTCACCGACGGAGCTACTTCTGCCAACGGTTCCATTACAAACGACCGTTTGTGCATCAGAGGGTGCGGTAGCGTCAGCCGCTCCGTATGCAGGATTTGCTCATCCACCATTAACAGATCGATATCGATGATACGGTCATGATACGCACCATCACTTTTTTCGATACGTCCCATCTCGATCTCGATCAAACGGGTAGCGTCTAATAATTCCATAGGGGAAAGTTCCGTCGTCATAACGATCACGGCGTTCAAGAAAGTGTTGTCCGATTCAAATCCCCAAGGCTCCGTCTCATACATATCAGAAAGGGCAAGAACATCTCCCACCCTTTCAGCCAACAGCGCCGCCGCTGTCACCAAATTTCCTCGTTTATTACCTACGTTCGTACCTAATCCAAGGTAAGCTGTCGCCATAGAAACCGGATTAAAGGATTAGCATAGCGTCGCCGTAAGCACCGAAACGATATTTCTCTTTCAAAGCGATATCGTAAGCGTCCATGATCAACTCATAACCACCGAAAGAAGCTGTCATCATCAATAATGTAGACAACGGCATGTGGAAATTTGTCACCATGCTGGTAGCCACGCTGAAATCATACGGTGGGAAGATAAACTTATTCGTCCAGCCCTCGAACTCTTTCAGGTGACCATCCGTACTTACGGCCGTCTCGATCGCACGCATCACGGAAGTTCCGACCGCACAAACCTTGTGCCCCTCATCCTTTCCCTTGTTCACGATATCCACTACATCGGCATTTACGACCATTTGCTCAGAATCCATCTTATGCTTTGTCAAATCTTCCACGTCGATCTCACGGAAATTACCCAAGCCCGAATGCAATGTCAAGAAAGCGAACTGGCAATCCTTGATCTCCAAGCGTTTCATCAACTCACGGCTAAAATGCAATCCCGCAGCAGGAGCCACAACCGCACCTTCTTCCGCAGCAAAAATATTCTGATAACGATCCTCGTCTTCCGGTTCCACCTCACGTTCGATATACTTAGGCAGCGGAGTCTCGCCCAAGGCATACAAAGCCTTCTTAAACTCGTCGTGGTTCCCGTCATATAAGAAACGGAGCGTACGACCACGCGAAGTCGTATTATCAATTACCTCCGCGACCATGGAATCATCCTCGCCAAAGTATAACTTATTACCGATACGGATCTTACGAGCCGGATCCACCAATACGTCCCACAAACGTAAGTCCTCGTTCAGCTCGCGCAACAAGAACACCTCGATACGCGCCCCTGTTTTCTCCTTGTTACCGTACAAGCGAGCGGGGAACACTTTCGTGTTATTAAAGATAAACACGTCACCTTTTCCATAATAGTCTAGAATATCCTTGAATTCGCGATGCTCGATCTCACCCGTATCACGATGAACGACCATCAACCTCGACTCATCTCTGTTCTTCGCCGGATGTAAAGCGATTAATTCCGACGGTAAGTTAAATTTGAATTTCGAAAGCTTCATAATGCACTCTATTTATTTTTCTTCTTCTATTTTTACCACATTCTTCTCTAAGAAATCATCGATCTCCTCCGGAGACATACACATATCCAAGGTTACCTCTCCGATGCGAGTCCGTTCCAAGCCAATCAAATGAGCGCCAGAATCCAAGGCCTTCCCGATATCACGAGCCAACGCACGAATATAGGTACCTTTGCTACATACCACCCGTATCTTTATAACAGGCAAATCACACTCCAGCAACTCCAGTTCGTCTATAACCAATGTCTTGGATTTTAGTTCAACCTCCTCTCCTTTCCGGGCTAGCTCATAAGCACGTTTACCTTCGATTTTGCAAGCGGAGAACACCGGGGGAATCTGTTGGATCGTACCCACGAATGTCTTTAAAACCTCCTCCACGAGCTCACGGGTTATATGTTCCGTGGGATACACGGCGTCTATCTCTTTCTCCAAATCGAAAGACGGGGTAGTCTCTCCCAACTTCAACGTAGCGATATATTCCTTCGTCTGATATTGAAACTCATCGATCCGCTTCGTAGCCCTTCCGGTACAAACGATCATCACACCTGTAGCCAAGGGATCCAGTGTCCCCGCATGTCCAACTTTAATCTTCTTTACCTTCAGTTTCCGACTTAGCTTATAGCGAAATTTATTAACTAGGTCAAAAGAAGTCCACGTTAGCGGTTTATTAAAATATAAAATCTCTCCAGCTATAAAATCCATTCTTTATTTCAGTAATGTACAAGCAATTGTCACCAATCCCGCGATCGCGCAATAGATAGCGAAATAAATCAGTTTCCCCTTTTTCACGATGTTGATCATCCATTTACAGGCCACGCAACCGGAAACAAAAGCGGCCACGAAACCTACCGCTAATGATAATGCGGGAATGCTCCCGGCCACATCTTCACCTTTCACCATCTTCATTACATCCAACAAAGCCTCTCCCAAGATCGGAGGTATTACCATCAAGAAAGAGAACTGGGCTAGTTTCGCCTTATTATTTCCCAATAACAAACCGGTAGCGATCGTTGATCCGGAACGTGACAAACCCGGCATCACGGCGCAAGCCTGAGCCAGACCGATAATAAAAGCGTCTTTCATCGAGATCGACTCTTTCTGGCGTGGTTTGGCATAATACGAAAATGCCAGCAAAGCCGCCGTCAATAGCAGCATACAACCAACGACCAATAAACCCGATCCAAAGATTTGTTCTACCGTATCTTTAAAGAATACCCCAACGATCCCGATCGGAATCATGGAAATCAAGATATTGATCACATACTTCGTCTCCGCATTCATCTGAAATTTAAACAAACCACGGAATATCCAATCGATTTCCTTCCACAAAACCACTAACGTACTGAATACGGTCGCCACATGCACGACGATCGTAAACGCAAGATTCTCCTCTCCCTCTATACCAAACAAAGCTGAGCCAATCGCTAAATGACCGCTACTGCTCACCGGCAGATATTCGGTCAATCCCTGTACGATACCCAGTATCAAGGCCTCAAACCAACTCATTCTGTTACTTCTTTATCTTTGCTATTCTTCAAGATTCCAAAAATCATCATCACGAAACCGATAACCGTAACCACCGGAGCTACCACGATACGGCGGGCGCTGAATATATCGGGATTGAACGTATTATCCCCGGAACCTCCACCACTCATCAATATGAAACCAAGCACGATGCAGGCAACCGCTACCGCAATCAGTATAAAATTCTCTTTTCCGAAAGCAAAATCTCTTTTAGCCATCTTTCTCAACTCTTTATTATTCGTACATTAAATATAATACAACTTATCGACCCCCATCCGCAAATATTTATTCACGGCAAAAATGGTCGCGATCACCGACAAGACAATACCTAAAGCAAACACTGCCACATAAACCAATAATAATGTTTGCATATCCAATATCTGGATAAAACCTTTCAATTCATTTTGCAAATAATATAACGCTCCGGTTAGCATCAATATTGCCAAGATAGAGGCGAAAATGCCACTTACTATGTTATATTTCACAAAAGGCCTACGTATAAAGCCGGAAGTAGCCCCCACTAGCTTCATCGTATGAATTAAGAATCGTTTGGAATAAATCAACAGGCGAATCGTATTACTGATCAACACGAACGAAATAATCATCAGTACCACAGCCAAGGTAAGCAGGATCAAGCCCAACCGCTTCATATTATTATGGACCATCTCCATCATATCCTTTCGGTAAAGCAGCTCCGATACCGACGTATAGTTTCTAATCTTCCTCTCTATCACTTGGAGGCTATCGGGGTTAGCGTACTCCGAATGCAGTTTCACCTCGATCGAGGCCTGTAAAGGGTTAAAGCCTAAGAAGGTTTCCGGATTCTCACCCAGTTCTTCTTCCAACTCTTTCGCGGCTTGCTCTTTCGATATATACTCGGTTGATTTTATAAAAGGAAGAGCATCCAAGCTCTTCTGCATTTTCTTTATCTCAGTTTCTTTTTGGTTATCTTTCAGCACGATGGAGAAAGATAAGTTCTCTTTCACATAAACGGAGAGTTTATTACCCAACATCCCTATCAATAGAATGAGTCCTAGCAAGAATAGTACCAAGGAGATACTAATAACAGACGTAAGCCGGGAGTTAAAGAAAGAAACAGAACTAACTTTTTTATTTTCAGCCATCAGACTCTCACTTATTAACGTTAAATAAATTAAGGAGATGCGTACAGAGAACACACCTCCCAATTTTCTTGCAAAAGAACGAATAAAATAAGTAAGCCGAAAGGGTTTTAGAATATTTAACCTCTACAACTCTAACAAAGGCTATTCGTACATATACAATATATAGATTATTTCTGATTGAATACCAAGTCCAGCCCTTGACTTCTATAGAATCCGAAACGGGTATCACTTGATATAAGCGGTAGATGTTCCGTTATGGCATGCGCAATAATTACGTGGTCTGAGGGATCTTTGTGTCCCTGTGCCTCATTGATCTCCATATGCGCATACGTTTGCATATGTTCTTTTTTCAATGGCAATATTTTCACATAAAACTCCTTTTCTATGGCGACGATCATCGCTTCTGCCGACTTCCATCGTTTAGAACACAGTCCTTTATTTCGATAAGCGACAATCAGCTCACGTACGGACTCGGCACTTATATAAAGAAGGGTTTCCGGTTCTTGAATAATAGCATCTATATCCCTATTTAGATATTCGGGATCAGATGCCATATATACAAAAATATTCGTGTCAATGAGATATCGCATTTACAGTAAAAATTTGGGGTCATTTACAATCAGACTTCCCTTTAACCGCTGCATAGCTTCCCATGTCTTACTTACCTTTCTTTTTCCAGTCTTCGCCACAGTTGTGTTCGTTTTGGCATTTTCTTCCTTTTTCTTTTCTTCATTTTTTTCCATAAGGCTTTCTGTTTTAATTTTCTATGATACAAAGATAACGTTTTATTTAATTATATCAGAACAAAAACAGATAAAGTAAAGCCTATAGGATAAAAAAAGAAGACCGCCGGAACTGAGTATTCCTAGCGGCCTTCCCCAACATTAAAGACTCAAGGGTTAGTTTCTTAAAATAAGGTTGTTAGCGAACGTTTACTTTCACTGTTATACGCTTGCCATTCTCGTTGATCTCTATCAGATAGATTCCTGTCGATACCGGGATGCGGGTAGTTCCGATAATTGAGTCGCCATACAGGCTAACTCCAGTCACCGCTATGATACGGATCGAGATTGGACGGGCCGGATGAACGGTTATCGCACCTCGCTCGCAATAGATTTGATGATCGTTGATGATTTGCTCGATACCTACCGTACCGGAGACAGTTACCACACAAGACGCCGTCTTGTTTCCATCATCGGTAGCCACGGTAATCTTGCAGGTACCGATTTTCAGAGCGGTAACGACACCATCCGCGTCAACAGTAGCCACCGTCTCGTCGCTGCTGCTCCAAGAGACGGTTTTCATCGTGGCGTTATTAGGGGTAACTTTCGCTTGCAAGGCAAAAGATTCACCTACGGCCAATGCCTTGGACGTGATATTCAAAGAAACTCCCGTAATAGCCACATCTGTTCCCGGAGGTGTAGAAACCGGCTTGAACTCTGCCGTAATAGCCAAGGACTTATCGACTTCAATCTCTACAGGCGAAGTCGTATACTTCTCTTCGCCTATTTGAATAACGGCCAATTCATAATCCGGATTGGCTTCCGCCTCAATGATTAGCTTAGTCGCTTTCGCCACAGCGGTTCCACTCGTTATCTCGGTCTTCTCGCCCTCACCTTTCAACATATAGACTTTCAAAGAACCATTTTCCGGTTGAGCGAACGTGACAACTAACGCATCCGAACTTTTCACCGTAACCTCCGCATTCGTAGTCGCATCCTCATAATTCGGATCATACGACGTGAAGATCACTTCCTTTTTCTGGCTATCGCCGGGTTTCAATATAGCTGACGCGTCAGCCCATTCAAATTTACCGGATATGGTAGTCCCATCGGCACCTTTCGCAACACCACCGGATAATAGGGATTCCGACAAGGACTGACCTTCCGTGATCGTAGATGCGGTAGGAGCCACTACCTTTACGACCTTCGCTTTCTTTATCACTAATTTCTTGGTTGCCTCGAAAGATCGCCAGTTCTCATCCCCGGTACGTGTTACAGTCACAAGATAAGTACCTGCGTTCAATGGAGTAGCAACCGATCCATCCGTATTTGAATATTTAATATTTACATCTGTCGGATAACTACCGCTCAAAATGTCTTTCAATTCCACAAGCCTTACGGAACCATTATAAACAAACTCCAAATCTGAAGGATTCGCCGTTATTTTAGGTTTATCCACAAAATTCGGGGTGTATGTCGCATCAGCCGCCAAAGTAACCGTTATCTCTGGTTTCTTTCTATCGGCGCTTGAGACATTATCACTCCAAGAATCAAAACGCTGATTCTCGCTAGGAGCTACCGCTCGCAACTTTAAAACCGTATTCTCCGGAACTTCCGAATAATCGCTAATAACCAAGCCTCCATTCGTAACCTCCGTATTTGAGGTACTTAAAGAAAACGTTTTTACTTCACCAACCGGCATTGAATAATCTACCGATTCATAATTACTCTTGTCAAGTGGGGTAAAGCGCAGAATATTTACCTGATCCTTTGTCGGGATTCCGGTCACATTCGCACGAAGCGCCGATTTTTGTGTAGAAGGATTCCATTCCACATCCTCGAAGTCTTGAGTAAGTTTAGCATCAACCTTTTCATAATTATCCCCTCCTATAGTCGGTACTTCCAGCAATGCCATACCAGCCTTCTTGATAATCAGCTCGGCAGTTACATCCACGGCTTTAAATAAATCATCCTCGCCACGGGTAATCCGAACTTTATAAGTTCCGGCCGATTTAGGATTCTCTGTCATTTCTACCCCACTCCGGGAATATGCGACCTTAAAGTCCAAACCGGAATAGCCCGTAATCTTAACCTCGAAATTCCGGTATTGCTTATTATAGACTACCGTTTGCGTCGTCTTATCAATCAGCGAGGCCAAATCTTTCTTCTCCACATAATTAGCGGTAACAACCATAGGGCCGGAAACGGTGAACACATCTCCATCCTTGATCTCGGAAGAGTTCACCATCATATTCATAAAACGATATCCCGTTTCCGTCTCAACAGAAGCGGTCAATTGAGTCATATAAGGAACCTTAGAACCGGAAGCCACCTCTTTACCGGCCTTATCTTTCAATACGACTTTACCCGCATTGGGGATATTCAACGCCGAGGTTATTTGATATTTCACCAATTGGAAACTTGCGCTCACCGTAACATCTCCGGTCCCAACCATAAATGAGCCATCAGCCTCATTATAATTCGCGCCTTCCACTTTCACGGATGCCAGCTCATAGCCATAATCCGCATTTCCTATCACCTTCACTTTCACACCTTCAGAGATAGCCTCACCGGGAGTAACAGGCGCCTTCGTATCCACCTCGATCAGATTAACGCTACCATTCTTCAACTCCCCAACCTTGACCAAATGTTTATCCGGTTCTTTTTGCAGGAAATCAGCCGATATATCAGCGGCTTGTGTCAAAGTATAAGAACCGTTATTCACCAAAGCCCCGTTCACTTTCACGGACTGAACCATATAGCCCGCATCCGGAGTCGCCGTGATAGTCAATAAGGTTCCCTGCAAAAACTCAGCACCATTCTTTACCTCCACGCCATTCGCGAAGACCTTCAAGGAACCATTCATCGGATCCGTAAACGTCACGCCATAAAGGACTGGATCAAAACGGGCTACGATATCCAAGTTCGCATTCGCTTGCAACTCCCGTGTAGCCGATGTATTCCCATCACTCCAACCGGCAAACCGGTAATTCTTATCCGCGACGGCTGTCGCTTTCAAAACCGAGCCTCTCGCGTATTTATCATTTGCGGTACGCCCCTCCAAGATGACAGTACCGAAATTACCAGCGGTAACATTCATAGAATAAACAGGAATTACGTTCAAGGTTATAAACGTATCTTTAGCCGCATAGAGAACAGGATCATTCGGCTCGAATATCAAGTCGTACTTTTTCTTATCCGGAGAAGCGATCTCGTTCGGAGCTTTCCAGATAAATGATCCGGAAGAAGTACCATCGATCAAGGTACACGCCGATAAAGCCTGTCCTTCCTCAATACGACCCGGAGTAGGTAACACCAAACTCTCCACCTCTTTCTTGCTCTCCACCACTAACGTAACCGTATCAGAGAGGCTACGGTATGTCAAGTCCTCCGCACGGCTCAAACGGGCCTTATAAGAACCCACAGCCAGCGTGGAAGGCAATGTCGTAACCCAAGCCGTACCGCTCAATTGATATTCGATCTTGATATCCCCGACAGCGCTTGTTACCGTGACCGGCTTGATGGAGCCGACCGTCTGGACAAGGTTGTTAGCCACGAACCTCACCGTATCCTTGGAGACGAACGCAAAAGTATAGCTATCGCCACTCATCAGATTAGGAGTCGTGTACGTGTAAGAGGTATTTCCATTAGCATACGTTCCCTTGATCTTCGAGATATCCACGTCCGAAGAGGCTTGCTTAATAGCCCCTAGCCTATAGTTGGCATTTGATACGATCGAGAAAATGACCGGCTTACCGTAAGCGATCTCACCACCGCTCATGATGTCCTTGTTATCCATCTTGGCGGTAACCGTACCCTGTCCACCATCGACAGCGTAAGCCAAGGTATTGGCATTACGGATCGTAAACGTTTTAGAGGAATCTTCTAACGCGGCATACTCCATGGTCTCCGGACTAAATAAGACGATCTTATAAGCTCCGACTATCTGCGGTAACGTGGAAGTCTCCGAACCATCGGTCGCACGATATCGAACCATTTGTCCCGCTATTTCCGGCGTAAACTTAATAACCGGCAAATTCTTCCCGGCCACGATCTCGTCTTTTGTCGCCGAAGAACCTGTTACATTCACAGCAATCGTTTTCTTCGCGGCGAAACCTACCGACAAGGTCGTAGAGGCGGTTAACGAGGCGGTCGTATAGGTATAAGAGATGGTGTTATCCTTGTTAAGCGCACCTTTTGGCAAGGCTGATACCGCGGTTCCATTCACAACAATCTTATTCAATAGAAATCCGGGGTTAGCGATAATTGTAAATACGGCAGGTTGCCCGTTAATGATCTCGCTACCGCTTGCCATGTCCGTAGAGCCCATCTTGGCGGTAACCGTACCTTGTCCGGCCGTTTCCACGTTATAATTTAATACATTCGCTTTAGATACCGTGAACTTCATGTTCTCATCCTTCAAGGCGGCATATTCCGCGGTCTCGGGACTGGTCGCGACGATCGTGTAAACACCATCCGCCGCAGGAAGTTTATCGGATAAAGCTCCGGAAGCGTTCTTATATTGAACCTTCTGCCCCGCTATCGTATTGGGGGTAAATGTGATAACCGGAAGATTCTTACCAGCCAAAACCTCATCCTTCGTGGCAGATAATGGATTGGCTGTTACAGATACGGTTTTCTTCGCGGCAAATCGCACGTCAATAACCGTAGAAGCGGTCAATGCCGATGTCGTATAATCCGCGTAGGAAGTCTCATTCGTAGAAGAATTAAAAGTTCCTTTCGGCAAAGTCACCTCATTATTATCTACAGTAAGTCTGCTCAACACATAACCGGGCTTGGAGGTAATCTTCAATACGGCTGGCTTATTATAAACGATCTCATCACCACTGGCGATAATGGAGCCATCCATAGAAGCGGTTACAGATCCTTGCGCCTCCTCAAACGAGTAGGAAAGCGTATGCCCTGCTGCGTATACTTCACTGC
>ENA-UPXB01001956-UPXB01001956.1-human-gut-metagenome-genome-assembly--contig:-NODE-1956-length-12313-cov-3.564564_pt1 | contig 12313 bp, 10 predicted proteins | sample MGYA00250055_ERZ773386 | MGnify/ENA primary metagenome ERZ773386 (study PRJEB29103, sample SAMN06111974) | human gut metagenome | biome: human gut; feature: ankylosing spondylitis patient; material... | reverse complement strand
CCGTCACACCGGAGATGAAGTGGATGCCGAAGCGGCCGAGGCAGCCGACGAACGCGGCGAGCGGGAGCTTGGAATAGTCATTGTCCTTCACGCGGAAAAGGCCCGCAAGGCCGACCGCGCCGTAGGCGACGGAATAGTCGAAGATGATGGACACCCAGCTCACGGCGAAGCCCTCGGCGAAGAAATACTTGAGCGTGCCGAACGCGACGCCCGCGAGGATGCCCCAGGGCGCGCCATAGCGCACGGCGAAGAGGATGAGCGGGACCATCACAAGGGTGATCGAGCCGCCGAAGCCGCCAAACGACAGACCGATGGGAATTTTGAGATAGCTCAGCACAAGGGCGAGCGCGATGCAGATGCCGCCCTCGGTCAGGCGGCGGGTGGTGGAATGGGTGAACGTGTTGCTCATAAGGGATTCCTCCTAAAAATATGGTCCCTGTCCGCGCCGCGGCACAAAAAAGCACCGCGGCGTCGACGTCACGGTGCAAAGCTCAGGCAAGATCATCTTTGCATTCCTACGCCGGCATTACCCGGATCAGGTCTGAGGGACAGCGACGGCGATACGCCGCATCACAGCCGGCTTGCGCCAGCGCCCCTTGCAGGTATGGCGACATCTTAGTCCAATGTTCAAAATTTGTCAAGGATTTGAGGCAAAAGCGTGATTCCGAAAATAGAATATCGAAATTTAGAATTTGTGTTGCGTCTTTGTTGTGCCTGTGCTACAATAAAATTAGTTAGGCAACCAAAATAATTGTGATATTTGTGATTTTCTTGCGAATAGGAGATCTGAAATGGCTGCATTCGTTGTCAACGGTACACCGGTCACGGTGGAGAAAAATCAAAAACTCATCCGCTATCTTCGCGACGAGCTGCATCTGACCAGCGTCAAGGACGGGTGCAGTGAGGGCGCGTGCGGCACGTGCCATGTCCTCATCGACGGCAAGCCGACGAAAGCCTGCATCCCGCAGACAGACAAGCTGGAGGGGAAACATATCGTCACGGTCGAGGGCCTTTCCGCCTTTGAAAAGGAGGCCTTCACCTACGCTTTCGGCGAGGCCGGAGCCGTGCAGTGCGGCTTCTGCATTCCAGGCATGGTCATCTCGGCCAAGGGGCTTATCGACCAGAATCCTGACCCCACGCGCGAAGAGGCGGCCTTTGCCATCCGCAACAATATCTGCCGCTGCACGGGCTATGTCAAGATCATCGACGGCATCCTGCTTGCGGCGAAGATTTTACGCGAGGGGAAAATTCCCGAAAAGAAGGAAGACTTTCAGGTTGGCTCGCGCGTGCACCGCATCGATGTCGCCGAAAAGGTGCAGGGCTACGGCAAGTACCCCGACGACGTCTATATTGAGGGCATGTGTTACGGCGGCGCGGTGCGCAGCCAGTACCCGCGCGCCCGCGTGCTCTACATCCGCACGAAAGAGGCGGAAGCGCTTCCCGGCGTCGTCTGCGTGCTGACGGCAAAGGACATCCCGGGCCAGCAGAACGTCGGCCACATCCAGAAGGACCAGCCGACGCTCATCGGCGAGGGGGAAATCACGCAGTATCTCGGCGACGCGGTGGCGCTTGTCTGTGCGCGCGACTTAGAAACACTCGAGCAGGCAAAAAAGCTTGTACGTGTCGTTTACGAAGAGCTTCCCGCGGTCTACGGGCCCGAGGAGGCGTCCGCCCCCGGTGCGCCCGAGGTCATCATGGGCAACCGCGGCAATTTGCAGGCGCACCGCCATGTTGTGCGCGGCAATGCAGACGAGGCCATCAAACATTCCAAATACGTCTTACACGAGAAGTTTGAGACTCCGTGGACGGAGCACGCCTTTTTGGAACCCGAGTGCTGCGTGGCGCTCCCGCTTGAAAACGGCGGCGTGAAGCTGCTGACGACCGACCAGAGCGCGCACACCACCCAGCACGAGTGCTCGGCGATGCTCGGCGTCGACTTTGCCCACTGCCAGGTCGAAAATATGCTTGTCGGCGGCGGCTTCGGCGGGAAAGAGGACATGTCCGTGCAGCACCACGCGGCGCTGATCGCATACATCGCGCGCGTGCCGGTCAAGGTGAAGCTCACACGGCAGGAATCGCTGCTCGTCCATCCCAAGCGCCATCCGATGTGGATGGACTTCACGATGGGCTGCGACGAAAACGGCATTATTCAGGGCGTAAAGGCGAGCGTCGTGTCCGACACGGGCGGCTTCGCCTCACTCGGCGGCCCCGTGCTCGAGCGCGCGTGCACGCACGCCGCGGGCCCGTATCACTATGAGAATTTTGAACTCGAGGGCCACGCCTACTATACGAACAATCCGCCCGCGGGCGCGTTCCGCGGCTTCGGTGTGACGCAGACCTGCTTTGCGACCGAAACGCTCCTAAATGAGATGGCCGACCTTGTCGGCATCTCCCCGTGGGAAATTCGCTACCGCAACGCCATCCGCCCGGGCGAGGTGCTGCCGAACGGCCAGATCGTCGGCCCCGAAACGGGCCTTGTCGAAACGCTCGAGGCCATCAAGCCCTACTATGACGAAGCGGTCAAAAACGGCGAGCCGGTCGGCCTTGCCTGCGCGATGAAAAACGCGGGCGTCGGCGTCGGTCTTCCCGACTATGGGCGCTGCAAGCTCGTCATCGGCGATGATGGCAAGGTCCACATCCGCGCGGGCGCGTCCTGCATCGGTCAGGGTCTCGGCACGGTGCTGGTGCAGCTCGTCGTGACAAACGCAAAGCTCACGCGCGATCAGGTCGTCTACGACGGCAACAGCACGTTCATAACGCCTGACAGCGGCGATACCTCCGGCTCGCGCCAGACGCTCGTCACCGGCGAGGCCTGCCGCCGCGCATGCCTGCTGCTGCGCGACGCGATGGAGTACCGCTCGCTGAGCGATTTGAAGGGGCAGGAGTTTTACGGCGAATACTACGCCAAGACGAACCCGCTCGGCGCAAATGTGCCGAACCCCGTCAGCCATGTCGCCTATGGCTACGCAACGCAGATGTGCATTCTCGACAAGGAGACGGGCAAAATTAAAAAGATGGTCGCCGCGCACGATGTCGGCAAGGCCATCAACCCGCTGTCCTGCGAAGGGCAGATCGAGGGCGGCGTCGTGATGAGCATGGGCTACGCCTTGACAGAGCAGTACCCGCTCGACCACGGCAAGCCCACGGCAAAATACGGTACGCTCGGCCTGTTCCGCTCGCATCAGATTCCCGAGATCAAGGCGATCGTCATCGACAAGCCGGGATTAAACCTCGCCAACGGCGCCATCGGCATCGGTGAGATCACGTCCATCCCCACGGCGCCGGCCATCGCGCAGGCGTATTACCGCTACGACGGCGAGCGCCGCCGCAGCCTGCCGCTCGACCATACGCCGTACAAAAAGTAATACAATCAGGAGAGAGCTATGAAACGAGTTCTCATTATCTATACCGGCGGCACCATCGGTATGACGCGCACGGAAAACGGCTACGCGCCGCGCGCGGGCTACTTCCGCGCCGCGCTCGACGCCATCCCCGACCTCCGCGCACCGGAGATGCCGGAGTGGGAATTCTATGAACTCTCGCCGCTGCTGGATTCATCCAACATGACCGTGCGCGAATGGAACTGCATCGCAGAGCTGATCGCGCAGAAATATGACGATTACGACGGCTTCGTCGTCCTGCACGGCACGGACACGATGGCCTACACGGCTTCGGCACTGTCGTTCATGCTCGATGGGCTCGACAAGCCCGTGGTGCTCACGGGCTCGCAGATCCCGCTGTGCGAAATTCGTAGCGATGGGCGCGACAACCTCATCACCGCGCTGCTGATTGCGGGGGAAGGTATCGTGCGCGAGGTGTGCCTGTACTTCGGCGGAAAGCTGCTGCGCGGCAACCGCGCGACGAAGTACTCCGCCGACGGACTCATCGCTTTCGTTTCGCCCAACTACCCGAGCCTTGCCGAGGCGGGCATTTCCATCAAATATAACGAAGCCGCCCTCCTGCCGCGGCAGGAAGGCGGGCTCAAGCTCCAGACGCTTGATAATATTCCCATCGGCGTCATCAAGGTATTTCCGGGCATTCAGTTTTCGCTGTTCGAGGCCATTATGACCGAAAAGCTCCGCGGTATCGTCATCGAGACGTTCGGCGCGGGCAACATCCCCGGCGACGGGAACGCGCTGCTGCCCATCATCCGCAAGGCGTTTCAGAACGGCACGGTGCTCACGGTCTGTTCGCAGTGTCCGCAGGGCGCGGTGTCGCTCGGTACCTACGAAACGTCCAGCGCGCTCAAAAAAGCGGGCGCGGTCAGCGGACTCGACATGACGACCGAGGCCGCCGTCGCCAAGCTGTACTATCTCTTCTCCTGCGGCTACGACAAGGAGAAGATCAAGCAGGCAATGGAAGAAGACCTCCGCGGCGAGATCAGCGTTTCTTAAGCGCTTCGAGCGCTTCCTTCGTGTCAACGTCGCGCAGCTCCGTCTCCGGCGCTTCAAAGAGCAGCAGATCATCTAAATGCCTCTTGATGACCGCGCTGCCGCCGACATCGCCCTCAAGCGATAAAAGCTCAGGAAAGAAGCGGGCAGGGAAGAGGCAGGGGTTGCCCCGCACGCCGTTGTGTCCCAATCCGACGATGTTTTTGCTGTGCGCGCGGAAGAACTTAAGCTCCTGCGCGACGGTCTTGCGCTTGAGCATCGGCTGGTCGGCCACCATGAAGCAGAGCGCGTCACAGTCTGACAGCGCCGCCGTGCCGAGGCGGATCGTCTCGCTCTGGCCGCGCTCGGGATGCTCATTCCGCAGAGCTTCAAAGCCAAACTTTTTGGCGGCCGCTTCCACGTTTTCGTGCTGCGTCACGACCAGCACGCGGGAAAAGCTCTCCCGCGGGATCGCCTCAAGCGCATGCTCGATAAGCGGCTTTCCGTTTACCATCGCGGCGAGCTTGTTCTCGCCAAAGCGCGCGGCATTGCCCGCCGCCATGACCACGCATCCTATTTTCAACGTGTTATCCATCTATTAAATCACCAGTCATTCGTTTCTTTTTCACCAATCGGCAGAAAAAAGCGGACAAAATGGTATATCCGCGATCATTTGTATTATATCACGCATGCAGCACTGTACACGCTGTGCGAAATGTGCTAAAATAATAGCAAAGGAGTTGCAGATTTCGAGCAAAACCGACAAAGCGGCTGCTCGGAACAGGAGGTAGACAGATGAGCAAGGTAGGAAAAAGCGAGATCCGCGTCGATGCGTTCGACAAGGTCACCGGACGCACGAAATACTATGAGGATCGGATGCCGGCCGGTGCGCTCTATGCGCGCATCAAGCATTCCACCATCGCGCACGGATTTGTCAAATCAGTCGACAAGTCCGCGGCGGAGGCCATCCCCGGCGTTGTGAAGGTGCTGACCTGCTTCGACGTGCCGGAGCACTGCTTCCCGACGGCGGGCCATCCCTGGTCGATGGACCCGGGGCATCAGGACGTGGCCGACCGCAATCTTTTGAACTGCCATGTGCGCTACTACGGCGACGACGTCGCGGTCGTCATTGCGGAGGATGAGGTCTCGGCCATGCAGGGCGTGCGCGCGCTGAAGGTCGAATACGAGGAACTCCCGTTTGTGCTCGACGTGCAGAAGGCCATGGAGCCCGACGCGCCCTGTATCCACGAAAATTTCCCGGGGAATATCCTGAAGCACACCGATATCCGCAAGGGCAATTATCAGCAGGCGATCAAAGAGCCCGGCCTCATCAAGGTCGAGGGCTGGTACAACACCCCCACCGTGCAGCACAGCCACATTGAAAACCACGGCTGCTACGCTTACGAGGAAAATGGCCGCATCGTCGTCGTGTCCTCCACGCAGATCCCGCACATCATCCGTCGCATCGTCGGTCAGGCGCTCGGGCGTCCGTGGGCGGATATCCGCATCATCAAGCCCTATATCGGCGGCGGCTTTGGCAACAAGCAGGACGCGCTCTACGAGCCGCTGTGCGCGTGGTGCTCTACGCAGGTGCACGGAAAATGCGTGCGCATCGACTGCTCGCGTGAAGAGACATTCGTCAGTAACCGTGTGCGCCACTCGATCCGCTTCCATATCATCACGTGGCTCCATAAGGACGGCTCGATTGCCGCGCGCAAGGTCGAGTGCTTCTCCAATCAGGGCGCGTATGCCTCGCACGGCCATTCGATCGTCGCCAAGGCCATGGGCTCGTTCCCGCAGATCTATCCCTGCGACAATTTCGAGGGCGACGCTTACACCGTGTACACAAACCGCCCCGCCGCGGGCGCGATGCGCGGCTACGGCATGCCGCAGGCGTCGTTCGCGGACGACGCGAACATCGACGAGTGCGCGAAGGCCGTTGGCATGGAGCCTCTCGAATACCGCATGAAGTACATCATGCCCAAGGGCTTCCACGACGGCTTCTCAGGTAACACGAACTACTACGATTCCTTCCGCGAATGTCTGGAAAAGGGGAAGGAGTACATCGAATACGACAAAAAGCGCGAGGAGTATGCCAAGGACATCGGCCCCGTCCGCCGCGGCATCGGCGTGGCGGCCTTCTGGTACAACACGGCGGTGTATCCCATCTCGCTTGAAACGTCCTCGAACCGCATGCTCCTGAACCTCGACGGCACGGTGACGATGCAGTGCGGTGAGACGGAGATCGGGCAGGGCGCGGACACGGCCTATGCGCAGATGACGGCCGAGGCCGTCGGCCTCAAGAGCTATCACGACGTGCGCGTCGTCTCGTGTCAGGATACGGACATCACGCCCACAGGCCTCGGCGCTTACGCGAGCCGCCAGACCTACGTCGCGGGCTTCTCCATCCGCCAGACGGCGACGCTCCTGCGGCAGAAAATTCTTCAGTACGCGACAAAGCTCACCCGTCAGGCAGTTTCGAATATGGATATTGTTGACGGAAACATCATCCGCAAGGGCGACGGCATGGTGCTCATGTCGCTGAAAGACCTTGCGATGACCGCGCAGTACAACGCCGCGGACTCCGAGCACATCACCGCCGAGTCGACCTACACCATCCGCAACAACGCCTATTCGTTTGGCTGCACCTTTGCCGACGTCGAGGTGGATATCCCGATGTGCAAGGTTACGCTCAAGAAGATCATCAACGTCCACGACTGCGGCAAGCTTATCAACCCCGCGCTTGCCGAGGCGCAGGTCCACGGCGGCATGTCCATGGCCATCGGATTTGGCATGAGCGAGCAGCTTTTATTCGACGAGAAGACGGGCCGCCCCCTCAACAATAATCTTCTTGACTACAAGCTCTCGACGTTCATGGACCACCCGCATCTCGAGGCGCAGTTTATCGAAAATCCCGAGCCGACGTCGCCGTTCGGCACGAAGGCGCTCGGCGAACCGCCCGCGTGCTCGGGCGCGCCCGCCATCCGCAACGCCATCTACAACGCCACCGGCGTCGCCATCGACACCGTTCCCATCACCCCGCACGTTCTGTATGCCGAGTTCAGCAAGGCGGGGCTCATCCACGACAGCTGGAAGGAGGAGAAGTGAGCCATGTATGACATGAAAGCACTCTATGAGGCGGAAAGCGTCGAAAACGCCGTCGCCCTCCGCTTGGAGCATCCCGAGGCGCAGATCATCGCCGGCGGCAGCGACGTGCTCGTGCAGATGCGCGAGGGTAAACGCGCCGGAAAGGAGCTCATCTCGATCTACGGCCTCGACGAGCTGCGCGGCGTGAGCATCGACGAGGAGGAAAACATCCGCATCGGCTCGCTCTCGAGCTTTTCCCACATCACGCGTGACCCCATCATTCAGAAATATATCAACGTTCTCGGCGAGGCGGTCGACATGGTCGGCGGCCCGCAGATCCGAAACATCGGAACCATCGGCGGCAACACCTGCAACGGCGTGACGAGCGCGGACTCCGCCTCCACACTGCATGCGTGGGAGGCCATCGTGGAGCTGACGGGGAAGGACGGCATCCGCCGCCTGCCCATCAAAGACTTTTACATCAAGGCCGGTCAGGTCGACATCCGCGTGGAGGATGGCGAGATCCAGACCGCCATCCTCATCCCAAAGGCGAGCTACGAAAACTGCTATGGCTACTACATCAAGTACGCCATGAGAAACGCGATGGACATCGCGACGCTCGGGTGCAGCGTGAACGTGCGCCTGTCGCCCGACAAGCAGACTATTGAGCGCGCCCGCATCGCCTACGGCGTTGCCGGTCCTGTGCCGATGCGCTGCCCGAGCGCGGAGGCAGCTGCCAAGGATAAACCCTTGACACTTACGACAGCGGAACAGTTCTCACTCGCCGTGCTCAACGATATCCACGCGCGTGACAGCTGGCGCGCCTCCAAGGCGTTCCGCGAACACATCGCGGTCGAAATGGCCAAGCGCTGCCTGATCGAATCCATCAAACGGGCGGGAGGTGTCATCAAATGAGTCAGTACAAGCTGGTGCGATTCAACTTAAACGGCAAGGACGTTGAGAAAATGGTCGACGTGCGTGCGTCGCTGACCGATATGCTGCGAAACGATTACCATATGACGTCCGTGAAGAAGGGCTGCGAGGTCGGCGAGTGCGGCGCCTGCAACGTCATCATCGACGGCGAGGCATTCAACTCGTGCATCTACCTCGCCGTCTGGGCGGACGGCAAGCACATCCGCACGCTCGAAAGCCTGATGGGGCCCGACGGCGAGCTGAGCGACATCCAGCAGGCGTTCATTGAAGAGACCGCTGTCCAGTGCGGCTTCTGCACGCCGGGCTTCATCATGACTGCGGTCGAGATCTTGGAGACGAACCGCCTCTACACCGATGACGAGCTCAGAAAGCTCCTCTCCGGCCATCTGTGCCGCTGCACGGGCTATGAAAATATTCTGCGCGCGGTGAAAAAGACGATGTATCGCCGCCTCGGCCTGCCGCTTCCGGAATAAGGCCGTGCCTTTACAAAATCGAAACAGGAAAAAATATTGTCTTCTTACGAAATCGGTGCTATAATCCAAATAGCACCGATTTTGTTTCAAGGCGCGAAAAAGGAGGAATCTTTATGGTCATTACGGTTGGCAGACAATACGGCAGCGGCGGACGCGAGATCGGCACGATGCTTGCCAAGCAGCTCGGCATCGCCTATTACGACGACATGCTGCTCAAGGAGGCGGCAGAGGAGAGCGGACTTTGCGAAGAGCTGTTCCGTTCCTTTGACGAACGCCCGAAGAGCTTTCTCTATTCCATCGCGATGGACCCCTATTCCTTCTCGATGAACCATGTGACGCCCAAGGGCTCCATCGAACAGCAGGTGTACCTGGCGACCTACGACACGATCAAAAAGCTCGCCGACAAGGGCCCCTGCGTCCTGATCGGCCGCTGCGCGGACTACGCGCTCAAGGATCGCGACGACGTCATCAATCTCTTCATCACGGCTCCGCTCGAAAATCGCATCAAGCGCGTTGCCGCCCGCAACGGCATCAGCGAGAACGAGGCGAAAGACCGCATCAAGAAGACGGATAAGTCCCGCGCTTCCTACTATAACTACTATTCCGCCAAGGACTGGGGCGATGCCAAGAGCTACGACCTCTGCATCGATTCGAGCCTGCTCGGCATCGATGGCACGGTCGAGCTTTTGAAGGACCTTATCCGCATCAAGGACATCAAGTAAACGAAAAATCTAAAAAAGCAGCCGTATGAAACGGCTGCTTTTTTCCGCTATTCACGGCGGTTCAACTTGACGAAAAAGGAAAGAGCGAATTTGTGAAAAAAGTTTACGCTTTCCCCCTATGCAAAAGAGCAAAAATACGCTAAAATAGTAGCTGTGAAAATTTGAACTTGTTCCTGAAAGGGGAGATTATGAGCATGGCTCAACTCAAGTATAAGCGCGTGCTGCTCAAGATCAGCGGCGAGGCGCTGGCGGGCGACAAGCACTTCGGCTTCGACTTCGACGTTGTTTCCAAGGTGTGCGACGTCATCAAAAAGTGCACAGACATGGGTGTGCAGATGGGCGTCGTCATCGGCGGCGGCAACTTCTGGCGCGGCGTGAAAAACGGCGAGGGCTACATCGAGCGCACCCGTGCCGACCACATGGGCATGCTGGCCACGGCGATGAACTGCATGGCGGTCGCCGATGTGCTCGAGCAGAAGGGCGTCGACGTGCGCGTGCAGACGGCGCTGGAGATCAAAGAAGTCGCCGAACCCTACATCCGAGCCCGCGCCATCCGGCATTTGGAAAAGGGCCGCGTAGTGCTCTTTGGCTGCGGCATCGGCTCTCCGTTCTTCTCGACCGACACGGCAGCGGTGCTGCGCGCGGCGGAGATCAATGCCGACGTGATCCTGCTCGCCAAGAACATCGACGGCGTTTACAACGCTGACCCCGCCAAGGATGCAAACGCGATCAAGTACGACGCTATCTCCTATGAGGACGTGCTGGCCCAGCACCTTGCGGTCATGGACTCCACGGCCACGTCCCTTTCGATGGACAACCACATTCCCGTGCTCGTCTTTGCGCTCAAGGACCCGGAGAACATCATCCGTGCGGTCGAGGGCAAGAAGATCGGCACCATCGTCGGCGAAAACTGAGCGACCCCGCACTTGCGGCTTTACGATAAAAATTTTTGAGGAGGTATCCCCATGAATAAGGAAGATTACAAGGTTTATTCCGACAAAATGAGAAAGAGCATCGACGCGGTGAACGCGGACTTTGCCTCTGTGCGTGCAGGCCGCGCCAACGCCTCTGTGCTCGACCGCATCAGCGTCGACTACTACGGCTCTCCCACGCCCATCCAGCAGATCGCGGCCATCGCTTCTCCCGATCCGCGCCAGCTCGTCATCACCCCGTGGGACGGCACGGCCCTCAAGCCCATCGAGCGCGCCATTCAGGAGTCTGACCTTGGCATCAACCCGCAGAACGACGGCAAGTCCATCCGCCTGAACTTCCCGCAGCTCACGGAGGAGCGCCGTAAGGAGCTCGTCAAGCAGATCCATAAGTATTCCGAGACCGGCAAGGTCGCCATCCGCAACATCCGCCGCGACGCGATGGAGGCCTTCAAGAAGAAGCAGAAGGCCAGCGAGATCACCGAGGACGACCTGAAGGTCGCCGAAAAGGACCTGCAGAAGCTGACCGACGACATGTGCAAAGAGGTCGACGCCCTTCTCGAGAAGAAAGAGAAGGAGCTCATGGCGGTCTGATATGGGGCTCTTTTCCAAAGAGAACAAGGCAGGGCAGGTTGATTTGAACAACCTGCCTTGTCATGTTGCCGTCATTATGGACGGCAACGGCCGCTGGGCGCAAAAGCGCGGCCTCCCGCGCTCGGCCGGTCACAAGGCGGGGGCGGAGACGTTTCGAAAGCTCGGCACCTACTGCAAGAACCTGGGCATCGACTATCTGACGGTCTACGCCTTTTCGACCGAAAACTGGAAGCGCCCGAAGGACGAGGTCGACGGCATCATGCACTTACTCGAGCAATATCTGCACGAGTGCATCGACACGATGGAAAAGGACGGCAACCGCCTGCGCTTTCTGGGCGATCTCAGCGTCCTGACGCCGGAACTTCGGGAACTCATCGATGAGACGAATGAGATTTCATCCCGCATCGAAGGCTTTCAGGCGAATGTCTGCCTCAACTACGGCGGACGCGACGAGATCCTGCACGCCGCCCGCGCGTTTGCGCGTGACTGCGCGGCAGGGAAGCGGGACGCGGACGCTTTGACCGAGGAGGGCTTTTCGCGCTACCTCTATTCAAGCGGACTTCCCGATCCAGACCTTCTCATCCGCCCGGGCGGGGAGAAGCGCATCAGCAACTACCTTTTGTGGCAGTGCGCGTACAGTGAGTTCTACTTCTGCGACACGCTCTGGCCCGACTTTACCGAGAAAGAATTCGACAAGGCGCTCATCGCGTATCAGCATCGCGAGCGGCGCTTCGGCGGACTGAAACAGGAGAAACAGAAATGAAACAAAGATGGTTGGTGGTTGTCGTCGGCCTGCCGGCGCTGCTCGCCGTGCTGCTTGCCTGCCCCGCATGGGCGACGATGCTCGTCGTCTGCGGCATCGCGGGCAGCGCGGCCTATGAGCTGCTGCACACGGCGGGAGAGAACGTCCCGGCGAATTTCTACTGGGGACTTGTCACAACGGTCGTCATGCAGTAGATATGGCTCTTTAAGGAAGAGATGAGCGGCACATACGATCTTCCGATTTCGACCGTTACGATCTTCCGCTGGATTCTTGTGATGATGGCGTTCCTCTTTGCGGTTATCTCTTACGGAAAGGAAAAACCGTTCACGTTCCACGATGTAGCGGTGTCCATTGTCGGCGGCATCGTATTCCCGGCGATGTACAGCTGCATTTTCCTGCTGCGCATGGACGAAATCTATGGCAAGCTCTATGTACTCGCGCC
>ENA-UPXB01001951-UPXB01001951.1-human-gut-metagenome-genome-assembly--contig:-NODE-1951-length-12341-cov-3.924576_pt1 | contig 12341 bp, 10 predicted proteins | sample MGYA00250055_ERZ773386 | MGnify/ENA primary metagenome ERZ773386 (study PRJEB29103, sample SAMN06111974) | human gut metagenome | biome: human gut; feature: ankylosing spondylitis patient; material... | reverse complement strand
GGAACAGCTCCACAGCCATCTCCTTGGGCACGCCGCACTGATAGATCTTCAGCTCGGGGCCGACGACGATAACGCTTCGGCCGGAGTAGTCCACGCGCTTGCCCAGCAGGTTCTGACGGAAGCGGCCCTGCTTGCCCTTGAGCAGGTCGCTCAGGGACTTGAGGGCACGGTTGTTGGCGCCGGTGACGGCACGGCCGCGGCGGCCGTTGTCGATCAGGGCGTCAACAGCTTCCTGCAGCATGCGCTTCTCGTTGCGGACGATGATGTCCGGCGCGTTGAGCTGCATGAGGCGCTTGAGGCGGTTGTTGCGGTTGATGACGCGGCGATACAGGTCGTTGAGGTCGGACGTGGCAAAACGGCCGCCGTCGAGCTGGACCATGGGGCGAAGCTCGGGCGGGATGACCGGCAGAATGTCAATGATCATCCACTCCGGACGGTTGCCGCTGCGGTGGAATGCCTCGACGACCTCCAGGCGCTTGACGATCTTTGCCTTCTTCTGGCCGCTGGCCTCCTCGAGCTCGGCGCGCAGCTGCTCGGAGAGCTTGGCGCAGTCGATCTGCTGCAGGAGCTTCTTGATGGCCTCGGCGCCCATGCCGGCCTCGAAATCGTCCTCATACTTCTCGCGCATGTCGCGGTACTCTTTTTCGGACAGGATCTGGCAGCGCTGCAGCGGCGTCATGCCGGGGTCGGTGACGATATACGCACCGAAATACAGCACCTTTTCCAGCACGCGCGGGGTCAGATCCAGGATCAGGCCCATGCGCGACTGGATGCCCTTGAAGTACCAGATGTGGCTCACGGGAGCAGCCAGCTCGATGTGGCCCATGCGCTCGCGGCGAACCTTTGCGCGCGTGACTTCGACGCCGCAGCGGTCGCAGATCTTACCCTTGTAGCGGATCTTCTTATACTTGCCGCAGTGGCACTCCCAGTCCTTCGTGGGTCCGAAAATGCGCTCGCAGAACAGGCCGTCACGCTCGGGCTTGAGCGTGCGGTAGTTGATGGTCTCGGGCTTTTTCACTTCGCCGGAGGACCAGGAAAGGATCATTTCAGGGGAGGCAATGCCGATCTGAATTGCATCAAACGGGGTGTAGCTCATGTTTTATTCCTCCTCCTTATCAGAATCGTCCGTGTAGTCATCGTCGCCGGCATCGCCGAACGCGCCGAGACTGTCATCTTCCTCCACCGGTACGTCCTCGATCGTGAAGCCGCTGCCGGTGATCTCATCATCGTCGGACTTGTAGGACATCTCATCGCGCATACCCGGGATGTAATCGTCCTCGTCGTCCTTGAGCTCGATCTCGTCGCCGTTCTCGTCGAGGATGCGCACATCCAGGCACAGGGACTGCAGCTCCTTGATGAGCACCTTGAACGACTCCGGCACGCCCGGCTGCGGGATGTTCTCGCCCTTGACGATGGCTTCGTACGTGCGCACGCGGCCGGTCACGTCGTCGGACTTCACCGTCAGGATCTCCTGCAGGGTGTAAGCCGCGCCGTAGGCCTCGAGCGCCCAGACTTCCATTTCGCCGAAGCGCTGGCCGCCGAACTGCGCCTTGCCGCCGAGCGGCTGCTGCGTGACAAGGGAGTACGGGCCGGTGGAACGGGCGTGGATCTTATCGTCGACCAGGTGGTGCAGCTTGAGGAAGTACACGTAACCGACGGTGACCTTGTTGTCGAAGCGCTCGCCGGTGCGGCCGTCGTACAGCCAGCTCTTGCCCTCGGGGTCGAGACCGGCCTTGATGAGCTCCTCGCGGATATCCTCATAGCTCGCGCCGTCGAAGATCGGCGTTGCGACCTTGTAGCCAAGGGTCTTGGCCGCGTAGCCCAGGTGGACCTCGAGCACCTGACCGATGTTCATACGGGACGGAACGCCCAGCGGGTTCAGCACGATATCAAGCGGCGTACCGTCGGGCATGAAGGGCATATCCTCCTGCGGCAGGATACGGGAGACAACGCCCTTGTTGCCGTGACGGCCTGCCATCTTGTCGCCCGGCTGGATCTTGCGGCGCTGCGCGATGTAAACGCGCACGACCATGTTCACGCCGGGGCCGAGCTCGTCGCCCGCCTCGCGGGAGAAGACCTTGGCATCGACGACGATACCACTCTCGCCGTGGGGCACCTTAAGGGAGGTGTCGCGCACTTCGCGCGCCTTTTCGCCGAAGATGGCGCGCAGCAGGCGCTCTTCCGCGGTCAGGTCGGTCTCGCCCTTGGGCGTGACCTTACCGACGAGGATGTCGCCGGCGTGGACCTCCGCGCCGATGCGGATGATGCCGCGCTCGTCAAGGTCCTTGAGCGCGTCTTCGCCGACGTTGGGGATGTCGCGGGTGATCTCTTCGGGGCCGAGCTTGGTGTCGCGTGCGTCAAGCTCGTACTCTTCGAGGTGGATGGAGGTGTAATAGTCCTCGCGGACAAGGCGCTCGTTCAGCAGGACGGCGTCCTCGTAGTTGTAGCCTTCCCAGGTCATGAAGCCGACGAGGATGTTGCGGCCCAGAGCGATCTCGCCCTGATCGGTCGCGGGGCCGTCGGCAAGGACGGTGGGATCTTCCCACACGCCGTTCTCGTTCAGGCGGCGGCCATGCACGCGCTCGCCGACGTCGACGATCGGATGCTGGTTGATGCACGTGCCGTGGTTGGAGCGCAGGAACTTCGTGAGCTTGTATTCCTTCGTCTCACCGTTGTCGTAGGCGACAGTGATGGCGCGCGCGTCCATCTTGGTGACGATGCCGTCGCCCTCGGCGAGGATGACGACCTCGGAGTCCATGCAGATCTTATGCTCCATACCGGTGCCGACGATCGGCGCCTCGGGGCGGAGCAGAGGAACGGCCTGGCGCTGCATGTTCGCGCCCATCAGGGCGCGGTTCGCGTCGTCGTTCGGCAGGAACGGGATCATCGCCGTCGCGATGGAGACCATCATACGCGGGGAGATATCGATATAGTCGACGCGGTCACGGTCGACCTCGACGATCTCGTCGCGGTGGCGGCAGGTGATACGCTGGTTGACGAGACAGCCGTTTTCATCGACAGGCTCGGCAGCCTGACCGACGATGTACTGGTCCTCGACGTCTGCGGTCATATATTCGATCTCGTCGGTCACGCGGCAGGTCTCGTGGTCGACCCTGCGGAACGGCGCTTCGATAAAGCCGTACTCATTGATGCGGGCGTAGGTCGCGAGGTAGGAGATCAGGCCGATGTTGGGGCCTTCCGGCGTCTCGATCGGGCACATACGGCCATAGTGGCTGTAGTGCACGTCTCGCACTTCCATGTTCGCGCGCTCGCGGGAAAGGCCGCCGGGGCCCAGAGCGGACAGACGGCGCTTGTGCGTCAGCTCGGCGAGCGGGTTCGTCTGGTCCATGAACTGGGACAGAGGGCTCGATCCGAAGAACTCCTTGATCGCCGCGGTGACGGGGCGGATGTTGATGAGGCTCTGCGGGGTGACGATGTCGAGATCCTGGATCGTCATGCGCTCGCGAATGACGCGCTCCATACGGGAAAAACCGATGCGGAACTGATTCTGCAGCAGCTCACCCACGCAGCGCAGACGGCGGTTGCCGAGGTGGTCGATATCGTCCTTATAGACGATGCCGTGCGCCAGCGCGTTCATGTAGTTGATGGAGGCGAGGATATCGTCGACCAGAATGTGCTTGGGGACGAGGCGGTCGGCGTTGTCGCGGATAGCTTCCTTGAGCTCCTCGCCGCTGTACTGCTCGAGCAGCTCCTTGAGCACGCTCTCGCGCACGCGCTCTTTGATGCCGCACTCGGCCACGGGGTCAAAGTCGACAAAGCGGTCAAGATCGACCATGTGGTTGGAGAACACGCGCATCGTACGGCCATCGACCTCGATGGTCACATCGTTGACGCCGATGGCATCCATCTCGCGCGCTTCCTCGTCGGTGACGATGTGGCCGGCGTCAAACATGATCTCGCCCGTGCGCGGGTCGGCAACGGGGAAGGAAAGCTTCTGCCCGCGGATACGCGCCCACAGGGAGAGCTTCTTGTTGTACTTGTAGCGGCCGACCATGGACAGGTCATAGCGGCGCGGGTCGAAGAAGAGGTTGTTGATGAGGGTCTCGCAGGCCTCGACCGTGGGCGGCTCGCCCGGGCGCAGCTTGCGGTAGATCTCGAGCATCGCCTCTTCATAGGTCTTGCAGGCGTCTTTTTCGAGCGTGACGGCCACGCGGTCGTCATCGCCGAACAGCTCGAGGATCTCGGCGTCGGTCTTGAAGCCGATGGCGCGCACCAGCTCGGTGATGGGGATCTTGCGGTTTTTGTCGATGCGCACCCAGAACATCTCATTGGCGTCGGTCTCGTATTCGAGCCATGCGCCGCGGTACGGGATGACGGTGGACGTCAGCAGCGGGAGGTCGGTCTTGAGGTCGATCTCCTTGCCGTAGTAAATGCCGGGGGAACGGACGAGCTGGGAAACCACCACGCGCTCGGCGCCGTTGATGACGAACGTGCCGGACTCGGTCATGAGCGGGAAGTCGCCCATGAAGATCTCCTGCTCCTTGATCTCGCCGGTCTCCTTGTTGTAGAGGCGCACACTCACCTTCAGGGGGGCGGCATACGTCGCGTCGCGCGCCTTGCACTCGAGCACGTCGTACTTGGGCGCTTCGTCCATCTTGTAGTCGATGAAGCTCAGCTCCAGGTTGCCCGCGTAGTTCGAGATCGAGGCGACGTCGGAAAAGACTTCGCGCAGACCCGTATCGAGGAACCACTGGTAGGACTTCTTCTGAAGCGCCAGCAGGTTCGGCATCTCCACGATCTCCTCGTGTCGGGCGAAATTCTTGCGAAGGGTTTTGCCATACATCTTGTCTTTGGCCATTTTGCTCTTCACGCCTTTCTTTTCTTCAAGCCCTGTCCGCTTGAAGGAATGTATTGCGGCGGCTCTATTCAGTTCGACACACCCGGCTTTGTTGTAGAACAAAGCGAACTGCATCTTGCTTTTTTTGCCGCGGTATGCTATTCTCTCGGTAATGGGTGGGGAATTTTCCTCGCCCTTTCCCGTTTATAAGCGCTTTATTTTACCAAATGGGTACAGAAAAGTCAAGGCATTTTTTGTGAACATCTGCGGTTTCCGCAGATGTTTTTTTGTGCGCTTCGACGGATTTTGCCGCGGATTGCAATATATTTGTCGCTGTGGTATGATGCTTGCGTGATTTTGCGCCGCTCTGCGCGCAGACGATGAAAGGAGTTTTCCCATGAAGCCCATCGCCATTGACGATTTCTGCGCCGTCCGCTCACTTGCGAACGTGACATTCTCCCCCGAGGGGACAAGCGCCTGCTTCACCGTGAGTCAGGCGAAAAAAGAAAAAAATTGCTACGAATCCCGCCTCTATCTTTTAAAAGGCGGCCGCGTCCGCGCGCTGACCGGCGGCGGCAAGGAATCCTCGTTCTGCTACTTGGATGAAAACACGGTTCTTTTCGCGGGCGACCGTGAGGGGGAAAAGGAACCATCGCTCACGAGCCGCTTCTACAAGATCGCACTCGACGGCGGCGAGGCCGATCTTGCCTACACGTTTCCCATCCCCGTCTCGCAGGTCTTCCCTCTCAAAAACGGCGACCTGCTTGTCGTCGGCTCGACCTTTCCCGGCTTTGAGGACCTCTATAAAGGCGACAAGAAGCTCGTGAAAGCCTACCTTGACGACAAAAAGGAAAACGAGGATTACGAGGTCATCTCTCAGCTGCCCTGGTGGTGGAACGGCGGCACATACACGCGCGGCGCGTATGAAAGTCTCTTCTACTACGATGCGAAGAAAAAGTCCCTCACCCGCCTGACGGATGCGGGCTTCAACGTCTCCGATGTCCAGCTCGCGGAGGATCAGAAGACCGTCTATTTCAGTCTTCTCGACGTCTCCGTCCCCCGCCCCGCGCACTTCGGCGGTCAGGACCTTTACCGCATCGACCTTGCCTCGCGCCGTCAGAAGCTCGTCGTCAAGAGTCGCCCCGACTTCGTCATCGCGACATACGCGCTCGGCAAGTCCTTCCTGCTCGTCATGGCCGCGGACGGCAAGTTCGGCATGAACACGGACTGCGACTTTTACAAGCTCGACTACGAGACGCTTGCCGTCACGCCCTACGCCGTCTACGGCGAGGCCATCGGTTCTTCCGTCGGCTGCGACGTCCGCCACGGCGGCGGTCAGGCGTTCAAGATGGACGGCGACGTGCTGTACTTTATCTCGACGCGCTTCGACGGCGCGGGGCTCTACAAGCTCGAAGACGGCACCGTCTCCCCCGTCCTCGTGCGCGACGGCAGCGTCGACTGCTTTGACCGCAAAAACGGCAAAATGCTCCTCTGCGCGCTCTGGGATATGAAGCCGCAGGAGCTCTACGACGAGACTGGCCGCCGCGTCACGCACTTCAACGACGCAATGCTGCGCGGCAAATACGTTGCCCAGCCTGACCCCCTCAACCTCACCGCGGGCGACCACGAGGTGCACGGCTTTATCCTAAAGCCGATGGACTTCGAAGCGGGCAAAAAGTACCCCGTCATCTTCGATATTCACGGCGGTCCCAAGACCGTCTACGGTCCCGTGTTCTATCACGAGATGCAGTACTGGGCGAGCCGTGGCTATTTCGTCATCTTCTGCAATCCCACCGGCTCCGACGGCCGCGGCGCGTTCATGGATATCCGCGGCAAGTACGGCACGGTCGACTTCGATGATCTGATGGCGTTCTGCGACGCGGCGCTCGCAAAGTATCCCGAGATGGACACAGATAACCTCTTCGAAACCGGCGGCTCCTACGGCGGCTTTATGACCAACTGGATCATCGGCCACACCGACCGCTTCCGCGCCTGCGCCAGCCAGCGCTCGATCTCGAACTGGACGAGCTTCTACGGCGTGTCCGACATCGGCCCCGACTTCTCCGAAGACCAGTGCGGCTCGACCATCTGGCCGGATGTCGAAAAATTCTGGTGGCACAGCCCCATGAAGTACGCCGACAAGGTCAAAACGCCGACGCTCTTTCTCCACTCGCTCGAGGACTACCGCTGCCCCGTCGATCAGGGCTATCAGATGTACTCCGCGCTGATCGCGCACGGTGTCGAAAGCCGCCTCGTGCTCTTCCGCGGCGAGAACCACGAGCTCTCCCGCAGCGGCAAGCCCAAGCACCGCATCCGCCGCTTAAACGAGATCACCGGCTGGTTCGAGCAGCACAAGGGCTAAAATGGAAATTCGCAAAACCACCTTGCAGGACGTCGACACGGTGCTGGGCGTCTTCGCCGCCGCAAAGCGCTACATGCGCGCAAACGGCAATGCCTCGCAATGGGGCGACAAGTACCCAGACCGCAGCATCGTCACCTATGATATCGCATGCGGCAGCAGCTATGTGATGCTTGAAAATGGCGAGATCGTCGGCACATTCGCCCTCTTTCTCGGCGAGGACGCGAGCTACCGCGTCATCGAAGACGGCGCGTGGCATCTCGATCAACCCTACGGCACGATCCACCGTCTCGCCTCCAACGGGAAAGCGCGTGGCGTGTCGAAGGCCTGCTTTGACCTCTGCACCGCGCTGATCGGCTATCTGCGCGCCGACACGCATGCGGATAACCGCCCGATGCAGCGGCTTTTGGAAGCGTATGGCTTCCGGCGCTGCGGCGTCATCCACGGTGCCTTCGACGGCGGAGAGCGCATCGCGTACGACTGCATCGCGCACATCTGAGCCCGTTTCCGCCGAAAGTCATCATGTAAGAGAGGTCTGTCATGGAACGCAGAATTGTCGACGGCGAGATCACTCTCGTCCCGTATGATCCCAACTACAAAGCGTCGCTTCCGTGGTATCAGGATGCGGATGTGTGCAAGCAGGTCGACAACCGCAACAGTGTGTACGACCTGAAGCTGCTCAAGGCGATGTACCGCTATCTCAACGCGCGCGGCAGTCTTTTTTACATCAAGTACCGCGGCCGCCTGTGCGGCGACGTCTGCCTGCATCCGGACGGCGAGATCAACATCGTCGTGGCGAAGAGCTTCCAGAACAAGCACATCGGCAGGCGCGTCATCGGCGAAATTCAAAAGCTCGCAAGGGAACAGCACATCCCCAAACTGCACGCGGAGATCTACTCGTTCAATGCGCTGTCGCAGCGGATGTTTGAGCGCGTCGCCGGATTCCACAAGGCCGGCGACGAGCTGTACGAAATGGAATTATAACTTTCAAATAGAAAAAGCGCCCGCTCGGTGAGCGGGCGCTTTTTTCATTCTTCAGAACTCGGGGCCGTCATAGTGGTAGTAGTCGCTGTCGTCGATAAAGTGGTCGTCGCGCGAGAGCTTTTTGATCATGCGGTACGCCGCGGCGAAGAGCAGCACGACGAACGCGACGAAGATCCATGCATAGCCGTCGTACTCATACGTTGCGATGAAATCGTACGCGCCGTGCAGCAGCACCGGCACGAGCACGGCAAAGCGGCGGCAGCGGCGGCTGCGGTACTCGTCGCCAAAGTTGTCGTAGCGCTTGGCAAGGCCGTAAAACGCGCCCATGAACACGCCAAAGCACGCGTGTCCCGGCATGGCCGTGACGGCGCGGATGGCCGCCGTGCCGAGGCCGTACATCAGCACATAGCTGATATTCTCCCACAGGGCAAAGCCGAGCGCGACGAACACGGCGTAGACCACGCCGTCGAACTGGCAGTTGAATTCGCTTGAATACCACGTGCGCTTCTTGAGCAGCAGGTACTTAAAGCCCTCTTCCGACAGCGCGACCACAACGAAGTAGAGCAGCACGTTGTAGGCGGTCGAACTCTGCGGCAGGAGAATGCCCAAGATCGCCTCGCCGATCTGCTCGGTCACGATGGCAGCAAATGTCGATAGAATGCCGAAAATCACGAGCGAGAGCAGCAGCCCCGGCGACTCTTTGTCGAGCCGGTCCTCCTTGTAGACAAAGCGCAGCAGGACAATGGCCGGAATGACTGCCGCAGCGATCAATATCGGGTTTACATAAAAGAGAAACATGACAGCTTTCCTCTCTTTTTTCTGATGATATCACAGCATATCAGCCGCGAGAATATTTGTCAACGCGGTGTTTTTTCTTTTCCCCACTTGACCGGAAGGAAAAGCGCGCGTATGATAAATGCATTCACTTTATTCATATAAAGGAGGGGAGAATCATGGAACGTCGAACGCCGTGGCTCGGCTATCTCTGCGTGATCCTGAGCGCCGTCATCTTCGGCTGTATGCCGCTGGGCGCGAATTTTCTCTACGCGCAGGGCGTGACGCCGATGTCGCTGGTGTTTCTGCGCAATCTTCTCTCGCTCCCGGTCCTCGCGCTGCTGTGCCAAAAGCAGGGCGGGCTGCGCATCAGCCGCGGCGCGCTGCTCGAGACCAGCCTGACCGGCTTTTTCGGCTGCTGTATCACGCCGATCCTGCTGTTCAGCTCGTATTGCTATCTTGCCTCCGGCATGGCGACGGTATTCCACTTCGCCTATCCCGTCATCGTGGTGCTCGGCGGCCTGGTGCTGCGCGAACGGGTGCGGAAAAAAGCGCTTTTCTGCGCGGTCCTGTGCTCCCTCGGCATTCTGCTTCTCATCGACCCAAGCGGTGCAGTCGATCCGCTCGGTGTCGCGCTGGCGCTGACGTCCGGCGTGACCTACGCCGTCTACATTCTGCTTTTAGCGCATTTCCGCCACCGCGAGGTCATGGGCTTTCGTATGACCTTCTACATGGCGCTCATCAGTGCGGTCTGCATGTTCTTTCTCTGTCTCTTCTCGCACCAGCTCTGCCTGCCGCAGACCCTCGCCGGATGGCTCGCGGCGCTCGCCTTTTCGCTGATGATCTGCATCGGCGCGGTCATGCTCTTCCAGAAGGGCACGTTCCTCATCGGCGCACAGCGCGCAGCGATTTTGAGTACGTTTGAGCCGATCACGAGCATTTTTGTCGGCATTCTCTTCTTAAATGAAACGCTCACGCCGCGCATCCTGCTCGGCTCGGCCATCACGCTGGTCGCGGGCGTGTTCATCACCCTGGGCGGCAAAAAGGACGAAGACAAAGAAGAGGCGGCCAAGGACTGATTCCCTTATTCCGCCTCGCTGCCGCCGCTTTTTTCGCACGCGCGCAGAGCGACGATCATCGCAAGGCTGTCGCCCAGCTGCGTAAAGATGGCGGCGAGCAGCGCGACCTCTTCATCGCTCTTTCCCTGCGCCATGGCCGCCGCGGCGGCGCTGACGGCGGCGGGCAGCGCGTCCTGACAGGACATCGTATCACCTCAGGTCAGTTTATGCACCGGGCGCAAAAATAACCGGCGCATTTCTGCTTCGTTTCATCACCACAAGGAGGTTTCCCGTTCCCATGCACAGCAAATCCCCCGCAGTTGCGGCACTGAAGGCCGCGTTTCCGCATACCATCCCGATCTTCGCAGGCTTTTTATTTCTCGGCATGACCTATGGCGTCTATATGCGCACGTCGGGCTTTAGCTTCTGGTATCCGATGATCATGAGCGTCGTCATCTTCGGCGGCAGCCTTGAATTTGTCGCGACGAGCATGCTGCTCGCGCCGTTTGCGCCGGTACAGGTCTTCCTGACGGCGGTAATGATCCAGGCGCGCCACCTGTTTTACGGTATTTCGATGCTCGACAAGTACAAGGGCACGGGCTGGAAAAAGCCCTACCTCATCTACGCGATGTGCGACGAGACGTTCAGCGTCAACTATACGGCGGAGATCCCCGAGGGCGTGGGCCGCGGCTGGTTCTACTTCTTCGTCTCGCTGCTCGATGAATTTTACTGGTTCCTGGGCGCGACGCTCGGCGGCATCCTCGGCGGGCTTCTGCGCTTCAATACCGAGGGGCTCGACTTTGTGATGACGGCGATGTTTGTGGTCATCTTCATGGACCAGTGGCTCAAAGAAAAGCACCATTTCAGCGCGTGGATCGGTCTTATCGCAAGTGTTGCGTGTCTGCTCATTTTCGGTGCGGACAACTTCCTCATTCCCACGATGATCTGCATCCTCGTCGCGCTGACCGCGCTGAGAAAGCCCGTCGAAGCCAAGACGCAGGAGGCGGTAAAATGACGATCTTACAACAGACCATCACCATCATCCTCTGCGCGCTCGGCACGATGCTCACGCGCTTCCTGCCGTTTCTGGTCTTCAACCCGAAAAAGCCGACGCCCAAGTACATCCAATACCTCGGCTCAGCACTGCCGGGCGCGATCTTCGGCATGCTCGTCGTCTACTGCCTGCGCAATGTTGACGTGCTGCACTTTGCCTACGGCCTGCCCGAGCTCATCGCCATTGCCGTGACGATCAGCCTGCACCTGTGGAAGAGACAAATGCTGCTCTCCATCGTGGGCGGCACGGTGTGCTACATGCTGCTGGTGCAGTTCGTATTCTGATTTTGATTTCAACAGAAAGGAAGATGTTCCCATGCGCGTGCTTGACCTGACCCACACCATCGCTGAAAATATGCCGGTCTATCCCGGCACGGAGACACCCATTTTCGCCGGCGCGAACACCTATGAAAAGGACGGCTTCAAGGAGACGAAGCTGACCATGTACACCCACACGGGCACACACATGGACCCGCCCGCGCATCTGTTCGCCGGCCGCACGACGCTCGACGCGTTCCCCGCCTCGCAGTTCATCGGCAAGGCGCTCGTTATCGAGTGCAGCGACTTGAACGAGGGCAAGGCCATCACGCTCGAGCGCATCCTGCAATACGGCAAAGACGCGGAAAATGCCGATTTTCTGCTCTTCCACCTCGGCTGGGACAAGCGCTGGGGGACGGATGCCTACTTTGGCGATTATCCCTGCCTCGACGACGCGGCGCTCGACTACATCATCGCGGGCAACTACAAGGGCATCGGCTTCGACGTCATCGGCCTCGACCCCATCGCAGACGAAAACCTGACACGCCACAAAAAGCTCTTCCAAAATAAGGACATCGTCAACATCGAAAACCTCAAGGGCCTCGACAAATGCGGCAAGGGGTTGTTTTCGTTCAGCTGCTTCCCGCTCAAGCTCGAAAACTGCGATGGTTCGCCCATCCGCGCCGTGGCATGGTTCGAGGACTGATTGACACAATATAAAAAAGCTCTCGTCTTTCGACGAGAGCTTTTTTATTACTGTCCGTTGACGAGGCCCTGACCGCTGCCGCTGTAAAGGTAACGGTAGTCCTCTTTCATAATGTTGCGGAAGAACGGAATGCACAGCACCGCGTCGGCTGACATCCACGCAAACGGGTCAGCCACGCACAGGCCGTAGACCGCTGCCTGCGGTGCCTCCGCGCTGACCACGCCGCCCGCGAGCGCCGCAGGCAGCAGCAGACAGACGGCAACGCGCGCGACAAGCTCGGCCGCTCCCGCGCCCAGCACGAACTGCGGCTTGCCGATGCCCTGCACACAGTTTCGCGCGACAAAGATAAAC
>ENA-UPXB01001949-UPXB01001949.1-human-gut-metagenome-genome-assembly--contig:-NODE-1949-length-12346-cov-4.561496_pt1 | contig 12346 bp, 8 predicted proteins | sample MGYA00250055_ERZ773386 | MGnify/ENA primary metagenome ERZ773386 (study PRJEB29103, sample SAMN06111974) | human gut metagenome | biome: human gut; feature: ankylosing spondylitis patient; material... | reverse complement strand
GCTGGTAAAAATATTGATTATCTGATATTTACGAAATAATATTGAGAATCACATCTTTGGTTGTAATATGCGAAGCTATTATTTTCTTTTTCAAATGGAACTTCCGCATGTATATTGTTTTTAGCGTTTCATTGGTAATAACGCTTATCTGTTGCGGTGAAAATCCGGCATAGAGCAGGCATAGCAATTCCACGAAACATGGCTTGATTTTCGGATATTCGGACTTGAAATTAGAAATCACATTATCGTATTGTTGATTTAGGGTATTCTCTAAATCCGATATTATCGTTTTATCCAAAATCTTTTCGGATAAAATGCCTTTGACTTTCTTGGTAAGAGCCGGGGAATTTTCAAACTCGTAATAGGTTTTTGCAAGTTCTTTCAGGACTTGAAAGCGCGTATTAAGCAGTTCACTAATTTTTGCGGCATCGGGTATTTGCAATTTGGTCTTATTTAGTTCTTCAATCAGCGTCAGATATTCCTCGATTCTTTGTTTCTGCATCTTATTTCTGCGGTAGAAGATATAAATAATGCCGCAGATCGCTATGACTGAAACCAAAGCGATAATATAAATTACATTTTGTCTTACACTGGAGCGATAGCGTTCAAATTCCAAGCGTTCGTCTTTATATCGCAGTTCGGTTTCAGCCGCAGAATTATTCATATAGCTTAAATGTATCGAATCACATAAAGCAAGACACTCCTTCTGCATATAGCAGGCCGCTCGGTAATCCTCATTTAGCGTATAGGCTTCGGCAAGGAGAATTTTAGCTGCCGCATCGTTTTCGCGCGGCCCTCCAATATTGGCTGAAATCGCTGCGTTCAAATAATATTCGGCGCTGTCCGGTTTATTGATACGCAAATAATATTCCCCCAAAACACAGCAATCATTCGGCGATAAATCATCCGACAACTGGAGAAAACGGCCTACATAATCGTTGGTTTCGTTGGTTACGCCTTTGTTCGAAAGAATCCCGATTAAACAACGCAGGCAGTACACCTGAAAATCCTTATACCCGAATTGTTCGGATAGATTCAATGCTTCTCGATAATCCCGGAGCGCGTTGTCGTCTTCGTTCTCCATGTAGTAAACAGCGGCAATGGCAATTTTAGCGCTGACTTGGTGTTTGGTTTTATTTGCAGCCTGATAGTTTTCGTAGGCTTCTTGATAATAAAACAAAGCCCTTTGATAATTATTCTGCTTCAAATTCAATTCTCCTAACACGAAGTTACATACTCCGATTAGGTAAGGATCATCTATTATATCCCGATACTCCAACGCTTTAAGATATGATTCGGTTGCTTTCTGATAATTATTTGTGCTGTATTCCATGCGCCCCAGACAATACCAAGAAAGGAACTTTTGTCGGTTCGTGCCTTTGCGCATGAAATAGTTTACTGCAGGACGGAGCATCGAATCGGTATCTATGGTTTGTCCTGTTTTATCCAACGCCAGCGAATAAAGCAGCCCATAATGTGCTTTAGTCGATTTTTTGCGAATACTGCCGGGGACGATAGCTTGCAAGGAGTGTAACGCACTGTCTGGGTAATCGTTAATTATTTCCTGCGTGCGTTCTAGTTCTTCGGCTATGTATTTGCTCTCGGAACATGAACACAAGCATAGAAAAAAGGCGCAAACATAAATAAATCGTTTCATAAACAGCCCAAATAATTATTATCCAATATACGAAAAAATACCGACTTAACTGGTATTTGACAAAATTAACGTGGCATATATATTGAAGGTTCTGGAAGAGGCATAAATTCGCAAGAACCTATACTTTACGTGAGGCCCTTTCTTCTTGCTTTTGAACTTAAATCATAAAGAGGTGAATCTTAGAATGTTTTCGATGCATTGTTTGATTTGCCAATTCCAAAAATTTTTCGTATCTTGCAGTAGGTTATTTGAAATGCGGTATTTGAGCGCAAGAAGCTGAAAATAAACCGTTGCCTTTTCGTTACCTATTATCCCTATACAAAAATGTAACGACCCGATAAATCAAGTCGTTACATCACTTTAATCCCACACTCTCAGGAGCCGGGCTGTTTTGTCGTTGCGGGGATCGTCGGTCTATTTGACGCCGATTTTCTTGAGAATCGCCTTCGGAACGGCGTTTTTGTTGACCAGCACGGTCATCGTCTTGTAGGCGACGAACGGGCGCGAGAAATACCAGTAGCCGTCGTAGGGACCTGTCGTGTTCCACGAGTTCTTGACCTTGTAGTAGGGCGTTCCGTTCTGGTCGGTGGCCGTGCCCACGATCTGCATGCCGTGGTCGTCGGTGGTCTCGTAGTTGTCGTAGCCTTTCTGGCGAAGCTCCTGCGTGACGGTGCGCTCCCTGCCGGGTTTGTCGAACTTGTAGAGCGCCTCGTCCTTCTCCTTCTGGGTGAGTTTGCCCCACTTCTCGGCTTCGGTTCCCTGCATGCCTTCGAGGTCGGCTTCAGGGACGATGCCCAGACCTTTGGTGCGGCTGAACCCCTTCTCGCTCACGTCGGTTCCCCAGGAGATCGTGTAACCCTTCTCCAGCGAGTTGTCGATGATCTGCATGAACTCGTCCAGGGGCACGTTCCATACCTTGTCCCAGTTCCAGTTGTCGGGGACCTCCATGGCGAACTCCGTGTAGAAGGGGTGGTGGGTGAACGAGGTGAACTCGATGTAGTCGCCGAGGTCGATCGGCAGCGACGCGGCGAACGACGCCGGGGTGTACTCCCTGCCCCGGTAGGTGAACTTCCCGGGCATCGGGCCGAAATAAGCGTCGAGGATGCCGTTCAGCCCGGCCTGCCAGGCCGTCGTGAGGCGGCTGTCGCTGCGCTTCCCGCCGGCCTTGATCACCGCGTCGGCGTAGGCCTTGATCACGGCGTCGATCTCATCGAAATTGGGTTTGTCGTAGCCGTAGTTCAGTCCCGGATAGACCTCCTCGGGGACGATGCCGTACGCCTCGATGCCGTGCAGCACGTCGTGGGCCTGTCCGCCGACGGCGAGGTTCAGCGAGCCGTGCCGGCGGACGTATTTCACGGCCTTTTCGAAGTAGATGTTGCGCACGATCCACATCTCCGAAAGGTCCAGTTCGGGACCTCCGGCGCGGAGGATTTCGCTTTCGAGGAACGAGAGGGTCGAGTAACACCAGCAGGTTCCGCTGCGGCTCTGGTCCTTGACCGGGGTGACGGGCAGGATTTTGACGTCGGTGAAACGGTAGCCTTCCGGGGCGGCCGTGTCGGGCGTTTGTGCCGCGGCTCCGAGTGCGTAGCAGAGCGCAAGTGCGGCGAGAATCGGTTTTTTCATCAATCGTTCGGTTTTCGGTGTTTGCTTTCTTGCGGGTCGTTTCGCAGTCCCGGTACGGTTTTCCGTTTCGCGGCCAGACCCTTCCCCTCTTGTCCGGGGCGGTTACTTTTTCGATCCTGCGACGATCTTCAGACAGTCGTCGAGGGTGAGTTCCTCGGGCTTCGCTCCCTTCGGCAGGCGGTAGTTTTTGCCCTTGTAGGCGATGTAGGGTCCGTAGCGGCCGTTCTTGACGAGCATGTCGGCATCTTCGGGGAAACTCTTCAGCGGCGTGTTGGCCGCGGCCGCGGCCGCCTGGTGTGCGCGGACGATCTCAACGGCGCGGTCGTAGCCGATCGTGTAGGGGTCGTCGGTCTTTGCCAGCGACGCGAACGACTTTCCGTAGCGCACGTAGGGTCCGTACTTGCCGATGCCGACCATCAGCTCCTCGCCGTCCAGCTGTCCCAGGTCGCGGGGCAGGGCGAAAAGCTCCAGCGCCTCTTCGAGCGTGATCGACTCGATCAGCTGGCCCTTTTTGAGCGACGCGAAGCGTCCCTTCTCGCCTTCGTTCCCTTCGATCTCGACCATCGGGCCGTAACGGCCGATGCGCGCCTTCACGATGTGCCCCGTCTTGGGATCGTTGCCCAGAATGCGCACTTCGCGCGTCTTGGCGGTCTGCGTCGTGATGGCCGAATCGACCATCTTGTGGAAGGGACCGTAGAACTCGTCGATCATCTTGTCCCAGGTGATGTCGCCCTCGGCGATGCGGTCGAACTCCTTCTCTACGCTGGCCGTGAAGTTGTAGTCGATGATCGGGCCGAACTGCTCCTCCAGGTAATCGTTGACCACCATGCCGATGTCGGTCGGCGAAAGTCGGTTTTTCTCTTTGCCGTAGTTTTCCGAGAGGGTCTTCGAGGCGATCTTTTCGCCCGTGAGCGTCAGCTGTGCGTAGTTGCGCTTCTGCCCGTCCCTGTTCTGTTTGACGACGTAGCCGCGGTTGATGATCGTGGTGATCGTCGGGGCGTAGGTCGAAGGACGGCCGATGCCCAGCTCTTCGAGGCGTTTGACGAGCGAGGCCTCGTTATAGCGCGCCGGAGCCGAGGTGAAGCGCTCTGTGGCGGTGATCTGCGACGGGAGGACCCGGTCGCCGGCCGTGAGTTTCGGCAGCAGCCCCTCGCCGCTCTCGGCAGCCTGGTCGTCGTCCGTGGATTCGGAGTAGAGGCGCAGGAAGCCGTCGAAACGGACCACCTCGCCCTGTGCGACGAACTGGTTCGAACTGCCCGACATGTCGATGGTGATGGTCGTGCGGTCCAATTCGGCGCAGACCATCTGCGAGGCGACCGTGCGCTTCCAGATCAGGTCGTAGAGTTTCTTCTCGGCGGGCGTGCCCTCGATCTCCTGACGCTCGATGTACGACGGGCGGATGGCCTCGTGGGCCTCCTGCGCACCTTTGGTCTTGGTCTTGTAGTTGAACCAGCGCGAATATTTCTCGCCGTAGAGTTTCGTGATCTCCTCCTTGCACTGGGCCAGCGCCTGCTGCGAGAGGTTCACCGAGTCGGTACGCATGTAGGTGATCAGACCCTGCTCGTAGAGGTGCTGCGCGACGGACATCGTCTGCGATACGGACATGCCCAGCTTGCGGCCCGCCTCCTGCTGGAGCGTCGAGGTGGTGAACGGCGGCGCGGGGTAGCGCTGTGCGGGTTTCTCCTCGGCCTTGGCCACCGTGAATGTGGCGCCGATGCAGCTTTGCAGGAAGGTTTCGGCCTGCGCCTCGGTCTCGAAACGCGACGAAAGTTCGGCCTTGAAGAGCGTCTTCTCCGGGTCTCCGGCGGCGTAGAACTGGGCCACGACACGGAAATAGGCTGCCGAGCGGAAGGCGATGATCTCGCGTTCGCGCTCCACGATCAGGCGCACGGCGACCGACTGCACGCGGCCTGCCGACAGCGCCGGACGTACCTTCTTCCACAGCACCGGCGACAGCTCGAAGCCGACCAGCCGGTCGAGGATGCGGCGTGCCTGCTGGGCGTTGACCAGGTCCATATTGACCGTGCGCGGCTTCTCGATGGCTTCCAGAATCGCCCGCTTGGTGATTTCGTGGAAGACGATGCGCTTGGTCCGGTCGACGGGGAGACCCAACACTTCGGTCAGGTGCCATGCGATGGCTTCTCCTTCGCGGTCCTCATCGGAGGCGAGCCAGACGGTCTTCGACTTGGCCAGCTTCGTGAGTTCGTCGACCACTTTCTTCTTGTCGCCGGGGATTTCGTATACGGGCTTGTAGCCTTCTCCGATATTGATGCCGAGATCCTTCTTCGCAAGGTCGCGGATGTGTCCGAAGCTCGATTTTACGATAAAGTCCTTGCCGAGAAACTTCTCGATGGTCTTGGCCTTGGCGGGGGACTCTACGATTACTAAATTTTCCTGCATTGCTGTTTTGATGGCTTTTTCAGAAAAGCGAAAACCTAAGCATTACACTTAGGTTCCGCAAAAGGGGTTATCTGTTGTTTACTTGATCAGGTTGTACGCCATACTGAAACGGATCGGGGCGTTGTTCGGTTCGGCAGTCCCGGCCTGTGTCGGCATGCCCTGCAACACGCCGAACGAGGTCGTGTAGAGGCCGTACGCTTCGGGTCCGATGTATACCGAGCGGTTCTTGACTTTGTCCCAGTCGATGTTCGCAACCTCGCCGCCCGCATCTGCCTTGGCTTCCATGTAACTGTTCCAGAGCTGCTGCATGTAGCCCGTGATGTCCATTACGTAGCAGCCGCGGCTGCGGTTGATCTTGCCGTTGTAGGCGAGCGTTACCGAAGAACCGTAGTTCTGCTCGTAGATGTAGGCGTAGTCCGAAATCGGCGTCAGCGTCTTGTAATTGGTGTACATGCCCAGCCGCGCCGGGTATGCGTTCATCTGGTCGGTCATGCGCAGGATGTCGCCGGCCGTTCCGTCCGCGATCTTCTCCCACTCGTAGTCGCTGTCGTTGAAGTAGATCGACATGCGTACCTGGCTGAACGCGAGTGTTTTGAAATTCTTGCCGTCGGCATTTCCCTTGGCGATCTCCGCCTCCAGCTCCGCGAAGAACTCCGGGCTGAAGGTCATCTCGGTCACCACGCCGCCCATGCCTTCGACATAGACGAGGGGATTTTCGGGCCGGTTCTCGGCCGTCTCGCGGGCTTCCTCTATGTTTATCCTTCGGGCGATCGTGGCCTCCTCGTAGTCGTGCTTGACGTTGTTTACCGAGACGCTGCCGAATTCCGCGCCGTCTTTGTAGAAGTAGTAGACCATGCCGATCGTGTCCTTGATCAGCGAGGGGTCGTCCTTCACGCGGTTACGTCCGTAGACCGACAGGCCCGAATAGGTCAGTTCCGTGGCGAAGATCGTTCCCTTGCCGTACTCGGTGAGCGGCTTCTCGGGGTTCGGGGCGATGTAAAGTCCCTTGAACGCCTCGACCCAGTATTTCAGGCTGTCGGCGCTGTAAATCGAGTAGTCGCCGGCATACTCGCCCTCCTGAAGCATCAGGCGGCGGATGTATTTTTTACCCGCTTCGGTCGGCTCCAACGTCACGGCCGACGTGGTCGAGGGGTATTTGCCCTCGCCGCCGAGCGTGAAGGTGAAGAGCGGCTCGTCGGGGTTGTAGACGCCTTCCGCCACGGGGTCGAAATTGAGGTAGAAGGTCGAGTCGCGCTGCGATTTGTTGGGCGCTATGGGTTTCTCGGTGAGGTATTTGTTGCTGACGACCTCGTAGACCGCGAAGGACTGCTCGGTCACCGAGTCGCGGCCGAAGCTGGTCACCTTGAGCAAGATCTGCGCCGAGTCGAAGATCGGCATGTAGCCGAAATAGCCTGAATCGACCTTCTTGTAATAGTTGACCATCTGCGAAAGGAATCCCGCGGAACGGTGCCCCAGCGTGTCGTTGAGCATCGAACCCATGTAGCCGTAGGTGATGTTCGAACTGACGATCGAATCGGTCTGGAACAGGCGTGTTTCGATGTATTTCTTCGGGTTCAGTTCGTCGGCCCGGGGGAGCTGAACGTATCCCGCCCTCATCTGCTGGTTGTCGGGGATGAGGTTTCCGCCCAGCGTATCGTCCACCTTGGTACAGCCCCCGAGGGTCAGTCCTATCGCGGCAGCCAGCGCTGCAACGGGGAGCAGCATGCGGCGGAAGTTATTGAATCGCTTCATAGAATCGGTTGTAATTATCGAAAAAGTCCTCTGCCTCGGGCGACTGGTATTCGAGCATCGGCTTTCCGCTCGCGCGGGCCATGTCCAATACTTTCGGGTCGACATCCGGGGATGCCGCAACCACTCCGTCGGCATATTCCATAACGAAGCGGCAGAGGTTTTCGTATGACGGAGTGTCGAGAATCGCAAGATTTTTGTCCTTGACGCCTTCGCCGGCGATCTTGGCGCCGAATCCGGGATCGAGTTCCCCGGAGAAGCCGTCGCCGTAGAGCGACACCACGACCTTGACGTCGCGGAAGATCGGGTCGTCGGCGAAGATCCGTTTCAGGTAAACGGGAACCACGGCCGTGAACCAGCCGTGGCAGTGCACCACCGTCGGGGTCCAGCGCAGTTTCTTGACCGTTTCCAGTACGCCGCGGGCGAAAAAGATGGCCCGTTCGTCGTTGTCCTGAAAGTAGTTGTCCGCGCCGTCGGTCAGCACCGCCTTGCGCGAGAAGTAGTCGTCGTTGTCGATGAAATAAATCTGTACGCGCGCCGCGGGTATCGACGCCACCTTGATAATCAGCTGGTGGTCGTTGTCGTCGATGATGAGGTTCATGCCCGACAGCCGGATAACCTCATGCAGCTGGTGCCTGCGCTCGTTGATGCAGCCGTAGCGGGGCATGAAGGTGCGGATCTCGTTCCCGCGTTCCTGCATTGCCTGCGTCAGCGCACGGCAAAGCCGGGAACCCTCCGTTTCTGGAAGATAGGGGGTGATCTCCTGACACACGTACAGAATCTTGCTTGCCATGGTTTTGAGGGTTTATATCTGCAAAGGTAGTGAAAAAAAATTAAAGAATGAGCATCGCGTCTCCGTAAGTGCCGAAACGATACCCCTCTTCCTTGGCTACCTTGTAGGCGTTCATCACGGTTTCGTAACCGCCGAAAGCCGCCACCATCATCAGCTGGGTCGAGTAGGGCAGATGGAGGTTGGTCACCATGGCGTCGGCCACGGTGAATTCGTAGGGGGCGAAAATGAACTTGTTGGTCCAGCCTTCCATGGGTTTGATCATGCCGTTGGTCGATACGGCGGTTTCGATCGTGCGCATCACCGTCGTGCCGATCGCCACGACCTTGCGCTCCTGCCGTTTGGCCGCGTTGACCGCTTCGGCGGCGGCCTCCTCGACGAAGAACTGCTCGGAGTCCATCTTGTGCTTCGAGAGGTCCTCGACGTCCACCGTGCGGAAGTTTCCCAGCCCGACGTGCAGCGTCACGAACGTCTTGTCGATGCCCTTGATCTCCATGCGCTTCATCAGGTGTTTCGAGAAGTGCATGCCGGCCGTCGGGGCAGCCACGGCGCCCTCCTTCTCGGCGAAGATGGTCTGGTAACGCTCGGCGTCCTCGGGTTCGACCTTCTCGCGTACCCACTTCGGCAGAGGCGTTTCGCCCAGCGCGAAGAGCGCATGCTTGAACTCCTCGTAGGAGCCGTCGAACAGGAAGCGCAGCGTGCGGCCGCGCGAGGTGGTGTTGTCGATCACCTCGGCCACCAGCAGGTCGTCGTCGCCGAAGTAGAGTTTGTTGCCGATACGGATTTTGCGCGCGGGGTCCACCAGCACGTCCCACAGCCGCAGTTCGCGGTTGAGTTCCCGCAGCAGGAAGATTTCGATTTCGGCGCCGGTCTTCTCCTTGTTGCCGTAGAGGCGTGCCGGGAAAACCTTCGTGTCGTTGAAGACGAACAGGTCCTTTTCGTCGAAATACTCGATGATGTCCTTGAAGATACGGTGCTCGATAGTGCCTTTGGCGCGGTTGATGACCATCAGACGCGACTCGTCGCGATTGTCGGCCGGGTATTTGGCCAGCATTTCGGGTGAAAAGTCATACCCGTACTGCGATAATTTCATAGATGAACGCTCTTTTTTACGTAATGTGGTTCGACATTTTCTGCGTTCGGCGGGGCCTGAAACGCGGTTTTGCCTCTGCCCCGCCTGCCGGAAAGGTTCCGGAAAACAAAGACAGATTATTTTTTATACGCAAAAAAGTCTATTTTGTTTCAAGTTTTTGTAGATTTTCAAGAAATTCGTCCAGCTCATAGGATTTTTCGAGCGTGAAGCCGCCGCTGCGCGTGCGGCGCAGCGAGGTGAGGTGCGCCCCGCTGCGGAGCGCCTGTCCGATCTCGTGGGCCAGCGAGCGGATGTAGGTTCCCTTGCTGCAACGCACGCGGATACGCACCCGCGGCAGGTCGTATTCCACGATCTCCATTTCGTAAATGTTGATCAGCGCCTGGCGTACGGCGACCTCCTCGCCGGCGCGGGCCAGTTCGTAGGCCCGTGTGCCGTCGATCTTCTTGGCCGAGTAGACGGGCGGGGTTTGGAGCCGCTCGCCGGTGAGCGAGGCGAGGGCTTCGGCGACCGCTTCCCGCGTGATGTGCTCCCACGGGTAGGTCCGGTCGATCTCGTGTTCCAGATCGTGGCTCGGGGTCGTGGCGCCCAGCATCACGTCGGCCACATACTCCTTCTCCTCGGCTTGCAGGGCGTCGACGAGTTTGGTGGCGCGGCCGATGCAGACCAGCAGGATGCCCGTGGCCAGCGGGTCGAGCGTCCCGGCGTGTCCGACCTTGATTTTGCGGTAACCCAGCCTGCGGAGCGCGAATTTGATTTTGCGCACCACGTCGGTCGAGGTCCAGCGCAGGGGCTTGTCCACGACGGCGATGTATCCGTCCTCGAAATTGATGCCGCGGAGGTCCAGTGCTTCTTTCATCAGCAGAAATAGCTTGTGATCGACACCAGTCCCGCAACGGTGCAGTAGACGGCGAACCAGATGAGTTTGCCCCGCTTCACGACCTCGATCATGAATTTGCAGGCCAGACATCCCGTGATGAACGATGCGAGGAATCCGGCGATGAGCGGCCCTGCGGCGATACCGGCGGTCAGATCGCCGCTTGTCGCCTGGAGCAGGGTTTCGCCCAGGATCGGAGCCAGCACCATCAGGAACGAGAACTGCGCCACGGCGGCTTTCTTGTTGCCCAGCAGCAGGCCTGTGGCGATGGTCGAACCCGACCGCGAAAGTCCCGGCATGGCGGCGCATGCCTGCGCCAGTCCGATGATCAGGGCGTCGCGGTAGGAGATCGTCTCCTTCTGCCGCGGCTTGGCGTAGTAGGCGAAGGCCAGCAGCGCGGCCGTCACGAGGAGCATCGCGCCCACGACGGCGAGGATGTAGGGTGCGTTGAGCAGGTCGTTGATCCGGTCCTTGAGCAGGAACCCGACGATGCCGATGGGGATCATCGAGAGGACGAGTTTCAGTACGTAGGCCTGCTCTTCGTTGAACCGGCGCGAGAACAGTCCTTTCAGGAGGCGCCAGACTTCGCTCCACAGCACGACGATCGTGCTCAACACCGTGGCGGCGTGGAGCGCCACGTCGAACGTGAGATTTTCTTCGAGTTGTACGCCCAGCACCTCCTTGGCGATCTGGAGATGACCGCTGCTTGAAACGGGCAGGAATTCGGTGATGCCCTGCACGATGCCGAGCAGGATAGCTTGCAGTGTGTCCATTTATTTTTTAGAAAGGGTCTTGAGTTGTCGGCTGTTCCGGTCCGCCGGCCGTTGCCGGGCGGGTCTCCCCGCCGGGACGGCGTTCCGCAACGGGCCGGGAATTACTTGTAACGTCGCATGATCGCATAGATCTCGATGACGAAACCGCCGATCACGAGGATCGGGGCCAGCGTGATGCGCCTCCACGAGAACATCGCGTAGTTGAATTCGTCGGGCGAGTCGCTGCCGCCGCCGGCCATCAGGACGAAGCCCAAGAGGACGACCGCGAAACCGATCGCCAGCAGGACGTAGTTGCGCCGCGTAAGGGGCATGCGGGGATTTTCCGGTACGGGGTCCTGCGCGTTCTTCTGTTCGTTTTTCATTTAATAAAGGTATATCTTGTTCGACTTCATGTTGATGAATTTGTTGAGGGCCGCAAAGGTGAAAAGCCCCGAGATGATGATGCCGCCCGCAATCATCGAGCCGAGGATGATGGCGATTTTGCCGGCTTCGGCAATGGTCATCAGTTCGGGGACCGCCTCGTTCAGTCCGTAGACGGCCAGACCGAACAAGGCCGAGGCGGCCGTGCCGGCCAGGATTCCCTGCGTGAGGCTGCTTCCGAGAAAGGGCCGCATGATGAACCACTTGGTGGCCCCGACCAGCTTCATCGTGTTGATCAGGTAGCGTTTCGAAAAGATCGCCAGCCGGATGGTGTTGCTCAGCAGGATCAGCGAAATGACCAGCAGCGCGCCGCCGAAGAGCAGCAGCACGAGGCGTATCTTGTTCACCGTGGCGTGCAGCCGCTCGGCCATCAGCGCCGGGTACGACACGCGGTCGACGCCTTCGATGCGTCCGGCGGCGGCGATGAACGAGTCGAGCAGCTCCTTGTCGGAGGATGCCGACGTGAGCGTGAGTTCGAACGAATCCAGCAGCGGGTTCTCCGGCAGGATCTCCTCGAACGAACTGCCGAACATCTTGCGGAACTCCTCCTCCTCGGCTTTCTCCTCCTTGGCGGAGTAGGCGATCGTCGCGACCATCTCCTCGGCGGTCAGGCGTTTGCTGATGGTCTCTTTCTGCGCCTCCGAAAGCCCGTTCTTCAACTCCACGGTGACGGCGATGCTCTCCTGGAGCGTGTCGGCGACCTTCAGCGCCGCGACCATCAGGTAACCCACCGATCCCAGCAGGAACAGCACGAGCGTGATGCTCACCGTCGACACGATGTAGGAGTTGCGGACCTTTCGCTTCAGTCTTTTATCGTCTTTCATGGCGTTTGTCGTGATAATGGCAAATTTCGGGCTTCCCTTGGTGCCGCGAATCGGAAATAGGCCGGCTGTGTCCGATCCGCAACCCCTGCGCGAAACCCGAAATTTTACGCACGCTGACGATAAACGGGTTTGCGCGGGTCGCC
>ENA-UPXB01001927-UPXB01001927.1-human-gut-metagenome-genome-assembly--contig:-NODE-1927-length-12472-cov-3.614764_pt1 | contig 12472 bp, 9 predicted proteins | sample MGYA00250055_ERZ773386 | MGnify/ENA primary metagenome ERZ773386 (study PRJEB29103, sample SAMN06111974) | human gut metagenome | biome: human gut; feature: ankylosing spondylitis patient; material... | reverse complement strand
ACATAAATCGTATTAATCAAAATGGCAACATTACAAAACATTAGGTCGAAAGGACCTCTATTGGTGATTGTTATCGGCTTGGCGCTGTTTGCTTTCATTGCGGGTGACGCATGGAAGGTGATGCAGCCGCATCAGGCACATGACGTAGGTGAGGTGAACGGAGACGCTCTTTCCGCTCAAGAGTATCAGAATTTGGTAGAAGAATATACCGAAGTGGTGAAACTCATGCGTGGGGTGACCGCCTTGAATGACGAACAAACCAATCAGGTGCGCGATGAAGTATGGCGTTCCTACGTAAACAATAAACTGATCGAAAAAGAAGCAAAAGCACTGGGACTGACTGTTTCTGCTGCTGAAATCCAGGACATCCTGAAAGCAGGCGTTCATCCTTTGTTGAGACAAACTCCTTTCCAGAATCCGCAAACAGGAAACTTTGACAAGGATATGTTGAACAAGTTCCTCGTGGAATATGCCAAGATGAGCGAATCACAAATGCCGGCACAGTATGCTGAACAATACAATAACATGTATAAATACTGGTCTTTCATTCAGAAAACTCTGATCGAGAGCCGTCTGGCAGAAAAGTATCAGGCATTGGTGTCTAAAGCTCTTCTTTCCAATCCGGTGGAAGCACAGGACGCTTTCGATGCAAGAGTGAACCAGTACAACGTGTTGATGGCTGGTATTCCTTACTCTTCTGTAGTGGACTCTACAATCGTAGTGAAAGAATCGGAACTGAAAGACTTGTATAACAAGAAGAAAGAACAATTCAAGCAATATCAGGAAACTCGTGACATCAAGTACATTGATGTACAAGTGACTGCAAGTGCTGAAGACAGAGCTGCTATCCAGAAAGAAGTGGACGAAGCTACTGAACAGTTGGCTACTACTACGGAAGATTATACTTCTTTCATCCGCTCGACTGGCTCGGAAGCTCCTTATGTAGACTTGTTCTATAACAAAACAGCTTTCCCGTCAGATGTAGTTGCCCGTTTGGACTCTGCTTCGGTAGGTACTATTTATGGTCCTTACTATAACGGTGCCGACAATACAATCAACTCTTTCAAAATTGTAGCTAAAGCTGCTGCTGCCGATTCTGTCGAATTCCGTCAGATTCAGGTATACGCAGAAGATGCTGTGAAGACAAAGACATTGGCTGACAGTATCTACAACGCGATCAAAGGTGGCGCTAACTTTGCTGATCTGGCAAAGAAATATGGTCAGACTGGTGATGCAAACTGGCTAACTTCTGCACAGTACGAAGGTGCACAGATAGACGGCGATAACCTGAAATTCATCTCTGCTATCAACAATACAGGTGTGAACGAATTGGTAAACTTGCCGATGGGACAAGCAAACGTAATTCTTCAGGTAACGAACAAGAAATCTGTAAAAGACAAATATAAAGTAGCTGTTATCAAACGTGAAGTAGAGTTCAGCAAAGAAACTTACAACCGTGCTTATAATGATTTCAGCCAGTTTATCGCAGCTAATCCGAGTGTAGAAAAGATGGTAGCTAACGCTGAAGAAGCCGGTTACAGATTGCTCGACAGAATGGATTTGAGCAGCTCTGAACACAATATCGGTGGTGTAAGAGGTACAAAAGAAGCGTTGAGATGGGCGTTTGATAAAGCAAAACCGGGTGATGTTTCCGGCTTGTACGAATGTGGCGAAAGCGATCACATGATGGTAGTAGGTCTGGTAGGCATTAAGCCGGAAGGATATCGTCCGTTGAAAGCAGTACAGGATCAGTTGAGAGCTGAAATCGTAAAAGATAAGAAAGCTGAAAAGATTATGGCTGACATGAAAGCTGCCAATGCAACTTCATTCAACCAGTACAAAGAGATGACTAATGCAGTTAGCGACTCTTTGAAGATGGTTACTTTTGCAGCTCCTGCTTATGTATCTGCATTGCGCAGCAGCGAACCGCTGGTAGGTGCTTATGCTTCTGCAGCTGAAGTAAATCAGTTGAGCGCTCCTATCAAAGGTAATGCCGGAGTATTTGTATTGCAGGTATACGGTAAGGACAAACTGAACGAAACATTCGACGCAAAAGCAGAAGAAGCTACGCTGACTAACATGCACGCACGTTTTGCCAGCCGTCTGATGAATGATTTGTATCTGAAAGCAAACGTAAAAGATACACGCTTCTTGTTCTTCTAAACAAGTAGCAAGTAATAGATATTAGGCACGGATTACACGGATTTACGCGGTTTAAACTTATGAGGGAACCGCGAAACCCGTGTAATCCGTGCCTTTTTTGTGCTCGTTTTTTTTGTTTATGGTCTTTGTTATCTGATTAAATTTCCATATCTTGCCAATCTTTATCAATTGGCTTTGCGAAATACTTCATTAACTAATACGAATCTATATTATGACTAAACAACTAGCCCAGTATTCAGTTCCCGCTGAAAATTCACGTGTTATCCGTGTATTCCTTTCGTCAACGTTCAGAGACATGGAGATGGAACGTTCTGCATTAGTCAAACTCTTTAAGGGTTTGCAAGTGAAGGCTGCCAGCCGTGGTGCCACCATTTCATTGGTTGATTTGCGTTGGGGAATCACAGAAGAAGATGCGAAAAGCGGCAAGGTTGTTGAAATATGCCTGAAAGAGATCGTTAACTCCCGGCCTTTCTTCATTGGTATGGTAGGCGACCGCTATGGATGGTGTCCCAGTTATGAAGATTTATCTCAAACTCTCAATGACAGCTTGGAATATCGTTGGATAGAAGATGACTTGAATCACCATTTGAGTGTGACGGAAATTGAAATGCAGTTTGGTGTACTGCGCAATCCCAATCCGTTACATGCCTATTTTTATATAAAACAGTCGGCAGATGATGAACTGTCTTGCCCTGAAGAGGAGTCTCTTAAATTGAAACGTCTGAAAGAGAGTATTTTGCAACAGGAACGTTATCCTGTGCAGGAGTATGATTCGCCCGATCAGTTGTGTAACCTTGTGGAAGCTGCTTTCACGGAATTGCTTGAACGGGAGTTTCCGGATGTACTGACCGTTGAAGATAATCAAGCATTGCAAGAACAACTGACGCGCAATGAACTCTTATTCAATTATCACCCAATACCTGAAGCAGATCAGGCGTTTGCTGATTTTTTGGCGGCGGATGAACAGCGGTGTCTGGTGGTAACGGGCGGTTGCGGTCTTGGCAAGAGTGCTTTGTTGGCTCATTGGAGCGATTTGGTGAACAATGATATGCCGATGATTCCTATCTATCATCGCTTGGATAGTACTACATTGTCTTCTTATCCGGAAACGTTGGCGAGAATGTTAGCTTCCAAATGCCAGAACGCACTCAAGCATCAATCTTTGGGTGAAGAAAATTTGTTCGCGGCGGAAGTCTCAAAAGAACTGGACTCGACCCAAAGCACTGCCAAATCCATCATGGACACCGTGAAAAACTCGGTTTTGATGGGAGATGCTGGCTTGAACACTTTTTCAGGAAACACACTTCGAAACCTCAAGGAGATTGAAGAAGATTTGAATTCTATCCAAAAGTTCAGTCAGTTGTGGAGTGTGTTGGGTGCATCAAGATACCCTATCATTCTGTTGATTGATGACATCAGTTATCTGAATCCGACTGAAGCATCCCTGTTTTCTTTATTTGCATCTATTCCCCCGAATGTGAAAGTCGTGTTGAGCTTTTCGGCGTCATCCACTGCTTACCTGCCCTTTGTTCAGAATGGCTACGCTCATTTCCAGTTGAATGGCTTTTCACAGGCGGATGCCAAGTCGTTCTCAAAGCAATATTTGTCTACTTACTCCAAGGCTTTGTCTGCACAGCAGGAAGATATTCTTGCTTCGTGGGTGCTGGCTAAACAACCGCGCTGTTTAAGTGTATTGCTCAACGAGCTGGTTTCGTTCGGTCAGTACGATGCTCTCAATGAATATATGAGTGGATATTGCCGGCTCAATGAGGTTGGGCAATTCTATGACAGTGTGTTACGGCGTTTGTCGGCTGATTATGGTTTCGAAGAGATTGGAAGAACGCTTCTGATGCTTTCACTTACTTTAGAAGGATTTACCGAAGATGAAGTGAAGAGCATGGCAGACATTAATCAGATACTTTGGTCGCAGTTGAGAGTGGAAATGAGCAGCTGGCTCACCAACAAAGGAGGACGATATTGCATTGGTGACACACAAATGGTAGAGGCGATCGAACGCTATTTCGCTCAAGATGACGAATGTATAGATGATAGTCGCCATGAAATTATTTCCGCTCTGCTGGATGAGGAAGAAATCCTTTCCCATCCGTTGACTTTTGCCGATTATAACTATCGCATGAAACAGTTCTGCTACCATGATTCGTATCGCTATAAAGTGGAGATTACCTATCAATGCTATAAGATGCAAGAATGGGATATATTGAAGGATTGGATTTGTGATGTGGAGATTTTCGAGATTCTGTATCGCACGAATCGTTCTTTGTTGGAAGATAGCTGGAAAGCGATCATGAACGACAATCCTGAAGTTACGCCTGAAGTCTATGCCGAATTGGACTTTGATGAGATCGATTCTTTTTTAATTCCTGTTATTGCTAATGATATGGCTACTTTCTTGAGCAGTTCTTTCCATCTGACGAAGGCGGCAGCTGCTGTGAGTGAGAAGAGTATGGAAGGTGCTGCCATGCCACTCATTGCCAAGTCGGTATTGAAGATGAATGAGGGATGCCGATATGCCCGTAATGAAGAATACGAAACGGCATGCGACTGTTTCCTGAAAGCATTGGTGATGCAGGAAAACATTGTACCGACTCCGGAACTGGAGATTGCCAACACCTGCCGAAATCTAGCTCTGGCATATTACTACAATGAGCAATACAATGAAGCAGTGACCTATTTGAATAGGGCGCTTGATTATCATGCGGCTTCTGCTGACGAGAAGAGTCAGGCAGAAGTCATTGAACTTTCCGAATATCTGGCTTATTGTGATTACTATAAGGATGAGGAAGAGAGTGCTGCCGAGAAATTCCGGAAAGTAGCTGAAATGCACGAGTCGTTGAATGGCAGACTGTCTGGTGGAGTGGCTAAATGTTTGCGTATGCAGGGTAAATGTCTTTATTATATCAAACGATACGATGAAGCATGGATGCTGATGAATCAGGCGTTGGACATTGCTATACAGATAGACAGCAAAAAACAGATCGTCGCTTGTCATAAACAGTTGTATTATCTATGCAGGGAATTCAAGCGGATGATGAATGAACGTGGCGATGAGCAGGCGTCTACTTTATTCTTCCGTGAGTCTCTTCTGCATGAAATGTATTTCAGCGAAAAACCGCGTCTGGCGGAACTGACTGTCCGCTACGAGGCATTGAGATGTGATATTATGCAGCAGTATTACATGAATAAAGACTATGATAACGTGATTCGTATTGCAACGTCTTTGGATTTTCACGATGATGCTGACCCTAATGCTTCCTGTCTGGTATATTATTACAAAGCACAGGCTTATGTGAAGTTGGAGAATTATCCAATGGCGAAAGAGGCTTTCTTCAGAGAGCTTGAACTGCGAAAGAAATATCTGGGATGGGAGGATGAAGATACGATTCTGGCTTGTCAGAACTTAGGGGTTTTGCACAGCTTTTGTAATGAACGGGAAGAGGCGCTGGCTTGTTTCCGTGAGGCGTACGGTCATGAAGTGAAAAAGAATGGCGAGGATTCTGAAATGGCGCAAAAGCTACTTCAATATATCAGCGTGGTTGAATCATAACGGAGGCATACTTCCCTTTTTTGTTAACTTTTACATTCCTGCTATACGGAAATCGACTTTATTTCCTTACATTTGCAGATATAAACTATCAACAGAAAGAAGAATGTCTAAATATCCCCTTTTAGGAATGACTCTTGTAGAGCTTCAATCATTGACAAAAAGACTGGGTATGCCCGGCTTTGCTGCCAAGCAGATTGCATCCTGGCTTTACGAAAAGAAGGTAGCCTCGATTGATGATATGACTAATTTGTCATTGAAACACCGGGAGTTGCTCAAGCAGAACTATGAGGTGGGAGCGGAAGCTCCGGTAGATGAAATGCGCTCTGTAGATGGTACGGTGAAGTATCTTTATAAAGTGGGTGAGAACCATTTTGTAGAGTCGGTTTATATACCGGATGATGACCGGGCAACGTTGTGCGTGTCGTCACAAGTAGGTTGCAAGATGAACTGTAAGTTCTGTATGACCGGTAAACAGGGGTATACGGCTAACCTGACCGCCAGCCAGATCATAAACCAGATTCATTCGCTGCCGGAACGGGACAAACTGACTAATGTCGTAATGATGGGAATGGGCGAGCCGCTCGATAACCTGGATGAGGTATTGAAAGCATTGGAACTACTGACCGCTACCTACGGTTACGCATGGAGTCCGAAGCGTATCACGCTTTCTACTGTCGGGCTACGGAAAGGATTGCAGCGTTTTATCGAAGAAAATGACTGCCACCTTGCCATCAGCCTTCACTCTCCGCTGACCGTTCAGCGTGCTGAATTAATGCCGGCGGAAAAGGCGTTTTCAATCACCGAAATGGTGGAACTGTTAAAAAACTATGATTTTAGTAAACAACGTCGACTTTCGTTTGAATATATTGTTTTTAAAGGGCTCAATGATTCGCAGGTCTATGCCAAAGAGTTGCTGAAACTTCTTCGCGGGCTGGATTGCAGGGTGAATCTGATTCGTTTTCATGCCATACCGGGGGTAGACCTCGAGGGGGCGGATATGGATACGATGACCCGTTTTCGTGATTATCTGACGTCACACGGACTTTTCACCACTATCCGTTCATCCAGGGGCGAAGATATTTTTGCCGCTTGCGGTATGCTGTCGACAGCGAAACAGGAGAAAAATAATGAAAGTTAATATATAAAACCGAACATCATGAAAAAGTACTCTTTTATTTTATGCATCGCTTTGGTAGCCTTTGTCGTTGCATCTTGTGGTCTGAAAGGAAATCACACCTCTAGTGGTCGTGCTTACGAGCTTTTGGTTGTAGTAGATCACGGTGTTTGGGATCGTGCTGCCGGAAGGGCTTTACATGATGCGCTCGATGCTGATATGCCCGGTTTGCCGCAGTCGGAACCTTCTTTCCGGATTATGTATACTTCGCCGAAAGATTATGATTCTACGCTGAAGTTGATACGTAACATTATTATTGTAGATATACAGGATATATATACGAAAGCCTCGTTCAAATATGCGAAGGACGTGTATGCCAATCCGCAGATGATATTGACTATCCAGGCTCCGAACGAAGAAGAGTTTGAGAAGTTTGTGGAAGAGAACAAAAAGACGATTGTCGACTTCTTTACCCGTGCGGAAATGAACCGTCAGATTACGTTCCTGGAAGGGAAACACAGTAATTTCATTTCGCAGAAAGTGGACAGTTTGTTCGGATGCGACATCTGGGTGGATGCCGAACTGGCTAATTCAAAGACCGGGGATGATTTCTTCTGGGCTTCTACCAACACAGGTACTGCCGACCGTAACTTTGTGATGTACTCTTATCCGTACACTGACAAGGATACGTTTACCAAAGAATATTTTGTGCACAAACGTGACTCCGTGATGAAAGCCAATATTCCCGGATTCAAGGAGGGCGTTTATATGTCGACCGATAGTTTGCTGACCGATGTCCGTCCGATCAATGTACAGAACAGCTACACAATGGAAGCACGTGGCCTGTGGCGTATGAAGGGCGACTTTATGGGTGGTCCGTATGTATCTCATACTCGTCTGGACGAGAAAAACCAACGAATTATAACAGCAGAAATATTTGTTTATTCACCTGATAAAATGAAACGCAACCTGGTACGCCAGATGGAAGCATCTCTGTATACACTGAAACTTCCGAATGAAGTTCAGCAGAATCAGATTCCATTGGGAGAAGCATCTAAGGAAGCGGAACAAACTAATAAATAAAAACATGGAAGATAACAAGATAAGGATAGGTATCACCCAAGGAGATATTAACGGGGTGGGCTATGAGGTGATTCTTAAGACATTTTCCGACCCTACGATGTTGGAACTATGTACTCCGATCATTTATGGCTCACCGAAAGTAGCGGCTTATCATCGCAAAGCGCTGGATATACAAACCAATTTCAGTATTGTCAACTCTGCTACCGAAGCGGGGTACAACCGTTTGAGCGTGGTGAACTGTACGGATGATGAGGTGAAAGTGGAATTTTCCAAACCCGACCCCGAAGCCGGTAAAGCTGCGCTGGGGGCTTTGGAACGTGCCATCGAAGAATATCGCGAAGGGCTGATAGACGTTATCGTAACAGCTCCGATCAACAAACATACGATTCAGTCGGAAGAGTTCTCCTTCCCCGGACATACGGAATATATCGAAGAACGTCTGGGCAATGGTGATAAGTCATTGATGATTTTGATGAAGAATGACTTCCGGGTGGCTTTGGTGACGACACATATCCCTGTTAGAGAGATCGCGACTACGATTACCAAAGAACTGATTCAGGAGAAACTGATGATATTCCATCGTTGTCTGAAACAGGATTTCGGTATCGGCGCTCCGCGTATTGCGGTGCTCTCTCTCAATCCTCATGCCGGAGACGGTGGTCTGTTGGGAATGGAAGAGCAGGAAGTGATTATCCCTGCCATGAAAGAAATGGAAGAAAAAGGAATCCTTTGCTACGGTCCTTATGCGGCCGACGGCTTTATGGGTTCGGGCAATTATACTCATTTTGACGGTATCCTGGCGATGTATCACGATCAAGGGCTGGCTCCGTTCAAGGCCTTGGCTATGGAAGACGGGGTGAACTATACGGCAGGACTGCCGGTAGTACGTACTTCTCCGGCTCATGGAACGGCATACGATATTGCAGGTAAGGGAGTGGCTTGTGAAGATTCTTTCCGTCAGGCAATCTATGTTGCCATCGATGTGTTCCGTAATCGTCAGCGGGAAAAAGTGGCTCGTGCCAATCCGTTGCGTAAACAGTATTACGAGAAACGTGACGATAGTGATAAACTGAAGCTGGATACAGTAGACGAAGATTAAAAACGAGTGATGACGAGAGCAGAGATACAACAAGTGAAACAGCGTTTCGGTATTATTGGAAATACTGAAGCATTGTCGCGCGCCATAGATGTTGCCATTCAGGTAGCTCCTACCGATTTGTCTGTGCTGATTACCGGAGAAAGTGGAGTCGGAAAAGAAAGTTTTCCGCAGATTATTCATCAATATAGCCGGAGGAAGCACGGACAGTATATTGCTGTCAACTGTGGTGCTATTCCGGAGGGCACGATTGATTCCGAACTGTTCGGGCATGAGAAGGGTGCGTTTACCGGTGCGATTGGCGAACGGAAAGGGTACTTTGGCGAAGCCGACGGTGGTACTATTTTCCTTGATGAAGTAGGGGAGTTGCCGATGCCTACCCAGGCGCGTTTGCTCCGTGTACTGGAGAGTGGCGAGTTTATGAAAGTAGGTTCGTCCAAAGTACAAAAAACGGATGTGCGTGTGGTGGCAGCTACCAACGTCAATCTTGCACAAGCGATTGCAGAAGGACGTTTCCGTGAAGATTTATATTACCGGTTGAATACGGTGCCTATCCAGATACCGCCTTTGCGTGAACGTGGTGACGATGTACTTTTGTTGTTCCGTAAGTTTTCCGCAGACTTTGCAGAGAAATACCGGATGCCTGCTATTCAGTTGACGGAGGATGCGAAGAAAGAGTTGTTGGCTTACCCGTGGCCCGGAAACGTGCGTCAGTTGAAGAACATCACCGAGCAAATATCTATCATTGAAACCAACAGGGAGATCTCTGCTGCTATCTTGCAGAATTATCTTCCTGCACAAAATACGCAACGTCTTCCCGCGCTGATGGGAACGCGTGAGAGTAAAGGCTTTGAGAGCGAACGGGAGATTCTTTATTCTGTTCTGTTTGATATGCGCCAGGAAGTGGCGGAGCTGAAGAAGATGGTGCACAACCTGATGGCGGAACGTGCCGGACAGGTGGGGCAGGTAGGGCAAATGGGAACGGTGGTTACTACTCCGGTAGTGACGGCGCATCAACCTTCGGTACCTGCTATCATTCACACCATGCAGCCCACGGTTTGCAAGGATGACGATGACATACAAGACACGGAAGAATATGTAGAAGAATCTCCTTTGTCACTGGATGAAGTGGAGAAAGAAATGATACGCAAAGCACTTGAGAGACATCATGGAAAGCGGAAGAGTGCGGCCAAGGACTTGAATATTTCCGAGCGTACACTTTATAGAAAAATAAAAGAATATGAATTGGATTAAGAAAATAATACGCCCTTTGTTACTGTTCGGCTTGCCGTTGGTAGTCATTGCGTGCACTGTTTCCTATAAGTTTAACGGATCGTCTATCAATTATGATAAGGTAAAGACCATTTCGATAGCCGACTTCCCGATCAAGTCGGAGTATGTGTATGCTCCGTTGGCAACCAAGTTTAATGAGGACCTGAAAGATATCTTCATCCGGCAGACCCGTCTGCAACTGCTCAAGCCGAATCAGAATGCCGACTTGCAGATTGACGGAGAAATCACAGGATACAATCAGTACAACCAGGCAGTATCTGCCGACGGTTATTCTTCGGAGACGAAGTTGACTATTACCGTCAATGTACGTTTTGTCAACAACACCAATCATGCCGAAGACTTTGAACAACAGTTTTCTGCGTTCCGTACCTACGACTCTACCCAGTTGTTGACTGCCGTACAGGACGGATTGATTGCTGAAATGTCTAAAGAGATCACCGACCAAATTTTTAATGCAACTGTAGCAAACTGGTAATATAAATGACTTCTGTTAACTTTCAACAATGGATTCAGCATCCCGAGACGCTGAATAGGGATACTTTGTACGAACTGCGCAATCTTCTTGCGAGGTATCCGTATTTTCAGTCACTTCGTCTGTTGTATCTGAAGAATCTGTATATTCTCCATGATATTAGTTTCGGTGGAGAACTGCGGAAAGCAGTTCTTTACATTGCAGACAGACGGCAGTTGTTCCGGTTGATTGAAGGTGACCGCTATGATGTGCAGGCACGGAAAAAGGGAGTACCTCTCACGGAGGTGCTGAAAGACGAACCGTCCGTAGACCGCACATTAGCATTGATTGACGCTTTCTTGTCCACAGTACCCGAAGAGGTGACTGCCCGCACCAGCTTCGACTATTCGATGGATTACACCTCTTATCTTTTGGAGGAGACTCCGGCCACGGAACAGCCGGCCGAAGAAACGCCCAAACTCAAAGGCTTCGAACTGATTGACGACTTTATAGAAAAGAGCGAAAGCGACTCTCCCCGTACAATGAAACTTTTGCGGGAAGAAGCGGAGGAATCTGTTACCCCTTCGGACGAAGCAAGTGCGGAAGAAGAGGAAGATGATAGCTGTTTTACAGAAACCTTGGCTAAAATCTATGTTAAACAGCAACGATATTCAAAAGCTCTTGAAATAATTAAAAAATTAAGCTTGAAATATCCAAAAAAAAATGCTTACTTTGCAGACCAAATCAGATTTTTGGAGAAATTGATTATTAACGCTAATTCAAAATAACTAAAAATGTACTTATTATTCGTTATCTTAATGGTTATTGCAGCCTTGTTGATGTGTTTCATCGTGCTGATTCAGAACTCAAAAGGAGGCGGACTTGCTTCTGGTTTCTCTTCATCTAACGCCATCATGGGCGTGCGCAAGACTACAGATTTTCTGGAAAAAGCAACATGGGGCTTAGCTATCTTCATGGTGGTAATGAGCATTGCTACTGCTTATGTAGTTCCTCGCTCTGCTGTTGCTAAAGACGCAGTGTTGGAACAGGCACAGAAAGAACAACAGACTAACCCGTATAACTTACCCGCAGGTACGGCTGCGCCGCAAACTGAAGCTCCTGCTACCAATGCACCTGCTACAGAAACTCCGGCACCGGCTACTGAAACTCCTGCTCCTGCAGCAGAGTAATTCACTCCGTCGTCAGGTAAGACTTTGGGGTAAAACCATTAATGGGAAGGTGCAGACGGATGCTGCATTTCTTTGATATTTAAGTGCGGATTACGCAGATTACACGGATTTTCAATGTTCCGCGTGGTCAGTGTAATCCGCGCTTAACTTTTTCTTGTAAAAACAATCTCTTTGTGATAGAAACAAACGAGATTTAACTACCTTTGTTGGCTGTATAAGATTATTAACTACTTTTTTAAATATAACAATGACAGAACATTTGAAACAGAAATTGAATGACTCCGCCGTACTCCGATGGAGTGTTCTAGCATTAGTCGCATTTACTATGCTATGCGGCTATTTCCTCACCGACGTAATGTCTCCTCTAAAACCCATGCTTGAGAAAGAACTACTATGGGACAGTCTTGATTATGGTTTCTTCACAAGTGCTTACGGGTGGTTTAATGTATTCCTATTGATGCTGATTTTCGGTGGTATCATTTTGGATAAGATGGGAGTTCGTTTCACCGGAATGGGA
>ENA-UPXB01001918-UPXB01001918.1-human-gut-metagenome-genome-assembly--contig:-NODE-1918-length-12523-cov-6.585329_pt1 | contig 12523 bp, 12 predicted proteins | sample MGYA00250055_ERZ773386 | MGnify/ENA primary metagenome ERZ773386 (study PRJEB29103, sample SAMN06111974) | human gut metagenome | biome: human gut; feature: ankylosing spondylitis patient; material... | reverse complement strand
ATGAGAGTATCATCAAATCTAGGTATTCTTGTCATTATTTCTGATGATTGATGTTGAAAGCACAACCTCATCTACTGGGACTGCGGCGACTATCTGGGCATCGGCCCTGCGGCCCACTCCTGCATGGGCGGCAAGCGGTTCTACTACCCCGCCGACACCGAAGCCTTTCTGCGGGACGAGGCCGCGCCCGTCATGGACGGCGGCTGCGGTGCGGAGGATTATCTCATCCTGCAGCTGCGTCTGCGCAAAGGTCTGAGCCTCGACGAATACAAAAAACGCTATGGCAGGGAGTTCTCCACCGCACAGCTGGCCTTTGTGCAAAACTGCGTGAAGAGCGGCTACGCCAACTTTGACGGCCACACCCTCGCCCTCACGCCTGCCGGGCTCATCGTACAGAACAGCATCCTTGCCGAGCTGCTGTGAGCCTCAGTGAACAGCAAAGCTCATCGCCGCCAGCACAAAAACACCGATGATGCTGGCAATACGGCTCACCCTCTGCATCGCGTAATACCAGTCGGTGGGCTCACCGCCGTACACTTCCAGCCCGTGGCGGAGGTTCCAGAACAGCAGCGGGAACCGGACATCCAGCACAAGGAGCACCACCAGCGCCCCTATCGGCAGCAGGAACGCCACGCTGCCCCGGGTCTCCCGCCGCCCGCCGACGGCCACATTATAGAGCCAGTTGCAGCTGGGCCAGAGGTCGGATCTCTGGTATTCGCCATTGACGATGACGTTCACCTCGTCGGCAAGGCCCCCATCGTCTTCCCGCCACAGGATGGCGTCGCCGGGGTCGCCCAGCGCGGTCCCGGTAAAAATGACCACTCCGTCCTGCTCAATTTTTACGCCCGGGTCGCTCATGCCCTCGGCTTTCGATTCGAGCCGATAGTGCCGCGTCTCTCCGTCCATCGTGAACTCCACTTCCGCACCGTTTTCCGTCTGAGCAACCTGCATGGTGTAGGCGGCATACGCATCCTTGCCCGAAAAGCTGCCGTCGGCCTGCCGGTACAAAAAGGCATCCCGCAGCCAGACCCCTGGGCGGAGGGCGGCCCAGAGATAGAGCACAGCGAGAAGCAGCGCGGTAAGAACGCAGAGCAGGCAGCTCGTCTTTTTCTCCATGGTCAGGCTCCTTTCGTTTCAGCCCAGTTCGATTACTTTCCACCCCAGCTCCCGGATGGCTTCTTTATCATGGGTCGCCAGCAGGGTGGGCTTTCTGCCGCAGCGTGCCTTGAGCATATCTGCGGCTTTTTTCATGACGGCGGGGTCCATGCCGGTGAAGGGCTCATCTAACAGAAGCGTGTCGCTCTCGGCCCAGAGAGCGCGCAGCAAGGCGGTGCGGCGCTTCTGTCCGCCGGAGAGCTTCCGGGCAGGCAGGGCAAGGGCCTCGTCATTCAGTCCTAATTGTATAAGGTCATCTCGTATCTGCTCTTTGTATTGTGTTTTGGCCTTGTACTGTTCTGCGGTCAGCACCAGCGCCACATTCTCTTCGGCGGTCAGCTGGGGGCAGAGCCTGTCTTCCTGAAAGACCGCGCCGACCCGGCCCACGCCCTCCACGCTGCCGGAGGTGGGCGCTTCCAGCCCCATCAGGATGCGGAGCAGGGTCGTCTTGCCCCAGCCGCTGGGAGCCCAGAGCACCGCCGGGCCGTCCACAGTAAGAGAGAGGTTTTCGAAGAGGATCTTCTCTCCGAATCGTTTAGACAGATTCTTTATTTCCAGTTTGTTGTTGGTTTCACTCATTTTTCAGCCCCCTCTTCGCCCAGAACTGCCGCTACCGCTTTATCCAGCAGAGCGAGGAACAGCTTTTCGAATACGGCGCTCAGCAGGATGATGACGAAGGTCCAGGCAAACAGCTCCCCGGTGGAAAGGGTAATTTTGGCCCGGTAAAGCGCGTCGCCGATGCTGCCGTCCGGCAGGCCGATGACCTCTGCTGCTACGCCGCTCTTCCAGCAGATGCCCAGCGCCACGCTGCATCCCTGCCGGAACGCGGGCAGCACCGCCGGGAGCCAGACCGCCCGCAGACGCCGCCCCAGAGGCAGACGGAACACCTGCGCCATTTCGAGAAGCTGGCGGTCAGCACTCCCGATGCCGGTGCGCACTGCGCTGTAGAGGACGGGCAGCACCATCAAAAAGCTGATAAGGACGGACAGCGACGAGCCGCTGACCCACACCAGCGCCAGAATGATGAAGCTCGCCACCGGAGTAGCCTTGACCAGCTGCATCACGGGGGCGAGAAGGGCGTCCACCCACTCCCACTTTTCGGCGGCTACCGCCAGCACCGCGCTGGACAGAACGCCCAGCCCGAAGCCCAACAGGATGCGCCCGGCGCTGAAACCGATGCGCTGCCAGAACTCGGCCTGCGGCAGCAGCTCCACCAGCGTACCGATGGCCTGCACCGGCGAGACAAGAAAGACTTCCTGCCCGATGGCCACAGCCGCCGCCTGCCAGACGCCCAGCCAGAACACCGACGCCGCTAAGATTTGAATGCGGCGTTTTTTTGTTTTATCCATGTATTTCTTTGCTCCTGTTCGTTTTCTCGCTTTCAGAATATCACATCATGTATGAGAATACAATCCTTCATCTTTTCTTCTCTTGACATGAAGGTCATAAAACACTACACTGAAATAAAGTAATCCTTATTCTACGTGCCTCCGCGCACAGCTGGGAGAGATGACCATGCACGATTCCGCTCAGGCCCTCCGGGGCAAAAAGCTCCTTCTGGTGGGGTTCACCCTGTTCTCGATGTTCTTCGGGGCAGGCAATCTCATCTTCCCGCCCTTCCTCGGCGCACAGGCCGGGACGGCGCTCTGGTCCGCTTTTGTGGGCTTTGCCGTCAGCGCCATCGGCCTGCCCATCGCGGGCGTGGCAGCGGTGGCCCGGGCGGGCGGTCTGCCTGCGCTGGCCGGGCGGGTCCATCCCCGCTTCGCACAGGTGTTCGCTGTGCTGGTCTATCTGTCCATCGGTCCCTGCCTCGCGATCCCCCGCACGGCCAGCACCTCGTTTGAGATGCTGACGCCGCTGGTGGGGCGGAGCACACCGGGACAGTTCATCTACTCCCTCGTGTTCTTTGCTGCGGCGTACTTCGTGGCCCTCAAGCCCGAAAAGCTGACCCAGCGGCTGGGCCGCATCCTCTGCCCTGCCCTGCTGGTGCTCATCGTGGTGCTGTTCACGGGCTGCATCCTCCGCCCGGCCGCGCCCGGCTACGGCACGCCTGCCGAGGCTTACGCCGCCCTCCCCGCCGCACAGGGCGTGCTGGACGGCTATCAGACCATGGACGCGCTGGCAGCGCTCAATTTCGGCGCAGTCATCGCTCTGAACATTCAGGCGGTGGGCATCACGGAAGAAGCTGCCGTCCGGCGCGGCACCATCCGGGCCGGGCTCATCGCGGGCGGGATGCTGCTGGTAGTCTACGCCATGCTGACCCACATCGGCGGCATCTCGGGGGCCGCGTTCCCCGGCAGCGACACCGGCGCCTCCGTCCTGACGGCACTGGCCGACGGCCTGTTTGGCCGGGTGGGACAGGTGCTTCTGGCCGTTATCTTCGTCATCGCCTGCTTCAACACCTGCGTCGGACTCATCGCCAGCGTAGGCGAATACTTCCACGAGCTTCTGCCCCGGCTGCCCTACCCCACCATTGCAGCCTTCTTCGCGCTGGTGAGTATGCTGCTGGCGAACATCGGCCTTGCGGGCATCCTGAGCCTTTCCGTCCCGGTGCTGAACGCCATCTACCCCATCGCCATCATCCTCATCGTGGTGGAGTTCCTGCCCGGACGGTTCCAGCGGACATCGGTCTGGCGGCTGAGTATCCTCTTCACGGCCATCCAGAGCATCCCTGCCGCCCTGCCCTTCGGCCCCCTCTCCGCCTTGATGAACGCTCTGCCCCTGAGCAGCCTCGGCTTTGGCTGGCTGCTGCCGGCCCTCATCGGCATCGGCGCGGGCCTTCTGATCTAAGAAAGGGGCTGCTGCACTTTCGGCTAAAACGATGTGCAGCAGCCCCTTCTTTATTTCAAAGCTTACTTTGCGGAATTGCGGATAGCCGCCATGACCTTGCGCAGGACGGACGGCTCGGTGTAGTAGAAGTTATCGTCCGGCAGTTTGCCGCCCACGGCGGCGGGAGAGGCATCGTAGAGCACCTGCAGGTAAGCAGAGATGTCTTTCTTCATCTCCTGACCGTTGCGGTAAACGATGTTGCACTTGGGCAGGGCCTTCTTGGCGATAGCAGCCTTGGCCACCACGCCGACTTCCTCACAGAGGGCGGCGGTGCCGTCGATGTCCTCGTTCGCCGCCTTGACGCTCTTCTGGTAGTCGGTCAGGAAAGCTGCGATGACGTCGGGGTTCTGCTTTGCGTACTCGGTGCGCACCACGGTGACGCCGGTGATGAGCTGGGTGTCACAGACCCTGTTCCATTCCCTGGTCAGGTCGAGGACGACGCGGAGGTCGCTGTCCTTCATCTGGGCAGCGGTGACGTAGGGCTGAGGCAGGACGGCGATGGCATCCTTCCTGGCAGCGGCCATCTGGGCCGTGACCTCGGAAGCCTCGCTGTAGTATTCGATCTTCACGTCCTTGTCGGGGTCGAGGCCGTTCTTCTTGAGCAGATAGCGCAGGACGTACTCGGGCGTCGTGCCTTTGCCGGTGGAAAGGATGGTGCGGCCCTTGAGGTCGGCAAAGCTGTGGACGGTATTGCCCTTCTCCACGACGTAGAGGACGCCCAGCGTGTTGACGGCCATGACCTGGATGCCGCCGTTCGTCTTCTGGTAGAGGGTCGCGGCGAGGTTGGCCGGGATAGCGGCCATGTCGAGTTCGCCCTTGATGAGCTTCGGCACGATCTCATCGGCAGCGCCGTAGAGCTGCAGGTCATAGTCGAGGGAAGCAGTGCCGTCCTTCTCCATGCTCAGCAGGTTGACGAGGCCCATGGTGGTGGGGCCTTTCAGGCCGGCGATGCGCACTTTTTTGCTCGTCTTGGCCGATGCTCCGCAGGCCAGCACGCTGACCATCAGCACCAGCGACAGCAGCAGAGATGTCAGTTTTTTCATAGGATTTCGTTCCTCACTTTCATTGGGAGAAATTTTCCCGCAAAAAATTTGCAAAACCATTTGCTTTACGCCCTCAAGTTTACTATAATAAGAGAAAAAATACCGTTGCATACGCAACGGAATCGCAGAAGGGCGGTGAGGGCCCGGGGAAAACCTCACGGAATGGGTATGGAAAATTATCTTCCGCTGTTACAATCCACCTCTCTGTTCGCCGGGCTGGAAGCCGAAGCGCTCCGAGTCCTGCTGGGCGAAGTGGGGGCCGTATTGCGCACCTACAGCCGGGGCGAGACCCTCGTACTGGCCGGACAGTCGAACCGCCGGGTGGGCGTGGTGCTCTCCGGCGCCATCGAGGCCTACCATCCCGCCGCCAGCGGGGCGCGTCTGCCCATCAGCCAGATGGGGCCGGGCGGTGTGTTCGGCGACGTGCTGGGCGGCTCGAGCCTTTCCAGCCCGGTAACGGTGATGGCCTCGGCCCCCTGCGAGGTGCTGCTGGTGCCTTACGAGAAGCTTCTGCTGCCCGGGGCCGACCCGGCCCGCCAGCGGGTGCTGCAGAACCTTGTGCGCACCATCAGCGACAAATACTTCCTGCTCTCCCGCCGGGTAGACCTGCTGCTGCTCAAGAGCCTGCGGGCCAAAGTGTGCGCCTACCTGCTCAGCGAGGCCGAGGTTCACCACAGCCTCACCTTCACCATTCCCTACTCCCGCATCCAGCTGGCCGACTACCTCAACTGCGACCGCAGCGCCCTCTCCCGGGAGCTGAGCCTGATGCAGCGGGACGGCCTGCTCGAGACCTATAAAAGCAGCTTCAAGCTGCTGGAACCGGACACGCTGCGGCACATGGTTCTGTAACAGCCTCTCCCTTTGGGAGAGCCTTATATAGAAGGAGAACTTCATCATGTCCAAACCGATTTTATGGATCGTTATTCCCTGCTACAATGAAGAACAGGTACTGCCCATCACAGCCCCCCTGTTCCTGAAAAAGATAAACGACCTCTCCGCAGCGGGCCTTATCAGCGAGAAGAGCCGGGTGCTCTTCGTCAACGACGGCTCCCGCGACGCCACCTGGTCCCTCATCCAGAAGTTCGCCTCTGAGGATGATCACTTCATCGGCATCTCCCAGAGCCGGAACCGCGGCCACCAGAACGCCGTGCTGGCCGGGCTGATGGAGGCGCTCCACAGCGGCAGCTGCGACATCACCATCTCCATCGACTGCGACGGTCAGGACGACATCAACGCCATGGACGAGATGGTCAAAAAGTATCTGGACGGCGCCGAGGTAGTCTACGGCGTGCGCAGCCGCCGGGACACCGACACCTTCTTCAAGCGGTTCACCGCCGAGGGCTTCTACCATGTGATGAACGCGCTGGGCGCAGACATCGTATTCAACCACGCCGACTACCGGCTCATCAGCACCCGGGTGCTGGAAAGCTTCGCCGACTACCGCGAGGTGAACATCTTCCTGCGGGGCATGGTGCCGCTGGTGGGCTACCCCAGCGACACCGTCTACTACGAGCGCCACGAGCGTCTGGCCGGCGAGAGCCACTATCCCCTCAGCAAGATGCTGGCCCTCGCCTTCGACGGCATCACCAGCCTGTCGAACAAGCCCATCCGCCTCATCACCGGCGCAGGCATCGTGGTCAGCCTCATCAGCTTCATCGGCGTCATCTGGGCCATCGTGCAGGCTGTTCTGGGCAGCGCCGTGGCGGGCTGGGCCTCCACCATCTGCATCGTCTGCTTCATGGGCGGCGTCCAGCTGGTGTGCCTGGGCGTCATCGGCGAATACGTCGGCAAAATCTATATGGAAACCAAGGCCCGCCCCCGCTACATCATCAGCGAGCGCACATGGGCTCCCTACGAAAGGAAGTATCACGGATGAGCAAACAGAGCTGGAAAGGCAGCACCCTCCTGAACCCGGAGCCGCCGGTGCTGGTCTCCTGCGGCGGGCTGGACAAGCCCAACCTCATCACCATCGGCTGGACCGGCACCATCTGCACCCAGCCCAGCATGGTATCCATCAGCGTCCGCCCCGAGCGATACAGCCACCACCTCATCAGGGAGAGCGGCCAGTTTGCCATCAACCTGCCCACCGAGGCACTGGTGAAGTCGGTGGACTGGTGCGGCGTCAGGAGCGGCCGGGACTTCGATAAATTCGCGGCCTGCAAACTCCATTCTGCCCCCGGCTCGGTGCTGACGGACTGCCCCATTCTCGAAGAAAGCCCCGTCAACCTCGAGTGCAAGGTCACGCAGGTCATCCCGCTGGGCAGCCACGACCTCTTCCTCGCCGAAGTAGTCGCCTGCGACGTGGACGAGAGCCTGCTGGACGAGAACGGTAAGCTCTGCCTCGACAAGGCCAAACTCATCGTCTACAGCCACGGCGAATATCTGGCTCTGGGCAAAAAGCTGGGGACCTTCGGCTACAGCGTGCGGAAGAAAAAGCCGACGCGGAAGCCCCGCAGATAATACTATGAAAAATGGGAAGCACAAAAGTGCTTCCCATTTTTTTATTTCGCGTCGAGCAGATCACTCAGACATCTGACCGTCCGGCCGTGATAGCCTGTGACCGTCTCGGCATGGAGCAGACTGCTCAGCACACTTTCCTCCACGCACTCGGCCACCGCCCGGAACAGCGGATTGATGGCGTCGTCGTGGAGCATGCCCATCGGCAGGATGGCCTTTTCGGAGTAGTGCGGCACCCGGTTGGCAGTGGTGAAGGCAATGACGATCTCACCGGAGCCGTTGCCGCAGAAAGAGCCGGTGCGGGACAGGCCCACCAGCGCCCGGTGGCAGAGCCGCCGCAGCTGGCGCTCACTGAGGGGAATATCCGTTGCCAGCACCGTGATGATGGAGCCCTTGTCCTCGTGGGGCGGGATGTGGGCGTCCAGCAGGCTCTGGATGGGGGTGCCTGCCACTACGAGGTCATCGAAGACGGCGTGGTTGGAGAGCACCAGCGCACCGATGGTGTACTGTTTTCCGTCCAGCTCCACCACACGGGAGGCCGAGCCGATGCCGCCCTTCAGGCCGTGGCAGCGCATTCCCCTGCCCGCGCCCACAGCGCCCTCGGCAAAATCGGCACGGCAGTCGGCCAGCGCGGCCCTCACGTTTTCTTCTGTGACGTGGAGGCCCCGGATGTCGTTGAGGCCGCTGTCGTTGCACTCGCAGACCACCGGGTTTACGCTGCCGGTAGTCTCGCAGATGTCGGGGTTCTTATCCAGCATATACTTCACCAGCGCTGTCTCCACAGTACCTACGCTGAGGGTATTGGTGAAGAGGATGGGCGTTTCCAGCGTCCCCAGCTCGTCGATCTGGACAAGGCCGGTGGTCTTGCCGAAGCCGTTGATGACATGGCTGGCCGCCATCACTTTATCGTGGAAAATATCGCCCTGATGGGGCAGCAGCGCGGTCACACCGGTCTGGATCTCGCCGTCCGCCAGTGTGCAGTGGCCCACCGTCACGCCCGGCACATCGCTTATCTTGTCCAGCGGCCCGCAGGGCAGTTTGCCCACCCGGATGCCCCGGCTCTTCCATTTTGCTTCGATTCCCATAAGTATTCTCCTTGCAAAAATGCCCCCTCCTCACCAGATGGAGAGGGCTGATTTTATTCTTCCTCGTGCTCCACCTTGCTGATAGCACCCAGGTCGTAGGGCGTATTCTGGTAGACGTAGTAGTTCAGCCAGTTCTCATACAGCAGGTGTGCGTGAGCACGCCAGCGGAAGAGAGGCGGCTGCTCGGGGTCGTCGTTGGGGTAATAGTTCTTCGGCACCGCGATGGGCAGGCCCTTGCCGACATCCCGCTTGTACTCGGCGTCCAGTGTGTACTTGTCGTACTCCGGGTGGCCGGTGACGAAGATCTGCCGTCCATTCTCGGTGCTCATCAGGAAGGGGCCGGCTTCGTCGCTCTCGGCGAGGATGCGCAGGGCCTTGCAGTTCAGCACATCCTCCCGGCTGATGCCGGTGTGGCGGCTGTGAGGGGCGTAGAACACCTCATCGAAGCCGCGCACCAGCGGGTTCGAGGGACGGGTGACTTTATGCTCGAAGACGCCGAACATCTTCTGGTCGAGAAGCTGCTTGCGGATGCCATAGTGATAATAAAGCCCCGCCTGTGCGCCCCAGCAGACATGAAGGGTGGAGTAGACGTTCGTCTCACTGAAGTCCATGATCTCGCACAGCTCCTGCCAGTAGTCCACCTGTTCAAAGTCTATTTTCTCCACAGGCGCACCGGTGATGATCATGCCGTCGTAGCGGTTGTTCTTCACCTCGTCGAAGGTCTTATAAAACGCCTCGAGGTGGGCCGCAGAGACATGGGTCGCCGCATGGCTGGCCGTCTGCAGCAGGGTCATGTGGACCTGAATGGACGTATTGGCCAGCAGGCGGGCGATCTGGGTCTCGGTGGCGATCTTGGTCGGCATGAGGTTCAGGATGAGGATCTCCAGCGGACGGATGTGCTGGGAGAGCGCCCGTTCCCGGTGCATGACGAAGACGTTTTCCTCGTAGAGGGCATCGTAGGCGGGAAGAGTCTTGGGGATGATCAGCGGCATAGCATCGTTGCTCCTTTTGACGGTTTTAGCGGGAAGTTTTTATCTGCATCCGGAGACGCTTTTTTCACGGGAAGGGGCCGAAACCGGCAGATGGCGCTGACCGTGTTTCTTAAATCTGATCCAGCGCCTGTGCAATATCGGCGATGAGGTCTTCGCTGCTCTCGAGGCCGCAGCTCATCCGCACCAGCTCAGCAGGCACACCGGCAGCGGCCAGCTGCTCGTCGTTCATCTGGCGATGGGTGCTGGAAGCCGGGTTCAGGCAGCAGGTGCGGGCATCGGCAACGTGGGTCTCAATGGCGGCAAGCTTCAGCTCCTTCATAAAGGTGCTGGCGGCTTCGCGGCCGCCGGCCAGGCCAAAGGAAACGACGCCGCAGCTGCCGTTCGGCAGATACTTCTCCGCCAGTGCATGGTAGGGGCTGGACTCGAGGCCGCAGTAGTTGACATAGGCCACTTTCGGGTGAGCCTCAAGGAACTTTGCGACGGCCATGCCGTTGGCGCAGTGGCGCTGCATCCGGACGTGGAGGCTCTCAAGGCCGAGGTTCAGCATATAGGCGTTCATGGGGGACTGCATCGAGCCGAAGTCGCGCATGAGCTGTGCGGTGGCCTTGGTAATGAAAGCACCCTCTTTGCCGAATCTCTCCGCGTAGGTGATGCCATGATAGCTCTCATCGGGAGTACACAGGCCGGGGAACTTCTCGGCGTGGGCCATCCAGTCGAACTTGCCGCCGTCCACGATAGCACCACCCAGCACAGCGCCATGGCCGTCCATGTACTTGGTGGTGGAGTGGGTCACGATGTCGGCACCCCACTCGAAGGGGCGGCAGTTGACCGGGGTGGGGAAGGTGTTGTCCACGATGAGCGGCACGCCGTGGGCGTGGGCTGCCTGCGCAAACTTTTCAATGTCCAGCACGGTCAGGGCGGGGTTGGCGATGGTCTCGCCGAATACGACCTTGGTGTTGGGGCGGAACGCGGCGTTCAGCTCTTCCTCGGTGCACAGCGGGTCCACAAAGGTGGCCTCGATGCCCATCTTTTTCATGGTGACCGAGATGAGGTTGAAGGTGCCGCCGTAGATGGTGCTGGATGCCACGATGTGGTCACCGGCCTGGCAAAGGTTGAACAGGGCGAAGAAGTTGGCAGCCTGCCCGCTGGAAGTCAGCATGGCAGCGGTGCCGCCTTCCAGTTCACAGATTTTCTGGGCCACAAGGTCACAGGTGGGGTTCTGCAGGCGGGAATAGAAATAGCCGTCGGCCTCCAGGTCAAACAGCTGGCCCATGTCCTCGCTGGTGGCGTACTTGAAGGTGGTGGACTGGATGATGGGGATCTGGCGGGGTTCGCCGTTTCCGGGCGTATAGCCGCCCTGCACGCAGATGGTATCACGATTCATACTACATACTCCTTTGCTGGGTTTGTCCATATAGCACAATTCCCCGCAGGGAGCATACAGCCTCCGGCGGGGAATTGAAACGTTAAATTTTTCCCTGCCGGGATCGTCTGGCAGTATGCAACCCTCTCAGTCACAGCTTACGCCGTGCCAGCTCCCCCCGAAGGGGGATCTTTTTGGCTTTTTTATAAGCACTCTTTTTTATTGAGAAGGATTGCTTTTTCTTACCTGCTGCAACAAGCTCGCCCTTCGGGAGAGCTGTCGCCGCAGGCGACTGAGAGGGTTCGGTTTACTTCCGCAGGCGCTTGTCGCTCCGGGTCGCCCAGAAGGTGCCCGCGCTCTGGAACACCTGCACCATGAGCACCAGCAGGATGACACACACGATCATGATGTCGGTCTGGTAGCGGTAGTAGCCGTAGGACAGGGCGATCTTGCCCAGGCCGCCGCCGCCAATGACGCCGGACATGGCCGAGTAGCCCAGAATGGTGGTCAGGGCCGTGGTCATGCTGGAGATCAGGCCGGGCAGGCACTCCGGGATCATCACTTTGGTAATGATCTGGAACGGGGTGGCACCCATGCTCTGGGCGGCTTCCACCACACCTTCGTCCAGCTCGCGCAGGCTGGTCTCTACCAGACGTGCCACGAACGGGAAGGCGGCCACCACCAGCGGAACGATGGTAGCTTTGGTGCCCACCGTGGTGCCTACGATGACACGGGTGAGCGGGAATACACAGATCATCAAAATCAGGAAGGGCACACTGCGCAGAATGTTGATGACGATGTTGAGGATGTGCATCAGCCAGCCGGGCAGGGGCAGCACGCCGTCCTTGTCACCGGCCACCAGCAGCACGCCCAGCGGCAGGCCCAGCACCAGCGCAAACGCGGTGGAAAGAACCGTCACATAGAACGTTTCCCAAATGGCAAAGCCATAATCTGCAATACTCATTCGCCGGTCACCTCCTCCACGGTCACGCCGGGCTGGCTGCGCATATAGGCAGCCGCCTGCTTGGCCAGCTCCACATCGGCAGGCAGCTTGAGCAGCATGGAGCCGTAGCACTGGCCGCTCAGATCACGGGTATCAGCGCTGAGCACCGATACCAGAATGCCCTTTTCGGCGGCAAGGCTTGCCACCAGAGGCTTTGCGGTGGACGAACCGTTGAAGGTGACACGCACCACATGGTCATCCGGCGCAAAGCTGGAAAGGTCGCGGGCTGCGCTGCCGCCGTTGGGGGCGACCAGACGCTTTGCCGCAGCCGTCTTGGGGTTGGCGAAAATTTCCTGCACCGAGCCCTCTTCCATGACCACACCGCCGTCCAGGATGGCCACACTGTCGCAGATCTCTTCCACCACGCTCATCTGGTGGGTGATGACCACCACGGTGATGCCCAGCTTCTGGTTGATGTCCTTGATCAGGGTCAGGATGGAATGAGTGGTGTTGGGGTCCAGCGCACTGGTGGCCTCGTCGCACAGCAGCACCTTGGGATTGGTGGCCAGGGCGCGGGCAATGGCAATGCGCTGTTTCTGGCCGCCGGACAGCTGGGCGGGGTAGGCGTTTGCCTTGTCGGGCAGGCCCACCATCTC
>ENA-UPXB01001908-UPXB01001908.1-human-gut-metagenome-genome-assembly--contig:-NODE-1908-length-12562-cov-3.661994_pt1 | contig 12562 bp, 8 predicted proteins | sample MGYA00250055_ERZ773386 | MGnify/ENA primary metagenome ERZ773386 (study PRJEB29103, sample SAMN06111974) | human gut metagenome | biome: human gut; feature: ankylosing spondylitis patient; material... | reverse complement strand
TGCAGTAGTGATGGATAAGAAGCTTCCATTCTGGAAATTCGTTTTACATCACAAGGGATTATACCTGATGCTTTTACCGGGACTTTTATACTTCATTATTTTCCGCTACATTCCGATGGCAGGTATCATAATTGCCTTCCAGAACTACAGTCCTTTTAAAGGCATTTTCGGAAGTGAGTTTGTAGGCTTGCAGAATTTCAGGAATTTCTTTAAAGGGGCAGATTTCATGATGCTTCTTGAGAATACTCTTGGTATCTCACTTTTAAGCCTTGTACTTTATTTCCCGGCACCGATTATCTTATCACTCTTCTTAAATGAGATAAGACATTCGGGCTACAAGAGAGTTGTACAGACATTTATCTATGTACCACACTTTATTTCATGGGTTATTGTGGCAAGTATCACATACCAGCTCTTAAATGTAAATGATGGTATTGTGAATGAACTTATTACGAAGCTTACCGGAAGCCCTGTCAATTTCTTGGGCAAGGCTAAGTATTTCAAGGGTCTTATCGTAGGACAGTCAATATGGAAGGAGACAGGCTACGGTACAATCATTTTCCTTGCAGCACTTGCAGGTGTTGATACACAGCTTTATGAGGCGGCACGAATTGACGGTGCAGGCAGATGGAGACTTATGTGGAACATAACACTTCCATCAATCAAAGGAACAGTAATCATGATGCTCATCTTAAGAGTCGGCGGACTTCTTAACACAGGATACGAGCAGATATTCCTTATGAGAAATGACTTAAATGTTAAGTCAGCCGAGGTTTTTGATACATATGTATATATGAAGGGTATCAGAGGTGCACAGTATTCACTGTCAACTGCGGCAGGTCTTTTTAAATCTGTTGTAAGTATGATACTTGTATTATCAGCTAACTGGCTTGCAAAGAAGTTCGGTGAGCGAGGAATATATTAGAAAGGAGCAGCTTCGATATGGCTAAGGCGAAAGAAGATAAGGTTGTATATCATACAGCCAGACAGAATAAGATAAAAATGAGTGTCGGCGACAGAATCGTTGATGTACTTATATATGTCATTGTGGGCTTAATCGGAATTTCAACACTGCTTCCGTTCTTATATGTTATAGCAGGTTCGTTTGCCACAGAGAAGGAGCTTACAGAGCGTGCCTTCTTCATTATCCCACATGAGATTTCATTCAATGCTTACTATTACATAGCAAAGACAGGAGAGGTATTCAGAGGTCTTAAGAATTCACTCTTTGTCACAATAGTAGGTACTATAGTAAATATGTTTTTTACAACAACGTTTGCATATCCGCTCTCTAAGAGCTACTTAAGAGGCCGTAACGGACTTCTCAACATGGTAATCGTGACAATGCTTTTTGGCGGCGGTATGATTCCTACATTTATTTGGATGCAGACACTTCATCTTTACAATACATTCTGGGTGCTGATTCTCATGGGGGCAATCAATCCGTTCAACATGATTATTGTAAAGAACTTCTTCCAGGATTTGCCTACAGAGCTTGAAGAGGCAGCAAGAGTAGACGGCTGCAGCGATATAAGAATATTCTGGCAGATAGTTTTACCGCTCTCAAAGCCTGTTATAGCTTCAATTTCCCTGTTCTACGCTGTAGGACATTGGAATGATTACTTCAGTGCGATGATTTATTTAAAGGACTCATCAAAAGAGGTTGTACAGATAGTACTTAGAAGAATCGTACTTCTTGCAGGTGGTATCGATACATCACAGTTTGACTATGAGGCGCAGGGTACACCTCCTGACAAGGCGGTTAAGATGGCAGCGACTATGTTTGCAACCATTCCTATTCTTGTTGTATATCCTTTTGTACAGAAGTATTTTGCACAGGGTGTTATGGTTGGCGCAGTAAAGGGCTGATCTTGATACTATAAATCATTTATCATTTATCTTTTTAAAAAAAGAGGAGGAACAAAATATGAATCGTAAAGCAATGAAGGCTACTGCTTTGGTTCTTTCATCTGCCATGGTACTTGGCAGTGTAGGATGCAACAAGCAGAATAATGCCAAGACAGACGAAAAAGGAAGACCTACAATCACATTCCAGACAATCGACTTCGAAGGAAGCCCACTCTCAGGCGATCATGCCGATGAAGTTATTGCAAAGATGGAGGACTATACAAATACACATGTAGAGTTCACATGGGTTGCAAATGATGTTCTTTCAGAGAAGGTATCACTTGCACTTGCAAACCCTTCAACAATGCCAATGATTATGGCTATAGGAAGCATTGATGGTGCTATCGTATCTGCTGCTGAGCAGGGTGCGTTCGTAGATTTAAGCAAGTACATCTATGACTCAGAGAAGTATCCTAACCTTTCAAAGTCAATCAAGGCTGTCAATGACACATGTACAGTTAACGGACAGTTAATCGGTGTATATCGTGCAAGAACACTTGGACGTAACGGTCTCGGATACAGAACAGACTGGGCAGAGGCTGTCGGCATAACAGAGGAGCCAAAGACGATTGATGATGTATACAACTTATTTTATCAGTTCACATACGGTGACCCGGATGGAAATGGCAAGGATGATACATACGGACTTGAGCTTTGCTCATACACAGGTCCTTTCGATGTAATGCAGACATGGTTTGGTGTCGGCAATGGCTGGTATAAGAATGATGCAGGAGAGTTAAGACCTGTATTCGAGCAGCCGGAGTATTTTGAGGCTCTTGACTGGTTCAAGAAGTTATATGATGATGGTCTTATAGCTAATGACTGGGCAGTCCGTGGTACAGATACATGGAATCAGGATGTTAAGAACGGCGTTGCCGGAGCATTCTGTGACGTTCTTGATGGTTCAAGAAGAATCTGGGATTACTTTGTAAACAACGATGTTAAGTCTGTTACAAATCCTAGCGAGCCTGCTGCAATGACACTTGTAGGTACAATCAATGACCATACACTTGCTACATCAGGTTACAACGGTTTATTCGTTCTCTCTGCTTCAACATGTGATACAGAGGAGAAGATTGAAGCTTGTCTCCACTTCCTTGATAAGATGTGCGATGATGAGATGATTACACTTTCAAGCTATGGTCTTGAGGGTATTCATTGGCACTTAGATGAGAATGGCTACTTAATTGATGATGATAAGGAAGATGCAGTAGCATCTAAGGCTTATGCAGCTCTTAATCAGACAGTAGCTTACATTCCTAACTTAGAGGCTACAAGCCCGACTGTTGAGAAGTCTGAGAGAGTTCTTAAGCAGAATGAAGTATACGCTGCCAATATTCCTTATGCAGTAGTTAACCCTGCACTTGGATACTTAAACAACTCTAAGACATACTCACTCATGGGTTCAACACTTGATGATATCATCAAGGTTGCAAGAACACAGTATATCTGTGGTGAGATCACAAAGGATCAGTTAAATGAGCAGATTGCTTCCTGGTATACACAGGGTGGTAATGATGTTATCGCTGAGGTTAACGCTCAGGCTAAATAATCATTGAAATAATAACACACTATGCCATAAGAGCATGGAATATAAGGGGGCTGTCATTTTGGCGGCTCCTTATTATTTAGAATGGTATCTATGCTGACGGATATGCGTCTGCGGAATGGAGATGAATATGGGATTTACACTAAGTTTAACCGGAATAGATGACAATGGCGCAGATATAGCGTGGAATGAGATTGATGGAGCAAAGCTCTATAGAGTGTATTGGGCGGATAAAAATACACAGACAATGCAGTATAAGCTCATGTCAGAGCAGAAGAAGTGCAGCTATCATCTTAAAAAATCTACACATGTTCCGCATTTTATTTATGTCGAAGCTGTCACAGATGCAGGCATTGTTAAATCTGAGCTGCTTCGCACACCGCTTAAGAGAGTTTTAAAGCCTCAGCTTGAGAAGCTTAACAGAGGACTTATTGCAGTCAAGGCGGACAATGGGATTTTCTTGGCGTGGAGAATGATGCTTGACGAGGTGAGCGGTTACTCTAAGACAGGCATGACAGGAACAGATTATGTGGTATATAAAAACGGAAATAAGCTTGCTGTAGTGACTGACAGCACGAACTATATAGATAAAGAAGGAACGATGAAGGATGAGTATAGTGTTGCGCCTCTTAGCAATGGCGTAGAGGGTGACAAATGCAAGGCAGTGAAGGCTTGGAGCACCGGCAGCAACTATATTGAGATTCCGATGCAGATTCCTGAGGGCGGTGTCACACCTGCCGGAGAGGAATACACATACCGTGTAAACGATATGAGCGTGGGTGATGTGGACGGTGACGGTGAGTACGAGTATATAGTAAAATGGGATCCGACCAACTCGCAGGATGTATCAATCAAAGGATATACAGGAAAATGCTACATTGACTGTTACCGCCTTAGCGGAGAGCTGTTGTGGAGACTTGACATGGGCGTGAATATACGTTCAGGTGCTCATTATACACAGTTTATTGTGTATGATTTTGATGGTGACGGCAAGGCTGAGATGTCTGTAAAGAGTGCGCCGGGAACCAAGATGACAGTGTACAATGCTGATGGCTCTGTCAAGTCGGAAAAGTATATAACTCTTCCTGAATCGGATATAAAGGCAGGAGTAAGCCATGATGACAATTATGTATGCTCTGCAGAAGATTATTATGAGCATATTGTAAAAATGTTCATGGGATGGGATAAGCATCCGGAGGTTGTGGCAGGGCATTGGCCGGCAACTCTTGAAGAATGCTTTGGAGTGCCTGTAAAGTATAATTATCCGCTTGATGAAAAGAGTGCGAGAAAGCTGGCGGATTACTTTATGGATGTGTATGCGCCGTCAAGAAGCCCTAGAAATGAGCTTAGAAAATTCGAAGGTTTTATATATGAAGGTCCGGAGTATCTTACAATGTTCGGAGGCGATGGAAGTGAGCTTGATACTATTCCGTTCAAGTATCCAAGAGAGGATGACGGTCTTATGTGGGGCGACTATGCCTTTAAGAGAATAGAGCCATGCAATCGTGTTGACAGATTTCTCTCAGGTGTTGCATATCTTGACGGAGAAAGACCTTACCTTATCATCTGCCGCGGATATTATACGAGAATGACTATGGTGGCTTATGATTTCTTTACAGGAAAGCACAGGGAGTATTTTTCCATCGATAGCGGATATGTCCCTATGAGCAATCCTTTTAACGACAGTCATGCACATGATATTAACGGAACTGATCCGGTATACGGATGTCTTAGCGGACAGGGAAACCACAGCCTCTCAACGGCGGATGTCGATGGCGACGGATGCCAGGAGATTATATACGGTGCGGCAGTCATTGACCACGATGGTTCGGTGCTGTATTCAAGCCGTGGCATAAGACCTGATGGTGTGGAAGCTAAGTTCGGACATGGTGATGCAATGCATGTGGCATGTATTGACCCTGACAGACCGGGCTTTGAAATCTTTAACGTATTTGAGGGTGCGGCATCGGTGCCATACGGATGGGCGCTTCGAGATGCCGAGACGGGAGTGCCGTACTTTGGCGAGTTCGCTGATTGTGACCTTGGACGATGCATGATAGGTGATGTCAATCCTAATGTGCGCGGTCTTCAGGTGTGGGTCAAGGAAATGTACGACTGCAAGGGAAATAAGCTGCCGGACAAGGTACTCGGAACAAATCAGTCAATCAGATGGGCTGCCGACCTCTCCACACAGATTACGGATGGTGTAGATTACATCCATGAGCAGCACTGTGGAATAATAAATGATAATACTCATGGTATAATGCTAAAGCCCGAAGGTACACTCACTAACAACGGAACCAAGGGAAATCCTTGTCTCATAGCAGATTTGTTCGGCGATTTCAGGGAGGAAATTATTCTGAGAAAGGCTGACAATTCCGCAATCAGGATATATACTGATACCGAGCTTACCAACCACAAGCTGTTTACGTTTATGCATGATGTGATGTACCGCACAGGTATTGCATGGCAGAACAACTGCTACAACCAGCCTTGCTACACAAGCTTCTATTATGCATCCGATATGGATTTTAAGTGGGTGCTTCCGCAGCTTGCAAAAGATGAGGATTAGAAGTAAAATAAATCAAGCAATTATTCGGAGACATTCAGTATCAGGTCGACAGAGCAAAGATACATATAATGAATTCTGTAAAGCAGAAGGGAGAAGATTATGGCTAAAGTATATTATTGCTTTCCGGGAGGAAAACACAAGGCTCTCACAATGAGCTACGATGACGGAAGAACAGAGGACAGAAGACTTGTTTCGATTTTTAACAAGTACGGAATAAAAGGTACCTTCAATATTAATTCGGGAATTTTCCACAATACATATGGTGAAAAGGTTCAGCCGGAGGAATTTTTGAAGCTTTATGAAGGACATGAGATTGCATGTCATACAGTGACACATCCGACTATCGCAAGATGTCCGCTTGAAAATGTTGCCGAGGAAGTTTTAGAGGACAGGAAGAGACTTGAAGCGATTATGGGACAGCCTGTAAGAGGACTTGCGTATCCTAACGGCTCGACAAGCCCTAAGATTCGCGAAATGCTTCCAATGATGGGAATTCGTTATGCAAGAGTTGTAGGAAGCACAGATGATTTTGCAATCCCTGAGGATTTTTATCAGTGGAAAGCAACATGTCATCATAATCACAACCTGCTTGAGAATGGTCAGAGATTCGTTGATTTGTTCAAGAAACAGTATCTCTACCTTATGTATGTATGGGGACACAGCTATGAGTTCACGGATAAGAATAACTGGGAGGTTATGGAAGAGTTCTGTAAGCTTGTAGGCGGCAGGGAAGATACATGGTATGCGACTAACATACAGATAGTTGATTATATGGAGGTTCTTGACAGATTACAGTTCTTTGCCGATTGCAGCAAAGTGTTCAACCCATCAGCGCAGTCTGCATGGCTTGCAAATGAGAAGGGCGAGATTATTGAGGTCAAAGGCGGAGCATTAGCAGTTGTAAATGAGCAATAAGCCGGCATTGAGAAGAGGGATGTTGAAAAAAATTTTCACATCCTTCTTTTTTTTTCATAGAATATACCATATTATCAAAATCAGGATGGTATAAGCATGCTTGTTGTAATTGACCCTGGACATGGAGGAAGCGATCCGGGAGCAGTATATAATGGACGGCAGGAGAAAGATGATGTGTTAAGGCTTGGAAAGGCTGTCGGTGCACTTCTTGAGGCAAGGGGAGTTGATGTTGTATATACAAGAGAGGGCGATATCTATGAGACACCGTTTAAAAAGGCACAGGATGGAAATGGCGCCAGAGCAGACTATTTTGTGTCAATACACAGAAATTCCAGCGAATATCCTAACCAGTATTCCGGTGCTGAGGTACTTGTGTACAGCGACAGCGGCATAAGGCGCGAGCTTGCCAATAACATACTTGAAGGTATGGAGAAGGCAGGACTTAAAAATCTCGGAATTGATGAGCGAAAGGATCTGGTTGTACTGCGCCGCACGCAGATGCCGGCTGTGCTTGTTGAGGCCGGCTTTATCAACAGCGATAAGGATAATGAGACATTTGACAGGAATTTTGATGAGCTGGCTCAGGGTATCGCAAACGGAATATTGCAGACACTGGGATATCCTGTATATACATCTTCTGCCATAGCGACAGCCGATATGTGGCAGGGTGATGGAAACATGGGAAATGCCGGGAATAACAATGATATTGAGAATATCAATGGAGGCTGCACACAAAATGGTGTAAATTGCGAAAATATGGGGAGAGCAGGTGGTGACATGGACGATATGGGAAATGTTGTGCGTATGCCTTCTTCGGATGATATGGGCTACGGTGTGCGCGGCGGCGAAAGATTCTATGATGAGAGCGCTGAGATTTTCAATGAGCCGGGTACGCGTTCTTGCAACTGCCAGTGTCCTGACGTGCTATACCGCGTTCAGGTGGGTGCGTACCGCAACAAGGAAAATGCCGATAGAATGTTAAACTCACTTCTAATCGATGGTTTCCCTGCGTTCATTGTGTTTGATGACGGACTCTATAAGGTTCAGGTCGGCGCATACAGAAATCTCTCTAATGCCATTGCAATGGAGTATAAGCTCAGGCAGTATCGCTATAACACATATATAACGACTAAGTAAACAATGACCGATGGGACGGACCGGTGGGAGCGGTTATTAGCTTTTGCCGGTTCATCACCATTGGCTTTTCCTTGCGATATATGTCATGGTATGTTAAAATAGAAATATTGCGTGAGATTTAGAAAACTGAAACGAATGTATGTTATTTATAAAATAACCGGATAGAGATGAGAAGCATCTGTTTTTTATGAGCAGGAAGCGAAAGCGGATTGCGAATACCACCGAATCCGGATAGAAATATAAATGAAGGGAAAATAAGATGGAAGAAAACAAGCCGCATGTACGCAGAAAAAGATATTCGGGAACACATCCGAAGAAATTTGAGGAGAAATATAAGGAGCTCAATCCTGAGAAATATGCCGACACAATAGAACATGTTATAAGCAAAGGGATAACGCCGGCAGGAATGCATATATCCATATGTGTGAATGAGATTCTTGATTTCCTACAGATTAAGCCGGGTCAAAAAGGGCTTGATGCGACCTTCGGTTATGGAGGACATACAAGGAGGATGCTTGAAAAGCTTGAAGGAAAAGGGCATATGTATGCACTTGACATTGACCCGATTGAGATTAAGAAGACTACCAAGAGGCTGCGTGATGCGGGCTACGGTGAGGATATTCTAACCGTGAAGCAGATGAATTTCGCTGATATAGATAAGCTTGTGCCTGAGAGCGGATTATTTGATTTTGTGCTTGCTGATCTTGGAGTGTCATCAATGCAGATTGACAATCCGGAGAGAGGTTTTTCATATAAGGTAGATGGACCGCTTGACCTGAGGCTTAATCCTGAGGCTGGAGAGTCGGCAGCAGAGCGACTTATGCAGCTTGACGAGGATGAGATTATAGGAATGCTTGTGGAAAATTCGGACGAGCCATATGCCAGGCAGATAGCGGCACAGATTATGAAAGAGCGCAAGAGAAAGCATCCTATTGACACTACGACAGCGTTACGACAGGTTATCGAGAAGGCACTTGAATTTCTGCCGGAAGCAGAGAGCAAGGAGATGGTAAAAAAATCATGTCAGAGAACATTTCAGGCGCTTAGAATTGATGTGAACAGTGAATTTGAAGTATTGGATGCATTCCTTGGCAAACTTCCGGGAATACTTGCACCGGGCGGCAGAGTGGCAATTCTCACCTTCCATTCAGGTGAGGACAGGATGGTAAAGAAATACTTTAAGCAGATGGAGAAGGACGGGATTTACAGCGAGACAGCCAAGGACGTGATAAGACCGTCCGCTGAAGAATGTGTGCGTAACAGCAGAGCGCGTTCGACAAAGATGCGCTGGGCGGTTAAGGCGTAGATTTATAAAATATAGGATATATCATTATTATAAAATAGAAGGATTATTAAATGGACAAGAACATACAGGATAATTTCATAAAAATACTTGAGGAGGAGCTGATACCTGCTATGGGCTGTACGGAGCCGATTGCGCTCGCATATGCCTCTGCAAGATGCAGGGAAGTGTTAGGTGAAGTACCGGAGCATATAGATGCGTACTGCTCGGGAAATATGATTAAGAATGTGCGATGTGTTTCAATTCCTAATTCACAGGGAATGATTGGAATAGAGGCTGCATGTGCGCTGGGAGCATTAGCAGGTGATGCATCTAAGTGTATGGAAGTATTAGAGTCGGTTGATGATGCCGGGAGAAAAGTGGCAGAACAGTTTGTCAACGACAAAAAATGCCATGTAGAGTTCCTTGACTCTGAAATACCGCTTCATTTTATCATAGAGATGAAGGCGGGAGATAAGACTGCTTCCGTTGAAGTGAGACATTCACATACTAATATCTCATGTATCAAGAAGAATGGTGCGATGCTTGAAAATGTATCCGGTGCCGTAAGCGGTGCAGGAAACGCAAATACTGATTCGCAGGAGAACAGTATCGCATACGCCGACCGTTCACAATTAAGTATCGAGAATATAAAGCAGTTTGCCGATGAGGTGGATATAGCCGGAATAAGACATCTTTTTGACAGGCAGATTCAGTACAATATGGATATAGCCTACGAAGGAATGTCGGGCAATTACGGTCTGGGACTTGGAAGGGTAATCCGCGAGACATACGCTGAGAGCGTAGTCACAAGAATGAAGGCATATGCATGTGCAGCATCGGAAGCGAGAATGGGCGGCTGTGACATGCCTGTTATCATCAATTCAGGAAGCGGAAATCAGGGAATAGCTTCATCCGTACCTGTGATCGTATATGCGCGTGAGAACAATATCCAGTCAGAAAAGTTATATCGTGCGTTAGTGTTCTCAAGTCTTCTCACTACATTTCAGAAGGAATTTATAGGAAAATTATCAGCCTTCTGCGGCGCTGTATCGGCTTCGTGTGCGAGCGCGGCAGCGATTACATATCTTGCAGGCGGCACAATCAAGCAGATTAAGGACACTATAGACAATACTCTTGCGAACATTCCGGGAATCATCTGTGACGGAGCTAAGATTTCGTGTGCGGCTAAGATTGCGTCAAGCCTTGATGCAGCCATGATGGGACATTATCTTGCCATGAAAGGCAAAGCATATGAGGCATATACAGGAATACTCAAGGAGGAAGCCGGCGAAACCATAAGCTGTGTAGGATATATCGGCAAAGTCGGCATGCACCAGACAGACAAGGAAATTATCAAGATGATGCTTGAAGAAAAATAGCATATGCTTTTTAAAACGGCTATTTTAATAGTTACTTTGATAAAAAAAGTTGGCAGATAAAGCAGGAAGATTATTTGATGCGAGGTTGTTAATGATGGCAGGAAAATTTTATGCAGTGAGAGTCGGCAGGGTTCCGGGAATATATCTAAGCTGGGACGAGTGTAAGAAGAATGTGGATGGTTTTTCAGCACCTGTATATAAAAGCTTCAAGACAAGAGCCGAAGCAGAAGCATTCATGAAAAACACCGACGGCAGTGTCGAAAATCGAAGTTCAACTATAGTTAAAGATAATGAATTGAATCAGGAAAAGCAAGGAGAAGAGAATAAAGAAGCTGATAAAGCAAAATTAGAAGCACTGCCATACGCTTTTGTTGACGGTTCATACAATATAGCTACCAAAGTATATGGTTATGGCGGCTTCCTTGTGCATGATGGCGTTCGTGAGGTGCTTCAGGGGCATGATGATGACCTTGAGATGGCTTCAATGAGAAATGTGTCCGGTGAGGTCGGAGGAAGCATGGCTGCAATCCGCCGCGCTATAGAGCTGGGAATAAAAGAACTGGTTATATATTATGACTATATGGGAATAGAGATGTGGGCAAACGGTTCGTGGAAGCGCAATAAGAAAGGAACTATCGCATATCATGATTATATACAGTCGGTAAAAAATGACATAAAGCTTCATTTTGTGAAAGTCAAGGGACATTCCGGTGTCGAAGGAAATGAGGAAGCGGACAGGCTTGCCAAGGAGGCTGTCGGAATAAATTAAGAAAATAAGAAAGCGGTTGAAAGAGAGCAGTTACAGGATGTTTAACAAGGCTCTGCTTTCAACTGCTTTATTGTTTATAAAGATGATGTTGGGGTCAGATAAACAACTATTTGCAAATTGAATTAATTATTTTTAAATAGACAAGACCTGTCACATCCGCTAACACCCATCCGATAGGAATTGCCAGCCATATTCCTGTTACACCGATGCCGTCTATAGCGGATAATATGTATGCTAACAAGACGCGCGTGCCGAGTGATATGACTGTGAGGATGACGGACATTCCGGCTTTTTTGATGGCGCGGTAATAGCCATATAACAGAAAGAGAAAGCCTATTCCTATATAGAAGGCACCTTCTATACGAAGATAATGCACACCGACTGCAATCACCTGTGTCTCAGAAGCGTCTATAAATATTTTCATGAGCGGTGATGCGAACATGAATACCGACACAGAGATTATGATGCTGAATATCCCGCTTATAAAAAATGCGGTTTTTGTTCCGCTGCGTATGCGGTCATACTTTTTTGCACCGAAGTTCTGTGCTACGAAGGTTGAGTATGCATTTCCGAAATCCTGTACAGGAAGATATGAGAAGGTGTCAATCTTTACAGCCGCCGCAAATGCTGCCATAACCACGGAGCCGAAGCTGTTTACAAGTCCCTGAACCATCAGAATACCGAAGTTCATTACCGACTGCTGCAGGCATGTGAGCGATGACAGGTTATGTATTTCTTTTAGTATATCCATTGAAAAATGCCTGTCAGACTTTGCAGGCAGAAATGCGCAGCATTTTATAAGAACATATATTGAAATTCCAAGTCCTGAAATATATTGGGCAATTACGGTTGCAAGTGCGGCACCACCGATTCCAAACGGGATTACGGCTACAAAAAGTATATCAAGTGCGATGTTTAAGACAGCACCGACTGCAAGAAAAATAAGCGGTGCGGATGAATTGCCAAGTGCTCGCAGCATGCATGAAAAAAAGTTATATAGTGATGTGGCAGGAATCCCGGCAAAGACAATGAGAAGATAAATTTTCAT
>ENA-UPXB01001878-UPXB01001878.1-human-gut-metagenome-genome-assembly--contig:-NODE-1878-length-12747-cov-4.184925_pt1 | contig 12747 bp, 9 predicted proteins | sample MGYA00250055_ERZ773386 | MGnify/ENA primary metagenome ERZ773386 (study PRJEB29103, sample SAMN06111974) | human gut metagenome | biome: human gut; feature: ankylosing spondylitis patient; material... | reverse complement strand
GACAGATTGTTGCCGCATAAAAGATTTTCAAAAATCAGTCAAGTCCCGCCGGAAGAGTGGGGCAAGGTTATATTCTTAGGCCTACCGACAGTAATCGTTTCCGTAAAAAAATACCTGCTTTCAATTGAAAACCCTCAAGTTAATTTTATGTCATCGAGCATATCTTCCTTTGAAATGCTTGATAAAGGTGTACACAAGGGCGTAGGTGTTAAGAAAATTGCAGAGCTTTACGGAATTCAGCACAAACACACCGCAGCCATCGGGGACTATTTCAATGATTATGAAATGCTTAAAAGTGTGTATTTATCCGCTTGCTGCGGGCAAGCACCAAAGGCAATACATGACATAGTGAAATTTGAAGCTTGTCATTGTAATAACGGCGCTGTTGCAGACTTGTTAAACTATATTATGTATAATTATAAGGAGGACTAATGTTATGGACGAAAACTTAAAAAAACAGTTGAAAATTTTTGCCTGTAAAGCTCGTATAGGTGCCATAGACGGCATTTATTGTGCTAAAGCAGGGCATCCGGGCGGCTCTTTGTCGATATGCGATCTGCTGAAAGACCGATCAGGATCAGCAGTGTAGAGTGGCGTGACGGCCAGCAGTCCCTTTTAGCAACCAGGATCCGCACACAGGATATGCTCCCGATCCTGCCGAAGATGGATGAGGTTGGATATGAATGTATGGAAATGTGGGGCGGTGCAACTTTTGATGTTGCTATCCGCTATTTAGGAGATGATCCCTGGGAACGGGTAAGGGAATTTAAGAAGCTGTGTAAGAAGACACCGCTGAGAATGCTCCTCCGTGGACAGAACCTGATCGGCTACAAACAGTATCCCGATGATGTGGTAGAAAAATTCGTAGAACTGGCAGCAAAAGCCGGAATTGATAAGTTCCTGGTATTTGATGGTTTAAACGATGTGAGAAATACAGAGACAGCCATTAAGGCAGTGCTTAAAAACGGAAAAACAGCAGAAGCAAATATCTGCTACACCATAAGCCCGGTACATACGTTAGAAAAATATGTACAGATGGCAAAGGATTATGCAGCATTGGGCGTAAAAGTCATCCATGTAGAAGATATGGCCGGAATGATGAACCCCAAGCAGGTATCGGATGTGATCAGAGCGATCCGCAAAGAAGTAGGTCTTCCGGTTCATTTCCATGCACACTGTATCGGCGGTATGGCGGATATCTGTTATTGGGAAGCCATTAAAGCCGGTGCCTGTACCGTAGATTGCGATGTATCTGCTCTTTCTCTTGGCCCTGCCCATCCGCCGGTTGAAAGTATTGTTACCTGCTTAAAGGGAACAGGCTTTGATCCTCATCTGGATATGGACCTTCTGGCAGAGATCAATGATTATTTCATGAAGCTGCGTGAAAAATACAAAGAATTTGCAAGCAAGCGTACAGGTGTAGATATCAGTGTTTTAAAACATCAGATCCCAGGCGGAATGCTTTCTAACCTGGAAAGCCAGTTAAAAGGCATGAATGCAGAAAACCGCATTAATGAAGTATTTGAGGAAGTCCATAAGGTACATAAAGATTTCGGTTATCCGCCTTTAGCAACTCCGTTTGCTCAGATGGTAGGCGCCCAGGCAACTATTAACGTCCTTACGGGACAGAGATACAAGATGATCTCCAATGAGAGCAAAACTTACATCCGCGGCATGTACGGACGTCCGGCTGGTGAGATCGCACCGGAACTGAAGGCAGCTGTTTTAGGAAATGACAAAATGATCACAGAACGTCCGGGAAGCCTGATCGCTCCTGGATGGGAGAAAGCAAAAGCAGAAGCAGCAGGCTTTGCAAGAACAGAAGAAGATGTTATGACATACGCTCTGTTTCCTGAACTTGCCCCGGCATTTTTACAGAAGAAGTATCAGTAAAGGTAATGTTTTCGTACCCGCATTCCGTGGGTACAGAAAGGAACAGACAATCAAAAGGAGTACATACCATGAAACAGGAAAATAAAGAAAAGATCGCCCAGGCAGAAGAGATCCTGGAACGGTTAAAGGAGCAGAGAGGCGGAAACGTTCTTTCTATCCACAAAAAAATGGCAAATGATCCAAAGCTGCTCCAGGCATTCAGCCAGCAGTTCGCGATCTGCAAACAGGATATAACACATGTTCCGGCTAAATACATGGAACTGATGTTAATGCTTATGGGATGCTGCGCAGGAAATGCTGTGACGATTAAAACACACGGCGAACTGGCAGTGAAAAAAGGTGCCACTATGGATGAGGTCGGCGAAGTTTTAAGACTGGTTTTCTTTCACTATGGTGCATCAGCAATTATACCGGCAGTAGAACTTTTTGAAGAACTTGAGCCGGAAAAGTAACACCCTTAAAACAGTGAGTACAGAAATATTACCATACAGAATGCCATGGTAGAAACGTATTTAGAAATATTGCCAAGTAGATTTAAAAACCCCATACCATAAAGGCATTCACGAATCTCAGGAGGAAAATGATGGAAGAGAAACAGAAAAAATTGATGAAAACAATGGATGGTAATGAAGCCGCTGCTTATGTGTCTTATGCATTTACAGAAGTAGCTACCATTTACCCCATTACCCCTTCTTCACCAATGGCAGAGCATGTAGATGCCTGGTCTGCAGCAGGTAAGAAAAACCTGTTTGGACAGAGAGTCAAACTGGTAGAAATGCAGTCTGAGGCTGGCGCCTGCGGCGCTATGCACGGCGCACTGGAGTCCGGCGCACTGGCAACCAGCTACACAGCATCCCAGGGCCTGCTCCTTATGATCCCGCCAATGTACCGTATTTCCGGTCAGTTACACCCAGGTGTCCTTCATGTAAGTGCCCGTTCCGTAGGAACCCACGCATTCTCCATTTTCGGAGAGCACTCTGATGTAATGGCAACCAGACAGACCGGTTTTGCAATGCTTTGCAGCAGTACGGTTCAGGAGATCATGGATCTGGCTGGCGTTGCCCATCTGGCAGCTATCAAGGGCCGTGTTCCTTTCCTTCATTTCTTCGATGGTTTCCGTACTTCCCATGAGATCCAGAAAGTAGAAGTAATGGATTATGCAGATTTAGACAGACTCTTAGACAGAGATGCACTGGATGCATTCCGCAAGAGATCCTTAAATCCGGAGCGTCCTGTACAGAGAAGTACCGTACAGAACCCGGACGTATACTTCCAGTATCGTGAAGCAGCAAACCCATATTATGAGGCGATCCCTGAGATCGTTGAAAACTACATGGGAGAGATCAACAAGATCACAGGAAGAGATTATCACCTGTTTAACTACTACGGATGTCCGGATGCAGAAGAAGTGATCATTGCAATGGGATCTGTAGATGGTGTGATCCGTGAGACCGTTGATTACTTAAATGCACATGGCAGAAAGACCGGATATTTACAGGTACATCTGTACCGTCCATTCTCCATTAAGCATTTCCTTTCTGCAATTCCTGAGACTGTAAAGCGTATTGCAGTTATGGACCGTACCAAGGAGCCAGGTTCTTTAGGCGAACCTCTGTATCTGGACGTTTGCAGTGCTATTGCAGAGTCCGGCAGAAATATCCGTGTATACGCAGGCAGATATGGTCTTTCTATTAAAGATGTTACTGCAAACCAGATTGAAGCAGTATTTAACAACCTGGAAGCAGAAGAGCCAAAAAACCACTTTACAGTAGGTATCAATGATGATGTGACCCATCATTCACTGGCTGTAGGGGCACCGATCGATGTAGTTGCAGAGGGAACCATCAGCTGCAAGTTCTGGGGACTTGGTTCAGACGGTACAGTTGGTGCCAACAAGAACTCCATTAAGATCATCGGTGACCACACTGATATGTATGTTCAGGCATATTTTGAGTATGATACCAAGAAATCCGGCGGTGTTACCCGTTCCCATCTTCGTTTCGGACATAAGCCGATCCGTGGAAGCTATCTGGTATCCCATGCAGACTTTGTTGCCTGCCACAATCAGTCTTATATCCAGAAATATGACATTGTCCAGGAATGTAAACCAGGCGGTACTTTCTTATTAAACTGCATCTGGAATGAAGATGAACTGGACAAGCATCTGCCAGCATCTGTAAAGCGCTACATTGCAGAAAACCATATTAAATTTTACATCATCAATGCAGTAAAGATCGGTAAGGAGATCGGACTTGGAAACCGTACCAACGCAGTTTTACAGTCAGCTTTCTTCAAACTGGCAAATGTGATCCCATTTGATGATGCAGTAGAGTACATGAAGAAAGCCATCCTTAAGTCCTACGGAAAGAAGGGCGAAAAGGTTGTAAATATGAACTATCAGGCAGTTGACTGCGGATACCAGAGACTGGTAGAAGTAAAGGTTCCGGAAGAATGGGCTTCTTTAGAGCCGGAGACAGCAAAGGTAGATGAAAATCTTCCAGAATTTGTAAAAAATCTTATGCTGCCGATTAACTCCTTAAAGGGTGACAGCCTTCCAGTCAGTGCATTTACAGGCAGAGAAGATGGTACCGTACCTCTTGGTACTTCTAAATATGAAAAGAGAGGAACAGCAGTAGATGTTCCTGAATGGGATCCGGACAAGTGCCTCCAGTGTAACCAGTGTTCTTATGTGTGCCCGCATGCAGCAGTACGTCCATTTCTGGTAAGTGCAGCAGAAGCAGAAAATGCACCAGAAGGATTTAAGACAAAGAAGGCAACTGGAAAAGGCTTAGAGGAATACACCTACAGGATCCAGGTTTCTCCATTAGACTGCTTAGGCTGCGGTGCCTGCGTTCAGGTATGCCCGGCTAAGGAAAAGGCTCTTACCATGAAGCCATTAGACTCCCAGGCAGCAGAGATCGAAAACTGGAATTATGCAGTAAAACTTTCCAAGAAGAAAAATCCACTGGCTAAGAATACCGTTAAGGGAAGTCAGTTTGAGACTCCATTATTAGAGTTCTCCGGCGCATGTGCAGGCTGCGGTGAAACACCTTACGCAAAGCTGATGACCCAGATGTTTGGTGACCGTATGGTGATCGCAAATGCAACCGGCTGTACACAGGCATGGGGCGCAGCACTTCCTTGTGTACCTTATACAACCAATGAAAAGGGCTTTGGACCGGCATTCTCCAACTCCTTATTTGAGAACAACGCAGAATTTTCCCTTGGTATGTGCCTTGCAGTGACACAGCAGAGAGAAAGAGTTGCAGGTGTTGTAAAAGAGCTGAAGGAAAATAGCGTAGATGCATCTTTAAGTGCAGCAATTGATGCATGGTTTGATGCTTATAATGATGGCGACAAGACCATGGAAGTAAGCGAAAACCTGGTTAAGGCATTAGAAGCAGCAGAACTTACAGGAGAGCAGGCTGACCGCAAGGCAGATATCTTAAACAACAAGGAGCATCTGTCCAAGAAATCCATGTGGATGTACGGCGGCGACGGCTGGGCTTATGATATCGGCTTTGGCGGTTTGGACCATGTATTAGCAAGCGGAACTGACGTAAACATCCTGGTTGTAGATACCGAAGTTTACTCCAATACAGGCGGTCAGGCTTCCAAGGCAACACAGATCGGTGCAGTTGCACAGTTTGCAGCTTCCGGTAAGAAGACAAAGAAGAAAGATTTAGGCCTGATGGCAATGCAGTATGGTTACTGCTATGTAGCCCAGGTAGCTATGGGTGCAAATCCTGCACAGCTGGCAAAGGTATTAAAAGAAGCAGAAGAATTCAAGGGTCCGTCCCTGATCATCGCCTATGCTCCATGTATCAACCACGGTCTTGTAAAGGGCATGGGATGCGCACAGCAGGAAGCAAAAGAAGCAGTAGCAGCAGGTTACTGGAACCTGTACCACTATAATCCAGACCTTAAGAAAGAAGGAAAAAATCCATTTGTTCTGGACTCCAAGGAGCCAACTCTGAACTTAAGAGACTTCCTTATGGGTGAAGTAAGAGTTGCCGCATTAACAAGAACCTACCCGGAGGAAGCGGAAAAACTTCTTGCAGAAGCAGAACTGGATGCAAAGGAGAAGTACCAGGAGTATAAAAAACTGGCAGAGGGGTAATAAAAATGGGAAATGTGAAGATGCAGAAAGTGGATCTGTGTGTGATCCAGGATAATGAACTTGCACAGGTATTTTTAAAAACAGAAAAGAAACCCGCAGTAGCAACCGTAGTTGTAGTTGATCAGACCGTACCTCCCAATTCACCGGAGGTATCCGGTCTACATAAAGCCTTAAGAGAAAAGGCAGAAAAGGAAAACATTCCATTTTACTATGGAAAAGGAATGTGCGGAAAGCTTCTTGCAGATGGTCTTTTAAAACCAGGTCAGAGAGCTGTCACCTGTGATAAGGCAGCGGGAGCAGCCGGCGCCATCGGCGCTCAGGTCACCTGCGCAGATCCGACACAGTTAAAGCAGGTATTAGAGACCGGCGAACTGCTGTTAGAAGAACCTGAAAACGGTGCTTTAAAAGAAACAGTAAAATTAACTGGAAAACTGCCAGAGGGACTTTCTGCAAAAGATCTGGCTTTAAGCTTGGTAAAAGAACTGGGAGTAGAAAATTTAGCAGGAAAGCTTTTAAGCCTGACAGGAGATACCTTAGAGGATATGGAACTGTCTGAAAAAATGGTTCTCTGCGGAGTTCTTGAAAAAGCCGGAGCAACTGCTGTTACAGTGGAAAAAGAGGCAGAGGAAAAGACAGATGTTGTATTTGATGCAGCACAGACAAAAGAACTGACTGCTTTTCCAGGAGGATATAAAGAGTTTGCAGCATTAGAGGAACTGCCGGTGACAGATGTAAAATCCGTATTTATCGGCGGAACTACCGGCGGCAATTTAAAAGATCTGGAAACCGTATCTTCTATGTTAAAGGGAAGAAAGATCGCATACGGACTGCGCCTGGTAGTAGCACCTTCTGATGCAGACACTTATATCAAGGCAGCAACTGCCGGATATATTACAGATATTTTAGAGGCTGGCGGAATTGTGATCAACCACTGCGGAAATCCGGAAGTTCAGGGACGTATTGGAAAAACGGAAGTTATGGTATCTAATGATCTGGAAAATAAGCCTGGTTATGCCGGCTTTGACACATCAAAGACCTATCTGACTTCCACAAAAGCAGCTGTAGAAGCAGCCCTTCTTGGAACCTTAGGTTATAAAGAAGAAGCACCGGCAGCAGAGGAAGAAGAGACAGAAAATCATTCTCTCACATTTGAAGGACGCTGCTGGAAGTTTGGAAATGATATTGACACAGATATTATCATCCCAACACAGCACTTAAACTATGAAACCATGGATGAGATCAAGGTTCATGCCTTTGAGCCTTTAAGACCGGAACTGGCAGCTAAACTTCGTGAAGGTGATCTGATCGTAGCAGGAAATAACTTTGGCTGTGGTTCTTCCAGAGAACAGGCTGCAGAGGTTCTGGTAGCAAATGGCGTACACTGTGTCATTGCAAAATCATTTGCACGTATTTTCTTCCGGAATGCTATTAATAACGGTATCCTACTTCTGGAATGCCCGGATCTTCCAGATGATGTAAATGAGGGAGATACAGTAAAAGTAGAGCTGGATAAGCAGCAGATCAGTGCCAACGGAAAGACTTACAAGATCCCGGCAATTCCGGAAAATCTGTACCACATCATCATGGACGGTGGTCTGGTAAAGAGCATTATGAAAAAAGTAGAGAAAGGCCTGTTATAGGAAGGGGGTAAGAATATGGGACATACATTAGCTGAAAAGATCATTATGAAGCACATTGGCGGTAAAAGCGTAAAGCCGGGAGATCTGGTAGTTGTAGAGCCGGACTGCGTAGTGATCCATGATATTTATACCGCTTTCCTTCAGGATAAAATGAAGAAAATGGGACTTACCAAGGTGTGGAATACAGATAAGATCGTCATCATGCACGATCATCTGATGCCAGCCTGCTTAGAGGGCGACCCACGAAGCCTGGAAGCCGGTTATGAACTGGTAAAAGAGTATGGTATCCGCCATTTCCACGCTACCGGCGGTATCGTTCACCAGTTAGTTCCTGAGTTAGGCTATTCCAAGCCAGGTGACATTGTATTTGTAACAGACTCCCACACACCTACCTACGGTGCTGTAGGCTGCTTCTCTACCGGTGTTGGATACACAGAAATGGCAGCTGTATGGGGAACCGGCCAGATGTGGTTAAGAGTTCCAAGCAGCATTAAGATCCAGATCGACGGAGTACTTCCTCCTCATGTATACGCAAAGGACATTATCCTTCGGGTATTAGGAGATCTGGGAGCTGCAGGCGGTACCTATAAGTCTCTGGAATTCTGTGGAACTGCCATTGATGCATTAGGTATTGACGGCCGTATGACCATTGCAAACATGGTTGTAGAGTGCGGTGGAAAAGCAGGACTTTTCGCAGCAGACCAGAAATGCGCTGATTACTGCGGCGTAGATTATGAGGACGTTGCCTGGGTAAAGGCAGATGAAGATGCTGAGTATGAAAGAGTTCTCACTTATAAGGCAGAAGATTTAGAGCCAGTATTATCCTGTCCGCCATATGTGGATAATGTGCATCCACTGTCTGAGGTGAAAGGTGTCAGACTGGATCAGGTATTTATCGGTTCCTGTACCAATGGCCGTTTGGAAGATCTGAAGATCGCAGCAAATGTGATGAAGGGTAAAAAGATCAGCTCTCACGTAAAATGCATCGTAACACCCGCTTCCAACAGCATTATGGAAGAGGCAATGAAGGAAGGCTATATCCAGACGCTGGTAGAAGCAGGAGCGCTGGTAACACCGCCGTACTGCTCCTTCTGTGAGGGACGTACCATGGGTCTGCTTTCAGATGACGAGGTAGTTCTTGGAACCAACAACCGTAACTTCTTAGGACGCTATGGTTCTCCAAAGGCAAAAGCATATCTGTCATCACCGGAAGTAGCTGCTGCATCCGCTGTTATGGGCGTGATCACAGATCCGGCAGAACTGAGTTAAAACAGATAGGATCATAAATATAGAAAGGACCTGGAAAATGAGATCATTAAGAGAAGTAAGAGACAGCCTGTTAGCCAGAGAGAAAAAAAGGATCGCAGTGGCTGCGGCAGAGGACAGACCTGTTCTGGAAGCAGTAAAAGAGGCAGTACAGATGGGGATCGCAGAGGCAACTCTCTGCGGTGATGAGGCAAAGATCCGCCAGATCGCAGAAGAGATCGAGCTGGATGTAAACAAAGTAACCATTGTAAATGAACCGGATATCAGAAAATCAGCAGAAGCGGCTGTAAAACTGGTACATAACGGGGAAGCACAGCTTGTTATGAAAGGTCTCATCGGAACCGCGGATTTCCTGCGGGCTGTATTAAATAAAGAATGGGGACTTCGTACCGGCAAGATCTTAAGCCATGTGGCTGTATTTGACTCTGTAAAATTAGACCGTCTGATCCTTATGACAGACGCAGCTATGGTCATGTATCCAACACTGGAAGAAAAGATCGCCATGATCAACAATACCATTCCTGTATGCCAGGCACTGGAGATCGAAGATCCAAAGGCAGCAGCTGTGTGTGCAGTAGAGGTATTAAATCCTTCCATGCAGCCTACACTGGATGCAGCTTCCCTGGCCATCATGAGCCAGAGAGGCCAGTTTAAGGGAATTACCGTAGACGGACCTCTGGCACTGGACAATGCATTAAATGAAGATGCAGCCCGTCACAAAGGCATCAAGAGCCCGGTTGCAGGCCATGCAGATGTACTGCTTATGCCAAATATCGAGTGCGGAAACATTATGTGGAAGACTCTGGTATACATGGCAAGATGCGAAATCGCAGGCGTACTGATGGGAGCTGCAGCACCGGTTGTCATTACTTCCCGTTCTGATGCACCTGAAACCAAGTTAAACAGTATTGCCCTTGCTCTGCTGATCGCAGGAAACAAGGACAAGAAATAAAGAGGTACCTACATGAAAGATAAAGTATTGATCCTGAATCCAGGTTCTACATCCACCAAGATCGCAGTTTACTGCAACGATGAGATCATCCACCTGGAAAGTATCCAGCATTCCCACGAAGATCTGGCTCCCTTTGCCCATGTGCAGGACCAGAAGGAATACCGCCTGGAAAAGATATTAAATGTTCTTGATAAAGCGGGTATCAAACTGGATGAACTGATCTGTATTTCCGCAAGAGGCGGACTTCTCCACCCGATTCCAGGTGGTACCTATGAAGTAAATGACATCATGGTAGATGAAATGATGCATCCGAAAAAGGAACATGCCTGCAACCTGGGTGCTCTTATTGGAAAAGATCTGGCTGACCGTGTAGGCATTAAATCCTATATCGTAGACCCGGTAGTAGTAGATGAGCTGTGGCCATGGGCAAGAATGACAGGTCTTAAAGAAGTAAAAAGAGTCTGCCAGTTCCATGTATTAAACCAGAAAGCCATTGCCAGAAAGGTTGCCAGAGTCCTTGGAAAGACCTACGAAGAGGTAAATGTGATCGTCTGCCATATCGGCGGTGGTATTACTGTTGGCATGCACCGTTGTGGCAAGGTAGTAGATGTAAACAATGGTCTTGACGGAGACGGACCAATGTCACCGGAGCGTTCCGGAGGACTGCCAAATGCAGATGTGCTGGATCTGGCATACAATCATGGTTTAACCTATGAAGAAGCTTACCGTACCATGGTAGGAAAGGGCGGATTTGTAAGCCATTTAGGCACCAATGATGCCAGAGCTGTAGAAGCAATGATCGATAACGGCGATGAGTATGCAAAGCTGGTTTTTGAGACCATGGCATATCAGATCGCAAAAGAGGTTGGTGCTCTTGCTACCACTGTAAACGGCAGAGTGGATGCAATCGCACTGACCGGCGGTATCGTTTATTCCAAGCGTATGGCTGACTGGATCACAGACAGAGTATCCTTTATCGCACCTGTATACCGTTATCCGGGAGAAGGCGAGATCCAGGCTCTTTACGAAGGCGCTATGCGTGTGGTAAGAGGGGAAGAAGAAGCTAAGATTTACGAATAAGCAAAATACTATATGTCCCCTCTTGCTTTAGGGGACGACTGTAGAAAGAGGAAAAATATGGGTAAAAAAGTGGAATTTAAAGTCTGCGGACTTTCAGCAAAGTACTTTGTACCGTTGTTTTTAGTCATTATCATCTGTACTTACGGCGGTTTTATGCCAACTGTAAAGATCGGTGAGACTACTGGTGTTGGAATGGTAGGAACTCTGGCGTTTTTAATGAGTGTAGGCGGCCTGTTCTTCTGGCTTGGTAACAGTATTCCTGTTGTAAACAGCTATTTAGGTGGTTCCGTGCTCTTCTGTATGTTTGGACCGGCACTGTTAAATTACTTTGGTCTTCTGCCAGAGACCACTGTAAAAGGTGTTTCTATCCTTATGAAATATGGTCTGCAGGACGTATATATCGCAGCTCTCCTTTTCGGTTCCGTCCTGTATATGGACCGTAAGATCTTATTAGGTGCTATTTCCCGTTATCTGCCGGCGATCCTGGGCTCCCAGGTATTTGCACTGGGCTTCTGCTTCCTTGGCGGACTGATCACAGGTTATGGACCTTTAAATGCAGTATTTGATATTGGCGCACCAACTATGTCCGGTGGTTCCGGCGGTGCTTTAGTAACCATTCCTACTCTGTACACTGACCTTTCCGGTACAGACTGGATGAGCATGTCCGGTATGTTCTTATGCTATGTTTCTCTTTCTAACGTAGTTGCTATCCTGATGTGTGCTCTTTCCAAACCGATCCTTAAAAAAATGGGTATGGTATCTCCTGAAGATAATCAGGGCATCCTTCGTGGAGCAGGCACTATGCAGACAGAGGCATCTGAGCAGCTTCCGGCTCTCAGTGCTGATCCTACCAAAGTCTGCGGCGGTATCTTTATCTGCCTTGGCATCTATCTGTTAGGAACTATTTTAGGCAAGCTTCCTGGAACCAAAGTGATCGCAGGACTTGCATGGGCGATCATCATCGCGGTTGTGATCAAATGTACCGGCATCATGGAAGACAAGATCACAAATTATACTGTAAACGGTATGAACTTTATGTTAAAGGGACTGCTGCCGGCGATCATCGCAGGTATCGGCATCAACTCTATCAGTATTGAGACTATGATCAGCTACTTTACACCGGCTGCTCTGGTCATTATTGTTCTGTCTGGATTAGGCGCTTACATTGGCGCGATCATCTTCGGACACCTCTTTGGCCTGTGGGGCTACGAAGCTGGTATTACAGCAGGTCTTTGCTGCTGCAACATCGGTGGTTCCGGTGACCTGGCAGTTCTGACTGCAGGCGACAGAATGAGCCTGTTAGCATTCTCCTCCATCTCCACCCGTATCGGCGGTGCCCTGATGGTTGTATGGATCGGCTTCCTGTATCCAATGTTAATGCTGAAATAAATGACCGTGTAAAAGTGCCATAATAAAATCAAATTAACCTTCCTAAGTTAAAGAATAAGTCAACGAAAAAGTTAAATATTAATCCTGAATAAGTGAATGATAAGTGAATAAATAATGTGACCGCCCAGAACCGGTCCGACCTGTAATGGATCGGATACCGGTCCTGGGCGGTTTTTGTTATTATTTTGTGCTGCCAACGGCAGCACATGTAGTTAAACATATTTGCAGAAAGGAAAATGGAAAAATATGGAAATAAATATAGCAGTAATACCGGGGGACGGGATCGGTCCGGAGATCACAGAGGCAACTGAGCAGGTCTTAAAGAGAGTGTGCCTCATTACTGAACAGACCTCGCTTGATACCATGTATCACTGTAACGCCAAGAACTCCGCCAGCAGCCTGATTGA
>ENA-UPXB01001858-UPXB01001858.1-human-gut-metagenome-genome-assembly--contig:-NODE-1858-length-12865-cov-5.399984_pt1 | contig 12865 bp, 12 predicted proteins | sample MGYA00250055_ERZ773386 | MGnify/ENA primary metagenome ERZ773386 (study PRJEB29103, sample SAMN06111974) | human gut metagenome | biome: human gut; feature: ankylosing spondylitis patient; material... | reverse complement strand
CACGATATCTGCTCCGTTATTCTGTAATGGTTTCTGCGTATCCTTATCCATTACTGTACCGGCTACTTTGTAAGTATGCGGCAAGCTTCCGGGATCAGAAGATTGCGGAGGTTTACCGGGAATATCAGAAGCGTCTGCAGAGCAACAATGCGCTTGATTTTGATGATTTGATTTTCAAGACGATCTTTCTTTTTGAGACGAATCCAGATGTGCTTGCCGAGTACCAGACACGGTTTAAGTACATTATGGTGGACGAGTATCAGGATACGAACCATACACAGTTTATCTTGGTAAAGATGCTGGCTGCAAAATACCGGAATTTGTGCGTCGTGGGTGATGACGACCAGAGTATTTATAAATTCCGTGGCGCGAACATCTATAATATCCTGAATTTTGAAGAAGAATACCCGGATGCCAAGGTCGTAAAGCTGGAGCAGAACTACCGTTCCAAGGCGAATATCTTAAATTCTGCAAATGCGGTGATTGCGAACAATGAGGGCAGAAAGGATAAACGTCTCTGGACAGAGCAGGAGGATGGCGAGAAGGTAACATTTACCCGTTATGGTACGGAGTACGAGGAGGCAAACGGTGTTGCGTCCCGGATCAAGACCTTGAAGAATCAGGGGGTATCACTCGATGATATCGCGATCTTGTATCGTACCAATGCGCAGTCCCGTGTGCTTGAGGAAAAACTTCTGTATGAGAATCTACCATATAAAATCTATGGTGGACAGAATTTCTATGGAAGAAAAGAAATTATGGATCTCGTAAGCTATCTGAAGGTGCTTGCAAACCCGATCGATGATCAGGCAATCAAACGTATTATCAATGTGCCGAAGCGTGGAATCGGTGCGACGACCGTGGATAAGCTTGATATGTATGCACAGTCCAATGGATATAATCTATACGATGCGTTGCTGGATATCGAAGAAGTACCGGGCATGACACGGAATGTAGAAAAGATTCGGAAATTCACAGATACGATGGAAGGCTTTAAGGCGCGTCTGATACATGGCGAATTCATCAGTGAAGTGTTCGATGCAATCATGGATGAAAGCGGATATCGCGAAGCATTGGAGGCGGAAGCTACGGATGAAGCGCGTACCCGGTTGGATAACTTAGAGGAATTAAAGAATAAGATCGTTACCTATGAAGAGAGTGCAGAGGTGCCAACACTGACCGGACTTCTCGAAGATATCGCGCTGGTGGCAGATACCGAGGAGGAAGACGAGGATGGTGTGCCAACTGCAAAGGTGACGCTGATGACCTTACATAGTGCGAAAGGCTTGGAGTTTCCTTATGTATTTATGACTGGTATGGAAGAACGGTTATTCCCAAGTGGCATGGAGACTTTGCTATGTCGGAATTACACGTGCGATGGAGAAACTGTATATGACGGCTGCCGGACAACGGATGGTGCATGGTTCGACGAATTTCGAGGAAGTATCGCGGTTCGTCAAGGAGATTCCGAAGCATTATCTCGAGTATGAAGAGAAGGCTTTTGGCTATGCACCTGCGAATATGGATCGGATTCCATCAAAGAAACCGGCAGAGCAGGTGATTCAGCTAAAGGCATATGGCAAGAACAATCCGTATACGCGCTCTGCCACGTTAAATGCGAACCCGAGTGCCAATCCGGGATTTGGAAAGGCATTTCCGATGGGAAATGCAGCTTCTGCACCGGCAAGCTATGAAGTAGGAGATAAAGTACGCCATATTAAATTTGGAAATGGCGAGGTGATTGATGTGATTCCATCGGGCGGCGATCAGGAAATCGTCGTGAATTTCGACCGGGTCGGAGAAAAACATTTATTTGCATCCCTTGTAAAAATGAAAAAGTTGTAAATCACGGTAGAAATATCGGATAAGCTGTGGTAAAATTAGTTTATCAGTAGCGATGAAAGGAAGGTAGAAAACTATGAGAAAGTGTTGTGACGAAGTAAAAGTTGTAAAAGAAGACGAATGCGTAACAGAAGCAAAGAACGCGTTTCTCTCTGTTGCATTGATCGTTGGTATTCTGACAATCATCGTAGGTATCTGCGTAGCAGTTTACAAGTACCTGACACCAGATTACTTAGATGATTTCGATGATTACGATGATGACTTTGATGATAGCTTCTTTGATGATGACGATGCAGAGGCATCCACAGAGGAGAAGAAGGACGAAGAATAAAACATACTTCGGAAGATGGTTACAAAAACCTGCCGCACCAGAATAGGTGTGGCAGGTTTTTTGTGTTTTAATAGTCAAAAAAAGCACAAATTTATGGACGCGATATGTTGAAAACACAAGCACTTTCATGTAAAATATTATGCGATAGTGGGTTACTGTCGATATAAAAATTGAACAGTAATAATTCATAACTTAATTTTACTCTGCACAGAGGGATGTCAGAGTTTATCATAAATGGTTCCAATGCATAAATGCGAGGATGCATTAGGAAAAAAGAAAATGGAGGATGGAGTTTATGAACAAACAAAAAAACAAGAAAAAAGTGATTGCATTTCTGCTTTCTATGTTGATGTTAATTTCATTATTCCAGAACATCAGCTATACACCGATTGCGGAAGGCGGGAGCTTTGCCCGCAGAAACTGCTGGCGCAGCAGCTGACGCCCCCGCGCAAAGCCCCACCGGATGAGGGGCGAATCCTTTATCGGGCCGCAGATATTCATGGTAAAGCAGATGAGCGGCTTGTGGTACTGGGCCAACAGCTCCTGCTGATGCTGCACCCGGCGCTCCCGTGCATCCAGCATCTGGACCAGCGAAACAGTCGTTTCCATGTTTTTCTCCTCTCAGCGGTGCTTTTTGAGCATGTCCATAAAGAGCTGCACCTGCGGCAGGGCGGCTGCATCTCTCTGGCAGAAAATATAGGTGCGCCGGACGAAGGGCTCACCGTTCTCGAAGGTGCAGGGCTTGACATATCCTTTGAAGTTATTCAGCGCCACTTCCGGCATCAGCGCCCAGCCAAGGCCCCGCTCCACCATCTCGCGGCAGACCATGATGTTATCCACCACAAAATTACCCGCATCGTTGGTCACGCCGTTCTCGTAGCGCCAGCGGGCCATCTGGGCGCTGATGGTGGCGTCGCTGCTGTGGTCGATATAAAGGTAATCGGAGATGGGCCTGTCCTTGTTCTCCTCGCTGCAGATCAGGCAGATATTCTCCTGCGAGAGCAGGAACTGGGTGCCGTCCCACGGATACTCGCCCCGCAGCACTGCCACGTCCAGCGAAGAGTCCAGCATCTGCTGGTAGATGTTCCGGCTGTGGCCGGTAGCGATGTCGAGGCGTACCTTCGGGTAGGCTTTGTGGTACTCGGTCAGCACCTCGGGCAGGCGGTAGTAGGAGAAGTTCACCGAGATACCTGCCCGCAGGGTGCCGCAGGCTTCGCCCTGGATGGAAGCCAGCTGGCGGCGCATCTTTTCCATCTCGCGGGCGGCGGCGGCGCTGTGGAGCAGCACCTGTTCGCCTGCCGGCGTGAAGCGGATGCCTTGCCGTGAGCGCAGCACGATCTCCACCCCCAGCTCCTGTTCCAGCGCCTTGATGCGCTTGGAAAGTGCCGACTGGGTCATGTACAGTTTGTCCGCTGCGTGGGTGATGTTGCGCGTCTCGTCCAGCGCGTGCAGCAGCTCGTAATCTTTTTCGTCCATCGTAGCTCTCCCCCTATTGCCCTTTATTTTTCTTATCATTCCTGTTTGCGCTTCATCGCGGCGCTTTTTTCTCAGATTCCATGTCTGTTATTCATAATACAACAGATTTCAGCAAATGAAAAGGGGGATATTCGCCTTGATTTTCCCGAAAGTCCATTCCCAGATGGAATAACTCAGCACTTTTCTTGCGGCTTTCTTAACCCTGCCTTAATTCCATCTTAATGCGGTGTTGTTGTACACAACATCTTCATTTTTTCTTTTCTGATGGGCGGTCTTCCTCCCGCAGTACAGCAAACGCAGTTCTCTTTTCATTTCTGCCTGAAAAATCAGTAAAAGTCCAGTTTATTGGACAGTATTTGCATTATCATAAAAACAAGAAAAGACTCGTTTCTTTCTTCTTTGGCACATTGCAGATTTTTCCGTCTGCTTTTTGTGCAAAGTCCCAGAATTTTTCGTCGAAAAGCGCGTTTTGTTGACAGCCGCTTTTTGAAAAGCGTATCCTTATTGCAAACCAGAGTCAGGAGGTCATTTTATGGAGCACTCCACACGTCTTGCCCACATCAGCGAGGACGGCACCCGCACCCAGACCGTCTACGACCATCTCGCCGGCACTGCCAGACTGGCCGGTTCCTTCGCAGCCCCCTTCGGGGCGCAGAGCGAGGCCGAATTTGCCGCGTGGCTCCACGACGTCGGCAAATACAGCGACGCCTTCCAGCTGCGGCTCAAAGGCGGCCCCAAGGTGGACCACTCCACCGCCGGGGCGCAGGAGGCCTGGGTTCGCCAACATCTCCACACTGCCTTTGCCGTGGCCGGACACCACAGCGGCCTGCCCGACGGCGGGAGCCCCGCCGATGACCCGGGCGACGCCACCCTGTTTGGCCGGAGCAAGAAGCCGGTAGCCCCCTACGACGGCTGGCAGGAAGTAACGCTCCCCGCTTCGACGCCGCCCGCGTGGGCCTGCGCCGACCCGCTGAGCCTCGCGTTCTTTACCCGGATGCTCTACTCCTGCCTCGTGGACGCCGACTTCATCGACACCGAGACCTTCATGGACGGCAAGGCCGCACCCCGGGGCAGCGGCACGGACATCGCCGCGCTGCGGGACATCGTCTCGGCACAGGCGCAGCGCTATCTCAGTGCCGAATCGCCCTCGCCCGTCAGCGTCCAGCGCAACACCGTCCTCCGCGCCTGCCTCGAGAAAGGCGCGCACGGCCCGCAGGGGCTCTACACCCTCACCGTACCCACCGGCGGCGGCAAGACCTTCGCCTCCCTCGCCTTTGCGCTGGAGCACGCCGCCGCCCAGAAGATGAAGCGGGTCATCTACGTCATCCCTTATATGTCCATCATCGATCAGACCGCCGCCGTCTTCTCGGGCCTGCTGGGCGCAGAAAATGTTCTGGCCGACTTCTCCAACGCCGAGTATAAGACTGTTGAGCAGGACGACCTGACCCCCGCCCAGTACCGCCAGATGCTGGCCAGTGAAAACTGGGACGCCCCCGTCGTGGTGACGACGGCGGTGCAGTTCTTCGAGTCGCTCTACGCCAATCGCAGCAGCCGCTGCCGCAAGCTCCACAACATCGCCGACAGCGTCATCATCTTCGACGAGGCGCAGACCCTCCCGGGCGACTACCTTGCCCCCTGCGTCAGCGCCATCGCCCAGCTCATCCAGCATTACCACTCCACGGCCGTCCTCTGCACGGCCACCCAGCCTGCCCTTGAGCCGCTGTTCCGGCGCTTTGCGCCTGAGCTCCACCCGCAGGAGATCACGCCCGACGCGGCCCGCCTCTACGAAGTGCTCCGGCGCACCACACTGCAAGACCTCGGCACCCTGCCGCAGGAGGAGTTCGCCTCCCGGCTGGCAAATCACCCGCAGGTGCTCTGCGTGGTCAACCGCCGCAAGACGGCCCAGCAACTCTATGAGTCCCTGCCCGCCGAGGGCAGCTACTGCCTGACCACCCTGCTCTGCGCCGCCGACCGCCGCCGTCAGCTGGACGACATCCGCCAGCGGCTGAAAGAGGGTCTGCCCTGCCGGGTGGTGTCCACCTCTCTCATCGAGGCGGGCGTGGATGTGGATTTTCCCGTCGCTTACCGCGAGCAGTGCGGTCTTGACTCGCTCTTACAGACTGCCGGGCGCTGCAACCGCGAGGGGCGGCGGGGCGCAGAGGAAAGCATCGTCTACCGGTTCCGGCTGGACGAGTGTTCCACGCCCCAGATGCTCAGGCAGAACGTCAGCGCGCTGGACTACACCGCCCGGCATCAGGACACACTGGACACGCCCCGGGCCATTCATCTCTACTTCAACGAGCTTTCCGACCTGCGCGGCCCCGACGCCGTGGACAAGCACGGCATTCTGGATGCCTTTCTCCGGGGCATCCGGGGCGGCCAGTTCCCCTTTGCACAGGTGGCGGAGGAATTCCGCCTCATCGAGAACGCTGCCCGCACGGTCTATCTGCCCGTCGGCGAGGGCGCAGCCCTCTGTGAGCAGCTGCGCAGCGGTCATGTTACCCGGACGCTGCTGCGGAATCTGGGCGTTTACAGCGTCTCCTGCTATAAGGACCAGTTCGACAAGCTCGACGCCGCCGGGGCGCTGGAACTGCGGCCCGATGGTTCCGCCATCCTCACCGACACCAGCTGCTACAGTGAAAAGACCGGCCTTGCCATGGATGTGGAGACCGGCATCGGCCTTTACTTCTAAAAGAAAGAGGTGGTTTCAATGACCGATATTCATCTTAATCCGAAAGTTCAACTTCACCCGGAAAGGAGGCGATGCTGATGTCCATGCTCATTGAGGTGTGGGGCGACTATGCCTGTTTCACTCGTCCGGAAATGAAGACCGAACGTGTGAGCTATGACATGATCACTCCATCCGCTGCGCGGGGCCTTGTGGAGGCCATCTACTGGCACCCCGGGCTGCGTTATACGGTTGACCGCATCTATCTGCTCAAGCCCTTCGGCCTTGACCCCGAGGATGAAGCGTCCACCGAGGAATACACCCAGCGGCCCATCCGGTTCACCAACATCCGGCGCAACGAGGTCAAGTCCACCCTGCTGTCCTCCGCCGCCCTCAGTGCGGCCAAAGGCGGCACACCGCCGGTGCTCTACACCTCGGAGGACATCCAGCAGCGGGCCGCGATGGTCCTGCAGGACGTCCACTACGTCATCGAGTGTCACTTTGATTTGACGGACAAGGCCGCCCCCAGCGACAATCCCGGCAAGTTCCAGGACATCCTGCGCCGACGCCTGCGCAAAGGTCAGTGCTATCACCAGCCCTGTTTCGGGTGCCGGGAGTTCCCGGCTAACTTCCGGGAGTGGCCGGGCGGCAGCATTCCGGCGCTGAAGGTCACGCAGGACCTCGGCTTCATGCTCCACAGCCTCGATTACTCTGATTCGGCCAACATCCGCAGCCAGTTCTTCCGCGCAAAACTGGTGGACGGCGTGATGGAATGCCGGGACGTGGAGGTGTTTACATGATACTCCAAGCACTCACCGCCTATTATGAGCAGCTTCTGGCTCAGGGCAAGGTGGAGGCCCCCGGCTGGGACAGCCGCTTCAAGGTCAGCTACGAGCTGCGCCTCGGCCCCGACGGCCAGCTCCTCGCCCTCAACGACCTGCGGCAGGAAGTCCCCAAGGGCAAAAAGACCGTCATCGCCCCCCGTGAGCTCCCTGTCCCTCACCGGGTCAAGCGCGCCTCCGGCGTCGCCGCGAACTTTTTGTGCGACAATACGTCCTATCTGCTGGGCGCAGACGAGAAGGGCAAGCCCGAGCGCTCCCGCCAGTGCTTCGAAGCCTGTGCCGCCCTCCACCACAAGGTGCTCGACGGCGTGGACTCCCCTGCCGCCAAAGCCATCCTCGCCTTTTTTGACAGCTGGGAGCCGGATACAGCCCCCACCCACCCGCTGCTGGCAGAGCAGTGGGCCGACCTGAACAACAACGCGAACCTTGTGTTCGGCTACGAATCCCCCGACGGCGCCCACTGGCTGGCCACCACAGATGACGCCATCCGGGCCGCATGGCAGTCCGCCTTTGACACCTCCGATGCCGACGCCGAGACGGCCCGCTGCCTCATCACCGGCAAAGAGGCCGGCATCGCCCGCATCCACCCCGCCATCAAGGGTGTGATGGGCGCACAGGCCGCCGGTGCGGCGTTGGTCTCCTTCAACGCGCCTGCTTTCTGCTCCTATGGCCATGAGCAGGGTGCCAACGCCCCTGTCAGCGAGTACGCGGCTTTCGCCTACACCACGGCCCTCAATCTGCTGCTGGCCGACCGGAACTGCTGTCAGCGCATCGGCGACACCACCATCGTCTGCTGGGCCGAAAACGCCGCTCCCGCCTACTCAAACGCCATGCTGATGTTTTTCTGCGGCGGTGCCGAGGCGCGCGGCGTCTCTGAAAGTGACCTTGCCGCCGCACTGAAAGCCCTTTCTCAGGGACGCCCCGTCTCCTTCCTCGATGACAAGCTGGACCCGAACCAGAACTTCTATGTGCTGGGCATCTCGCCCAACGCAGCCCGGCTCTCCGTCCGGTTCTTCCTGCGCAACAGCTTCGGACAGTTTGCCAAAAATCTGCAGGACCACGCCGACCGGCTCAGCATCACCCGCCCCGCCTTCGACAAGCGGGAAAACCTGTCGGCCTGGGCGCTGGCGCAGGAGACGGTCAACCAGAAATCCCGGGACAAAAATCCATCGCCCCAGCTGGTGGGCGATCTGCTCCGGGCCATCCTCACCGGCGGACCCTATCCCGCCACCCTGCTCAACGGCGTGACCCTCCGCATCCGGGCCGAACGGGAAGTCACCCGGGGCCGCGCCGCCATCCTGAAAGCCTACTATCTCCGCAACTACCCCACCAAGCTCAACAAGGAGGTATTTACCGTGAGCCTGAACGAAAGCAGCAATGTCCCCTATGTTCTGGGGCGTCTCTTCTCTGTGCTGGAGACGATCCAGAGCGTCGCCAATCCCGGCATCAACGCCACCATCAAAGACCGGTACTTCAACTCGGCCTGTGCCACCCCGGCAACGGCCTTCCCTACGCTGGTCAAGCTGGCTCAGAAGCATCTGCAGAAGATGAGCACCCCCAACGAGGTGCATTTCAGCAAACAGCTCACCGAGCTGATGGCCCAGCTGCCCGAGACAGGCTTCCCGGCGCGGCTCAGCCTGCCGGAGCAGGGTGCCTTTGAGATCGGCTACTACCACCAGACCCAGAAACGCTACGCCAAAAAGAATGAGGAGGAATAAACCATGTCTGAGCCCATCAAGAACCGCTATGATTTCGTCATCCTGTTCGACGTCGAGAACGGCAACCCCAACGGCGACCCCGATGCAGGCAATATGCCCCGTATCGACCCCGAGACGGGCTACGGTCTGGTGACCGACGTCTGCCTCAAGCGGAAGATCCGCAACTATGTCGAGACCCTGAAAGAGGACGAAAAAGGCTATCGTATCTACATCAAGGACGGCGTTCCCCTCAACCGCAGCGATGCCGAGGCCATCAAAACTCTGGGCATCGACCCCGACCTGAAAGCTGCCAAAAAGGCCGACCCCGACATCGATGCCAAGCTGCGGGACTATATGTGTGAGAACTACTTCGACATCCGCACCTTCGGTGCCGTCATGACCACCTTCGTCAAGGGTGCGCTGAACTGCGGTCAGGTGCGCGGCCCCGTCCAGCTGAGCTTTGCCCGCTCGGTAGACCCCATCGTCCCGCAGGAAGTCACCATCACCCGCGTGGCCATCACTACCGAGGCCGATGCCGAGAAGAAGGGTACTGAGATGGGCCGCAAGCACATCGTACCTTACGCCCTCTACCGCGCCGAGGGCTATGTCTCGGCCAACCTCGCCCGGAAGACCACCGGCTTCTCCGAGGATGATCTGAAACTTCTGTGGACTGCCATCCTGAATATGTTCGAGAACGACCACAGCGCCGCCCGGGGCAAGATGGCCGTGCGGGAGCTCATCGTGTTCAAGCACGATTCTGAGCTGGGCAATGCCCCGGCCTATAAGCTCTTCGACTCCGTCACCGTCCAGCGCAAGCCCGATGTGGACGCCGCCCGCAGCTACCGCGACTACACCGTCACGGTGGCAGACACTCTGCCGGAAGGAGTCACCTGCGAGAGGCTGTCCTGATGGGCGGCGCAGATGACTTGCTGCCCCTGTCGGGCATCCAGCACTTCTGCTTCTGCCGCCGCCAGTGGGCGCTCATCCATCTGGAGCAGCAGTGGGCGGAGAACCGCCGCACCGTCGAAGGCCAGCTCGACCACGCCCGCTGCCATGACGCAAACCAGACCGAACGGCGCGGCGGCCTGCTCATCACCCGAGGGATGCAGGTGGTCAGCCGTCGGCTGGGCCTGAGCGGAAACTGCGATGTCGTCGAGTTCCGGGCCGATCCGGAGGGCATCCCCCTGCAAAGCACGGAAGGGCTCTGGAAGCCCATGCCTGTCGAGTACAAGCATGGCCGCGCCAAGGCCAGCGACGCTGATCGGCTGCAGCTCTGCGCACAGGCCATGGCGCTGGAAGAGATGCTGGTGTGCAGCATCCCGGAGGGTGCGCTCTTCTACGAGGAAACGCGGCGGCGGGAGGTCGTGCCGCTGACCGAAGAACTGCGCCAGACCACCCAGAAGATGGCCGACGAGATGCACGCCTATTTTGCCCGGGGCTATACCCCCAAGTCGAAGCCCGGCACCCACTGCAGCGCCTGCTCCCTCAAAGAGCTCTGCCTCCCCGTGCTGTATCAGCGTGCCGACCCGAAAGCCTATCTCCGCGCCCATCTGGACGAGATGCAGGAGGCTGTGCCATGAGAAAGTTTTTGAACACGCTCTACGTCCTCAACAAGGACGCCTACCTTTCCCTCGAGGGGGAGAACATCGTCCTGCTCTGCAACAAGGCTGAAATTGGCCGGGTCCCGCTCCACACGCTGGAAGGCATCGTCTGCTTCAGCTATCCCGGCGCAAGCCCTGCCCTGATGGGTAAATGCACCAGCCTCGGGGTCGATTTAAGCTTTTTCAGCCCGCAGGGCCGCTTTCTGGCCCGGGCCGTAGGCGAAGAGCGGGGCAACGTCCTGCTGCGGCAGACCCAGTACCGCATCGCAGACAGCGAGGCAGAGAGCTGTCTCTATGCGCGCAATTTCATCCTGGGCAAAGTCTATAACGCCCGCTGGGTGCTGGAACGGGCCACCCGCGACCACCCCCAGCGGGTGCCGGTGGAACAGCTCAAGCGCACCAGCGCCCAGCTGGCGGCGGCGCTGCCCCTCATCGAGCAGTGTGACGACCTCGACCAGCTTCGCGGTCTGGAGGGCGAGGCGGCACAGCGGTATTTCGACTGCTTTGATTCACTCATCCTGCAGCAGCACGATGATTTTGCCTTCACCGGTCGGAGCCGCCGCCCGCCGCTGGACAATACCAATGCCCTGCTCTCTTTCGCTTATTCGCTTCTGGCCTCCGACTGCACGGCGGCTCTTCAGAGTGTGGGCCTCGACCCCTACGTCGGCTTTCTCCACCGCGCCCGGCCCGGGCGCAGGAGCCTCGCCCTCGACCTCATGGAAGAGCTGCGTGCAGTTTATGCCGACCGCTTCGTGCTCTCCTGCATCAACCAGAAAATCATGACGCCGAAGCATTTCCAGAAGCAGGAGAACGGGGCCGTCCTTCTCACCGATGAGGGCCGCCGCGCCTTTCTGGGCGGGTGGCAGACCCGCAAGCAGGAGACTATCACCCACCCGTTCCTGAACGAAAAGCTTCCGTGGGGCCTCGTGCCTTATGTGCAGGCTCTGCTTCTGGCCCGCACCCTGCGGGGCGATATGGAGCTTTACCCGCCATTTTTCTGGAAGTGAGGGATGTGTATGCTGGTCCTTATCACCTACGACGTCAATACCGAAACTCCTGCCGGGCGCAAACATCTGCGCAAAGTCGCCAAGCGCTGTGTGGACCACGGCCAGCGGGTGCAGAACTTCGTGTTCGAGTGTCTGCTGGATGCCGCGCAGTATGCCGTTCTCAAGGCGGAGCTGACGTCTCTCATCGACCCTGCGCTGGACAGTCTGCGCTTCTACCAGCTGGGCAACAACTATAAGAGCAAGGTGGAGCATATCGGCGTTCATCCGCCCTTCGAGCAGGACGGCCTGCTGTTGTTCTGAGTTTCCCACCCCGGTGCGAAGGGCGAGTTCTCAGTATTTTTCCGGCACCTTCGCACCGGATTTTTGTGTCATTTTGCATGATTTGGATAGTTCTTTGACCCGTTGTAAATCAAGGCTCTTCTAAATTCGTGCAGAATGTTGTATAATTTGTTTGAAAATAGAGATTTTGTCTCTGTTTTTGCTGTCGCCCTCCTCGCAGAGGGCGTGGATAGAAATACAACCTCAAAATCAATACCAGACCTTTCGGCCAGGTCGCCCTCCTCGCAGAGGGCGTGGATAGAAATCCAATCTTGCCGCTGTCTGAGTCTGCACCCTAGAGTCGCCCTCCTCGCAGAGGGCGTGGATAGAAATCGGTATATCTGGATGAAGTGTTACCGGGTGATACGCGTCGCCCTCCTCGCAGAGGGCGTGGATAGAAATGGTAAGGTGCAGCCTGCAAAGCGCGGCCACACCGGTCGCCCTCCTCGCAGAGGGCGTGGATAGAAATATATAATTACAGCCGGGTGCGGATACACTCGGCTGTCGCCCTCCTCGCAGAGGGCGTGGATAGAAATACATCAACGATGTGGCCCAAATCAATGGAGCATCCGTCGCCCTCCTCGCGGAGGGCGTGGATAGAAATTTCCCGATTGCAGAGCAAAGAGAAAGCCAAGGAAGGTCGCCCTCCTCGCGGAGGGCGTGGATAGAAATATGCAGACCCGCACAATGAGGGCATTTGTGGGCAGTCGCCCTCCTCGCGGAGGGCGTGGATAGAAATCTAGGACAAAGCCAGCAAGCGCAAGGAATGCAAAGTCGCCCTCCTCGCGGAGGGCGTGGATAGAAATAGCCTTTGTCTTGCTGTAGTTTGCTACTGTGCCGGAGTCGCCCTCCTCGCGGAGGGCGTGGATAGAAATCGTATGTCTTTTTGGTTACGTATCCTGCCACATAAGGTCGCCCTCCTCGCGGAGGGCGTGGATAGAAATCCAATCGACTGCTCTGGGAGCACTGGAAAGAATTGTCGCCCTCCTCGCGGAGGGCGTGGATAGAAATTTGCCATGCTCTGTTTGCTGCTGCCTCTGCCGAGGTCGCCCTCCTCGCGGAGGGCGTGGATAGAAATCTCGT
>ENA-UPXB01001856-UPXB01001856.1-human-gut-metagenome-genome-assembly--contig:-NODE-1856-length-12874-cov-4.458232_pt1 | contig 12874 bp, 12 predicted proteins | sample MGYA00250055_ERZ773386 | MGnify/ENA primary metagenome ERZ773386 (study PRJEB29103, sample SAMN06111974) | human gut metagenome | biome: human gut; feature: ankylosing spondylitis patient; material... | reverse complement strand
TGCTGCACCGAAAAACTTTTCAGTTGCCTGCGGCTCGTATCTCAGCAGCCATCTCCAAAAATTTGACCGTTCTTGTCTTTTTCCATAAAAATTTTCCAATCACCTGAAATGGAATTTATGAATTCCCTATTGACTTTTTTGCCGTTCCACGGTATCATTTTAATAAGAACCTAAAAATCGGAGGAATCGGAACACTATGAAAACCTTATTGATTCTTTTCGGAAAGCTCATGGTCAAAATCCTGAAGCTGCTCGGAAAGAATGCCGGAAATCTGCCGGGCTGTGTCCTCTGGACACTCACAAAACACCGCTGTGTCAGTCTATTCACTGTTGACTGCCCTATTATCGCCGTTACTGGTACAAACGGAAAAACATCCGTCACCAACTATGTGGCACAACTCTTTGAAAAAACAGGGGCAACTATCATTACCAACCACAGCGGAAACAATCTAGATACAGGCATCTGCTCCCTGCTGCTGCAAAACTGCGACTGGCGGGGCAATGTAAAAGCAGATTACCTCATCTTAGAAACAGATGAATCCCATGTTCCGGTTGTCTATTCTCAACTGCATCTGGAAACATTAGTCGTTCTGAACTTCTTCCGGGATCAGCTTGACCGAAACGGCGAAGTCGAAACCCTCATTCGGAAAGTAAACGATTTCTGCAAGACCTTTACCGGCACGCTGATTCTCAACGGTGATGACCCGAACACGGCTCGACTCGGACGGGCAAACCCCAACAACCACAATGTGAAATATTTTCATGTCGAACCGTACGCATTCGCCACACGGGAACGATTTGAAGCCGGAGAGGGAAAGTTCTGCCCCTTCTGTGCAACTGAATTGGTTTATGATTATTATCAGTATTCCCACATTGGAAAATTCCACTGTCCAAACTGCGGATACGGCACAGAAACACCGGATACCGTTGCAGAAGATGTGAACTTAGATGTTCCCTCGTTCCGCATCGGTAACCGCACCTATACCACTGCTCTGAACAGCATCTATCATATCTATAATATGACTGCGGTTGCAGCCGTTGCAAAGCGGTATCAAATGGATTCGGATATTCTGCAAGAAGTCCTCTCTCATTACACCGTCAACAACGGACGTATGGAAGCGTTCCAGATGGGCAGCAACGATGTAACCTTGAACCTTGCCAAAAATCCAGTCGGAGCAAATATGACGCTGCGTGTCATGAATGAAATGCAGGGCGAAAAAGAACTGTTATTTGTTCTGAATGACAACATCGCAGACGGACTGGATGTTTCTTGGATTTGGGACATCAATTTCAGCACCTTCCGCAATGTCACCCGTGTTGTCACCTCCGGCACACGTGCTTATGACATCGCCGTTCGCATCAAATGTTCCGGTTATGATGCACGAAATATTGTTGTTCGTCCAGACTTGGATGAAGCAGTTGCAGAACTCAACACCACACAAGGAAAAAAATTCGTCATCGCCAACTATACCGCTGTACAGCCGACTCGCTCCGCTTTACAGCGGTGGATTGCCCATCATGGAGGTGCTGCACATGAAACCAATTAAAGTCTTGCATATGTATGCAGACATTCTCGACCTTTACGGGGACAGTGGAAACATGGAGATTTTAAGCTACCGCTGTCAGATGCGGCAAATCCCGTTTCTCTGTGACCACTACCGTTTAAACGACCCCGTTCCGAACTTTTCCGACTATGATTTGATTTATCTGGGCGGCGGTGCAGATATGGAACAGCGGATGCTCTCCTCTGACCTGCTCCGCTGTAAAGATGGCTTGAAAAAAGCCCATGCAGACGGTGTATTTTTCCTGATGATTTGCGGCGGTTATCAGCTGATGGGGAAATTTTATCGAGATGCAGACGGCAACGAACTGCCGGGGCTGGGCTTATTCAACTATTACACCATCGCCCCCCACAGTCGCCGAAAGCGTTGCATTGGAAATATCATCATCCGCACACAGCTTACTGGCGAACCACTGGAAGTTGTGGGATTTGAAAACCATGGCGGACAGACGCATGACGTATCCAGCCCATTTGGAACGGTCTTATATGGAAACGGCAATCAGTTCCAGTGTCAAGAAGAGGGCTACTGTGAAAAAACAGTCATTGCAACCTATCTGCATGGACCATTGCTCTCCAAGAATCCAAAACTATCCGACTATATTTTAAAAACCTGTCTGGAACGAAAAACGGGAACAGCTGTTCAGCTGCCGCCACTGGATGATACGTTGGAACAAACCTGTCACGACCATTTATGCGAGCGACTACTGAAAGAAAAAAATGCCTGAACATCCGCTGACAAAATCCTGCAAGAACCCCCTTGACAGCGATTTGTCTGCTATGCTATACTCAAATCAACGCAATCTTTTTCTACGATGCGAACCCCCCTATCAACAATCTTACAAACAATTTTCCCCAACCATAGAATAGGAGAACCCAACTATGCACATCTTACTCATTGGTGACGTGGTCGGAAATTCCGGCTGCTGCTTTTTACAGGAACGGCTGCCCCAGCTGAAACGAACCCATCATGTGGATTTGACCATTGTCAACGGTGAAAATTCCGCTCAGGGCAACGGCATCACCAAGCACTCCATGGAACAATTATTTTCCGCTGGTGCGGATATTATTACAACCGGAAACCACTGCTTTCAACGGCGAGAGGCTCTCTCGATTTATGAGAAAGAAACCATCCTGCGTCCGCTGAACTTTCCGGACAGCTGCCCCGGTCACGGCTGCACCATCTGGGACAATGGTCCTTATCAGGTCGCTGTCATCAATCTGATGGGCACTGCCTATATGGATCCCCTCGACAATCCGTTTACCGTGATAGAAGAATTTCTGTCGACCCTGCCAACAAAGAACATCATTGTAGACTTTCACGCAGAGGCAACCGCAGAGAAAAAAGCAATGGGGCACTTTCTCACCGGAAAGGTTTCTGCTGTCATCGGCACGCACACCCATGTACAGACCGCAGACGAAGCCATCTTGAACCACCACACCGGCTATTTAACCGATGTTGGTATGACTGGCGGTGAATATTCCATTCTTGGTGTTACCGTCAAGCCTGCCCTCGACCGCTTCCGCTTCCGCTTTGCACAGCGGTTCACCGAAGCCCCTGCCCCCTGTTTTGGAAATGGAGTTCTGCTCGAATTAGATACATCCTGTGGCAAATGTACGAAAATCGAGCGTCTAATTTTTCGGTAATGCACAAATTTTGAAGAAAGGGCTTGCTTTTTTGCTGCTGCTATTGTATAATGGTTATGCGTTACGCTAAACAACCGCAAAAAACAATGAAGGATTGAAAATTTATTATGACTGGAGGACGTTTTTCTATGGAAATCTTAAAAGTATCATCCCACTCATCCCCGAACTCTGTTGCCGGTGCAATTGCCGGTGTCATCCGTGAAAAGAAAATGGTAGAAGTACAAGCCGTTGGTGCTGGTGCAGCCAATCAGGCTGTCAAGGCAATCGCCATTGCAAGAGGCTATCTCGCTCCGATTGGCGTTGACCTCGTTTGCATCCCGGCATTTGCAAATATTTTAATTGATGGAGAAGAGCGAACCGCAATCAAGCTGATCTGCGAAGAACGCTAAACACTGCCGAAACGGAACGCTGCCGCCTGCCGGCAGCGTTTTTGCGTATCGGCTCTTTTTTTGCGTAACGAGCCCCCACAAATACCATCACAACCAAAAGAAAGAGATGAGGATTTTTTATGGACACCGTCCGATTATGGATATTCGGATTTTTTGCAGCAGCGATTTTGCTGTTGCTCTTACACCTTTGGATTGCTTCGGGCATTGCTGCCCTGAAAGAACTGCGTCCCAAGTGGAAAACCATTGCCCTGCCACAGTTTTCCCCAACCTTGCAAAATCTCCTGAAAAAGCCGAAGTTGCTGAAACGCACCGGAACGGCTCAGCAGATTTTATTTCATGCATTATTTCCCTGTTTGCTTGCCGGTGGACTTGCTCCGATTTTCCGGCTTTCCCTGCCGGACTGGATTACAAACGCTGGCTTTGCAGCGATTTTGTTAGCGACAACAGCAGTTGGTTCGCTCTTGATTTTTATTCTCAGTGCAGCACTTCCGCTGCGAGTTTGTAAAGACCCAGAACGGCGGCTGACCAGCCATCAGAAAGCATTTTCTTTTCTGCTCTGTCTTTTAAAGCCGCTTGAATCTGTGATTGCCGCTTTAATTTCTGCTGTCTGCGGAAAAGATGCGGTTGCAGAAACTGTGACCGAAGAAGAAATTCTCTCCATTGTAGATGCCGGAACAGAAAACGGTCTAATTGCTACCCAGCAGAAAGAAATGATTGACAACATCCTTGAATTCGATGATGTGGATGTTTCCGATGTCATGACCCATCGAAGAAACATTGTTGGGGTTGAAATCAACACGAAAATTAAAGATGTGGTTTATCTAGCAGTCAACGAAAGCTATTCAAGAATGCCCGTCTATCGGGAAAACATTGATAACATCATTGGTGTGCTGATTGTCAAGGATTTACTGGCGTTGGTCGGAGCGGAACACGTGGAGCATTTCAACATTCAACATTTCATGCGAGAAGTGCTCTATGTCCCAGAAACGGCAAAATGCAAGAATGTTTTAACTGATATGACCCGACACAATGCCCAGATGGCAATTGCCGTAGATGAATATGGTGGAACTGCTGGAATTGTAACCGTAGAAGATATTCTGGAAGAAATCGTGGGCAGCATTCGAGATGAATATGATGAAGAAGAAGCGGAGCAGGAATTGCGAATGGTTTCCGACCATGTGTATATTATTCAAGGTTCTGCTGACCCGGAAGATGTTCTGCCGAAGTTAGGCATTGGCTTACCGGAGGGAAAAACATTCGATACCATGAGTGGATTTTTAGTTGACTTATTGGGACGGATTCCGGATGCAGAGGAAACGCCAGTGGTGACTTATGATTCGGTTCGATTTACCGTTTTGCTGATTGAAGAGAATTGGATTGCAAAGATTAAAGCAGAAGTTGGCGTATCAGAAGAATCAACTGCAAATATGCACGCAGAATCATAACAAAAAAGCCTCCCATAAAAGGGAGGTTTTTTATGCATTGAAAACAGGTTGCAGAATTCGAGCCGCAGGCAAATAAAAGTTTTTCGGTGCAGCAGTTTTTCAAAAATGCTGCCGAGGTGTGGGCGAGCAGCCCACATTTGCGGAGCAAATGAAACTGTACAAGAATCTGTAAGCAAATTGAAAGAATCGCAATTGCCTTTAAAATCAGAAGGTTGTAATGATGGAACAAGGTTTCAGGAGCAATTGCGATTCCCAAGGCAAGCTGGGGATGTGCTCCAGCCTTGCCGAACCGGATTCGGGTGGTAGAACTTCTCTTAGGGAAAACGGTCTTCAGCGTCCGGCAAAGGGGGTTCCACCCCTGCTTTTGCCTGCGGCTCATAATTGGAAACCAAATTGAAAAATTTATTTGCCTATGGCTCGTTCTATTCCAACCAACATCAAAACGATTTCCGTTCCTACCTCTATAAATTCCCTCATAAAAACGAAAAATCTCCTCCAAAAAGAAAAACCGTTAGGGGGAAGCCAACGGTCTTTCTAATGGAAGAGATAATACAATGCAATGGAGCGGATTACGAGGCTCGAACTCGCTACCTCCACCTTGGCAAGGTGGCGCTCTACCAGATGAGCTAAATCCGCAATGGCGATCTGGATGGGATTCGAACCCACGACCTCTGCCGTGACAGGGCAGCGTTCTAACCAACTGAACTACCAGACCAATTTGGTGGGAGCTACAGGGCTCGAACCTGTGACCCTCTGCTTGTAAGGCAGATGCTCTCCCAGCTGAGCTAAGCTCCCACAGTAGTCCATTTCAGGAACGTCTGCAAAAGAAAAATACTTGAGAAACCAATGCTTCTTTTTTCTGTGCTCTGTCCTGACGACTTATTTAGTATATCACACTTTTGCGAAAATGTCAAGTAAACGTTTTATGAACTTTATTTCATTTTTGTGAATCGGTCATTCCCATCCATGCTTTTCCAGTTCTTTCCCGTTTCTTTTCACAATCTTCACTCTCGTGCGACAGCTTTATTATTATATCACATCTTTTCGACTTTGTCAACATATTTTATTGCATAAATAATCAGTCTAATTTTGCCTGTAAATTGTGCAGATTCACTATTCCTGCAAGAAAACATCCCAAACCAATCTCTCTTTCTTCCAGATTTCCCGTCACAGTTGACAAATTTGCACCAAAAAAGTGCTTGCTTTTTTTAAAAAATTGTGATATAATTTTTATATCCAAGATTTTTGTTTTTTGGACAGAAAACGAATTTTACACACCGTTTTCCAATACAATTAGAAAGAAGGTTATTTTTATGGGTCTTATTCGAGCAGCAGTTGGTGCCGTTGGCGGCACACTTTCCGATTCGTGGCTGGATTATATCCGGGCAGAAAATATGACACCTACCACCATTCTCACCAAGGGCGAACAGGTCGGCAAACAACACCGGCGTGGCAATGCTGATATCATTTCAAATGGTTCTCGCATTGAAGTCGGTGCAAATCAAATGCTATTCCTCACAGAAGGCGGAAAAATCGTTGACTATACTGCGGAACAGGGTTACTATGAAGTATTCCTGTCGCAGTCCCCTTCTCTTTTCAATGGGGAACTGAAGGCTTCCGTCAAGGAAACCTTTGAGCGGTTTAAATTTGGCGGACAGCCGGGAAAATCTCAGCGTGCCTATTTCGTCAATCTCTCGGAAATCCGTGGCATCCGTTTCGGTACTCGGAATGCCCTGCAATATTTCGATAACTTCTATAATGCAGAACTGTTCCTGCGTTGCCACGGCACGTATTCGATCAAAGTTACCGATCCGCTGAAGTTCTACATGGAAAACAGCAGCATGTGCAACACCGGACGGGTGGACTTCAACGACATCAACGAACAGTTTAACGCAGAATTTTTGACCGCTTTGCAAACTGCCATCGGAAAGATGTCTGTGGATGGCGTTCGGATCTCCAGCCTGCCTTCTAAGAGTGCAGGACTGGCAAAGTATCTGAGCGATGCACTGGATGCAACTTGGAATGAACTGCGTGGCGTTGAAATTTGCTCGGTCGGCATTGCCAGCATCAGCTATGACGAAGAAAGCAAAAAACTCATCAATATGCGAAATCAAGGGGCAATGCTCTCAGATGCCACCATCCGGGAAGGCTATGTACAAGGGGCTGTTGCAGAAGGTTTGAAAGCTGCCGGCTCAAATACCGCTGGTGCTGCACAGGCATTCATGGGTATGGGCATGGGCATGCAGGGTGCTGGAAACTTCATGGCTGGAGCAAGTGCTGCCAACTTGCAGCAAATGCAGATGCAACAGCAGATGCAGGCACAGCAGCAGCAACAACAGCAGCAAGCTGCTCCGGCAAACGGCTGGCAGTGCAGCTGTGGAGCAACCAACACCGGAAAATTCTGTACCGAATGCGGTCAGCCGAAACCAGCCCCAGCAGGTGCGTGGAAGTGTAGCTGCGGAGCAGAGAATACCGGAAAATTCTGCACGGAATGCGGCAAGCCAAGACCAGCAGACGGAAAATGGAAGTGCAGCTGCGGAGCAGAAAACATCGGAAAGTTCTGCACCGAATGCGGCAAGCCGAGAGGATAACTCAATTCCAATGAAGGAGGATTCCTTGTGAATACCGTACAATATAAATGCCCCAACTGCGGCGGCGAATTGGTTTTCAATCCGGAAAAGCAGATGTTTTCCTGCCCCTACTGTATGAGCGACTTCACAGAAGCAGAAATGGAAGAACGCTATCACACCCAAAACGAAACGGCACAAAAAGAGGCAGATGCAGACGCAAAAACCTTAAAAGATGAAAACGATGAAGCGGCATTTGAAGAACATACCCGTCTTTATGAATGCCCATCCTGCGGGGCACAGATTATTGCAGATGAAACCACTTCTGCAACATTCTGCTACTACTGCCACAATCCAGTTGTACTTGCCGGACGGCTCAAGGGCAATTATAAGCCGGCATATGTGTTGCCGTTTGCTGTGCAGCGAGATGCCGCAGAAAAAGAATTTCGGGCGTGGTGCCGGAAACGCTGGTTTTTGCCGTCCGATTTCCGCTCCAAACAGCAGCTGGAAAAGATGAGCGGCGTATATGTGCCGTTCTGGCTTGCCAGCTGTCTGGCAGATACAAACATGTCTGGTATCGGGCAGGTTGTCAAGTCCTGGCGGGATGGAAAATATCAAGTAACTGAAACTACAGAATACACGGTTTCCCGTCAGGCAAAAATTCCCTTTGAACGTGTTCCGGCAGACGGTGCAGCAAAAATCGAAGATGCCCTGATGGATGCCATTGAGCCATTCCCTGTTCAGGAAATGCGGCCGTTTTCTATGCAGTATCTGAGTGGCTTTTTAGCAGAAAAATACGATGTGGACTGGGAAAAGATCGTTCCCCGGATTCAATCAAGAGTCCAGACGGCCAGCGAACAAGTCATCAATGAAACCCTGACCCAATACACCAGCATCAAAAATAAACAGGTACATGTCAATATGACCAACTTACAGCACGACTATGTATTGCTGCCCGTCTGGTTCATGTCCTATCAGCATGGCGGAAAAACCTATCACTTTGCCATGAACGGACAGACGAAAAAACTTTCTGGTACGCCACCGCTGAGTTGGGCAAAGTTACTCACGTTCTGTGCAGCTCTGATGGTTGTCATTGGGGTGCTGGGCGGTCTGATTGGAGGGAGTTTGTAATGCGATTTTCCATCATACAACCCATTCTGACCACTGCTGCTGTCGTTTGCAGCTTGTCTGCTGTCATACAGCCAGTATCTGTAAGTGCAGAGGACTCCGGTTTGCAGCTCAGTGAATGCTATGTTTACGATGAAGCGGGTGTTCTGACCAGCGAAGAAGCCATTGAACTGGATGAACTGGTTTATGAAACGGCAGTAGATCTACAGATGAACATTTGTGTCAGACTGGGTGCAAATAAACTCTCCAGTGAAAGTGATGCAAGAGAATATGCCGTTGCCGACTACTTAGACCGATTTGGTGATGAAAAAGAAACAGATGGTATTGCTCTGTATCTAGATTTATACGGCTCATATATTGATGATACGGACTATGCACCGCACGACTTTATTGCTACACACGGGATTGCACAGCTTTATTTCACCAATGGCGGTGATGACCGTGTTTCAGAAATTTTCAGCGAGATGAATCCGCACATGAAACGGGGCGAAGAAGACCCGTATACAGCGGTTCAGATTTTCTGTCAGGAATTAAAGTCCTACTATGAAGAAGGCATTCCAAAACACTATTACGTCTATGATAACGAATATGACCAATATCTGTATTTGGACGATGCAACGAATCAGGTTATTTGGTCGGACAGCAAGCCGGCATATGCCGCCCGAAAACAAGCTCTGATTGCATTTGGCATTAGCTTTTTAGTAGGGTTGGTGGTTGCACTGGTTGCCATGGGCATTATTCATTCGCACTACCGCTTTAAATCGAAACCTTCTGCACGGATTTACATCCCATCCGGAAAGGTACAATATGGGGCAAGACAAGACCAGTTTCTCACCCGTCATGTTTCCCGTGTCAAGGTAGAATCGGAACATTCCAGTTCTGGCGGCCACAGCAGCAGTGGCAGCAGTTCCGGCGGATTTGGCGGCGGCGGAAACAGCCGATAAACGAGATTGTCTGCAAGCAACGAGCCGCAGGCAACTGCGGTCGAGCTGGCTCAGCTCGGCGAGGGGTGCAGGGGACAGCTGTCCCCTGCAAAGAGTGGGTAATAAGCAGCAATAGGAATCTAAGAGCAAATTGAAAGAATCGCAATTGCCTTTAAAATCGAGAGGTTGTAATGAGAATACAAGGTTTCAGGGGCAATTGCGATTCCCTAGGCAAGCTGGGGATGTGCCCCAGCCTTGCCGAACCGGATTCGGGTGGTATTCCTAGAAGAACTTCTCTTAGGAAAAACGGTCTTCAGCGTCCGGCAAAAGGGGGTTCCACCCCTGCTTTTGCCTGCCAGCGTGCTGCAATTGCCCCGTTGCCTTGTCTGAATTTACAGCCTTAATTCTCATGATTCAACTTTGTTTGAATTTGACAGCTTCAAAAAATGCAATTGCAGCAGGAAAAACAATTCTCAAAAATCTAATTTGCTTCGCAAATGTGGGCTACTCGCCCACACCTCGCCAGCATTTTTGAAAAATTGCTGGATCAAAAAACTTTTTATTTGCCTGCGGCTTGTGACTGAAAACACTGCTTTTAGATTTCAATATTAAGGTGGGACAGCTTGTCCCACCTTAATATTTATGAAAAAATGGCTCGCTGCAATCGCTCTGCTGCCTCCTGCATCTTCTCTTCTGGCACATTGGAATAATTCAACACCAAAGTATGTGCTTCTGCCTGCTCCTGTTGAGCATAATACGAGGATAGGCATGCAACATGCAAGCCTTGTCGCTCTACACGCTGCACCAACTCTGCATCATCTGCCTGTGTCTGAATCCGCAACAGAAAATGCAAGCCGGCTTCCTCCTCTAGAATCTCTGTCATCTCCGGCGGCATCGCTGCTCGCAGACAGGAAATTAAGGTATCCCGTTTCTGCCGATAGCGGTTTCGCATCCGGTTGATATGCGTTTCAAAATAGCCCTCTGCCAAAAAATGTGCTAATACTAGCTGTTCAAAGCCGGAAACCGTACACGCATAAAAGCCCAGTTTCTCATAAAACCGCTCTGCCAGCGGCGGCGGTAATACCATATATCCAATTCGGATGGTAGAAGAAAGACTTTTGGTGAACGTATTCATATAGATGACACGTCCAGTCGTATCCATGCTTTGCAGGGTCGGCAACGGCTTTCCAGTCATCCGAAATTCAGAGTCGAAATCATCCTCAATGATATATCGGTTTTTCTGTTCGGTTGCCCAGCCCAACAGCGTATACCGCCGACTCACTGGCATGACAATTCCCGTTGGATAGTGATGGGAGGGCGAACAGTGCACAACATCTGCACCACATGCTTGCAACGCTTCCACCGATACACCGCTTTTGTCAATTGGTACAGGCGTAAAAGCGACCTGATGGCTGCGGTAAATCTTCGCAATTTTTGCATAACCAGGGTCTTCCGCTGCATAATGGCGGTCATATCCCAACAGCTGTATCAATAATCCATATAAAAAGTCTGTCCCTGCCCCGATGATGATTTGTTCCGGTGCAACCTGCATTCCTCGAAACGCTGATAGATGATTGGCGATTGCCTGCCGAAGCTCCGACCGTCCGCCTGCTGGTGCATTCTGCATTAAATCTTGCTGATGCTGTGTCATACATTTTCGCATCAGCCGATTCCAAATCGAAAATGGAAAGTTGTCCGGTTCGGTGTGATTGCTGACAAAATCGGCAAACCAAACCGGAGCAACTTCCGGAACAAACAGGGCAACATCTGCTGCAACCTGCGGCTTCTGACTGCGGACATCTGCCACATAAAAGCCCTTTCGTGGCAAACTATATAAATATCCCTCTGCTACCAACTGACTATAAGCACTCTCCACTGTCATAACACTAATACCCAGATGCAACGCAAAAGAACGCTTAGACGGCATTTTTGTTCCAGGCGGCAAAATGCCCGAAACTACGTCATTTCGGATGCATTGATAGAGATGTTGGTATAGGGATTCTGACCCGATATTCGTAAACGAATAAGTGAGCATGAGAACGCCTCTCTTTCCATCTGACCTGACTGAAATGGTTTTAATTGAGTATTTACAACAGGTCAGTTTGCGGTATACTTAGAGTATAGCAAATTTTTGCAGATGCGTCAATGAAAAAGACGATTTGCTTGGATTTTATCAGAAAAAAGGAGATTTTTCATCATGGAAAACCAAACACAAGTAAAACTGAACAGAGAACTGGCTCAGATGCTCAAGGGTGGCGTCATCATGGACGTTACCACACCAGAACAGGCAAAGATTGCAGAAGCAGCTGGTGCTTGTGCCGTTATGGCACTGGAACGGATTCCGGCTGACATTCGTGCCGCTGGCGGCGTTTCCCGTATGAGCGACCCGAAGATGATCAAGGGCATTCAGAATGCTGTTAGCATTCCGGTTATGGCAAAGTGCAGAATCGGTCATTTTGCAGAAGCACAGATTTTGCAGGCAATCGAAATCGACTACATCGACGAAAGCGAAGTCCTCTCTCCGGCTGATGATGTACACCACATCGACAAGACTGCATTCAAAGTTCCGTTTGTTTGCGGTGCAAAGGATCTGGGCGAAGCTCTGCGGAGAATTGCAGAAGGTGCAACCATGATTCGGACAAAGGGCGAACCGGGTACTGGCGATATTGTACAGGCTGTTCGGCACATGAGAATGATGAACAAGGAAATTGCACGGCTGACTTCCATGCGGACAGATGAACTGTATGAAGCAGCAAAGCAGCTGCAAGTTCCGTATGATCTGGTTTGCTATGTACACGAAAACGGCAGACTGCCAGTTGTCAACTTTGCAGCTGGTGGCGTTGCAACTCCGGCTGACGCTGCTCTGATGATGCAGCTTGGTGCAGAAGGTGTATTCGTTGGTTCTGGTATCTTCAAGTCCGGCAATCCGGAAAAGCGTGCTTCTGCAATCGTAAAGGCTGTTACCAACTACAACGATGCAGCAATGCTGGCAGAACTTTCCGAAGACCTTGGCGAAGCAATGGTTGGGATCAACGAACAGGAAATTGCCCTGCTGATGGCAGAAAGAGGAAAGTAAACGATGAAAATAGCAGTCCTTGCCGTACAGGGTGCTTTTGCGGAACACGCAAAGCGGGTACAAGAACTGGGAGCGGAAGCAGTCGAACTGCGACAGAAAGCAGATGTGCTGCAAAGCTATGATGGCATCATCCTGCCAGGCG
>ENA-UPXB01001825-UPXB01001825.1-human-gut-metagenome-genome-assembly--contig:-NODE-1825-length-13042-cov-3.361820_pt1 | contig 13042 bp, 20 predicted proteins | sample MGYA00250055_ERZ773386 | MGnify/ENA primary metagenome ERZ773386 (study PRJEB29103, sample SAMN06111974) | human gut metagenome | biome: human gut; feature: ankylosing spondylitis patient; material... | reverse complement strand
GCCGTGCAGGCACTGACCGAAAAGCTGCTGCCCATGGCAGAGGTGGTCACCCCCAATATCCCGGAGGCCGAGATCCTCTCCGGCATGAAGATCACCGACGCGGCAGGCATGGAAGCTGCCGCACAGCGCATCAGTGAAAAATATCACTGCGCCGTGCTGTGCAAGGGCGGCCACCAGATCAATGATGCCGACGACCTGCTGTGGCGGAACGGCTGCGGCAAGTGGTTCCGGGGCAGACGCATTGACAACCCCAATACGCACGGCACCGGCTGCACCCTGTCCAGCGCCATTGCATCCAATCTGGCAAAGGGCTATGATCTGGATGCTTCTGTGGAGCGGGCAAAAGCCTATATTTCCGGCTGTCTTTCTGCCATGCTGGATCTGGGCCATGGCTCCGGCCCCATGAACCACATGTTTGCACTGAAGGGAGAATTTGTTGGTGAGTGAGCAGTCTTTTGTGCAGCAGCTGGTACAGGAAAGCCTGCCCGTGTGGGAGCAGTGCCTGCATTCGGAATTTCTGGAAAGACTTGCGGACGGCACGCTGGACGAAGCCTGCTTTAAGGGCTACATTGTAGAGGACAGCCTTTACCTGCGGGAATATGCCAAGGTGTTCGCATGGGGCATGACCAAGGCGGCAGATATGCAGACCATCCGCACCTACTATTCCCTGCTGTCCTTCGTAAACGAGAACGAGGACGCCGAACGCCTGCGCTGCCTGAGGCAGTTCGGGCTGACCGATGAGGGCATCCAGAGCCTGCCGCTGCGGCCGGAGAACCGCGCCTATGTGGACTACATGATCGACACCGCCAGAAACAGCGAGGGCGCAGCCGAGTGCATGATGGCCTGCCTGCCCTGCATGCTGAGCTACAGCTGGATCTTCCAGAAGCTGCTGAAAGAGCATCCCGCTGTGCAGGATGCCCCCTATGGTGCGCTGGTGGCAGACTATGCAGGCAGGGACTACGAGGAAGCCTGCCGCGACTGGGCTGCATTTGCAGAAAAGACCTGTGAGGGCCTGAGCCCGGAGCGCCTTGCCCGCTGCCGCGAGATTTTCCATGCCTGCTCTGTGTATGAGCTGGATTTCTGGGCCATGGCGGCTTTGCCCCGCAGCGACCTGTAATGATTCTGAGCATAAAAATGCACCCGGCGTGTGGACAGAACCACAGCAGCCGGGTGCATTTTCTTTTGCGCAGTCAGGCAGACATTAAAAGTCCGACTTCTCGTGATTTTTTGCAAAAGCTGTCCGTAGTGCAAACCACTGCGGGCAGTTTCTGTTTTTCTATAGAGTACACTTCTTGCAAAAAGTGAACAAAATGCCTCTGCAAAAAACGCGGCAGATTCTTCTCATCTGCCAAAGTTTTGCCCGGAATGCATTTTTTGCTGGACAATGCCGCCCGGCTGTGCTAAAACAATGTCAGGAACCCGCAATGGTGCAGACCTTCAGGTCAAATGCGCCATTGCGGGCTTTTTGTTTTTCTGGGAAAGTGTTAAGAAATTAGAGGAGGCAATTCTTATGAAAGCATGCTCTCCGCTTCGCTCTGAGCATAAGCAGAGGAATTTATAATTTTATTTGTGGTCTGGAAACAACCGCGGTTGTTTCCAGACCACTTTTTTCACGAGAAAGGCCGTTCCGTTCAATGCATTTTGAGCTCCAAAATTTACAGCAAAAAGCGAAGAGGAAATGCCCCCAGTCATTTCCTCTTCGCAAACGGTAAAATTATATTCTATAAATATTCTTACCCTCTTACGGCATCCTTCATGCGCTTGACATAGGCACCGATCTGCTCCGGGGCATCCTTGCCGTACTGCTCCAGCAGCTTGATGACGGCGGAACCCACGATCGCACCATCGGCGATGCCCGCCATCTTTGCCGCCTGCTCCGGTGTGGAGATGCCAAAACCGATGGCACAGGGCACTGCGGTGTTTTCCCGCACCACCTTCACGATGGACGCAAGGTCGGTCCGGATCTCGCTGCGGGTGCCGGTGACGCCCAGACTGGACACGATATACAAAAATCCCTCGGCTTCTTTGGCGATCATGGCAATGCGGTTTTCAGAGGTGGGGGCGATCATCGAGATCAGGTCCACACCGCATTTGCGGCAGATGGGCAGAAATTCGTCCTTTTCTTCATAGGGCAGGTCGGGCAGGATCAGCCCGTCAATGCCGATCTCTGCGCAGGTGGAGATGAACCTCTCTGCGCCGTAGGAGAACACGACATTTGCATAGGTCATGAACACCATGGGGATCGAAACATCTTTCCGCACCTCGCGGACGAAGTCAAAGACCTTATCCGTGGTGGTCCCCGCTTTCAGGGCGCGGATGTTGGCCCCCTGAATGACCGGCCCCTCGGCGGTGGGGTCCGAGAACGGGATGCCCAGCTCGATGAGGTCGGCGCCGTTTGCCGCCATGGCGCGGACGGCGGCGGCAGTGGTTTCCAGATCCGGGTCGCCGCAGGTGATGAACGGAATGAACGCCTTGCCGTTGGCAAAGGCCTTTGCAATGTTACTCATGAAGATCCTCCCCTCTGTAGCGAGCAATGGCGGCGCAGTCCTTATCGCCGCGGCCGGAAATGGTGATGACGATGATCTGTTCCTTGTCCATAGTGGGTGCCAGCCGGATGGCATGGGCCACGGCGTGGGCCGATTCAATGGCCGGGATGATGCCCTCGGTGCGCGCCAGATACTCAAATGCGTTCACGGCTTCGTCGTCCGTAATTGCCACATACTCGGCGCGGCCGATATCATGCAGCCATGCGTGCTCCGGGCCGATGCCGGGGTAATCCAGACCGGCAGAAATGGAGTAGACCGGCGCGATCTGACCGTATTCATCCTGACAGAAATAGGACTTCATGCCGTGGAAAATACCCAGACGGCCCGTATTGATGGTGGCTGCAGTCTCGAAGGTGTCGATGCCGCGGCCTGCGGCCTCACAGCCGATGAGGCGCACATCTTTATCATTGATGAAATTATAGAAGCTGCCAATGGCGTTGGAGCCGCCGCCCACGCAGGCAATGACGGCATCCGGCAGGCAGCCTTCCTTTTCCAGTATCTGTTCCTTGATCTCCTTGGAAATAACCGCCTGAAAATCACGCACGATGGTGGGGAACGGATGCGGGCCCATCACCGAGCCGAGGCAGTAATGGGTATCGCTGATGCGGCTGGTCCACTCGCGCATGGCTTCGGACACAGCATCCTTCAGCGTACCGGTGCCGCTGGTGACGGGAATGACCTCCGCGCCCAAAAGACGCATCCGGTAGACGTTCAGGGCCTGACGTTTGGTGTCCTCCTCGCCCATGAACACCACGCACTCCATGCCCATCAGGGCAGCGGCAGTGGCGGTGGCAACGCCATGCTGACCGGCACCGGTCTCGGCGATGAGGCGGGTCTTGCCCATCTTTTTGGCCAGCAGCGCCTGCCCGAGAACATTGTTGATCTTGTGCGCACCGGTGTGATTCAGGTCCTCACGCTTGAGGTAGATCTTTGCACCGCCGAGGTCCTCGGTCATCTTTTTTGCATAGTACAGGCGGCTGGGGCGGCCTGCGTACTCGTTGAGCAGTTCGGTGAGCTCCCGATTGAACTCCGGGTCATCTTTGTAATGGTTGTAGGCCTCTTCCAGTTCAATAACGGCATTCATCAGCGTTTCGGGGATATATTGTCCGCCGTGGATGCCAAAGCGTCCGTTGGGGTTTGTCATGGTCGTTCATTCCTTTCCTGATTGGTCGTTTTTGCGTACCGCGGCCACGAATGCCGCCATCTTTTCGGGGTCCTTCTTCCCTGCCGTCTCAATGCCGGAGCTCACATCCACCCCATAGGGGTGCAGACGCTCCACAGCATCGGCCGCATTCTCCGGGCCAAGCCCTCCGGCAAGAAGATAATCCCGCTTGAAATTTTCCAGCAGCGCCCAGTCAAAGGCCCTGCCCGTTCCGCCTGCGCCGGAATCCAGCAGAACAAGGTCTGCCGGGCTTTTTTCCGCCTTTGCAAGGCTTTCGGCATTCGTCACGCGGAAGGCCTGCCAGAGCGGCCTTGCGGTCAGCCCCCGCAGCCGGGCAATGTAAGCGGCATCCTCCTGCCCGTGGAGCTGGGCAATATCGATAATGCCCGCATTCAGCAGGCCCGCCACCGTTTCCGGTGCTTTGTTCACGAACACGCCCACGGCCTGGATCCCGGGGGAAAGCTGTGCTTTTAATTCTGCGGCCAATTCCCGGGAAACATACCGTCTGCTTTTGGGGGCAAACACAAAGCCGATGTACTCCGGCTGCAGGGCATTTGCCGCTGCGATATCCTCCGGATGGGTCAGGCCGCACAATTTGATCCTTGTCATAGCAGTCCTTTCAATTCCCGCAGCTTTGCGGTCTTATCCGGCGCACGCATGAGCGTTTCGCCAATGAGCACTGCGTCTGCCCCGATGGCTGCAAGCCCGGCAACATCTTCGGCAGTTTTTACGCCGCTTTCCGAGACAAAAAGCACATCCTGCGGGATACGGGCCCGCAGACGGCGGCTGTTTTCGGTGTCCACCGTGAAGGTTTTCAGGTTGCGGTTGTTCACACCGAGGATGCGTGCCCCGGCGGCAAGTGCCCGGTCCACTTCGGCGTCATCATGGGCTTCCACCAGAGCGGAGAGTCCCAAGTCCTCACAGATGGCAAGATACTCTTTGAGCTGTGCATCGTTCAGAATCGCGCAGATGAGCAGCACCGCCGAAGCGCCCAGAAGCTTTGCTTCGTAGATCATGTACGCATCCACGGTAAAATCCTTGCGCAGGCAGGGTGTGGAGACAGCAGAAGCGATCTCTTTCAGATAGGCGTCACTGCCAAGGAACCACTTTGGCTCGGTCAGCACCGAGATGGCATCTGCCCCGGCGGCTTCGTATTCTCTGGCGATCTGCAGATATGGAAACTCCGGTGCGATGAGCCCCTTGGAGGGCGATGCTTTTTTACACTCGCAGATGAAGGCAAGCCCCGGCTTTGCAAGGGCTTTTTCAAACCGGAAGTCCCCTTTGGGCAGGGACAGCGCCTGCCGCTTTATTTCGGCCAGCGGCAGGGTCTGCTTTGCCGCTTCCACCCGCTGCCGGGCGTGTTCGGCCAGCTGGTCTAAGATGTTCATGCATTTTCCTCCGGGCGATTGCTCACCTCAATGAACTTTTCCAGCACAGCCGCCGCCTTGCCGCTGTCGATGAGCCGGGCGGCCAGCTGGATGCCGTCGGCCATCGTGTCCGCTTTGCCGCCGATGTAGAGAGATGCGCCCGCGTTCAGCAGCACGGCATCACGCTTGGGGCCCTTCTCGCCTGCCAGAATGGCGCGGGTGATGGCGGCATTTTCTGCCGGGGCACCGCCCACAAGGTCTGCCTTTTCGCAGCGGGTCAGGCCGAACTGCTCCGGCGTGATGGTGTAGCACTTGTACCAGCCATCCTTGATCTCGCACACTCTGGTGGGAGCACTGAGGGAGATCTCATCCAGCTTATCCTTGCCGTAGACCACCATACCGCGCCGGACCCCCAGACTGATGAGCACCTGTGCCAGCGGCTCCACAAGGTACTCGTCGTAAACACCCAGAAGCTGCATGGCAGGCGAACCTGGATTGGTGAGCGGTCCAAGGATGTTGAACACGGTGCGGAAGCCCAGTTCCCTGCGGATGGGGCCCACGTACTTCATGGAGGCGTGGTACTTCTGGGCAAAGAAGAAGCAGATCCCCACCTCGTTCAGCAGTTCCACGCAGCGGGCGGGGCTCTGCTGAATGTTCACGCCCAGTGCTTCCAGACAGTCGGCGGTGCCGCACTGGGAGGAGGCGGCCCGGTTGCCATGCTTGGCCACCTTCATGCCGCCTGCCGCCGCCACCAGCGCCGAGGTGGTGGAGATATTAAAGCTGTGGGCGTTGTCGCCGCCGGTGCCTACGATCTCGAAAAGCTCCATGCCGGCATCCACCTTGGTGGCGTGGTCCCGCATGGCAGCAGCGCAGCCTGCGATCTCGTCGGTCGTCTCCGCCTTGGCGCTCTTGGTGGAGAGTGCCGCCAGAAAGGCTGCGTTCTGGGTGGGCGTGGTCTCGCCGCTCATGATCTCGTTCATCACGGCGTAGGCTTCGTCATAGGTCAGGTCCTGTTTGCTGACGATCTTCACGATTGCTTCCTTGATCATTTTCTTAACCCTCCATAAAATTTTTCACGATCAACCGGCCCTGTGGGGTCAGGATGGATTCCGGATGGAACTGCACCCCATAGATGGGGTATGCAAAGCGTGGGCTGTATCTTCATGGCCGCTTCCCCTTTCTGCAAAAACAAAAACTCCCCCGGCTCTTCTGCCGAAGGAGTATAAACAAAACGCCCCCGACAGAAGAACTCTCTTCTGTCAGGGACGAATAAAGCTTGGCCTTTTATCCGCGGTACCACCCTGATTTCATGGGTATGACCCCATGCACTTGGCGGGATGCCAACACATCCCCGGCAACTGACGTATGCCCTCACGTTGCAGAATACTATGCGGCAAAAGCGCCGCAGTTCCCTGCACCCTCAGCGGTCCATTTCGGGAAAAGTGACGCAAAATCACGCTTTCCTTGACGAACTGTTTCCGGTCTGCTTCTCAGCTGCGCAGGCTCTCTGTACAGGCGTGGTTCGCCGTTATCTCCGCTTCAACGGTTTAGTGTATTGAATTTGGCTATATTAAACCACGGATTTTTCGTTTGTCAATACCTGTTTGCAAATTTTTCAAAATCAGCCTATGTTTGCAGTGGGTTCAGTGCTTTCGGCGGCCGTTCGTGCTGGAAAACTTCACCGCTTTTGCTGGTCTGCGGCGGCTGTGCAGCGCACTGTAATAGCCAAAGGCTGTGCCGCATAAGCCGCCCACAATGTGCATGAAGTTTGCCACATTATCATGCACAAAAATGATATCGTACACCTGCTGACCAAAGTACAGCGCTGCAACCAGCAGCATGGTGACCGGGATGCCGCCGGAAAAGCCCGCCAGCGAGGAGAGCATGATGAGCATGAACACGATGCCGGACGCGCCCAGCAGCCCCGAACGCGGGAACAGCACGCATTGCAGCACACCGGTGACCAGAGCGGTGAACACCATGCCGCACAAAAGCGGCTTGCTGCCGTACTTTTCTTCCATTGGCGGGCCAACAACGAGCAGCAGCAGCATGTTGTTCAGAAAGTGGTCCCAGCTGGCATGGCCCAGCACATGGCCGAACAGCCGGATGTAGAACAGCGGGTCCTTCAGCGAGGAGCGGTAGACACAGAACAGGTGCATGGTGCTCCACCCGTCCGTCCACTGGTCAAGGAACAGCACCAGAAGTGACAGCAGGAAAAATGTGAGGATCACAGGGGAGTTGTATTGCAGCTCCAGTTTTAATTTGACTTTTTTCATCCTCTTGTCTCCACCCAGTATTCACCCATGCTCTGGCCGGGCTGACCGGTCACCTCATCGCTGAGGTATGCACCAAGGCCGCAGTTTTCCGGCTGCCATGCAAGGGCCGCTTCCACCGTGGGGTACTCCACCTCGGCATACCAGAACTCGGTGGGCCGGCCTTCGTCCACATGGTTCACTTCCAGCACAGAACCGTCCGGCAGGGTGTAGCTGCGGCGCAGCTTCGGAATGAGAGGTTTGCCGATGATCTTGTGTTCCAGATCCTCAAACAGCGCTTTGTCGATGCTGCGCTCGATCTCCTCGCGGGCAAGGCCGCCCCCGGATTTGAAGCAGAGGATGTAGTCCGTTCTGCCGCCGGTGAGGGCTTCTTCTCGGATGCGCACGGTGGGCCGTACGCTGATATAGCCCTGCCGCATGGCGAATTCCTCTCTGAGGGGCAGCCCCTCCGGCCAGCCCTTCACCATCCATTTGCGTTCGATTTCCATAATGCATCCCTCTTTCATGCGGTTTTTTGGCATTTCTTATTTATAATAACATGATTTTGTGCTATTGCAAAATCACCCACAAGAAAACTTTCGATTTTTCGATTGTTTTCTTGTGTTTTGTCTCTAATTTGTTACTGATTCATCCTAAAATTTATCATTTCAACAGCAAAATCGTCTCCCGCAGCTGTTCCAATGTTTTATGATTGTACACACGATTACCTACATCTTTCGACTTGTGCCCCATCAGAAGATCAATGCATTTACGGTTGGCCTTGGCGTTGTCCAGTGACGTTTCAAAGGTATGCCGCGCTTCGTGCGGGGTCTTGTCTGCACCGATTCTGTCCATGACCTCAGCCCAGCATTCATAATACTTCTGTTTACTCAGTTTCTTACCATCTGCAGTTATCAGGTATTTATGGCCATGTTGAGCCCACGCCTGCACAAAAGGCAGGATCTTCGGATGGATCGGCACAATACGACCCTTGCCAGCCGCTGTTTTGATGCCGCCCTGAAACGTCTTCTGCTGAAGGTCAACCTGTTCCGTCTGCATGTTCAGCAGTTCCATCAAGCGGAATCCTGTGTAAAGGAACACCAGCACGGTATCGACCCACGGTTCATCCTGTATTTCCCACAGGGCAGCAATCTGTTCCGGCGTAAAGGGCATCCGGCTGGTTTCTGGAACGGGCGGTGCTGTGGTCAGCTGAGAATACATCTTACTGATGATGTCACATTCAAAGGCAAACTCATCCAGATGCCCCCACAGAACCTTGATCTGAGCTTGTGTGCTGTATCCCCTTCCGCAGTTGTCAATGCAGTCCTGCATCTGGTAGGCCCGGATGCTGCGGTATTTCATACCGTAGTATTTCTGGCAGTGCTTGAAGGCCGACTTCATCGCGCCCTGACTGGCCTGCCCCATCTTTGGCAGCTTGATCTTCGCCCAGCGCTGGTACAGGTCCACCAATGTGACCTTGTTCCGGTCGATGCTCCATGGGTTGTCGTTGTACTGAGCAAGGATGATGTTCGCCTGCTCCTCGGTCTCTGCGTAGTCGATCGGTACCTGCTTCCCATGCCCTTCGGCATCGTACACGGTAACTTTTACCACCCACGGCCGTGATCGGTTTCCCTTCAGCTTGGTCACGCAGCCATAATGATTCGGTTTTCTTCTTCCCATGTTTTCACCTCCAGAAGGGTACACTTTGACAAGCCTGCCCGGAGGTGGTACAATAACAGTTGCTTAGGCTGGTATTGTTCCTCGTGAGCAAGCCATTCTTTCGCGCCCTCGGTGTTCCAGCACCGGGGGCGTTTTTTGTTTAGTGATTTTATTTTATAGATTCAATAACTGTTTTTTCTTTGCATTGTACTCGTCTTCTGTAATTGCTCCAATGTCCAGAAGATTTTTAAACTTCATAAGCTCATCCGCAACGCTGGATGAAGCATCCGGAACTTTCTTTATTGTTGTTCTTTCGCTAAAGATTTCTTCGCAAAGTTTCAGAACCTTGCGGGAATATGTAAAAACCGGAGACTCAAATCTTCCAAACGGATATTCCACGACAAACGACATTTTCGGATTCGATTCTTCTGTATGTGAAACCTTCTTTGCCGTGTTACCACCGACAACTGCGCCAACAGGACCTGCAACGATTCCTCCAGCGATTGATCGAGTGACGCTGCCTTTTGTCTCGGTGACAACCTTTGTATCCACTTTGACGGTATAGTCTACAAGCTCATCGAACGTAAACCACCCCGGAATTCCTGCGACCGTCATAAGTCGCTGCGCTCTGTTCACATAAGCAACCATTGTTCCCGGTTCCTGCAGATTTTCAAAGCCTTTCGCCCGCTCACGCCGGTCGTTGAAGAACTTCCATCCTTCTTTTAATTTATCAGCAGGGACAGTTTTGTAATCCATTCCAAGATCGGAAAACAAAGACCGGCATCTTTTACAGACAAAACCGTCTGAGCAAGACTCTCTGTCAAAGATTCCCATCTTCTCGCCGCAGATAGAACAATTTGCCATTGAACATTCCTCCTTTTTCATTCGAAAAAATCCAATTTTTCATTCGATTTTTGCGCAGATAATATTGCTTGCAGGACACAGCAAATAGTTGTATAATATGAGCAAATAGAACAACCACTGTTGGAGGGCAGCAACATGACACGACAAGAAACCATCAACGCCATTCTGAAACTGCTGGAAAAAGCCGATTTCCGCCAGCTGCGGCTTGTGTGGGTGTACGCAAGCCACCTGATCGGATGAGCCGCCAGCCACCACGCGAGGGAAGCCTTTATGGGCTTTCCTCTTTTTTTTGCGTCAATTTTTCGGCCATGTGCTCCAGCAGCTCCCAGTCCGCCGGGCTCAGGCCTGCCAGCATTTCAACAAAACGCTTTTTGAAGGTGTCGCTGTCATCCTTGGTCAGGTCAGCCAGGAAAGCCGCTACCTGCTCAGACTGGGTGTCCTGCACAAGCATCTCGCCGGTGCCGTTGCGCAGCCATTCCTCCCGAATGCCGAACTTGTCGCAGATATCTTTAATAGTGCGGTCGCTGGGTACAACAACATTCACTTCATAACTGCCAACAGTGTTCCGTTTAAGGTTCAGTCGGTCAGCAAACTCCTGTTGCGTTAGCTTTTCGTTTTTTCTGACTTCTTTAATTCGTTCGCCTATCGTCATTTTGTTCACCTCCTTTGCCATCATTATAGCAGGCGCAAACCAGCTCGTCAAGATATTTTGTTGGAAAAATCAACAAACAAGTTCTTGACAAACGTCATTTAATGACTTATACTTGTCATGCAATCAACAAATTGCAACCCGGTCAACACGAAGGGAGGTGAAGAAGATGGAGAACGAAAAGCCCGTGGTCAACATCACGTTCAACATCGCAGGTATTCAGGAAGCCACGCAGCTTGTTGAAATCCTGTGCGAAAAAATAAAAGAAGCCAAGACGCTGGCAGGCGACCTGACTTCTCTTGTGGAATCACTTGAAGTTAATATTTCTGAAAAGGAAGGATGAACGCCGTCATGCTGGCTTTGAGATTGATCCCGCTACTGTGGGCTGTCGTTGTCCTGTGCAATCTACTCACAAAGAAACTTGTGCCGGACCTCATGACGTGGTATCTCGTCTATTCAATCATTGTTGGCGTACTGACGACTGCGTTCCTCGTAAGTCTCGCAGTTGGATAACAATTTTATTCAACAGTTCAACTTTCATCGAAAGAAGGTCTTGACCTGTCGAAGTGCGTTTTACCAAACGTTCCAAAGACAACATGTCTGCTTGCAACTCTTTTGGTGCATAGTACATCGCCAACGCCGAATGAGAACCAAACTCACCAAGATTTTCATGAGTTCCAGACTGAATGGCAGCGCCAGCAGCGCGAATATATCCTTCATAAATTTCGCGCTCTCTTTTTAACTGGTCTTCTCGTTCCTGATGGTCATATTCCATCTGCTTCATTTTCCGCTGATGCCAATTGTTGAATATTGCGGTCAGTATCGGAGAAATCAAAGCACAAATCGCCACGACCATTGCAACCAGCCCAGACCAGTCCGAAACTGACATTCCCGCATTTACCGTAGGTTCCATTATTTCACCTCCCTTCTGCTCCTTTATTCTACCGCAGAAGGGAGCCACCCACAAGGAGGTACATATTCACCATGAACGACTTACAGATCTTCTCAAATCCCGAGTTCGGGCAGGTACGCACCGTCGAGATCGACGGCACACCGTGGCTCGTCGGCAAGGACGTTGCCGTGGCGCTGGGGTATAAGAATCCCGGCAAGGCCATCATTGCCCACGTCGATGAGGAAGACAAGCGGCTTGAGATGCTGCCGCAGGAGACAGATTCCCAAAATGGGAATGCGTCCCCCGCATCCAAGACCGCCCTTATCAACGAAAGCGGCCTGTACAGCCTGATCTTGAGCAGCAAGATGCCCAAGGCCAAGGCTTTCAAGCGCTGGGTGACCAGTGAGGTGCTGCCCGCCATCCGTAAGAATGGCGCTTACGAGAGCTTTCAGGCGCAGCAGCACATCGAGCAGCTGGAAGCCACCAACACCCGGCTGAACGCCGCTATTCAGGCGGTGGGCACCGCAAAACAGCAGCTGGCCGACGTCATCAGCTTGCGCAACGACTTCATCAAGCATCGGGACAACTACAAAGCCCGGTATATGCAGGCCAAGACCGACTACGGCAGGATCTGCGACAGCCTGCGGCAGGCCGAAGGCCTTGTGACCAAGGCACAAGCCGATTTGGACAGCCGCATCGACCAGCTGAGCATCATCGCCTTTGGCCTGCCCGGCTTCGACGAGATCATGAACGCAGTTATCGGCACCGTGTTGCCAGCCAAGAAGGAGGAATAACTATGGCACGCAAGAACACCCCCTTGAACCCCGCAATGTATGGCCTGACGCAGCAGGACGTGGAGCGCGTGATCCGCATCCACACCATGTGCAAGGACATGGACGAGGACGCATTTGAGCAGATGGAGACCGCTGCCCAGTCCATCAAGCTGGTGGCCAGCCTGAAGAAGCTGGACAACCGCCCCGTGGCATGAAAGGAGAGAACCACATGGACAACAACAAAAAGCCCAGCGAACCGCTGGAGACGGAACGCTGGACTTTGAAGAATGCCTCGACCGAACAGCTCGTTACAGAACTATCAAGTCGAGAAGGTGTGGCATCTTACCGTATCGAGCCGTATCAGTTCAAGACAGTAACTGCCGAGGGACCTGCGCTTGTTTTTATCGTCACCGATTAAGCAATGCGGCTATACGGATACACGTTACGAATGTAAGCATGGAAATACTTACCGTGCGAGGAAGCAGCCATCAGCCCTTGATAGACACTTTCCGGCACGCCGGTGTATTCGTAAATGCGTCCGCCGTGGAATGCGATGCAAAGAATACCATTCTCATAGCCAACGCTTTCCAGATTCGACGAAGAAACGGGAATCATCCGCATAATTTTCACCTCCTTTCCGCTCAAGTATACCGCAGAAGGGAGCCACCCACAAGGAGGTACATATTCACCATGAACGACATCATCTTATCCACCCAGAACGGCGAACCGGTAGCATCCAGCCGGGACGTTGCCAAGCGCTTCGGCAAGGAGCACCGCAATGTCATGCGCGACATTGAAAACCTCATGTCGGAGGGGGTGCTCAAAATTGAGTGTATGGCGAGATGGCATATTATTCCAACGTTCCTTCCTTGAAGAAA
>ENA-UPXB01001816-UPXB01001816.1-human-gut-metagenome-genome-assembly--contig:-NODE-1816-length-13124-cov-3.222350_pt1 | contig 13124 bp, 13 predicted proteins | sample MGYA00250055_ERZ773386 | MGnify/ENA primary metagenome ERZ773386 (study PRJEB29103, sample SAMN06111974) | human gut metagenome | biome: human gut; feature: ankylosing spondylitis patient; material... | reverse complement strand
ACTAGCCATAACTATAAACTATTAATTATTAACTATAAACTACTTAGCTCCTCCACCCAATGCATAGTAGACGAGAGGGAAACACCATTGTTTCTACCAAAGAAGGACATTTGGGATTAGGCTTGAAGAATGTAGAAATGGTTGTGAAAAAATACAAAGGTGACTTTAAAACCGATGTAAAAGATGGAAATTTTGTTGTTGCCATTACGATTCCAACAGAAACAAACTTTTAAATGAATATTTTGTGAAAATCAGCCTGAAAATCCCGTTTTGTGCAAAATACTCCCGTTTGATGCAAAAAAATTGACACCTTGTGGTGCTTATGATACGCTGAATTCACAAGATGTCTTGAATTTGTTTTTAAAAAGGGCGTATTTGAATGAAACAGACTTCCAAAAAGGTATTACAGGTAGCAGCTTCTGTTGCAAAAAAAACAGCTTCCTTTTCGGCAAATCTTCCTTGTTTTTGGTGGAATTATCAGCCGAAGATGCCGAAATCCGTGAAGAAGATGCGGAAATTCTGATGCTGCAAACATTCTCGGAAAAATTTGCAAAGAAATTGATACAGGCGGAAATCATTCCCGAATCCGATGCAGATATTTATGTGTTCGGATGCTATCAGTTTGGAATGATGCTCTTAAACATTGTGACGACAATTGGTTTGGGCATTCTGTTTCGATTATTCTTGCCATGCGTGCTGTTAAATCTGTCGTTTATTCCCATTCGCATTTCTGCGGGCGGACACCATGCGGATTCCCCCGTGAAGTGCTATGTGTTATCGACACTTTTGATTGCAGCATTGCTGGCGATTCTGAAGTGGGTTTCTGTTTCGCTGCTGGCGGCTTGGGTCTTGATTCTGGCTGCAAGTGCGGTGCTGCTCTGGCTTGCACCAATCGAAACAGAAAACAATCCATTGGATGAAACAGAAGTTCGGGTTTATCGCAGAAGAACCAGAATCGTCTTAGGCATTGAGCTGCTTGCGGCTCTGCTGGCGACACTGCTGCACCGGAACTTTCTGGTAACCATTATTGGATTTGGATTACTCACCGCATCGTTCATGCTGGTGGTTGGAGCATGTGCGAATCTGAAACAGCATTGGAAACGCTGTGTTTAAGCGAGGGAAGAACGCTTTTTCACAGGGAATCTAGGGTTGCTTTGGTGCAGATGCAGGCACGAAGATGCGGAAAATTTTTCAGGAAAAAAGCGGTAACAAGGACAAGTGCGTCCTGTGTTACCGCTTTCTTTTTTATTCAGTTGGTTCTTCTGGTTTTGGGGATTCGGAAATGGCATGGATGAATGCATGAATCATGGTCAGCAAGTCGTCCTGATGGTTAGGCGGACACTTTTGGATGAGTGCATCCATCATTTCCAGTTCTGCGGTGTGTTCGGGCTGCTCGTCGCCGAAGAGAATATAGTCCGTCCGCAGACAGAGCAAATCCGAAAGCTTTGCCAGCGTCTGAATGGAGATGCCCTTGATGCCCAGTTCAATATCGGAGCAGAATTTTGTCGAAACATCTAATTTTTCCGCAAGCTGCTCTCTGGTGTATCCCAGGCGTTCCCGCTGTGCACGGATGCGAGCACCCATGTCTTTATACTGAATCGTTTTCATGAGAAAACCCTCCTTGTTGATTGTTCCGTTTCTCTTATTATTGTACAGGAATTTTGGAAACATGAAAACAAACTGCCGGCGTTTCAGAAAGCATGCTTTCAGATGTTTCAGAATGGAAAAATCCACAGGCAAAAGGTTGTCTGTGGATTTTTATGGAAATGCGTCAGACGAGCATTAGTAGTTCCGTGTAACAGCCTGCAAGCTGCCCAGTCCGTAATAGTTATAGATGGTCATGACATCCTGCGGATTCTGAATCTGGAAGGTAATCGTCCCGTTCTGCAAGTCGGAATATGCAATGGGATGCTGTTCGTTCCAGCAGTTTCCCAATACGAGGCAGCCGCCGGAATTTGGAATGCTGCCCTGGAATTGCAGCGTGATGGAGCGAATGTTCTGGTAATTATATGAGGTCAGGTCAAACGCTGTTCCGTATGAAACATTTTTCAGAACGACTTTTTTGCCGGAGCTTGGCTTTGTGGTGGTAGTCGTGGTTTTTGTGGTTGTCGTTGCTTTTTTGGTCGTGGTGGTTGCCTTTGTCGTGGTGGTGGTGGTTGGTCTTGTAGTCGCACGAGTGGTGGTTGCTTTTTTTGGGCACTTTCATGTTGATTCTCTTTTTGTGTTGGTTTGTGTACGCAACTACTCCCAGTATAATCCGGAATTTGTGCAAGGTCAATCGCTTTTTTAAACATTTTCAGAGAATTTACACAAAAAACAGATACTTTTCTGAAAACACAAGGCAGCCGGCGGAATTTTTCTTTCTGTACCTTACAAAAATGTCACATTCCTCCGGCAAAATGTCACACAAATCAATGGCGGAGCGATGGGATTTCTGATACAATAAAGGCAACAACACAGAAGGGGGCAATTGCAAATGGCAATGCTACAAGTAGAATGTTTGAAGAAAATCTATACCACCCGCTTTGGCGGGAATCAGGTGCAGGCACTTTCGGACGTTTCGTTTTCCGTCGAAACGGGCGAATATGTGGCAATCATGGGGGAATCGGGTTCGGGGAAGACCACGCTGCTGAATATTCTGGCAGCCCTCGACCAGCCAACCAGCGGAAAGGTTTTTCTGGATGGAAAAGATTTGACGATGGTCAAGGAACGGGAAATTGCAGCGTTCCGGCGGGATAATCTGGGCTTTGTATTTCAGGATTTCAACTTGCTCGATACGTTTTCCCTGAAAGATAATATTTTCCTGCCGTTGGTGCTGGCTGGGAAGTCGCCGAAAGAGATGGAGTTGCGGTTGAATCCGATTGCGGAACAGCTGGGGATTACGCACCTGCTGGAGAAATACCCGTATGAAGTTTCCGGCGGACAGAAACAGCGTGCAGCGGTTGCAAGAGCGTTGATTTCCAAGCCGAAGCTGATTCTGGCGGACGAACCGACTGGAGCACTGGATTCCAAGTCCACAGATGGCTTGCTGGATGTCTTTTCCGCAATTCATGCGACCGGACAGACAATTTTAATGGTAACACACTCCACCAAGGCGGCAAGCCGTGCAGACCGGATTCTGTTCATCAAGGACGGCGTGCTGTTCCATCAGATTTATCGGGGCGGCTGCACGAATGAACAGTTGTATCAGAAGATTTCCGATACCTTGACGATGTTGGCAACAGGAGGGGAACAGGCATGAAAACGCTCTATTGGAAACTGGCGTGGCACGGCATTTATAAGAACCAGAAAATCTATCTGCCGTTTCTGCTGACCAGTATCGGCATTACCATGATGTATTACATCGTATCCTATCTGACGTATAGCAAAGCCATTTATGAAATGCACGGCGGGCAGGAGATGCAAATGATTCTCTCGTGGGGAACGGGTGTGGTTGCCATCTTTGCAGCGATTTTTCTATTCTACATGAACTCGTTTTTGATGCGGCGGCGAAAAACAGAATTCGGGCTGTATAATATCCTCGGCATGGGAAAATGGAACATCGCCCGCATTTTGTGTTGGCAGAACGGGATGCTGTTTGGAACGTCCATGGTTGGCGGTCTGGGGCTGGGCATTCTGCTGTCGAAGCTCTCGGAACTGATGGCAGCGAAGATGCTGGGCAACAGCAGCCCGATGGGCTTCCGGATTGAACCAAATGCTGTGCGGAATACGGTCTTGCTGACAGCGGTTTCCTATGGCATCATCCTGCTGTATTCGCTCGGACAGATTCACGTTTCCAAGCCGATTGCCCTGCTGCGAGGGGAAAAACAGGGCGAAAAGCCCCCGAAAGCCCGTTGGCTGCTGACGCTCTGCGGATTGGTGATGCTGGGCATTGCGTATTACTTAGCCGTGACAATTCAACAGCCGATTGCTGCCTTTTCGATGTTCTTTCTGGCGGTGGTGCTGGTTATTCTGGCAACGTATCTGCTTTTCATCTGCGGTTCTGTGGCTTTGTGCAAGCTGTTGCAGAAGAATAAGCGGTATTATTACCAGTTACAGCATTTCATTTCGGTTTCGTCCATGCGGTATCGGATGAAGCGGAACGGTTCGAGTCTGGCTTCCATCTGTGTGCTGTCCACAATGGTTCTGGTGATGATTTCCAGCACGCTTTGTTTGTATCTGGGTTCGGAAGACAGCTTGTATCAGCGATACCCAAGGGATATTTTCGTCACAGCCTATTCCGATTTTGACGAACAAGCATTGGAAGAAAAAATTGCAGAAGTCGTATCCCGTTATTCTCTGCAGGAAAAAAACGAAATACACGAAACCACGCTGCAAATCAGTGGGGTGCTGAACGGAAATCGGTTACAGTTTGAACAGGATTCCCTTGTGGATTATGATGACATTGCAACTGTGAAGATATTCACTTTGGAAGAATACAACCGTTTAGCCGGAACGTCGGAAACATTGCAGGATGGCGAAGTATTGCTATCTGTGATAGATGGTTCGTATTCCGGAGATACGATTCAAATCGGAACGATGCAGCCGTTTCAGATTCAGAAACAAGTTCCGCAGTTTGTGGATGACGGCGATGCTTTTGCCAATGTCAGCCGGATGCTGTATTTGATTGTGCCGGATATGGCGATGATGCAGGAACTCAATGAACGACAGGCAGAAGCCTATAATGGGTATGCTTCCGTCATTCAATTCTATAAGGGATTTGACTTGGATGCGGATGCAGACACACAGCTTGCCATTCAAGCAGCGTTGCAGCAGCAGCTTTCGGAAGAAGGCTGTGTTTGTGAGAGTCGGGAAGACGGGCGTTCGAGCTTCTATGCCCTGTATGGCGGACTGTTGTTCCTGGGCATTCTGCTGAGCGTGGTATTTCTGTTTGGAACGGTGCTGATTATGTATTACAAGCAGATTTCAGAGGGCTATGAAGATGCTGGACGGTTTGAGATTCTGCAAAAAGTCGGTATGACGAAAAAAGAAATCAAGCGAAGCATCAACTCGCAGATTTTAACGGTCTTTACTGCTCCGCTGCTCATGGCTGGGGTGCATCTGGCATTTGCCTTTCCGATGCTGTACCGGTTGCTGGCGGTGATGGGTCTGATCAATATTTCTCTGTTTGCAATCATAACCGTTGGCGGTTTTCTTGTGTTTGCTGCCTTGTATGCGTTGATGTATAAGTTGACCTCGCATAGCTATTATCAGTTGGTGAAATCATAAATGAAAGAAAAACTTGTTATGGGAATTGGGATTGGCTGCCTGCTGATACTGGCGATTCCAATCGGCATGCTGATTTTGTTGGCAACGCTGATTTGGAACGGCATGGATGTACTTTTTCGGTTTTGGAGCAGGCGAAAATGAGAGAGAAACAGATTATGGGCGGATTGCTGTGCAGTTGTCTACTTCTCGGCAGCCTGACGGGCTGCGGAGGGGATTGGAAAAGCAAGCTGCTGTATGGATACGAAAAGACACGATCCAGCCTAGGCGGCTTTCAGCGAACCAGCAAGCAGCAGCTGTATGGAATGCGGTTGGATGGAGAAGATGCCTATACGGGAACGTATCAGGCAGATTGTCGGAACGTACGGGGGAAAGATGTGGTATTTGGTGGCTGTTCGATTCAGACAAGAACGCTGTGGCTAACCGGAACGGTTGGAGCAAGAAACGGTATTGTAGAAATTTATGTGCTAAACGGCGATAAAGAGAAAGAATATCTGACCCCGAACGAGCAGGGCATGTTCTCTAAAATTATACAGAATCAGGGTGGGAATTGCTATGTGGTGGTAGATTACGCAGATTATACCGGAACGGTGACACTGAGCAGCGAGTATCCGACATAATCGAAAAACAGAATAGAAGAGAGAAATAGAGAACAAAAACAAGAAAAGGACAGGTGAACACCATGCAAGCAGAAACGATGCAGAAACAACGAACAACATCCAAAACAAAAAGCTACATTTGCCGTATACTGTTGCTGCTGGGCGTGCTTCTGCTTGCCATGGGGCTTTGGTATGGCGTACAGGGCTATCAGATGTACCGGAACGCCCTTGCAGAAACCCCGATTGCCGAGAAAACCGCTGCCATTGAACAGCAGGAATCGTTTGTCCCCTATGATGCCCTGCCGCAAATTTATGTAGATGCGGTTATTTCCGTGGAAGACCAGCGGTTTTTCTCCCATTCCGGCATAGATATTTCGGCGATGATACGGGCACTGTGGAACGATTTGCGAACAAGGTCGTTTGCAGAGGGCGGCAGTACCATTTCCCAGCAGCTGGCGAAGAACCAGTATTTCACGCAGGAGAAAACCTTGCAGCGGAAACTTGCAGAGATGTTCCTTGCTCACGCTTGGGAGCAGGTCTGTGAGAAGCAGGAGCTGTTCGCCCTGTATGTCAACACGATTTACTTTGGAGATGGCTATACGGGCATTTCTGAGGCAGCAGAGGGCTATTTCCACACGACCCCGCAGCAGCTGACGGATTATGAAGCCGTGATGCTTGCCGGACTGCCGAACGCCCCCTCCGCCTATGCGTTGCAGGAGCATGCAGATTTAGCAGAACAGCGGATGCAGCAGGTCTTGCAAGCGATGGTTGCGAATCAGAAGTTGACCCAATCGGAAGCCAACGAAATTTTACAGGAGAAATCGTAAATTTTTTTGAACAGATAGACGAATGTTCCACTTTTGATGTATAATAGAGAGAAATCACAAGATGAGGAGTGGAATGAAGATGCGTATTTGTAGTTTCCCGTTGGATGATGCAGCCATCCAGACGATCCATCCAAAAGATGTCTATCTCATAAAGATGGCGGACGAACAATCTATGGAACTGTTCGTGATGCAAGAAGATTTGCTCACGACTTATTACACCTGCCACATGAGCCCGTATCTATGGAAGAGAATCAAACGGGCGTTCTCCATCTCCAAAAACACAAGCAATGATTTGTGGGAATGGAAATCGAGTGGCAGGGGCGATGATTGGTACTGGAAACGGTCGATTCCGACCCAATATCAAAAAGAACTGGAACGCTTGATTCTGTTAGATCAGTTCTGGGCGAAGCAATGGATGATACAGCCAGTGTGGTGCCATTCCGCCTTTCGGCTGCTGCATCAGTTGGCAAGGAAAAAGAATCCCTGTGCACCGTTCTACAAAGTCGATCGGGCATAACAACTCTTTTACACCCCCTCAACAAAACCCCCGTTTGGAAAAGAATCGGAAAAGAACAGAATCCGAAAAACGGAAAATGTTACCGCAGATTTTCGCACTGTTCATAGAATCCCGTTGACAAAATGCAGAAAAAATGATACAATTATAACAATCATTTGCATGTTCCGGCAAAATCCGGACATGCTTTCTGTAAGAAAATTTCTGATGGGAGGTTCTGTTTGATGAAACGGAGAATTGGAATTTTGACCAGCGGCGGCGATTGCCCGGGACTGAATGCAACCATTCGTGGCGTTGCAAAGGCATGTTACCAAATGCTGGGGACGGAAAATGTAGAAATCGTTGGCATTTCAGACGGCTACTATGGACTGATTCACAATATTTGCAAGGAAATGAAACCGGATGACTTTTCTGGGATTCTGACCCGTGGCGGTACGATTCTGGGAACAAAACGGCAGCCGTTCAAGATGATGAAAGTCATTGGCGATGACAATATCGATAAAGTAAAAAATATGAAGAAAACCTACCAGAGCCAGAAGCTGGACTGCCTGCTGACACTGGGCGGAAACGGTACACACAAGACCTCACAGCTGCTCTCAGAAGAGGGGCTGAACGTCATCGGCTTGCCAAAGACCATTGACAACGACATCTACGGAACAGACGTTACTTTTGGATTCCATACGGCAGTGGACATTGCAACGGATGCAATTGACCGCCTGCACACGACTGCAAACAGCCACTCCCGCATTCTGCTCTGTGAAATCATGGGCAACAAAGCCGGCTGGCTGACCCTGAATGCCGGAATTGCCGGCGGTGCAGACATCATTCTGATTCCGGAAATTCCATATGACATTGACAAGGTTTGCAAGTCGGTTCTGAAGCGGAGCGAAAGCGGCAAGAACTTTTCGATTATTGCCGTTGCAGAGGGCTGCTTTGACAAGGAAGAAGCCAAGCTGAAAAAGAAAGAACGGGCAAGACTCCGTGCAGAAGCGGGCGTGATTACCGCAACCAACCGCATCGCTGCACAGATTCAGCAGAAGACACAATTGGAAGCACGGGTTTGCGTGCCGGGGCATATGCTGCGGGGCGGTAGTCCGAGTGCATACGACCGGATTCTTGCAACCCAATTCGGCGTATACGCTGCACAGCTGATTAAAGAAGAGCACTATGGCATGACAGTTGCCAAGGTAGGCGGAACGATTACCGCCAATCCGCTGGCAGAGATTGCCGGAAAAACGAAGTTCGTCACACCGGATGACCAGCTGGTTGCAACGGCTCGGAATCTGGGCATTTCGTTCGGCGACTAATTTTTTCATACAAGCATATCATGAACAAAAAGACTGGAGGATACAGAAGTCTGCTCCAGTCTTTTTTTGTCGTTCCAGAAACTTTTTTACAGAACTGCGTGACCCAATCAGAGCCAATCCGGTCTATGGAGATGAAAGGTGGTGGATACCATGCAGGAAGAAACCCTATTAGATTTATATTTCTCCCGTTCGGAACTGGCACTGGAGCAGACGAAACAGCAATACGGAACATACTGCTATGCGATTGCCTACCGCATTCTCGCACAGCCGCAGGATGCAGAGGAATGCGAAAATGAAACCTACTGGAAAGCATGGCAGGCAATTCCGCCCAATCGTCCGCACTCTCTGAAAGCAGCACTCGAAACGGAGGGGATTTCGATATGAGAAAAGACAGAGAAGCAGCCAAACGGCTTTTGCATGCCATCGGGGACATTGACGACCCATATTTATTAGAAGCGGAGGAACAGCCTATGAAACAGACGAAGAAGCAGATTTCCAACCGTTGGATGAAATACGTTGCCGTGGCAGCCTGTGCAGGAATTGTGCTCACAGGGGCATTGTTGCAGTACGAGCGGAGCAAGTCGAAGTCGCCACTCACGCCCGCTACCACGCAGACAGAGCCAGCCACGACCGAAGAAAGCGTGCAGATTCCCAACCCATTCATTCCCTGTGTGACGCTACAGGCAGCGGCGGACATCGCTGGCTTTTCGTTGGATGCTCCGGATGCCTATGGGGCATATGACCACACCATCATTCAAGCAATCGAGGGGGATTTGATTGAGGTGATTTATGAAGATGCAAGCGAAACCGAGGGCTTGCGGATTCGGAAAGGCATTGGAACAGACCCCATCAGCGGTGACTATAACCGTTATGACAGCGAGGAAATACAGACGATTGCAGGCATTTCGGTTTCCGTCCGGAAAAATGGCGACTTGATTTTTGTCGCAGAATGGACGGATGGCGGATATGCCCATTCGATTACTTCAGAGAATGGCTTGACGGCGGACAAGTTGGAAACGCTGGTTTCACAAGTCCACTGATACAGAAAAGGGGGAGCAGATTGAAACTAGATAGACTGATTGGAATTCTCTCCGTGTTGCTGCAACGGGAGCAGGTCACAGCGTTTGAACTGGCGGAGAAGTTCGAGGTATCCCACCGCACGATTTTACGGGATATGGATGCCCTGTGCTGTGCAGGAATTCCCATCGTAACCGAAAAAGGGCGAAACGGCGGCATTCGCATTATGGAGGGCTACAAACTCGATAAAACAGTTCTGCTGCAAAGCGAGATGCAGGCGATTCTTGCAGGGCTGCAAAGTCTGGACAGCATCAGCGGCACGCATCGCTATCGACAGCTGATGGAGAAGCTCTCTGTATCAACCGCCAAGACGATTCCGGCAGAGCATCCGGTTTTGATTGACCTCTCCGCATGGGATTCCGGAGCGGTTTCCCAGAAAATCGAACAGATTCAGGCGGCAATGGAGCAGAATTGCAAGATTTCGTTTTCTTACTTCGCCCCGAGTGGCACGACCTCCCGTGAAATCGAACCCTATCACTTGATTTTTCAGTGGGGGCATTGGTATGTGTGGGGCTATTGCCAGCTGCGGCAGGACTATCGGCTCTTTAAGCTGACTCGTATCACAGATTTGCAGATAGAGCCGGAGCAGCGAGCCGCTCGCAGCGTGCCAGCGTATACGCCCGACCCCATGCCGCCGGAAAAGCCAGCTGTTCCCGTGCTGGTGCGGTTCTCCGCAGCGGTGAAGTGGAGAGTGATGGATGATTTCGGAACAGAAGCCCTCCAGACAGAGCCGGACGGCAGTCTGTTGCTGTCGGTCTGCTGGCAGGATTTGCAGGCGTTGGATTGGCGATTGTTGGCATATGGCGAACAAGCGGAAATTCTATCTCCGCCGGAAGCACGGGCAGACTTTGCAGAAATGCTGCGAAAAATCTTGAAAAAGTATGCGGAAACATCAGGCGGTTTTTGATGGCAACACGGGCAAATTTTACAGAAATATTGTGAAAAATTCTGAATATTCAGACTTTATTCAAAGAATAAATCCGCATTGGAAATGAAATTCTGGTATCCTATCAATAGTGTGATGCGTCAATGTCTTAGAAAGGATGCATTGACTATTATGATACTCTATTTGTTATTTCTCATTTTCTGCAATCTCATTTGTTATGTGATTGCTTATTTTGTAAGGGGGGATGAAGAAAAACCGATTCCTTCTCATTGGGTCAAGTGCGGAATCACAACGGTTTTGGAAATCGTCCTGCTGTTCATCCTGCGGGGGATTGCAACGGCGTTTTTCGATGCGGACAACCAGCCGTTTGCAGTCGCTCCGCTGCTCGTCACGCTGCTGCTCGTTGGCTTGGGAACGGCGTTTTCCAGACGGAACACCACCTCCAACCTGCGGAACTATCTGCGGAAAGCGGCATGGATTGCCGGTGTCGTGTTTGTGCTGGAGAGCTTTGTGTTTCATTACACCAGCTTCACCACCCATCCGGAAACAACGGATTTGGTGCTGTCACAGGCGGAAATTAACGATGCTTCGGCAGCACAGATTGTCGATGATACCATTCAGATTTCCGGAAACTGTACGCTGACGTTTTCCAACTTGGAACAAAATCCGGATTTTCGCTATTTGATTCTCAATATTGACGGAGAAGACAATTATTATAATGTAAGTTGCTCCATCAAGGACGACAACTTGAGCAATCGGTTTGAACAGGCAGGGAAGTCGCAGGGAACTGGAACGTATTCGAGCATCCGGTTTTCGATGCTGCCGTATCAGACCTTACATACCGTGCAGTTGCAGTTTAACGATGTAAACGCTGCACTGGTGCTGCACAACGGGACGTTCCACACCGCTGTTCCGTATCATTTTTCCGCTGCACGATTCTTTTTGATTGTCATCATTGCACTGGTGCTGACAGCCTGCAAGCAGTTCCGCATCTGGAACATTCGCTATCGGGCACACAGCTGGAAGCACAACCTTGCCGTGCTGGTGACGCTGTTCGGCTGTATGGCAAGCGTGTTAGCGTTCCGTGTGCCGGATTTGGAGGCGACCACGTTAAATGACCCGATTGACATCAACAACGTCTATGCGATGACGCTAGAGGCATGGGAGAAGGGGCAAGTCTATATGGACTTCGAGCCGTCGGAAGAACGGCTATCACTGGAAAACCCCTATGATAATTCTGTCCGTGAATCCTATTTTGATTGGGACTATGCTTTTTATAATGGGAAATATTACTGTTACTTTGGCTGTGCACCGGTTGCCCTGCTGTATGTGCCGTATTACGAGCTAACAGGAAACGTATTGCCGCTGAACTGGGCGTACTGCATCATGACAGAAGCCGTCATTGTGACGCTGTTCGGCTTGATTCTGACGCTGGTGCGAAAGTTCTGTAAGCGACCGCCACTGATTTTGTTATTGCTAGGGCTGGTTTCTGCCGTGGCGGGAAGTGGTGTGCTGTTTGGCTTGAACTACAGTGACCGCTATCATCTCTGCATTTTAACGGGGATGTTCGGGCTGTTCCTGTCGCTCTGGATGGGCTTTGCAGCGATGGATTCCAGTTATGCCGTCCGGACAACCAAACAGCTGCGGAAATTATCGCTGCAACGTGCCAAGAAGGACAACGGGGAACATCTGGAACAGGAAGAAATCCCGATGCCGATTTCCCCGTACACCGTAAAGAAACGGGAGAACTGGAAGCGGTTTGTCCTGCTGGCAGTCAGTGCAATTGGAACGGTGATTACCGCCGCCTCCCGTCCGAATATGCTGCTTTATGTCCTGATTTTAGTGCCGGTATTTCTGCACCTGCTGTTCCGGAAAGACCTCAAACTTTCCGAAAAAATCACCAGTGCCGCTTGCTATCTGATTCCGGTTGCAGCCGGAGCAGCAGCAATCATGTGGTACAACAAAATCCGGTTTGACGACCCGTTCCAGTTTGGTTCGATTTATCAGATGACAGTAGACAACACCGCTGCCAATAAGATTACGCTTTCCCGACTGCCGGCGGCAATTGCCGTTTATTTCTTCGGCGGACTCGACCAGCTGAATGATTTCCCATTCCTGCGGACAAAGTATTCCAACATTGCAAACCGACAGATGTATTTGTATGTGGAGGGAACGATTGGAGCATTCACACTGCCATCGGTTCTGCTGGGGGCATTGAGTTTCCCGTTTGTTTGGAAGCGTTGGAAGCGGAAGCATTCCGGTTTCGTTCGCCGTGTGATTCTTGCAATGATTGCAGTGTTAGCGGTTGCGTTGGCGTGGGTCGATTTCAGCATGGCAGGAGTGATTCTGCGGTATGCACTGGACATCTTAGTGATTTTGAGTGTCCTCTCCACGATTCTGCTGTTGCAAGTGCCATCCTTGCTGAAAACCTATCATGCCAGCTTGGCACGGGTCAGCGAAAAGGTGATTGCAGCGGCAATGGTGGGAACAGTTGTCGTGTGCCTGTGCATTTTGATTGCCTCTGGAGAGAGCGTTTCTCTGTTCAAGGCACATCCGACCATCTGGAACACCTGGAAAGAAATTTTTGTATTTTGGAGATAAGAAAAGACTTACATTGACGACGAATCACACACCCTAAGGTAATCTACGATTTCATAGAGAGCGAGTTGAAGGAGTGCTTGCCACTTCTTGTTGAGAAGACAGAGCTTG
>ENA-UPXB01001814-UPXB01001814.1-human-gut-metagenome-genome-assembly--contig:-NODE-1814-length-13127-cov-4.530575_pt1 | contig 13127 bp, 9 predicted proteins | sample MGYA00250055_ERZ773386 | MGnify/ENA primary metagenome ERZ773386 (study PRJEB29103, sample SAMN06111974) | human gut metagenome | biome: human gut; feature: ankylosing spondylitis patient; material... | reverse complement strand
CTCTTAAGTCGGGTCAAAATGTGAAAGAAGACGATCAAATCGAGGTTCGCGGCGAAAAAATGCCGTTTGTCAGCCGCGGAGGCTATAAGCTCGACAAGGCGGTTAAGGCATTTGATCTTTCACTTCAAGATAAAATATGTATGGATATAGGCGCATCAACGGGCGGATTTACCGACTGTATGCTGCAAAACGGAGCGGCAAAGGTGTTTTCGGTTGACGTGGGATACGGTCAGCTCGCATGGAAGCTTCGCACCGATGAACGCGTCGTGAATATGGAACGCACAAACTTCCGATACCTTACAATTGACGATATCGGCACAAAGCTTGATTTTGCGAGTGTGGATGTCTCATTTATATCGCTTAAAATCATTTTACCCGTCCTTTTTGAGCTCTTAAACGACGGCGGCGAGGCGGTATGCCTTATAAAGCCGCAGTTCGAGGCAGGTCGCGACAAGGTGGGCAAAAAAGGTGTTGTCAAGGCGCTTCACGATTTCAAGCAGCCCCTGGCAGGCATCCTCACAGTAGTCGAGCACAAGGTTAAAGCCATTCGTACCGCCATAGTAGGGGTCAGGAATGACCGCGGCATCGTACTCGCTCGCGTAGCGCATCAGCAGGTGCAGCTTATGGCGGAATACCGGGGGGCACTGGCGCTGAAGCTCTGAGAGATTCTCCCAGTCCATCGCCAGAATAAAGTCCGCGCTGGAATAGTCATCAAGCGTGATCTGGCGCGCCCGGTGAGCGGACAGATCGTAGCCGCGCTTGCGTCCGGCCAGCTGAGAACGGACGTCAGGCGCTTCGCCGACGTGATAACCATGGGTGCCAGCGGAATCCACTGCGACTTCGGAACCTATGCCGGCGTCTGTCACCATTTTGCGAAAAACAGCTTCGGCAGTGGGGGACCGGCAGATGTTGCCCATGCAGACAAAAAGGACTTTGATCATATATTCCGAGAGTAAAAAAGTAGCTGTCCGCCGCCAAGGCGGGCAATTATCCGCTCTATCGTACCGCTTTTATTTACGAATTCAAGAGTAGGAATGATACGGATTGTTGCAAACGCCGTTCTTTTCCGTGTTTCAGGCCTTTTCAGGCAGGTCCGGAACCGATGCGCCGAAGAGCCTTTTCTTAAGCGCATCAAGCTGATCACGGACTGCCGCAGCCTTCTCAAATTCGAGATCACGGGCATAGGCCGCCATCTGCTTCTCCAGCTGCTTCACGCGCTGAGACACCGCCTTTTCGTCCGAGAGATCCGTTGTATCCTCCTCCGCCTTCACTTCGGGCGCCCGGTAGACGCCGTCAATGATGTCGCGGACTTCCTTCTTGATGCCCTTCGGGACAATATGGTGCTCTTCATTAAACGCCATCTGCTTCGCGCGGCGGCGGTTCGTTTCCGTGATAGCGGCCTTCATGGAGTCCGTCATCTGATCCGCGTAGAGAATCGCCTTGCCTTCCAGATTCCGGGCCGCGCGGCCGATCGTCTGCACGAGACTCCGCTCGCTTCGGAGGAAGCCCTCCTTATCCGCGTCCAGAATGGCGACGAGTGACACCTCAGGAATATCGAGGCCCTCGCGAAGCAGATTGATGCCGACCAGAACGTCAAATACGCCCTGACGGAGATCCCGGATGATTTCGACACGCTCCACCGTATCGATTTCAGAGTGAAGGTATCGCACCTTCACTTTGTTCTCGGCGAGGAACTCCGTGAGGTCCTCGGCCATCTTCTTCGTGAGCGTCGTGATCAGGACACGCTCCCCCTTGGCGGTGCGCTCATAGATTTCAGAAAGCACATCATCCACCTGGGTCTTCGCGGGCCGCACTTCAACCTCCGGATCCAGAAGCCCAGTCGGACGCACCACCTGCTCCACCACCTGAGCCGAGTGCTCGAGCTCCCACTGCGCGGGAGTGGCCGAGACAAAGATCGAACGGCGCATCTTATGCTCAAACTCATCAAACCGGAGCGGCCGGTTATCGAGTGCTGAGGGAAGGCGGAAGCCGTATTCAACGAGCGTCGTTTTCCGTGAGAGGTTCCCGCGGTACATGCCGCCGATCTGCCCCATCGTCACATGGCTCTCGTCAAAAAACATGATGGAGTCCGCGGGGAAATAGTCGAGCAGGCACGCGGGCGGCTCCCCGGGCTTCAGCCCTGAGAGATGCCGCGTGTAGTTCTCAATGCCCTTGCAGAACCCCACTTCCTGCAGCATCTCGAGGTCAAAAAGCGTCCGCTGCTGAAGGCGCTGCGCCTCGACGACCTTTCCCTCCTTCTGGAAAAATTCGACGCGGTCCCGCAGTTCCTCCTTGATGGACTCAATCGCCCGCATCACGTCATCCTTCGGCGTCACGTAATTCGAAGCCGGGTAGACCACGAAGCGCGGCACCTTCTGAATCACGTGCCCGGTGAGCGGATCGAAGAGACTCACCTCATCCACTTCGTCATCAAAGAGCTCAATCCGGACCGCTGTTTCCGAGTGTTCCGAGGGGAAGATATCGATCGTGTCGCCCCGGACGCGGAACGTGCCGCGGCGGAACTCCATATCGCTTCGCTTGTACTGCATGCCAACCAGCTGCCGCACGAAGTCCTCACGGGTCTTTGTGTCACCGCGCCGGATGATGAGACGCATCTTCGTGTAGCTCTCCGGCTCCCCGATGCCGTAGATCGCGGACACCGTCGCCACGATGATCACGTCACGCCGCTCAAGGATCGATTTCGACGCGGATAGCCGCATCTGCTCAATGTGGTCATTGATCGCGGAGTCTTTCTCTATATAGAGATCCCGCGACGGCACGTACGCCTCCGGCTGGTAGTAGTCGTAGTACGACACGAAGTACTCCACCGCGTTTTCCGGGAAGAAATCCCGGAATTCGGAGTAGAGCTGCGCCGCGAGCGTTTTATTCGGCGCCATCACGAGCGTCGGCACCCCGGTGCGCGCAATGATGTTCGCCATCGTGAAGGTCTTTCCGGACCCCGTGACACCAAGAAGCGTCTGCCCCATCAGTCCGTCATCGAGCCCCTCACAGAGTTTTCTGATTGCCTCAGGCTGATCGCCGCTCGGCTCATAAGGCGCATGAAGAATGAAAGGGGAATGGGGAAATGAAATGACTTTATCCACGGAACCTCACTTTTTTAACGCATTTGTTTGGCATTACCCGGCGTGCCATAAGGAGAAAATCGTAGCACCTGACGCTCTTTTGGGAACGGCCGGGGCATACACTCTGTATATACTTTTATTCACGGCTTTTTTCCATAACCCACTCCGAAGCACTCCTTCCCGACTGCTTGTGACGCCGGGACGCCGATGCTTCTCTTTTATTGCTGGAATCACATCAATATGACAGATAAGCTCTTTGCAGAAGTTGCTGGTGCCCCTGAAGACCCCATTCTGGGTGTCGGTCAGCAGTACAAAGCCGATCCCCGCGCCGAAAAGGTGAATCTGAGCGTCGGTGTCTATCAGACAGAAGAAGGCAAGATCCCGGTTCTTCGCGCTGTGCGTGAAGCCGAAACCCGCCTCTACAACGCCGCTGCCCCTCACGGCTACGGTCAGATTTCCGGCAATCCGGCTCTCGGCGCTTTTGTCCAGGAACTGCTGTTCGGCAAGGACTCTGAAGTCGTCCGCTCCCGCCGCGCCTGCACGGTGCAGTCACTCGGCGGCACCGGCGCTATCAAGCTCGCCGCTGACCTCCTCCACTTTGTTGTCGGCAAGACCAAGGCCGCGACCTCCGTTCCGACCTGGGGCAACCATAACGCCATCTTCAAGCAGGCTGGTTTCGACGTTTCCCACTATCAGTACTACAACAAGGCTGACGGCACGATCGCCTTTGAGCAGCTGCTCGCTGACCTCCGCGCGAAGGAAGCCGGCACTGTCGTCATTCTGCACGCCTGCTGCCACAACCCGACCGGCCTCGACTTCACGGCTGACCAGTGGAAGGAAGTCCTCCAGATCGTGATCGACCGCGGCCTCGTTCCGCTCCTCGATATCGCCTACCAGGGCTTTGACCGCGGTCTCGAGGAAGACGCTTTCTCGATCCGGCTCTTTGCTGAATCCGGCATCAGCTTCCTCGTTTCCTCCTCCTTCTCCAAGTCCTTCAGCCTGTACGGCGAGCGTGTCGGCGGCCTGACGGTTGTCTGCCAGAACGCTGATGAAGCGGCCCGCGTGCTCTCTCAAGTGAAGCAAATGGCCCGCGCCAACTACTCCAACCCGCCGAACTACGGCGCCTCCCTCGTCGCCACCGTTGCCGGCGACCCGGTGCTCCGTGCTCAGTGGGAAGAGGAACTCGGCGAAATGCGCGCCCGTATCCGCTCGATGCGTGTTGCCCTGAAGAACGCGATGGACGCCGAAGGCTCCCCGCGCGACTTCAGCTTCGTGACGGCTCAGGACGGCATGTTCTCCTTCACGGGCTTCACCCCGGAACAGGTTGAGCGCCTGAAGAAGGAATACGGCATCTACGCTGTGGCGAACGGCCGTATCTGCATTGCCGGCCTCAATAACCACAACGTGCAGTACGTGGCGAAGGCCTTCACGGCGGTTCAGAAGAACTGATTGCGGCATACCGTAAATACGTCAGAAAAGATTCCTTCAAAATTTTTTTCTTGACATTACGAGGATAAATCTGTAAAGTTAATTCTCGTTGATTCCCCGATAGCTCAGTCGGTAGAGCAACGGACTGTTAATCCGTGGGTCGTTGGTTCGAGCCCAACTCGGGGAGCCAGAATTCCAAAAGCCAGAAAGCGAAAGCTTTCTGGCTTTTTCTGTTTCAGCTCCGAAAACCGGGGCTTTCCGGAAACGAAAAGGGCGCATCGCTGCGCCCTTTTCTGTTATTAAATCAATAAGTCACTAATCCGGAATGCCGCGTCCGAATCCCATCCGAAGACCCAGTTCGCGTGCCCGCTCGCGGGTGAGTACATAGCCATAAATCCTGCGGCGTCCATCCGGATCCTTTTCGATATAGACGCCCTGGAGCTCAGGCGTAAATCCTGGAAGCCGGTTCACCCCCTCTTCAAGCGCGAGGAAGTAGTCGAGCACCACCCCCTCCCAGACTTCACCCGGAACGCAGGTGATGACGCCGGGGGGATACGGGAGCGCCCCTTCGAGCGCAATCCGGCCCCGGGCTTCAGAAAGCGGAATCAGTTCACAGTTCCCGCGCACCAGCTCGTAATTCGCCGCCTGGGGAAGCATCGCGCGGCGCGGCAGCTCATCCTTTCTGAACATCGCTTTCTGGATCGACTTCAGGTCGTACTCGCGGTAGTAGTCGTGAAGCTCCTGGCAGAGATCCCGGATCGTGTAGTCGCGGTACCGCTCAGCGTGATTCCGGTACAGAACCGGGAGCACTTCGGAGAGCGGCGCGTTCGCGTCCAGGAGCCGCTCGAAATGCGCGATCCGGTTCACGAGGTTCTCCATCTTCGCGAGATCTTCCGCCGGGGTCATGAGGAAGAGGATCGAATTCAGGTCCGCCTTCTCCGGCACGATGCCGTTCTCACGCAGGTACTCAGCGAGGATCCCGGCCGGCACGCCGAACGGCTCATACTTCCCGCGCTCGATATTGATGCCGGGGGTCGTGAGGAGGAACTTGCACGGATCCACGAAGTACTGATCGGGGCCGTAATCCTCAAAGCCGTGCCACTTCGCGCCCGGCTCATACTTGAAGAACCGGAGATCCCTTGCGATCTGCTCAGTCGGATAGCTGTCCCAGGGCTTCCCGTCCACCTCGGGAGGAATAAACGGGCGGATATAGCGGCAGGTCTTCAGGAGATACTTTCTCGCCTCGATCCCGACCTTCACGCAGTCCTCCCAGAGCAGACGCCCGGACGCGCCGGCATGCATCTGAGCGTTGACGTCAAGCGCCGAGAAAAGCGGATAGAAAGGGCTGGTCGACGCGTGCATCATGAAGGCTGAATTAAGCCGCTTATGCGACACGTAGCGCTTCTGCCCCTTGATGTGGCTGTCCTTCTTATGGATCTGTGAGGTCTGAGAAAAGCCGGCGAGCTGCTTATGCACGGACTGCGTGACAAAGATCCCCGGATCCTCGGGCCCGAGTTCAAGCAGGAGCGGCGAGCAGTCCTTCATCATCGGAATGAACTGTTCGTACCCCACCCACGCGGAGTCAAAGAGGATGTAGTCGCAGAGGTGCCCGATCCGATCAACGATCTGACGCGCGTTCCCGATCGTGCCGTCATAGGTCCCGAGCTGGATCACTGCGAGGCGGAAGGGGCGCTTCGCTTTGGCGCGCTCCGGATCCGCTTCCGCCGCGATTCTTCGGATGTAATCCTCATCGAAGCAGTGGTTATCGATCCCGCCGATGAATCCATAGGCGTTCCGCGCGGTTTCGAGATACACCGCCGTGGCACCCGCCTGAATCAGGGCGCCGTGCTGCACGGACTTGTGGTTATTGCTGTCGTAGAGCACCAGATCGCCCGGCGCTAGAAGCGCGGTGAGCACCACCTGGTTTGAGGCGGACGTCCCGCCAAGCACAAAGTACGTGTTATCGGCGTTAAACACCTTCGCGGCGTTCCTCTGGGCTTCGTACGGATAGCCCTCGTGAATCAGGAGATCTCCCATCGACACGTCCGCGTTGCAGAGGTCCGAGCGGAAGATGTTTTCACCGAAGAAGTTATAAAACTCCCGCCCCACGGGATGACGGCGGAAAAACGCGCCGCCCTGATGACCCGGGCAGTCAAATTGGCTCTTCCCCTCCTCCACATACTTCTCAAGCGCGCCGAAGAACGGCGGGAGAAGCGAGTCCTCGTAGCGCTGCGCCGCGGCGTCGATCTGACGGCCGTTATAGGCGAGATTCGTGGGATTGTTATCAATCACCTGGGAAACCTGCCCGATCAGATCCGGGGGAAAGGTCCCTGTACCGTCCTTCACGAGGACAATCGGGATCTCGAAGGCGTGAGCCTTGACGCGGGAGAGCAGACCGCGGTCCGCCTCGGTCGCCGTCATGACGATGACGGAAGATTCCGTCAGGTCAGAGGAACGGATATCGACAACGGTTCTTTCCGCCTGGAAGGCTTTGCGCGCTTCAGGCGTAGCTGCGATGGAAAGTTTTTTCAATTTTCCCTCTTCAATCGATGGGAACACCCCGGATCCTTCGCTTTGCGACTCTGCAGCCAATGAGGAAGGGCGGATCTGCTCCGGAAGGAGTTGACGATCAGGTGGTTCCGCTCTGGGCGAAACCGGCGTTTTCATGATACCAACTGAGGGGGTAACGTCCGCAGAAATTCTTCAGTAATTCGTAAGCAATTGACGGGAAAAATTTCGGCGCAAGGCGGGGCGATACAGCGTAAAGCTTTGAAGAAATAAAAAATCCGCACTGCGTAAACAGTGCGGATTTTGTGAAACTGGTGGAGAAGAGGAGGATCGAACTCCCGACCTCAGCGATGCGAACGCTGCGCTCTCCCAGCTGAGCTACTTCCCCGTGAGATTCAGTATTTTACAGAAATTGCCGGAAAATGCAAACCTGTCATCAGCGAACGGCCGCATTCCCGTGTTTCCGCAAATTACTTCTTCCAGGTTCCGTTGCGGACGATCACGCGATAGCCATCGGGATCCTCAAAAGCGGCTGAGTCACCGTCAGCGTACAGCTGCGGATTCGTCACCTGCTGGAAGCCGGCATCGAAAAGCTGCCCGAGCGTCTTCTTCCAGACTTCGTGCTCCGGAATGGAAAGCACAATAAAGTGATTGGGAGTCGGAGCGCGCGGCACTTCATCCTCGCCCCGCTTCTGCGAAAACTCGAACTGGTAGGGCCAGTCCTTGTGCCCGCAGATCACGCCGTCCCAGCCAACCTGGGCCTCATAGCGGTCGAGAACCTCGAACCCGAGCCCATTGCAATAGAAATTGATGAGCTTTTCGAGATTGTTCGTTGAGCGGGAAAGACGAATCTTCGGAACGACGGAATCCATGTAACGCCTCCACTGAAGGAAAACACATATAGTTAACATTATGGACAGGAGAGGCCCTCAAGGCAAAGATTTATCACCGCTCCAAAGCCCGGATTCCGGCCCAAACGCTCTATATGGCTGAATATGAAACAGATAGATTTCCACTTCAATGTCGGCAACCGACTCTTCTACGCCTGCCGTTTCGTGAATAAGGTCTGGGGAATGGGACTGTCAGTCGCTGTATGGAGTTCAGACCGGATGCGGCTCGATGACTTCAACCGCCGTCTCTGGGCGTTTGAGGACATGTCCTTTATTCCGCACGCCTTCGCAGGGGGGCTCGACGCGGAGTCGGCCCGCGTGATTCTTTCCCCTGATCCGACGGCTCTTCCGGATTCCGATGTGCTGCTGCTTCTCGATGAGGGAACGCCGCCTGACTACGAGAATCTCTTCCAGCGGTTTGACCGTGTGGTGGATATCGTCTCCTCCATCCCGGAAGAAACCGAAGCGGCCCGCAACCGCTATAGAATCTATCTTCATCACAAGTATCCTCTGAAGGCTTACGACCAGGGAAGGCGCTGAACACCATGACGGTTCAAAATTCAAACCCCATCCACACTCCGGTTCTCGCCCATCCTCTGCCCCTCAACTGGGGAAAGCTCAGCAGTCTTTCCGCTCCGATTGATCTGGCCGGAATCTCCGAGCTTTATCAGAGAATCGCTCCCGCCGCTGCCCCGCAGACAGAAACCCCGGCAGCAGCTCCCCGACAAGAAGGCGTCACCATGCAGAATAACGGCTCCCCGGCCCCGTCCTTCAATACTCCGAATTTCGGCAGGACAGAGCCTCAGAGTCCCGCTCCGAGCACCAGTTTCCCGCCCGGAGTACCGGTTTTTTCGGGTGACGGCGGCTTTGATGAGCTGATGCGTGAGCCCCAGAAACCGGCAGCTCCCGCGCATCCTGCGGCTCAGGCTCCCCGCGAGGAACCTGTGTTTTCGAACCCGCAGAGCGCACCGGCCGCTGAACCGTCCCCCTTCGGCGTGTCGTCCTTCAAGACCCCGTCCTATGTGCCGCCCCACCAGCCGGACCCTGTTCCGGTTCAGCCGGCAGCGCCCCAGCGTGATCCGTCGCAGGAACTGGTCTCCTATCTGCAGCCGATTCTGGAACGCGCCATTTCGGACCGGCTCAGCACCGTGATCGACGCCGCGGCCCGGTCTGCGGCCGATGCCGCGGCGGACCGGATCCGCGCTGAAGTGCTGTCGAAGATTGATCTCATCGTGCGCGACGCGGTCGAGCACGAAACCTCCCGTTTTCTGAGAATGAGAAGGTAACAGCCGGCCTTCCGCCGGCTGGATGACGGCCGGCTCCCCATCCTCACCCGGGAGCCCCGTCTCACACTATTCCGCCGATTCACTCCGGATCGGCCCCGAAACACCACAGTCCCTCTGTTATCTCTGCCTGAAACATGAGAAAATAGCGGGTTACTTTATGTATTCGTATGTCAAGGCTCCTTTGAAATGACTACTCCTCTGATGACAGAGCTCGCCAAGAGCTTCGAACCCGCTTCCATTGAAGCGCACTGGTACCCGGAATGGGAAAAGCGCGGCTACTTCCGCGCCGGACTCGATCAGAACAAGCCAAGCTTCTCGATCCAGCTCCCGCCGCCCAACATTACGGGCATCCTGCACATGGGGCATGCGTTCAATCAGACCGTCATGGATTCGCTCACCCGCTATCACCGCATGGCGGGCTACAACACGCTCTGGCTCCCGGGCACCGATCACGCCGGCATTTCGGCTCAGATCGTGGTCGAGCGCCAGCTTGAAAAACAGGGAATCGATCCCCACTCCCTCACCCGCGAAGAGTTCATGCAGAAAGTGCTCGAGTGGAAGGAATTCTCCGGAGGCACGATTCTGAAGCAGATGCGCCGCCTCGGCGACTCCGTGGATTGGGAGCGCACTTACTTCACGATGGATGAGAAGCTTTCGCGCGTTGTGCGGAAGACTTTCGTCCAGCTTTACCGCGAAGGCCTGATCTACAAGGGCACGCGTCTCGTGAACTGGGATCCGAAGCTGCAGTCCGCGGTGTCCGACGTCGAAGTGGAGCCTGAAGAGGAAGACGGACATCTCTGGGAAATCCGCTACCCGGCAGCCGATGGCGGAAAGGACGTCATCGTCGCGACGACCCGTCCTGAGACGCTGTTCGGCGACGAGGCGATCGCCGTGAACCCGGAAGACGAACGCTACAAGGATCTCGTCGGCCACACGGTTCATCTGCCGCTCTGCGACCGTGAGATTCCGGTTATCGCTGACTCCTACGTGGACCGCGAATTCGGTTCCGGCTGCGTGAAGATCACCCCGGCCCACGACTTCAACGACTTTGAAGTCGGCCGCCGTCACAATCTGCGCTGCATCTCGATTCTCACGAAGGACGCGAAGATCAATGAAAACGCGCCGGCGAAGTATGTCGGCATGGACCGCTACGAAGCCCGCAAGGCCGTGCTGAAGGACCTCGAGGAGCAGGGCCTTCTCGTCGGCACGAAGGCGATCCGCCACATGGTGCCGCGCGTTCCGCGTACCGGTGAAATCGTTGAGCCGATGCTTTCCGAGCAGTGGTACATGGCGATGAGCAAGCCCGCGGGCGAAGGCTCCACCCATCCGGGCAAGAGCCTCGCCGATATCGGTCTTGAAGCGATGGAATCGGGCGATGTGAACATCTTCCCGGAACAGTGGCAGGGCGTGTACCGCCACTGGCTCACGAACATCCAGGACTGGTGCCTCTCGCGCCAGCTCCTCTGGGGCCATCAGATTCCGGCCTGGTATGACGAAGCGGGCAACTGCTACGTCGCCGAGACCGAAGCCGAGGCTCAGAAGCAGGCGGGTGAAGGCGTGAAGCTGCGCCAGGACACCGACGTGCTCGATACCTGGTTCTCGTCCGCCATGGTGCCGTTCTCCACCCTTGGCTGGCCTGACCCGCAGGGTGACGACAAGATCGCTTACGATCTCTACCTCCCCTCCTCCGTTCTTGTGACCGGCTACGACATCATCTTCTTCTGGGTCGCCCGCATGGTGATGATGACGAAGCACTTCACGGGCCGCGTGCCGTTCCATGACGTGTACATGCACGGTCTCGTGCGTGACGCCGAAGGCCACAAGATGAGCAAGAGCGAAGGCAACACGATTGACCCGCTCGACCTGATTCAGGGTATCGATATCGAAGGCCTCATCAAGAAGAACACGATGGGTCTGCGCCGTCCTGAAAAGGCTCCGAAGATCGCGGCGAAGCTCCGCAAGCAGTTCCCCGAAGGCCTGCAGGCCTTCGGCGCTGACGCGCTCCGCTTCACGATGGCCGCCTACGCGACCCTCGGCCAGAATGTGAACTTCGACACAAAGCGCTGCGAAGGTTACCGGAACTTCTGCAACAAGCTCTGGAACGCCACCCGCTTCGTGCTGATGAACGTTGAAGGCAAGGACTGCGGCTTCCAGGGCGGCGAAATGTCGCTCAACTATATTGATCAGTGGATCATCACCGAACTCTCGCGCACGATCGAAGCCGTGACGAAGGGCTTTGAGACCTATCGTCTCGACCTCGCCGCGAACGCGATCTACTCCTTCATCTGGGATGAGTTCTGCGACTGGTACCTCGAGGCCGCCAAGGTCCGTCTGAACAACGGCACCGAGGCTGAGCAGCGCGCCACGCGCCACACGCTCGCCTCCGTGCTTGAGGCGACGCTGCGTCTCGCCCACCCGATCATTCCGTTCATCACGGAAGAGCTCTGGCAGAAGGTGTCGCTCATCACCGGCAGCCGCAAGGCTGAGGATGAAGCTTCCATCATGGTCGCTCCGTACCCGAAGGCTGAAGACTTTGCCCGCAGCGACGACGCTGACCGCGCCGTGGCTGTGACGAAGAAGATGATTGAAGCCGTGCGTTCGCTCCGCAGCCAGATGATGCTGCCGCCCTCTCAGAAGGTGCCGCTCGCGATCCAGGGCCCGAAGGAGATCGCGGCCGCTGTCGCTCCGTTCCTGCAGGGTCTTGCCCGTCTTGAGTCTGTGGATCTCGTGGACAACATCGATACGCTGAATCAGGGCGCTATCGCTCCGGTCTCAATCGTTGACGACTGGCGCCTGATGCTCGTCGTGAAGATCGATGTGGCAGCTGAGCGCGCCCGACTCGAGAAGGAAATCGAGCGTCTTCAGAACGAAGTCCGCAAGTGCGAGGCAAAGCTCGGCAACGAGCGCTTCGTCTCCAAGGCTCCGGAAGCGATCGTCAATCAGGAGAAGGCGCGTCTCGCCGACTTCCAGAAAGCGCTTCAGAACAACACGGAGCAGCTCGCGAAGCTTCCCGCCGCCTGATCGCGGTGAGTGTCTGAGGGCATGATCCCTCAGGCCGACATTCCCGGGTGAGGACTCTCCTCCCCCGGGAATTTTTTGTCCCCCTTCAATCCGCTATGATTCAGAGCACCGGAAAAATGGATTGCGAGGTAATGACAGCATGCAGGTGAATACTCTTCTGAAGCCGACCTGGATCATCCCGATTGTCCCCGAAGGCGTTGTGCTTACAAAGCACGTGATCGCGATCGCGGATGGAAAGATCGCGGCAATCGTTCCTGAATCCGAAGCCTCTCAGTTTGAGGCGAAGGAAGTCGTGGAGCTGCCAGGCGAAATCGTGATGCCGGGTTTCGTTAACCTGCATTCGCACGCCGCCATGAATCTGCTTCGCGGCGTCGGCCCTGACCTTAGTCTGATGGACTGGCTGCAGAAAAAGGTGTGGCCGCTTGAAGGCCGCCTGATGAGCCCGGAATTCGTGTACGAAGGCAGCCGCCTCGCCGGAGAGGAAATGGTGCAGAGCGGCGTCACCTGCACGAACGACCATTACTTCTTCCCGGTGGACGCCGCGGCGGGGCTTCGCGAGAGCGGCATGAAGTGCGCGGTCTCCGCGTTCCTTATCGGTTTCCCCTCCGCCTGGGCGAAAACTGACGACGAATATCTGAAGAAGGCGGGGGAAGTGATTGAGCACTTCCGGGGTGACCCGATGGTGCATGTCACGGTGAGTCCGCATGCGCCTTATACCGTGTCTGACGACGCGATGAAGAAGCTCGCCGCCCTGAGTGAACGGAATAACCTCCCGATCCATATTCATGTGCAGGAAACCGAGAGCGAAGTGAGCAACTCCCTGAAGACTTGATAGTTTTTATTTTATACAGAAACATTATCTTAATGCCATAACTCTGCTGAGGATCAGTTTCTTGTATTCCTTCTTCATG
>ENA-UPXB01001792-UPXB01001792.1-human-gut-metagenome-genome-assembly--contig:-NODE-1792-length-13267-cov-4.507582_pt1 | contig 13267 bp, 10 predicted proteins | sample MGYA00250055_ERZ773386 | MGnify/ENA primary metagenome ERZ773386 (study PRJEB29103, sample SAMN06111974) | human gut metagenome | biome: human gut; feature: ankylosing spondylitis patient; material... | reverse complement strand
CGCTCATGCCTGCCGCCAGCAAAAAAGCAATAATAAAAGGAGCCGCCAGCGGCATAATATACTTAAATATAAAATATACCACTGCTGTAACTCCTATATATATAAACACATTCTTCTTATCTCTGCTCATGCCGCCCCCATGCCAATGCTATTGCATCAACGTCAATTATATAGGTAGTATGTCCACGCATGCTTCTGCTTATGCAGAATGTGTTTCAAATATACTCTTTCATTGTACTGCCCAGAGCACTTTATTCATGATTTTTTTCCATGAAATTCATAAAGCTTTTTCCTTTAGGTTCAATCTCAAAAATAAGCTTCTTCTTTGTGACAGGATGAGTAAATACCAGTCTGTAGGAACACAGTGCAAGGTTATCACTGTGCTTCCCTGCCACATTTTTCTTCACAGCAGCAAAAGAATCGCCGGCGCTGCTATCCCCGCCGTATTTTGTATCACGGACAGCGCCGTCCTGGGTATCACAGACGATGCTATACTTGGCATCACAGACGATACCATACTTGGTATCGTCTTGTATAGGAAGCCCTGCATTTGCAAGCTGTACTCTTATCTGATGATGTCTTCCTGTGTGGAGCTTTACTTTTAAAAGTGCTCTCTTTGCGTCAGCGTCCACCGCAAGCACCTGATATTCAAGCACTGCCTTCTTAGCGCCCTGTGTATTCTCCGAGACAGCCTTTGACATATTAGTCTTTGAATCCTTAAGAAGATAATCCTCAAGAGTCGTCATTTCCCTGTCATGAAGCTTCTTTTGCATATCCTCCATGCTGTTCCCGCCGGTGATATCCACAACAGCATAATAGCACTTGTCAACCTCACCACTTGTAATCTGTCTGGTGAGTGCCGCCGCCGACTTGCTGTTCTTCGCATACAGCACAAGCCCCTCCACCGGTCTGTCAAGACGATTCACAGGAGCTATGAAAGGAGCTTTAACTCCCTTCTTCCTCTCATAGGTCATAAGTGCGCTCACCATATCCTGTGAAAAGCCCCTGTCCGACTGTGTGAGTACTCCTGACGGCTTATGGCACACACATATATTATCATCTTCATATACTATGCATTCTCTTATATCCCTCATAAAACATCCTTATAATTTTCTATGCTTTGAAGCGGTATCCCACACCCCAAATTGTTCGGAAACTATTTGGGGCTCACAGTTTTAAGCCTTGAATCGGTACCCAACTCCCCAGATTGTTCGGAAACTATTTGGGGCTCACAGTTTTAAGCCTTGAATCGGTACCCTACGCCCAAAATTGTTCGGAAACTATTTGGGGCTCACAGTTTTAAGCCTTGAATCGGTACCCTACGCCCCAAATTGTTTCTATGTACTGAGGATTAGAGGTATTGAACTCAATCTTCTCACGAATCTTCTTGATGTGGACAGTGACTGTAGCGATATCGCCAATCGACTCCATATCCCATATCTTGTTAAAGAGCTCTTCCTTGGAAAATACATGGTTAGGATTCTGTGCAAGGAAGGTTAGAAGGTCAAATTCCTTCGTTGTAAAGTTCTTCTCCTCGCCATTTACAAATACACGTCTTGCCGTCTTGTCAATCTTAAGACCTCTTATCTCAATAATGTCATTTTCCTGAACAGCACTTCCGACAAGTCTTTCATATCTTGCAAGGTGCGCTTTTACACGCGCTACAAGCTCGCTTGGGCTGAACGGCTTAGTCATGTAGTCATCCGCTCCGAGTCCTAAGCCTCTTATCTTATCTATATCATCCTTCTTAGCTGACACCATTATGATAGGTGTATTCTTCTTGCTTCTTATCGCTTTGCAGATTTCAAAACCATCAACTCCCGGAAGCATCAAGTCGAGAATATACAAATCATACTCGTTGTCAAGAGCCTCTTTAAGTCCCTTCTCTCCGTCATTGCAGATTGTCACCTCATAGCTGCTTATCTCAAGATAATCCCTCTCAAGCTCTGCAATGCTCTCCTCATCTTCAATAATCAATATCTTACTCATTGTGTTCACTCTCCTGATTCTTATATTTTCTGAGCACAAAATGCATTACCGTACCTGTGCCTTCCTTGCTGGTAGCCCATATCTGACCGCCATGGTCACTTATTATCTTCTTCACAATCGACAGACCTATTCCGCTGCCGCCCTGAGCTGAATTTCTCGATGCGTCCGTTCTGTAGAACCTGTCAAAAATATACTGCACATCCTTCTGTGCTATACCTTTTCCGTTATCCTCTATCTCAAACTGAACAAAATCATCAACATCGCTTATTCGTATATTTATTATACCTTTTCTGTCACTTGACATATACTTGACAGAGTTGCTTATTATATTGTTGATTACTCTTTTTAACTGCTCAGGATCTGCTATGATGACGGAACTCTTATCTGCATAATTAAAATATCCAAGTTCGATATTCCTCGAATCTAATTCAACCTTAAGCTCGCTCACACAATCCTCAAAATATTGTGCGACATTGATCTTGTTAAAATTATAAGGTATCTTATTTGCATCTATCTTAGAGTATAGCGTAAGCTCATTTATCAGCTTATCCATATCTACCGTCTTATTATATATGGTTCTTACATATCTGTCCATCTTTTCCGGTGTGTCCGCTATGCCATCCATTATACCCTCGACGTATCCTTTTATCGCCGTCATCGGAGTCTTTAAATCGTGTGAAATGTTGCTTATAAGCTCTCTGCTTTCCTTATCGTTCTGAATCTTCTCCTCGGCTGAATCCCTGAGTCTTTTTCTCATCACCTCAAAGTCATTTATAAGCTCACCTATCTCATCATGTCTGTTGCTCTGTAACGTGAAGTCAAGATTGCCCTCAGCAATATTATGTGTGGCCTCCTTAAGCTTCCTTACAGGAGTGACAAGGCCTCTGTATACCCATACGCTTATGCAGCCGCTCGCCGCTACAAGTATTGCCGCAAGGCAGACAAGAAAAATAATCACCATATTCCTTACCTGCGGAACAATGTGCTCTATATGTGTTACAATGTACAGCCTTCCCTCTTTTCCATTGCTGCACTCAAACGTCACTCTGTTTACAAGCATCTGAAGGCTTCCGCCAAGGTACATGCCACCCTGAAGACCGTCAAGTCTTCCAAGCTTTTCCATCTTGGCAAGCTCAGCGTAAAGCTCAGCCTCCTGATTATCATTGTAGCTTGAATATACATACTGTCCGTCAAGATTTACAATGATATCCGTGGCATCATTTGTCAATCCATTAAAATATTCATCGAGATACTCCGGATCGCAAAGGAGGTCAGGATTGGCATCCCTCACCACTTCAAGCTCATCCTCAATGCTCGAATTCACGGCATTGAATGCTAACATCGGGTTGAACATTACGGTATAAGTATTCATATCTATCTTATATGTATTATAGATAGTCTTTAATTTGTACGTTCCTACGCTAAGCACACCTACCACAAGTATAAGCGGCACTATGCTCAGCACACAGAACGCAAGCTGAATTTTGGTTTTAAGTTTCATTGTGACACCTCTTATGTTGTACAGCTTATACATTGCACATCACATATACTACATTCTATCAGATATATATTTTTCGCAGTCATCAGTCCGCACTGCATCTGTATAATGCAAAAAGGACGTATAAGCCATGCTTATACGTCCATTGTATCACAATATGGGGTAAGAGTTTATAAATTAAATATAAACAATTACAGATATTTCTTTAAAGTGTCAGCCTTGTCAAGCTTCTCCCAAGGTACATCAATGTCATGACGGCCAAAATGTCCGTAAGCAGCAGTCTGCTTATAGATAGGTCTTCTAAGATCAAGCATCTTGATTATTCCGGCCGGTCTTAAATCAAAATTCTCTGAAACTATCTCTGAAAGCTTGTCATCAGATACCTTGCCTGTCCCGAATGTATCAATATTTATTGATGTAGGCTGTGCAACACCGATAGCGTAAGAAAGCTGAATCTCGCAGCGCTCGGCAAGTCCTGCTGCAACAATGTTCTTAGCGACATAACGTGCTGCGTAAGCTGCGGAACGGTCAACCTTAGTGCAGTCCTTGCCTGAGAAAGCTCCGCCGCCGTGACGTGCAAAACCGCCGTAAGTATCAACGATAATCTTACGTCCTGTAAGTCCGCTGTCTCCGTTAGGTCCGCCGATTACAAAACGTCCTGTAGGATTGATGTACATCTTAGTTCTCTCATCGACAAGCTCCTTTGGAAGAATCTCATCGAAAACATACTTCTTTATATCCTCATGAATCTGCTCCTGTGACACATCCGGGTCATGCTGTGTTGAAAGAACAACCGCATTGAGATGTACAGGCTTATGATTATCATCATACTCAACAGTTACCTGAGTCTTGCCATCCGGACGAAGATACTTTAATGTACCGTCCTTTCTCACCTTGGTAAGCTGCTTTGCAAGCCTGTGTGCAAGTGCGATAGGATATGGCATATACTCTTCTGTCTCATTCGATGCATAACCGAACATCATACCCTGATCTCCGGCACCTATTGCATCTATCTCCTCATCGGACATCTGGTTCTCCTTACCCTCAAGAGCCTTATCAACTCCCATTGCAATATCAGGTGACTGCTTGTCAAGTGAAACCATGACAGCACATGTATTTCCGTCAAATCCGTACTCGGAAGTATTATATCCGATATCTGTAATCGTCTTTCTTACGATTGCAGGGATATCAACATTAGCCTTAGTTGTAATCTCACCCATTACCATAACAAAGCCTGTATTTGTAAGTGTCTCACATGCAACACGGCTCATCGGATCCTGCTCAAGCATTGCATCAAGTATCGCATCCGAAACCTGGTCACAGATCTTGTCAGGATGTCCTTCAGTCACTGACTCTGATGTGAATAAATAACTCATCTGAAATCTCCTTTCGAATTGTAAAAAATATAATAGTGTCAAGCTTATTATTGCCGAATAAAAAGCTTAAAAAAAGTCCACATAAGTGGACTTGAATAGGGCTAATCAAATCCTCTTATTGTTCGAACCGCATATAAGCGGTATATCTCGCTCAGGCTGGCACCTTCCATTACGGGGTTGCCGTGACTTCATCGATCCTATGTATCTCCATCACTCTGAATAAGGGATAAAACTTCTATGAACTTTTTTGCATATATACTATAATATATAGCGTGTCATTAGTCAATAGTGCATATTGTGTAAATTTATATTCTTACAACACAACAGTTTCGTCTTTTTCAACAGCTTATTATTGCCTTGCAACAGAGAAAATGATATAATAGTACTAGATTTTTGTTCTTTGTACCAATAAGAATCAAGAAAATATAATACGAGACGCATAACGCCTCAGAATGGAGAGAAAAGATGAATAAAAGCAAAAATGCACGAGAAAGATTTCTCAACAGAAAGCTTTCATACAAAATCTCCGCTGCAACTGGTGTACTGCTTGCAGCATTACTTGCTCTTCTTATTATAATAAGCTCAATCATTTCAGCCAGCTTTTTAAGCAAGAGCATCAAGGGAGAATTTGAAGGTGTAGCCGCACAGAACGGAGTTATAGTACAGAATATACTTACCACTGCAACCAACTGTGCTGACATTCTTCAGAATTACATTGTAAACAAATACAACGAACGCAATCGTACCGGATACAGCGGACGTACTGAAAAAAGCGAAGTCTATGACATCTATCTACAGGAGATTAACAAGCAGATTGAGGAATTTATCATAAGTATTACAAGAACAACCGCCATCTCCAATGATAAGATTACCGGCGTCGGAGTATTTTTTGAGCCTAACGCATTTGATACTTCAATCAAAGATTATACAATCTACATAAGTGAAGACGACCCTGACACCGTACAGAGCTACGGAGCTTACGAAAATTATGGTTCACAGGATTATTATAAGGATGCAGCAACAAGCCAGATGAACTCTTTTACCGACCCATACTACGATCATGGAATTAACATGGTAAGTGCATCTTTTCCTATCGTATATAAAGACAAGACCTACGGTGTAATTCTTGTAGATATCAATGTCAATGCTTTCGATGACTTAGAGTCAAGCGATTCATCTTATCCTAGCATGTATGTCGATATTCTTACATCTGACAGCACAATGGTATATGACAGCGAATCAACCGATTATGTCGGTCAGCGTCTGACAGACCTCATACCATCCAATGAATACGCCAAGATTCAGGCAGGCATTGACACAGGAAAGAGTTTTTCCGTCAGCACAAAGAAAGATGACGGTACCCACGTAGTCCGTTTCTATTCACCTATCAATGCCTGCGGACAGACCTGGTGGGCTGCCAGTGCACTATCCCAGTTTGATCTGATACGAGATACCATTATACTTGTAGCTCTTATGGTTGTTATCGCTCTCATAACTCTCGGTTTAATTATCACTATCAGCAGGAGACTTACAGCTAAATACCTAGAGCCTATAGATGGTGTTGTAAATGTTGCCAATGAACTTTCAAATGGTAACTTTTCTGCATCCGTTAATTTTGTGTACGAAGATGAGATTGGTGAGCTCTCTAAAACATTTGCAGATATGTCTGCACGGCTCAAGGAAACCATTGCCGATATCACTAACGGTCTTAAGGAAATGGCATCCGGCAACTTCAACCTCACTACAAAAGTAGAACACGTTGGAGACTTTAAGGAAATAGAGAATGCTCTCACAGCTGTTGTTGTCGACCTTTCAAAAACACTCACAGAAATCAACGAAGCTGCTGAAATGGTATCAGCCAACGCAAGCCAGCTCTCCGATGGTGCACAGTCAATTACAGAAGGTGCAACTGATCAGGCAAGCTCCGTTGAAGAGCTGCAGAGTACTATAGAAACCGTCACAGAGCAGGTAAATAAAAATGCTGAGAATGCCGGCTCTGCCAATGATATGGCAAAGGTTGTCGGAACAGATATCATGGCAAGCAACGATGATATGCAGCAGGTTGTACAGGCTATGGATACTATCAGTGAAGCTGCCAACCAGATCAGTGGAATTATTAACACGATCAATGATATTGCATCACAGACCAATCTTCTCGCTCTCAATGCTTCCATAGAAGCTGCAAGAGCAGGTGATGAAGGACGAGGCTTTGCAGTCGTAGCTACGCAGGTTGGAAATCTTGCTTCACAGAGTGCTGCAGCCGCAAAGAGCTCCAGCGACCTTATTATTCAGACTCTCAATGCAGTTGAATCCGGCAAGAAGATGGTTGACCGGACAGCCGCCAAGCTTATTGAATCAGTTGACAAGACCAACCTTCTTGTTGATAACATAGATGCAATTTCCAAAGCATCCGCAGAACAGGCGGATGCACTCAGCCAGATTGCACAGGCGGCTGACCAGATTGCCGCCGTTATTCAGGAGAACACAGCTATGGCAGAAGAGAGCTCCGCAAGCAGCGAAGAACTCGCCGCCCAGGCAGAGAAGCTTAAGAATCTTGTTGGTGCTTTTAAGCTACTTGAAAAGTAGCTAAATAATAACCAGGTGTGATTATTTGACATAATAAAAACATAAATAATAATTATTGAGGAGCACATATGGCAAAGAAGGTTTTATTTTCATTTGAGGTTAAACCCGGAATGGTTATAGCAGAAGATTTATATAATCCGGCAGGACAGCTTGTCCTGCCGGCAGGGTTCGTTCTTGACGAAGCAACCATTTCCAAGCTGGAATATTATACAATTCTTGAAGTACCTGTTGACGACACTCCGGCTCCTGTTCCTAAAGCAGAACCGGCAGACGACCATAATACAGATAACTTTAATTATTCCGAGAAATTAAAGAATAGTGCTGAATTTAAGCAGTTCAAGGCAGATTACGAGACATCCGTGAAGCATCTAACCAATGTATTAAATGAAGTAGCTTCCGCAGGAAAGCCTATTGACACAGACACAATCTACAAGGATGCCGCCCACCTTATCAACTCCAGCAAGAATACCATACATATTTTTGATATAATTCACAACCTTCGAAATTACGATGATATAATATCCACTCATAGCCAGAATGTTGCTCTTATATCCAACATTCTCGGACAGTGGCTTGGTATAAAGGGGGATGACCTGAAAGTTCTCACAACTGCCGGCCTGCTTCATGACATAGGCAAGCTTACAATCCCTCAGAGTATCCTAAATAAGCCGGGACGTCTTTCTGACGAGGAATATGCTCTTATGAAAGATCATGTTAAACGCGGTTACCAGATTTTAAAAGACCAGCCTATAGATATCAGAATCAAGGAAGTCTGCCTGCTTCATCATGAACGCTGTGACGGTTCAGGATACCCATTCAAGGCTGAAGCATCACGTATAACACCATTTGCCAAGATTGTTGCAATAGCTGATGTTTACGATGCAATGACTGCCAAGAGAAGCTACAGAGGAGCTTTTTGTCCGTTCGATGTCATACAGATGTTTGACGAGGAAGGTCTTAACAAATATGACCCTCACTACATAATGACATTCTTAAACCGAATCACGGCGACATATCTTCACAACAACGTGCGTCTTAATGACGGCAGTATCGGAGAAATCGTCATGATTAATCCTATGTGCCTGTACCGTCCTATGATTCAGGTTGATAATGAATTCATTGACCTTCTCAAGTATCCAAAGCTTAAGATTGAGGCTATTGTCTAATCTTTACACATCTGCACATCAGAGTGATATCACCCGGATAGATTCAAAGAAAGGGGTAACCGGCTGTACGCCGGTTACCCCTTTCTTTATTATGATATCTTAAGCACGAACTTGCGGAGCTCTTTATCGCTCTGCACATATTCAATCTTAGCACCGAGTTCTCTTAACTTGGCATCGAAATCTTCATATCCTCTGAGAATATACTTGATATCGTCCACAATCGTTATTCCATCCGCAGCAAGTCCTGCAAGAACAAGTGCAGCGCCTGCACGAAGATCCGGTGCAGTAACCTCAGCGCCTGTATATCGCTCAACTCCCTTTACAATAGCTGTGTTACCTTCAACTGTTATATCGGCTCCCATCTTGGCAAGCTCGTCCACATACTTGAAACGGTTCTCAAAAATTCCTTCCGTGACAATACTTGTCCCCTTTGCAAGTGCCAGCACAACAGTAATCTGCGGCTGTACATCCGTCGGGAATCCCGGATACGGAAGTGTCTTGACATTAGTATATCTCATATTGCGATATCCCACTACTCTGACAGCATCATCAAATTCTGCTACCTCACAGCCTATCTGTGTAAGCTTCGCTGTGATTGCCTCTAAGTGCTTCGGTATAACATTCTTGATAAGAACATCGCCGCCTGTAACTGCTGCTGCACACATAAATGTAGCTGCTTCAATCTGGTCAGGTATAATCGAATATGTTGCGCCGTGAAGCTTATCAACACCTTTTATTCTTATTACATCTGTACCTGCGCCTTTTATGTTAGCACCCATACAGTTAAGCAGATTAGCTACATCAACCACATGTGGTTCCTTCGCTGCATTCTCTATAATTGTGTTTCCTTCTGCAAGTACTGCGGCAAGCATAATGTTAATCGTAGCTCCCACAGACTCCATATCAAGGTAAATATGCCCTCCTACAAGCCTGTCAGCCTTAGCTGTAATCATTCCATATGCTGTGTCCACTTCAGCTCCCATAGCCTTAAAACCGTTAATATGCTGGTCTATCGGTCTGGTTCCGATATTACAGCCTCCCGGAAATGCAACATGCGCCTCCCTGTATTTTCCAAGAAGCGCACCAAGCAGATAATATGAACCTCTTATCTTCTTAGCTTTCTCATAATCAACAATAGTAGTATTTATAAGTGCACCATTAATCTTATATGTGTGTCTGTCAACGCTCTCAACAACAGCGCCTATACTTGCCACCGCTCCGAGAAGAACTCTGATATCACTCACATCAGGCACATTATCTATCGTAACTGTCTCATCAGCCATAATAGCTGCAGCAATGATAGCTAAAGCAGCGTTCTTGGCTCCAATAATATTAACTTCACCACTTAAGGGATTTCCCCCCTTAATAACATACTGTTCCATTACATACCTCTGATACATGTAATTGTCTTGTTCTTCTGTGTTTCCACATATCCATCCTATTATAGCATAAATGCTTTTTTTGTAAAGAAAATTTTCCAGCACAGCAAATTATCCTGCAATATATGCCATAAATGGTAAAAAAAGCAGAGGGAATTTAATTCTCCCCTCTGCTCTATATTATATACATTATTTGTTCAAATAATCACGCGGATTCTGTGCATTTCCCCAGAGAAGCACTTCGAAGTGAAGATGTGGTCCTGTAACATTACCACTCGCACCGGAAAGAGCTATTCTCTGTCCCTGTGATACTGTCTGTCCAACAGATACTTCTATTGAACTTAAATGTCCATATCTTGTTGTAAGACCATTTCCGTGACTGATATCAACGCACCAGCCGTATCCGCCGTTCCAGCCTGCAAGAGTTACCGTACCACCGCAGGATGCCTTAACCGCCGTTCCCATAGGTACATACAAATCGACACCTGTATGGAAGCTGCTTGGCTGACCGCTGACAGGATGTACACGATATCCAAAGTCGGAAGTCACAACCATTGAACTTAACGGATTGATAAATGTAGGAGGAATAAGTGTTCCTCTCTCAATCACTGTAGGTGTGGACTCTGTTATAATGCTCTGGCTTATAATCTCTCTGCCATACTCTTTATTATTCACATAGCTGACAACCGCAATTACTTCTCTATATCCCGGTGTACCCTGTGATATCACGTTCTGCTGTCCCTGATACATGCTGTTGTTGTCAACATATACCACATCAGCCTGATATTCTTCACTGTAGGTAACTTCTTCTTTTACAACTACCGAAAGCTCTGGTGTAGGTACTGTTATCGTTATGAGGTCGCCCGGCATGATTACGCTGTCCTCATCGAGATTCTCGTTAAGCTCGTACAAATCATTGAGCTCTATGCCTGTCTTATCTGCGATAGCTGTAAGGCAATCTCCGGATACAACTTCGTATGTTCCCTTCTCTGCCTTCTCCTTGGTAATATCTTCTAACGCATTGTCAACGGACATTATATTCTTGCCGTTAGTTTTTGTCTCTATAACTTCTATGTTCTCCTGAAATCCTACATACAGGACTCCATCCTCAAATACCGTGTCATCAGTAACCTGAACCGTATCGGTTCCGTCTATTGTGGCAAGCACCTTAGCAGCCTCATTCATCGTAATATCCGCTGTAGCAACATTGACTGTCTTATGCGACAAGCCATTGTCTGTGCTGTCTACAAGCTCAACCTGAAATGCTCCTGCATCCTCACCTGCAATTCTGTTCTTGGCAGCTTCTAAAAGCTCTATAACCTCCGCTTCACTTCCGACAGTAACCATATAGTCATCTATACGCACTGTGTAAGCGATATTGTCAGGCACATTGGCAACCGCTGTCAATGCACTGTACATAAGGTTCTCAAGCTCGCTCTCTGTAAGAAGTGTTCCCCTTATATTATCATCCGCAAATACTTCAAGCTCTGTATCTGCATAGACTGTCGTTCCATATTCTTCATTCAGTCGTCCTCTGACATTCTGCAATGCGGTTCTGGCTGTTGCCTGATCCTGTGTGCATCCTATCGGTGTTCCGTTGAGTACAACTGTGTATCCTGCTGTTCCTTGAGCCATACGACCGCTCGCCTCAATCTCCTCAGGAGTGGTAAAACGTGTAGCAAATGGTATAACAAATATAATAAACAAGCAGGCAGCTACTGCAACCTTCAGATAAATATTTTTCAATTTTCTGTACTGCCTGGTAAACTTCATGATATCCTCCCAAAAATGTAAGAGCTTACTTAACAATTTTGTAACAAATACATACTAACAATAAATGCCGGATTTGTAAAGGTTTTTTTGCTAAAAAAGATTGTTTTTTACACATTTTGTTACAAAATGTTACAGACTTTTAAATTTTTTTGTTAAAATTTACATTTTATGGAAAAAGTTACCTGTTATCTGACTGCTATTGCAACTGCCTTGGCTGTGTCTGCTAAATTTCTTCCATGCTCATCAACTATTACATCCGCATACTTTTCATATAAAACGCATCGCTCATCATATAGATTTTTCAGAGTCTGTCCTTCCTTTAAAACAACTCCTCTGCCTTCAAGATTGGACAATCTCTCATTTATTGTCTCATAGGATGCCTTCAGATATACAACCGTGGCAATATCCTTAAAATGTCTCATTGCATTCTCTCCATATACGACACTGCCGCCGGGAGCTATTACTGAATCCTCTGCCTCAAGCTGTGCATTTATCCTATCCTCAATCTCTAAAAAACCATCATTTCCCTCATCAGCTATAATTTCCTTTAAAAGCCTGCCTTCCTTCTCCTGTATAACAAGATCCGTGTCAACGAACTTATATCCCAGAATCTTTGCAAGCACAACGCCTACAGTGCTCTTTCCTGCTCCCGGCATGCCGATGAGAACCACATTGCTCTTTTTCATAACCGTTTGTTCATCCTTTCGTAGTTTTACTGGCAATAATTCTTGCGCATGATTTAATGTCTGTTTTTATTTTTCTTAGATGCTTTACCAGATGTCTTCTTAGCTTTATCAGTTTTTTTCGGCTTTTTAGATTCCTTCCCATCAGACTTTTTATTCACAGAGAAACCGAATTTTCCAAGCTTTTTCCCCAATTCAAAATATTCTCCATGTGAATAAGCTGTAAGTCCCGATGCATTTAGGTCAAATCTGCCCTTCTCATCCATATAGCTGTCATCCACCTGCACATTCACAACCTTTGCAAGAAAAAGTGTATGGCTTCCGAGAGGCTGTTCACTCACAACACGGCACTCAATATTGACAGGACTTTCCGCTATTCCCGGAGCTTTAATCTCCTTTGACTCAGTTTCATGAAGCTTCATCTCGGAAAATTTATCAATATCTTTACCTGAACGCACACCGCAAAAATCCGTGGCATATACTAACTCCTTTGTCACAAGATTAATCACAAACTCGCCTGTTTCTTTTATGATATTATAAGAATACCTCTCCGGTCTTACCGATATAGATACCATGGGCGGATTGGTATTAACCGTCCCTGCCCACGCAACCGTGATAATATTCGGTCTTTCGCCTTCTCTTTTGCAGCTTACCATTACTGCCGGCACCGGATAAAGCATATTTCCCGGCTTCCAACTTAATTTTGCCATGCATGTCCTCCTTTTCAGATTATTATTTTCATAGGTAATTGCGAAACTCTGTATATTAGTATCAGACGTTGTGCACTTTTGCTATATTACCGCCAGAATTAGTTCGC
>ENA-UPXB01001789-UPXB01001789.1-human-gut-metagenome-genome-assembly--contig:-NODE-1789-length-13285-cov-4.653998_pt1 | contig 13285 bp, 10 predicted proteins | sample MGYA00250055_ERZ773386 | MGnify/ENA primary metagenome ERZ773386 (study PRJEB29103, sample SAMN06111974) | human gut metagenome | biome: human gut; feature: ankylosing spondylitis patient; material... | reverse complement strand
GTAAAGCCCCTTGAGGCTGAGCATCAGGTAGCATTCGAGATTTCTGACCACGGTCCGGGCATTCCGGATGACGTGAAGGCGAAGCTCTTGGAACCGGTCTTCTCCACGAAGGCGGAAGGAATGGGCATTGGCCTCAATATCTGTCGCTCCATCGCAGAAATGCATCAGGGACGGCTCCGCGTCGAGGACAATCCGGGGGGCGGCACAATCTTCATCCTGACACTGCCGGCCTATACGGAAGGCGCTGCCTTCCAGGCGTAAGTCAGGAGCTTTTCCGCAGAACTAGGGTTATAGTTATTTAATGGGCACGATTATTGAGTATTCAGGCCCGGGACACCGCAAGGAGTGAGGACATCAGATGACGGTTTTTTCTAATACATCGACTCAGGATACCAAGGGTACCGTTTACGTCGTGGATGACGACGACGCCATCCGCGACTCTCTTCGCTGGCTGCTCGAAGCAAACGACTATAAGGTCGAGCTTTATGACAGCGGCGAATCCTTCATCGCGAAGTACGATCCGAACGCGATTGCTGTTCTGGTGCTTGACGTCCGCATGCCGGGCATGAGCGGCCTGGAGGTCCAGGAGCATCTCCTCGCGAGAAAAGCCGATCTGCCGATCATCTTCATTACCGGTCACGGCGATGTGCCGATGGCGGTCCGCGCTCTGAAGAAAGGCGCGGTCGACTTTATTGAGAAGCCCTTCCAGCAGGCCGCTCTGAAGGCTCAGGTGGAGCACATGCTGAACGAAGCGCGCGAACGCCGTATGAAGAATGAGCGTCAGAGTCTGAACGAGGCGCTGCTCGCGAAGCTCACGCCGCGCGAACAGCAGGTGCTGGAACGCATTGTTGCCGGCCGTCTCAATAAGCAGATCGCCGATGACCTTGGCATTTCAATCAAGACGGTTGAGGCTCACCGCGCGAGCATCATGGATAAGACAAATTCTGGTACCGTTGCGGATCTTATGCGTGTCGTGATGGACACGTCACAGCCGGCCAAATTCCTCGATGGATCCCAGGCCGCCAAGTAAACCGCACATTACCGAACAGACAGAGAACGAATGACAGCAAAACTGATTGACGGCAAGGCGCTCGCCGCAAAAATCCGCGCCGATATGAAGGTGAAGGTTGCTCAGCTTGAAGCTGAGCACGGCTACCGTCCGGGGCTCGCAGTCGTCCTCGTGGGCGAAAATCCGGCGAGCCAGGTCTATGTCCGCAACAAGATCAAGGCCTGTGAAGAAGCCGGCATCCGCTCGATTGAAAAGCGTCTTCCGGAAAGCACCTCCGAGGAAGACCTCCTTAACCTCGTGCGCAGCCTGAATGAAGACCCGTCAGTTGACGGCATTCTCGTGCAGCTGCCGCTTCCGAAGCACATCTCGGATCTGAAAGTCATCGACACGATCAGCCCCGATAAGGATGTTGACGGTTTCCATGTGAACAGCGCCGGACGCCTTCTCGTCGGACGCCCGGGTTTCCGTCCCTGCACGCCTGCCGGCATCGCCGAGATGCTCGACTCAATCGGTTTCGACTGCTCGGGCAAACGCGCCGTTGTGGTCGGCCGCAGCAATATTGTCGGCAAACCCATGGCGCTGATGCTCCTTGAACGGAACGCTACCGTGACGATCGCTCACAGCCGCACGAAGGATCTTCCGGCTGTCTGCCGTGAAGCCGATCTCCTCGTCGTCGCCGTCGGCCGCGCGAAACTGGTGACCGCTGACTACGTGAAGGAAGGCGCAGTCGTGATCGACGTCGGTATGGACCGCGACGAAAACGGCAAGCTCTGCGGCGACGTGAATACCGAATCCGTCCTCGAAAAGGCCTCCTACGTCACCCCCGTTCCGGGCGGTGTCGGCCCGATGACGATCGCGATGCTCCTCACGAACACCGTGAGCGCCGCCTTGGGCAAATTCGGGAAGTCGCTAAACTAATCATCAAGCATTCACGAGGAAAAAAGCTTCCCGCGTCTGTTGCCGGAAGCTTTTTTCTTTTTACAGCTATTCATTTAGGAAAAAGTATTTGTCTATGTCGCAGAATCCCCTTCTTAATCTTGACGGTCTTATCGATTTCGCGGCGATCCGCCCTGAGCATGTCGCGCCGGCTATCCGGGAACTGATTGCTGAAGCACAGAAGACGCTGGACGCCGTGACGAAGCCTGAAGTGCCCGCGGATTTTGACTCGGTCGCCGAGACTCTCACCACGGCGACACTCCGTCTATCCCGCGCCTGGGGTGCCGTGAGCCACCTGATGTCCGTGAATGACAGCGAGGCGCTCCGCAGCGTCTTTAACGAGATGCTCCCTGAGGTCACGCAGTTCTGGATCGGACTCTCTCAGAATGAGAGCCTGTACGGAAAGTACAAGGCGATGCATGACGCCGCCGGGTTTGAGTCCCTGACACCTGTCCGCCAGAAAATCATCAATGATGAGCTGCGGGACTTCCGCCTTTCCGGCGCGGAGCTCCCTGAGTCTGAGCGCCAGGAAGTGAAGGCGATCAGCGAGCGGCTTTCCGCCCTCTCTCAGAAGTTCTCCGAAAACCTCCTCGACGCGACGAACGCCTGGACGCTCGATCTCGCGGATGATTCCCGCCTGAAGGGCATCCCCGAGGACGCCCGTCTGCTTTTCAGCGAAACCGCAAAACAGGCCGGCAAGGAAGGCTATCGGATCACGCTCCAGTTCCCCTCTTACATCCCCGTGCTCCAGTACGCGGAAGACCGCGCGCTGCGTGAGGAAGCCTACCGGGCGTTCTCGACCCGCGCTTCCGAACTCGGCCCCGATAAGTTCGATAACACGCCGGTGATCCGTGAAACGCTTGAGCTCAGAAAGAAGCTCGCGTCTCTCCTCGGTTTCCGTAACTACGCTGAATATTCTCTCGCGACGAAGATGGCTGAGACCCCCGAACAGGTGGTCGGATTCCTGCGTGATCTGAATAAGAAGAGCCGCCCCTACGCGCTGAAGGATATGGAGGAGCTGCGGGAATTTGCCGCGAAGGAACTCGGCATCGAATCGCTTCAGCCCTGGGATATCAGCTTCGCTGCGGAAAAACTCCGTCAGGCGCGCTACGCCTTCTCTGACGAGGAAGTGAAGCACTACTTCACGCAGGACGCGGTCTTCAAGGGACTCTTCCATCTTGTCGAAACGCTCTACGGCATTCATATCCGCGAGGATCACGCAAGCGTCTGGGATCCGGATGTGAAGTTCTTCCGGATTGAAGATAAGAACGGCAAACTGATCGCCCAGTTCTACTTTGACCTCTATGCCCGTCCCACGAAACGGGGCGGCGCCTGGATGGATGGCGACAGAACCCGCCGCCTCTACAAGGGCAAGCTCGATACACCGGTTTCCTATCAGGTCTGCAACTTCACGAAACCCGCGCCCGGCAAGACCGCCACGATGACGCATGACGAAGTGCAGACGCTCTTCCATGAGTTCGGCCACGGCCTTCACCATCTCCTTACCCGGGTTGATGAGGCTGAGGTCTCCGGCATTTCCGGCGTTGAATGGGACGCGGTGGAAATGCCCTCGCAGTTCATGGAAAACTTCTGCTGGGACTGGTCTGTCGTTGAATCCATTTCGAAGCATGACGTGACGGGTGAACCGCTCCCGCGCGCGCTCTTCGACAGGATGGTGGCAGCGAAGAATTTCGAGTCCGGCATGGCGATGGTGCGTCAGCTTGAATTCGCGCTTTTCGACATGCTCCTTCACATGGACTTCGATCCGGAGCATGACAGCGTGCTGCATCTGCTGAATCAGGTCCGCAAGGAAGTCTGCGTAATCCCGGTGATCCCCGAGAACCGCTTCCCGATGAGCTTCTCGCACATCTTCGCGGGCGGCTACGCGGCTGGCTACTACAGCTACAAGTGGGCTGAAGTGCTTTCCGCGGACGCTTTCTCGCTCTTCGAGGAAAACGGTGTTGTCAGTCCTGAAATCGGCAAGAAGTGGCTTGACGAAGTGATTTCCCGCGGCGGCTCCCGCCCCGCGATGGAAAGCTTCGTTGCCTTCCGCGGACGCAAGCCCACGGTGGACGCCCTGCTTCGCCACTCCGGCATGAGTGAAGACAAATGAAAATCGCGACCTGGAACGTCAACTCCCTGCGCGTCCGGCTACCGCACGTTCTGCAGTTTCTGCAGGATGAGCAGTGCGACGTGATCGGGCTTCAGGAAACCAAAGTCGATGACGACAAGTTCCCGGAAGATGAAATCCGGAAACTCGGATACAGCTGTCTCTTCTCAGGGCATAAGGCTTATAACGGAGTCGCTATTCTGACCCGTGACGAATCAGTGGCCGTGTCGGACGCATCGTTCGGAATCCCGGGCTATCCGGATCCTCAGAAGCGTCTTGCCGCGGCGACCATTACGGCTCAGTCAGGAGCGTCGTTCCGGTTCGTCTGCGGTTATTTCCCAAACGGTCAGGCCCCGGGCGCGGCGAAGTATCTCTATAAGCTTGAGTGGTTCTGCGCGCTCAGGTCCGCGATTGAAGCGCGCCTCCGTACGGACCCCAACCTTATTCTGGTGGGCGACATGAATGTGGCGCCTACTGACGAGGATATCTGGGATCCGGAAGGCTGGAAGGGACACATCCTCGTCTCTGACGCGGAGCGCGACGCCTTCAACTCCCTTATTGCCCTGGGACTCACGGACGCGTTCAGAAAAGCACCGGTCACGGAAGGTGACTGGAGCTGGTGGGATTACCGCAATAACGCTCTCCTTCGTGATCAGGGCGCGCGGATTGACCATACGCTCGTCAGCGATCCGCTCGTCGGAAAGATTGAATCCGTGAAAATCCGGCGCGCCTACCGGGAGCTGCCGCAGCCTTCCGACCACGCTCCGGTGGTGCTGGAACTCAGTCTCTGAGTCTCTCAGAGCTGAAAATTCTTCAGAGTGCGGGCTCGGAGCTGCCCGCACCCGCCCTCCACATCCTGAGCCGCGGAGACGCGGATTTTGGCAACAATCCCTCGGGAGCGGAGGATTTCCGCAAGCTCCAGACACTTTTCTTTGTCGGGCCGCACAAAGTCCGATCCCTCCACCCGGTTCACCGGGATGAAGTTCAGCATCGCGTTTTTCCCTTCAAGAAGGCAGGCGAGTTTCTCAATCTCATCCTTCCCGTCATTCACGCCGCGGATCAGCACCCACTCATACTGAACCGGATACTTCACCGCGTCCGAATACGCCTGGGCGCGGCTGATGATTTCTGCGACGGAAAGCGCTCCGGGTTTCGCGATCAGATGCCGGCGCTTCTCATCAATAGCCGAGTGAAGCGATACCGCGAGTCCCGGCCGGACATCTGTTGGCTTCAGGCTGAGCAGCGCATCAAATATCCTCGGATCCCCAACCGTCGAAATGACCAGGCTCTTATGCCCGAAATCCCCATAAGTACCGAGAAACTGGACCGCTTCGAGAACGGCCCGGAGATTGTGGGACGGCTCCCCCATCCCCATAAAGTCGACTTTCCGGATACCGGGATTGATCCGGCGGGCCGCAGCCACCTGGGCCGCGATCTCGGCGCTTCCAAGCTGCCGGATGAGTCCCGAGCGGCCCGTCATGCAGAACGCGCAGCCCACAGCGCACCCCACCTGAGTCGACACGCAGACGCCATCCTTCGGGAGCATGACCGTTTCCACGGTCTCTCCGTCCCGAAGCTTCATCAGAAGTTTTTCTGATCTGCCGTCCCCGCCCCCGCTTCGCAGCGCGGGCACCACGAGCGAGTCAAGATACCGCCTGAGTTCGGGCAGCGCTTCCCTCACGGGTTCCGGAAACCGGAGATCATCCTCTCCCGGCCACGCGGCCCTCCCAAGCCAGGCCCGCGCAATGCCTCTCAGATGCTGCTCCTTCGCTCTGAGCGACCGCAGCTTCTCCGTTACATCACTCAGGCGCGGCGCGCCGTCATTCACTATGAACTCCATCGAGCAGTTTTCCTGATTGGGCAAAGGCGTCATTTTAAAGCCTCCCGGCTTTCCGTTTTCTCATCCTCCCTCATGGACAGGTATCCTCCGGCGATTAAAATGCATCTACTTATCCAACATTTGGTCCGGCCGTATCTCCATGAATAATCTTGCTGTACTGATCCTCACAAAGAATGAAGAAAAGAATATTGCGGAAACCATACAGAGCGCCAGGCAATGTACGGACGAAGTGATTCTGATCGACAGCGGCAGTACGGACCGGACAGTGGAAATCGCGGAAAAAGCCGGTGCCCGGGTGGTCTACCGGGCCTGGACAAATGACTTTTCGGCTCAGCGGAACTTCGGCCTCTCGGCAACCGACGCGACGTGGGTGCTCTACCTCGACGCGGACGAACATCTGACACCGGAACTCGCCTCCGCGATCCGCCGCGCCACGGAGCCGGGAGCGGAACCCGCCGCATACCGCATGCTCAGACTCTGCTGCGCCTTCGGAAAAACATTCCGCCACGGCGTGATCGGCCCCAACTGGGTAACGAGGCTCTTCCCGAGAACGGAGGTGACCTGGGTGAACCAGGTTCACGAGCATCCGGAGTGCAGCCTCCAGGAAAAAACACTGCCCGGCTACATGGAGCACTACACGTATGCTGACTGGAGATCCTGGGAGCGGAAGATGAGTCTCTACTCAACGCTCTGGGCCGAGAACGCTTTCCGCCAGGGACGCAGAACATCGCTTGGCGGGATCTTCGGGCACAGCGCAGGCAGCTTCTTCAAAATGCTGATCCTGAAGCTCGGGTTCCTCGACGGTGCTCTTGGAACCTACCTCTGTTTCCTCAACTTTTCCTACACGATGATGAAGTATCTGAAGTTGCACGAGCTTCAGCGCACCGCGGCGAATAAAAAAGAAGCCTGAGAAAATCTCTCAGGCTCTGCCGGATGTCTACTCCTCCATCCGCAGTTCCTTGATCTTCCGCGTGATGGTGTTCCGGCCCATGCCAAGCCGGGCCGCCGCGTCGATTCTGCGGCCGGATGTCTTTTCAAGAGCGGCCTCAATCACCGTCCTCTCAAACTGATTCCGGAGCGACTCCATGATATCGGGTGCGCCGCGGTCGAGCATATCGGAAACGGTCTGCGAAAGCGCGTCCTTCCAGTCTGAAAGCGCCCCCATGTGTCCTTCGGGAAGCGCGGCGTCCTTCCCGGCCTCCCAGTTCCTCACTTCCTCAGGCAGATCCTCCGCTCTCACATTCTGAGAGGGGGCCATGACCGTAATCCAGCGGCAGACGTTTTCCAGCTGACGCACGTTTCCCGGGAAGGGGTAGCGGGTCAGCGCTTCCATCGCGTCCGGCTCAAGCCGCTTTACTTCAACCCCAAGCTCCTTCGCGGTCCGGATCAGAAAGTGGTGAGCAAGAAGCGGGATATCCTCGGATCGCTCTTTAAGCGATGGGAGCCGGATCCGGATCACATTAAGCCGGTGGAACAGATCCTCACGGAACTTCCCCTCCGCCACACGGCGCTCGAGATTCTGGTTCGTCGCTGCGATGATCCGCACATCGGCGTGCAGCGGCTGATGGCCGCCCACCCGATAGAAATTTCCGTCTGAAAGCACCCGGAGAAGTCTCGTCTGAAGCTCCATCGGCATATCGCCGATTTCGTCGAGAAACAGCGTACCGCCGTCAGCCTGCTCAAACCGGCCGCTTCGTGTCGCGAGGGCTCCGGTGAAAGCGCCCCGCTCGTGGCCAAAGAGTTCAGACTCCATCAGCTCACGGGGAATTGCCGCCATGTTGAGCGCGATGAAAGGGGCTTTGCTTCTCGGGCTGCTGCGGTGCAGAGCCCGGGCCACGACCTCTTTGCCGGCGCCGGATTCACCCGTAATCAGGACAGTCATGCTGGAGTGAGACAGTCTGCCAATCGCCCGGAAGACATCCTGCATCACCGGGGCCTTCCCGATCAGCTCCAGCGTCCCATGTCCCTCTTCCTCATTTTCCTCAGCTTCGTCAGCCGCGGCAGAGGGCTCCTGATCCGCCATCGCGCGCTGCACAAGCTGGACCGCTTTATTGATGTCAAAGGGCTTCGGCAGATATTCAAACGCCCCCTTCTGGAAAGCGGACACCGCGCTTTCCAGATCGGAAAACGCCGTGGTAATGATCACGGGAAGCTTCGGATACTTTTCCTTGATGCGCGTGAGAAGATCGATGCCATTGGGACCCGGCATCCGGATATCGGAGATCAGCACGCCAGGGCAGTCATTCTGCAGGGCGGTCCAGGCCGCATTTCCGTCAGAAAAAGACCGGCAGGTGAACCCCGCCTTTGTCAGCACCTTTTCCAGAACCCAGCGGATCGAGCGGTCATCATCCACAATCCAGACTTCATTCATGAGCTTTTCTCCTTAATCACGCTGGGCTGATATCGCCGGTCTCAGGCGGAGAGAGCGGCAGAAGAATCCGGAAATCGGTTTTCCCGGGTTCGCTCTCCACATCGATCGATCCGTCATGCTGGCGTATGAAATTCTGCGCGAGTGAGAGTCCAAGACCGCTCCCATTCGCTTTCCCGGTCACGAGCGGATAGAAGATCCGATCCCGGATTTCTGGCGGAACCCCCGGACCGTTATCCTGGATATGAATGGAAAGCGCGAGCCGGTAACGCCTGAGCCCGATCTGCACCTGCTGGGCCACGCGCGTTATCACCCGGATCTCAGCCGTGCCTTCGGCAATCTTTCCGTCAAGCGCCTCGGCTGCATTTTTTTCGATATTGAGAAACACCTGCAGCAGCTGCTCACGGTCACCCCGGAGTGTTGGAACCGAAACGTCATAGTCCCGGATAAAAGAGAGTCCCTTCGGAAACTCAGCCAGAATGATCTGCCGGACCCGCTCCAGCACTTCGTGGATGTTGATGTCAGAAAGCGACCGCCCCGTGCGGTAAGGGGCGAGCAGCCGGTCAACGAGATTCTGCAGCCGGTCCGCCTCGCTGATGATGACTCCGGTGTACTCACGGAGCTCCGGATTCGTGAGCTCCCCTTCGAGGAGCTGCGCCGCGCCCCGGATTCCGCCGAGCGGGTTCTTGATTTCGTGAGCGAGGTTCCGGAGCACCTGACGGCTGGTTTCCGAGAGCCCTACCTTCTGCGCCTCATTCTCCGCGATCAGCACGGCTCCAAGATCCGACACTTCCATCAGAATGCCGCCGGTTCCCGGGAAACGGCTGACCGTCACACGGACCTTCCGGCTTTCTGTCGGATTGCTCGGGCAGAACATTTCAGTCCGCTCGGTGAGGGTTGGCTCCCCCCGGACGGTATCCGACAGAAAACGCTCGGTCCAGCGGCGGGCTGATGGAAAAACGGCTTCGGCAGAAATACCAAGCAGGCTGTGCTTTGAGGCTCCTGAAAGGATCTCACTCGCCGCATTGGCATAGACGATCTTTCCCTTCGGGTCCGTCGCGAGGACACCCGTTGCGAGGGAATCGAGAAAAGAGCCCTCAGGCCACGCCGCGTTCTTCGTCATTCAGCCCTCCGCCGTTTATTGAAAAAAAGAGGGGGAAAAATCCCCCTCCTCTGCTGCTTACTGCTTACGCAAGCGCGTTAGCTCGCGAAGTAGAGCGCGTACTCGAGCGGGTGCACCGCAGCGCGGTACGTCGTCACTTCTTCCTGCTTCACCGCGATGTAGGCGTCGATCAGGTCATTCGTGAAGACACCGCCACGGGTCAGGAACTCGCGGTCCTGATCGAGGTAAGCCAGGGCTTCAGAGAGATCGCTGCAGACCGTCGGGATCTTGGCGTTCTCTTCGGGCGGCAGATCGTACAGGTTCTTATCAGCCGGATCGCCCGGGTTGATCTTGTTCTGGATGCCGTCGAGACCGGCCATCAGCAGAGCCGAGAAGGCGAGGTAGGAGTTAGCCGTGGGATCCGGGAAGCGGACTTCAACGCGGCGGCCCTTTTCGCTGAACACCTTCGGAATACGGATAGCGGCGGAACGGTTGCAGGCCGAGTAGGCGAGCTTCACCGGAGCTTCAAAGCCCGGGACCAGACGCTTGTAGGAGTTGGTCGACGGGTTCGTGAAAGCATTCAGGGCACGGGCGTGCTTGATGATGCCGCCGATGTAGTAAAGCGCCGTTTCAGACAGACCGGCGTAGCCGTTGCCCGCGAAGACGTTCTTGCCGTCCTTCCAGATCGACTGGTTGCAGTGCATGCCAGAGCCGTTGTCACCCGGATAGGGCTTCGGCATGAAGGTCGCGGTCTTGCCGTAAGCGGCCGCCACGTTCCAGATCGTGTACTTCTGGATCTGGGACCAGTCAGCACGCTGCACGAGGGAGGAGAAACGGGTGCCGATTTCGCACTGGCCGGCAGCGCCCACTTCGTGGTGATGCACTTCAACCGGGATGCCCTGCTGAGCGAGCAGCGTGCACATTTCAGCACGGATGTCCATCAGCTTATCAACCGGCGGAACCGGGAAATAGCCGCCCTTCGTCAGGGCGCGGTGGGCCAGGTTGCCGCCTTCATACTTGAGGCCGGTGGACCAGGGAGCCTCTTCGCTTTCAATCTTGTAGAAGCAGTCCTGGGAATCATTGCGATAGCGGACGCTGTCGAAAATGAAGAACTCGAGTTCCGGACCAAAGTAAGCGGTGTCGCCGATGCCGGTGGACTTCAGATAGGCTTCAGCGCGCTTCGCGAGGGAGCGGGGATCACGTTCGTAACCCTTGCCCGTGTCCGGTTCCACAACGTCGCAGGTGAGCAGCAGCGTGTTCTGCTCACGGAAGGGGTCCATGCGGGCCGTTTCCGGATCCGGAAGCAGCAGCATGTCGGAGGCCTCGATGCCTCTCCAGCCCTTGATCGAGGAACCGTCAAAGACGTGGCCCACTTCGAACTGGTCTTCAGTCAGCTGATCTGCGGGGATCGTGACGCTCTGCTCTTTGCCGAGCGTATCAGTAAAGCGGAAGCCAACGAACTTCACGTCGTTGTCTTTGACCATCTGGAGGACGTCATTAGCCGTCGTCATCTTTTTCTCCTAAATCAATCTTGGGCCGGGAGAGCATTTCTCCCTGGCATTCGCCCATATATAAGCAACTACCGTGCCAGTTTTTACTTTTCAGCAAAACCTCAGCAAATAGCCCTTCTCCGGCAGACGGTCAGAATTTCACCGTCTGCGCGAATCAAAATGAGGCAGAACCATGCACCATGATAGTGCATCTGCTCCCCAAAAATGAGATTTTTTCAATCGGCAACACTTTACAGGGCACCGGATCAGGGCAGGAAAAGCTCCTGAAGATCGGAAAGGAAGTCGAGCCCCCTGGCGGTTGGCACAAGACGGCCGCTTTCCGCGGTGAGAAGTCCTTCGCCCACTGCCTCGTTCACTGCCGGCTCGATCACGCTGTAACCGAGCCCGGTTCTTTCCTCAAACGACTGGACTGTGACCCCGTCCGTAAGCCTCAGCCCATCCAGCATGAACTCAAACGGCAGCTCATCACGTCCCACCCAACGGGATTCCTGGAATGGCGTCTCCAGCGTCCGGACGTTATCCATATAGCGCCTCGGATCCCCTGTCTGGGCGTAGCGGAAGACGCCCCGCTCATCACTGATCTTTCCATGAGCTCCGGCCCCGATCGCCAGATAGTCGCCGTAGCCCCAGTAGTTCAGGTTATGGCGGCAGCGGCGCCCTTCCTGCGCGTATCCCGACACTTCGTAACGCCTGAACCCCGCACGGGCAAGTTCACTCAGCACCAGGTCTCCCATTTCAGCGAGCGTATCCGGATCCGGAATTCCTTCCGGCACCCGTCGGGCAAAGGCTGTTCCCTCCTCAATCGTGAGCTGATAAAAAGAGAGATGCGTGCTGCCGGATCCGATTGCTTCCCGCAGATCCTCGGCAAGCGACTCCCGGGTCTCCCCCGGAAGGCCGAACATAATGTCGATATTGAAATTATCAAAGGCTGCTGCGGCCTGACGGATTGCTGCTCTCGCATCGTCCGCGGAATGAATGCGGCCGAGAATCCGGAGCTCCCGGTCATTAAAACTCTGAACTCCAAGTGACAGCCGGTTAACCCCGGCCTCGCGGTAGCGGATCAGGGAATCGGATTCCACCGTCCCCGGATTCGCTTCCATTGAGATCTCACACTCGGGCGATACCTCAATCAGATTCCGGACTCCCTGCAGCAGAGTTCCAATCTCCTTCCCTGCCATGAGAGAGGGAGTACCGCCGCCGATATAGATCGTCTCAAGACGTCTTCCGGGCCTGAGATACTCGAGCTGAGACTCCAGATCGCGAAGCAGCAGCGATACATAGGTCTCTGTCGGCAGAGCTCCCATCACCGGACGCGAATTGAAGTCGCAGTAAGGACACTTGCGGACGCACCAGGGCCAATGAATATAGAGGGAGAGCGGGATGCGGCTGCTCTCCGGAACCGGCACTCCGCCCGTGCCCGGAAGCGTCTTCATGCGGCTCACCACCCCCAGTGATTCCTGAGAAGCGAGAGAAGGCCCTGAACCGCCTGGCCGCGATGGCTCACGCTGTTCTTTTCTTCCTCGGAAAGCTCGGCCGCGGTCTTTCCTTCCTGCGGAAGGAAGAAGTACGGGTCATAGCCAAAACCGTTCTCACCCCGGGGCGTATCCACAATTTCGCCGTGCCAGTAACCGGTCGCCACCAGCGGATCAGGATCGTCTGCCGACTTAACTCCGATCAGAACGCAGACATAGTGAGCCTTGCGGTTTGCTTCGCCCTGAAGCCGGCTGATGAGAAGCTCGTTATTGCGGGCATCGCTTTTCGGCAGACCGGCAAAGCGGGCGGAATGAACGCCGGGGGCTCCCCCCAGGGCGTCCACGCAGATCCCGGAATCATCCGCGATTGCCGGGAGTCCCGTCTGACGGGAGGCATTGCGGGCCTTTGCGAGGCAGTTTTCAAGGAATGTCTCAAAGGGCTCCTCGGCGGGCGTGACGCCAAGCGACCCCTGAGCCACCACTTCAATCCCGAGAGGAGCGAAGAGCTTATTGAATTCACGAATTTTCCCCGGATTATCCGAGGCCAGAACCAGACGCTTCATCCGTCGATCTCCAAATGGTTTCTTTCAGGCCTTCAGCGCTTCGTTCTGCGCCTCGGCAAGTTCCTTATTGCCCTTTTCCGCAAGGTCAAGCAGGCGGTTCAGATCATCGCGCGTGAAGGGATCGCCTTCAGCCGTGCCCTGGATTTCCACAAAAGCGCCGCTCCCCGTCATGACGACATTCATATCGGTGTCGCTCGAAGAATCTTCCACGTAGTCGAGGTCGAGCACCGGCTGACCTTCGCTCATGCCGACAGAAATCGCGGACACCGAGTCCTTGAGCGGACTCTTTTCAATGAGTCCCTTGGAAATCATCCAGTTAACCGCGTCTGCGAGTGCCACATAGGCACCCGTAATCGAGGCGCAGCGGGTACCGC
>ENA-UPXB01001788-UPXB01001788.1-human-gut-metagenome-genome-assembly--contig:-NODE-1788-length-13286-cov-19.781967_pt1 | contig 13286 bp, 10 predicted proteins | sample MGYA00250055_ERZ773386 | MGnify/ENA primary metagenome ERZ773386 (study PRJEB29103, sample SAMN06111974) | human gut metagenome | biome: human gut; feature: ankylosing spondylitis patient; material... | reverse complement strand
GAAACATTGGATACAAAATCCATTTGCAGCATCTCTGTTGCACGAAGCTCTTTTGTCATGACATTAAAGCTCTGATAGGATTCTCCAATCTCGGCTATGCGGCTGTTTGTTTCCAGATGCTGTTCAAAATCTCCCTGGGAAACTGCTTTCATTGCTTTACTGAGCCTGGTAATCGGCTCAAGGAGCCTTGCATTGATAAATGATGTAATAAGTCCTGCTATCAATGTATTAAAAATCAAAAGCCAGCCAAGGCCCGGTATTTTCCCGGGCAAATCCAAAAAATGATTCAAAAACGCAAACAACAAGGCTGATATCAGCATAGAAAATGCAAGTGCCAGCCAGATTGCACCGGTCAGACATGAGCGGATACGCAATTCTTTTTTATTTTTATGTTCCATTATTTTTTCACCACCTTGTATCCCAGACCACGCATTGTTACAATTTCGAAATCCGGATTTTCCTTAAAACGCTCCCTGATTCTTCCTATATGTACCTCTATCGTATGTGGGTCTGCCTCCGTCTCATATCCCCATACCTCATCCATTAGCTGCTGCTTCGTAAATGTCCTGCCCGGTGAAGCTGCCAGCTTGTATAAAAGCAGAAATTCCTTTTTGGGCAGAACAAGCGTTTCATCACCGGTCACAACTGTCATTGCATCATAATCAAGCTCGGTTGAGCCAATCACAATTTTGTGTTCGTTCAGTATCTGTGCACGACGAAGCAGTGCTCCTACCCTCAAAACCATTTCATTGACATTTACGGGTTTTACCATATAGTCGTCACTTCCCGAAAGAAAGCCCTGACGCATATCATCGAAGCTGCTTTTTGCAGTAATCATAAGCACCGGTATCTGATATCCCGCCGAACGAAGCTCCGACACAAGTTCATATCCATCCATAACCGGCATCATTATATCGGAAATGATTAAATCAATATACTCTCTGTCCAATACCTCCAGTGCCTGTGCTCCATCCGACGCACTTTTGACCTGATATCCGCTCTTTTCAAGCACCTTTTGGAATAACAGACTTAATTCCTTATCATCTTCTACAATTAATATCTTAAACACGCTTTATATTCTCCTTTAATCAAAACAAATCCCTTGCCCATCCAAGCAGATGCTGTACCAGAAACACCTTTCTTTTATGTTTTTCTGTTAATTCAATCGGCTTTACATGATACGGATCATAATATGTTCCGTCGTCTAATACCTGTCTGGACACGCTCTCATACTCCATCATGCCATCCTCCAGCTGTTTATTAATCTCTTTACTGCGTATTACAAGCATCAGCTCTGTATCCAGATAAGTACTTCTCATGTCCATATTGAATGAACCTATTACTGACAGATCATCGTCAATCAGAATACTTTTTCCATGATACGAATAACCGCCTTCATATTCCCAGATATCAATTCCTGTTTCTAAAATTCTGTTTCTGTTTTTGGCATAATCAGCAGCTCCAAATGGATTTCCGTTATTTGCAACAGAATTTGTCATAATAGAAAAGTCCGGAACCTTCTGTGCAATTTCCTCCCATGTATTATACATCATATCATTGCAAATAATATATGGTGTATGAATTTTTACGCGTTCCTTTGCATTTTTCATTAATTCTCCCAGCTGATACCATACCACCGGTTCCTTAGCTTGGGTGTGGATTGGGTTTGATAACAATGTAATCTTTTCTGTTTCAAAGGTTTCATCCGCATAATCTGTATCACAAATTTTTTCCTTATTAACTTCAAAATATTGCTGATACCCTTCCTGCAGCTCTAAAACTGCTTTCTTTACAGATTGTCTGTCAGCTAATTTTTTACTGTTATGAAAATACCGACAGTCCTCCTGTTCCCATATTGTTTCAAAATAATTCCAAAGCTGATTGACCGAATTATCTTTCTGTGGCTCATCGCAGACAACTAACACATCCCGGTCAAAATTTTTATGCCCCGGAAAATCACCCAAAAAATAATTATATGTGTTTCTTCCGCCAAGAATATATATTTTACCATCTGCAATCAGATATTTATCATGCATTCTTCCCATTGTCTTCCATGGCTTAAGCGGATTTGCTTTATTGTACAGCTTAATCTCAACATTCTCATGCGAAGATAATCCATAAAAATATGGATTACCCTCCATATCAATCCAGCTCTCCATTCCATCTACCAATATGCGGACATGTACGCCTCTGTCTGCCGCATCATGCAGTGCTCCTAAAATCAATTTTCCGCTTTCGTCTGATTTAAATGCAAATGTAGAAAGGATTATTTCATCCTTTGCATTTTGGATTAATCTAACTCTTTCTAAAAGAGCCTGCGAATTTTTTTCAATGATTACTGCTCTTTCCGTATTCTCTCTCCCCGCCACACTCATAATATTTTGTGTTTCCTTTATAGTAGCATCAGACACCGCCGGCTGTTTTTTATATGTGATGCAGATTCCGATTAACTCATAAAAAGCCACACATAAAAAAACTGCCAGTATAACCAAAATAATTTTACATATTTTATGCCTTTTCATTGTGCATCACCTGATTCCTTGTATTTTATACTCATACAATACAATGTCAATCTCAATTTTACCTCAACAGAATTGATTTTATGCAAAAACTACTTCCCTTATACCAAAAGAAGACGGGTAAACCCCCGTCTTCCTATAGATAATCCGTATAATATTTTTAAAGCACAATTACGGCAGCGTCAAGCCCCTCTACTTTTCCGTCAAATGCGCTATCTGTCAGCAGATTGTGTTTCTCGGCATACTCATTAAATTCCTTTGCACTGTTGCCACAATTGAAAAGCATTGCGATGGTCTCCTCGCCATTTTTTCTAATCATAACAATCGTATCCTCATCATCATTTGCGATTGTCTCAATCATTTCGCCCTCTACAATGCATGCATGTGTTTTTCTAACCTGCATGAGCTTCTTATACCAATTATACATCTCCTTGTCCTGATATTCTTCATCCCAGTACATGCCTCGTCTGCAGTCCGGATCGTTTGCTCCCGGCATGGCATACTCATCGCCATAGTAAACCATAGGCATTCCCGGCAGTAACAGCTGAAAGGCTGCTGCGAGATGCTGTTTTTTCTTATTATCGTTGCACAGATGTAGAAATCTTGCTGTATCATGGCTGTCAATCAGGTTCCACATCAGAGGATAGCACTTTTTGTTTAAGCGCCCCTTCAGATATCCCAGATTCTGTACAAACTGGCTGACATTAATCTTTTCGTCTGCAAGCAGGTCTATCAGATTCAGGTAGAATGGATAATTCATGACAGTATCCCACTCATCTCCCTCGAGGAAGTCGCCTGCGTAGTGCCATATCTCACCAATTATCAGCATATCCTTCTTTACTGCCTTGATTGCCTTTCTGAAATTCTTCCAGAAGAAATGACTGATTTCGTCTCCTACATCCAGTCTCCATCCGTCAATATCACATTCCTTAATCCAGTAGCAGGCAACATCCGTGATGTATTTTTCAACCTCAGGATTTTTCAGATTAAGCTTTGGCATTCCACCGTAATAGCCGAAACATTTGAAGTTTGGAATTTCTCCCCATTCACCCCTAGGCGGCAGCTCGTCGATAAAATACCAGTCGAGATATTTTGACTTTTCACCCTTTTCAAGTATATCCTGAAATGCGAAAAATTCTCTTCCTGAGTGGTTGTATACCGCATCCAGCACTACCTTCATGCCGCGCTCGTGGGATTTTTGTACAAGCTCCTTTAAGTCCTCTGTTGTGCCAAATGATGGGTCAACCTGATAATAATCAATAGTATCATACTTATGGCATGAATTTGATTTAAAGATTGGTGTCAGATACACCACATCGATTCCCAGATCTTTAATATAATCCAGATGCTCTATGATTCCCCTGAGATTGCCATGCAAATCATCCATAGGCGTAATCGGCGCCTTATACCACAGCTCTTTGTCTACCGGCTGTGTTGCGGCAAAGCGCGATGGGAAAATCTGATACACTACCTTGTTTGCTGCCCACTGTGGCACCTCAAACATCTCTTCCTCCCTGAGGTTCTGCGGGCAGTCAAACATTCTGTCCCTGTTTGTAATGCACTCCTTGTCGAACTCATAATTGCCGTAATATACCTTTTCACCCTGCATGTCTGTAAATTCAAAAAAGTATCTCAGACATATCAGATTCATCCGAAGCTGAGCTTCATAATAATCGTGAAACTGTGAGGTTGCTACCTTCTTCATAGGAAGAGTCATTCGCGTATCCTTGCGCTCCATAGGTATATACTTGTCCTCATAGTGAAGGATTACCTCCTTCATATCATCCTTTTTTACCTGCACGCGTATCACAAACAAATCCTTATCTATCGCATAGCAGAATCTTTTATCCATGTCATGAAAAATTGCTGAGTATTCCATAAAATGCCCCTTTACTTACGTATTTCGTTATTTTGTATTTTAACGCACTATCTCAAACAATTCTATCATTATATCCATGACATTTTTACACTATTTCTACTTTATGCATGATTTTAGATTAATAACATTTTATTTTTTTGACTTTATTCCCTAAAACACTGCGTTCATTATCAATCTTTGAAATCTCACTTTTGTGCCGAAAATTCGAGTGCCTTTTGTTCATTTTCTGCTGTCATTGCATCCACATAATCCTGAGGATTCCAGACTTCATCTAATATATCCTCCGGGAACTTTTTACGAATATCATCAGAGTATTGGCTGCCATCTCCCGGCTCCCAATATTCAGATAGTTCATATCCATTCTCTGTCACATTGAAAGTTAGGGCAACAGGACCACAACCTCCACCGACACTTTCAATCCCTTCTTCGGACAAATTATATTCCTCATAAAGAGTGAGAACATATACGGTCAATGTCTCATTCTCCTCAGAGTTTGCAGCCCCACCGGCTTCTGTAGCCAATACAGTATGGCTTTCGCAGGCAAAAACACCTTTGTAGTATCTATCGCTGTTATGTTCCATGATTGCATTATGGATTGCTGTATCAACATTGGTTTCGTTAATCGATTCTGTTCTGGTTTCCCCGGCACAGATGCGTTGTAAATAGCTGATAAAGTCAGAGTCAGTTATTCGGTAATACACATTCTCATACAGAATTGCTGCTTGATTTCCGTTGGAATCAAAACCGCTGAATGTGATTCTGTCGTTTTCCTTGGTATCCACATGAAGGGAATAGAAAGGTGTATGACCTTGCAAAGATTGGTCTTTGTGACCAATCTTTAAGTTTTTAATACGACTGCTCAACTCGTCAATTTCCGCTGCGGATAATTGGAATGTGGTCGGTCCGCTATTTGTTCTAAAGTCCATGGTGCTTGCTTTGGAAATTTGAACAGAATCAAGTTTCACTGGGAATGAACTCGGATTTGTCAGGAAACATACCCCAAGAACAATACTTGAAACCACAGCAATAGCAACAATCCAAAATGCAGGTTTCTTGTAATTCAGCACATTTTTCACCCTTTCTTTGACGCCAACCTCTCCAAAGGCAAGTGGACAAACCATAACTGTTCTTCTATTCACGCTACAAGAAAGCAGAGCTTCTGAATAAGAAATAGACTCGTTTTGATTCAGTCCACGAATAACTTTTTCATCGCAGGCAAGTTCAATATCTCGGCAAAGTAAAATATACGCAATCCATACAAGAGGATTGAACCAATGGATTGCCAACACTAAATACCCCAACGGTTTCCACCAATGGTCACAGCGTTTCAGATGAGCATTCTCATGGGCAATAATATAGGGCAACTGTGCTTCATCTGTCCCGGAGGGAATGTAGATGCTCGGTTTGAAGAAACCAAGAATAAAAGGTGTTTGTATATCGTCACAAATCCAAATGTTGTCCCGCACAGAAAGGGATGCACCGACTTTCTTTTGCAAGCGGAAATAGCTGACGGCAGCATAAACGAGCATGGCTATGATGCCTATTGCCCATACGATTGCCAGCACAGGAATCAAAAGCTGAAGTGGATTTGCGCTTGCAATTGGCTCTGGAGCAAAGGTGTCCGTAATAATTGGATTCACTACCTTGTCGATAGAGCTTACGCCTGTGGAGATTTCTGGTGTCCAGTCCATCATGATTTCAGGACTGATGGTCTCGGCACTTGGAATCAAGCTCAATGCGCTTTCAAAACTGAATGGGCAAATCAATCGAAAAGCTACGATACCCCACAGTAGGACATTGATCCACTTAGGTGCCTTTTTCAAAACCACACGCAAAAGTACGACCGCAAGGATCAGCCAAGATGCGGCGATACTCATATTTACAATTTTCAAAAAGAATGAACTCATAGATTACTCCTTTCCGGCGGCTGCATCAATCATGCGTCGAATCTCCGCAGCTTCCTGTTGAGAAATACCCTTCCTTTGTGTAAAAGCCGCAATGAAAGCAGGAAGGGAACCTTCAAAGGTTTCGTCAACGAACTGCTCGCTCTGAACGGCATAGAAATCATTTTTAGACAGAACAGAGGAAACGATGCCACCATTATTCTGGAAGATACCACGCTCACAAAGCTTGCGTAATATCGTATAGGTGGTGGAGCGATTCCAGTTCAGTTCTTTTTCACAGAGCTTTACCAATTCTCTGGAGTGCAAAGGCTCATTCGCCCAAATAATATCGGCAAAGTGGGATTCCACTACGCCCATCTTCATCTCAGCCATAAAGATTTCTCCTTTCAGTTTATCGCTAATAAACTAATTATAGTTTACTCCCGATAAACTGAAATGTCAATAGGAAACAGCCATTACTCTCACAGGTTTCATAAAGTTTTGGGAAGAGAATCCGCTGTCGCCACGAAGATAAGTTTTAATGCTCCTTTCCAGGTATTCTTGAAAAATAGATTCCATAAATTTATCAAAAAAATCCGCTATACTTTGTTTTAAAGTATAGCGGATTTTAGTTATTTTACGATCTAAAAGCTTCTAGTAATAGGAGCTGCCTGATAATTGCCACCAATTGTAACTACTGTGACTACATATCTGCCCGGCTCTGTAGGAGCCTTTGTGCTTGAATATGGCTTCCACTTGCTTGTAAAGCCACTGTATAGATAATGCACATTGCTCTGGCTGATTGAGACATCACCATCATATGATAGCGTTGCTCCAAAATCAAAGGATGCTACATCTGAGGCTTTAAGCTTCCCATTTGTAAAGCTCTGATTCCAACTAAGCTTAGTTCCTTTTGAATGCATCTTGACAAGTAAAGCACCAACTCCAACACCTGTCTCATAATTCTTGTTATCGGTAACCGCTGTCACCGTATAAAGACCGGCACGGTTTGGAGTACCAAATGACACTCTCACTGTGTCTGCAACAGAAGGAAGCTTATTTATTATCTCAAGAATCTGTCCAACTGTACCCGTATCTATATGAAGCTTCTTCAACGTGTCAAGCAGCTCCTGTGTGCTGAAAAGTTTTCTAAGCTCTCCGACTGTCATACCGTCCTGCATCATCTGTGTAAAGGACTTTCCATATAGCTTTGAAACAACCGGATCTATAAGCTTAAGTACTGTGCTGTTTGTATACTTCTCAAGCATCTGAAGATAAATGCCTGCATTTACATTGCTTGTAAGACCGGCATAGATTGTATATACATCAAACCTGTCTGAAGGATTTGTTGTAACAAAATCCTGTGGTAGTGCATCTCCGGCATAAATGTTTGTTGACTTTACTTTAACATTTACCTTTGCCTTATTAACGGTCACACTAGTCTCTGCTGATGCTGATGGACGATACTCTGCATTGCCTTTATATGTTATACGGATTTGCTGCTCTCCTGCACCCATCTGCAGATAAGTAAGTAAATTAACCTTTCCGCCTTCTATCGGAGCCCACTGCCTGGTGACTCCCTCAACTCCGGCTACATCATCAACACCATAGTATTCCATTGTAAAATCATCAACACTTAACGTATCCTTTGCAGGCAATGTACTGTTGTCCCAATCAATTACCTGATCAAATATTGACTGTTTCATAACGGCAGTGTCCATATTGTATGAAAAAGATACTCCCTCCCTGCATACAACGGCCGCTACTATACGGTTATCGGCTGTAGTCACATTTACCTGTGTCTGTGTACCTTTATAGTTCTTATTTCCATCCCACTTTATGCGGATAGTCCACTCTCCCGGACCAAATTTTTTAAATGCTGCAGTCCAGTTTGTAGAATTAAGTGGCTGCCAGTTTGGTATTATATCTGTTCCGGCATTGTACTCCATTGCCACATCATCATATGTAAGCCCTGCCGGATTTGTCTTTGCTATCACAGCATCATAAATTGCTCTTGCTGTAGCATCAAAATCATATGACTGATCCGCGTTAAAAGCCATGCTCACTTCATACGGAGCATCCTTTAAAACAAATGATGATTCATACTTGTAAGCTCTGTGGAGTGTAACAACCTCATCGCTTCCCTTAAGTCTGAATTTGAAATCTCCTTCACCGTTTTCTAAAAATGCCGGATGATTATATTCTGTTGTTACAGTATTCCAAAGTATTTTTTTCGTTGTTGTGCTCGTAAAGCCCTCTAAGCTTCCGAATGCTGTATTTTTCTATAATTTAGTCTTATCCTTGCCCTCGCACTCGTACTCCCAATCAAGGTTTTTTACATCAACTTCGTCTGCGTTTACAACAAGCGCTTTTGCTATTGCCGCTTTAGCAGTCTCAATATCTGCACCCTGCGGAATAACTGCTGTTCCATTCTGAAGCTGTACTGTCACCTTCTGTGACTCATCTGTCAATAATGCACTGCCGCTGTCAACAGACTCATAAGCCACATCTGCTGCAAATATGACCTGCGTTGCAAGTGGTTCTATCGCTTTTATTTACTTATATTACTGCACACTCAGATAGCTTGTCACACAATAAAGTGTCTTTCCATTATATTCCACGCGTGACCAGCCAAACTCCTCATTGATTCCGGTCCTGGTGACTGTTTCCCCATTTTTTATCGTTGCGATGACTGTAGCATCCGGATTTGTGACACTTGGAAGTGCACGCAGATTAACCTCTATTTTTGCAGTGACAGTATCATTACAATCCTTGAACTTTGTCTTAAGTCCGTCTCCGCTGCCACTTCCGTCCTGCCCGGGAACTACATAGTTCATATCTGTTGTGAGGTAGTTTGAAATGGCATAATATGTCTGTCCATTATATTCGACACGTGACCATCCACTGTCACTGACACCTGTTCTTGTTGCCGTATCACCGTTATTGAGCGTTGCCTTAATTGTGCTGTCATTGCCCTGACTTGGAATATCCCTCAGATTGACGCTTTCCTTGGCAGTTACAGTCTCATTTACATCCGAAAACTTCATATTTGCTTCCGGATCAGCTGTTGCATCGTCAGCCGCATCCCCATTTTTTGCAGACTCTGTTTCATCAAAACCAAAGTATGCCACATTCAAATCTACCGGCTTATCAATCCCTGACACCTTTCCCTTATTGGTATACTGCCACATGGCATGTGTGCCCTCATAAGATGACTGTGGTGTTTCCGGGTAAGCTGTGTCCGGATATTGTGACACCCATATTTTGTAGCTGCTCTCAAGCGCTTTAGTATCCCACTGGCTGTTTTCCGACAACTCATTCATGGCAGCGTAAAACATAGGCGTGTATCCTTTTTTATATATTTCCTGCAAAAATGCCTCAGCTACTTTGGTACGGGCCTCTGATGACATGCCATACTGTCTGCTTGCTGAGTCTGTGAAGCCCTCGCAGTCAAATGCCACCGGATATGTAATCTGATATTTTGAGATGTAGTCTGCTACCCAGTCTGCCTCCTCAATGGCTTCTGTTTCATTTACTGCTGATGAAAAGAAATATACCCCGACCTTTATGCCATTTTTCTGTGCCTCCTGCATGTTGTATCTGGCATTTGTATCAACACACATCTCACCTGTTTTCTGGGTTCTGTAGCCCACACGTATCATCGCAAAATCAATTCCGCCTGCGGCAACCTTGTCCCACTTTATGGTGCCCTGATATTTAGATACATCAATTCCGAAGGTCAGATTACTATTTTCCGCAACAGTGCTTGCAGACAGTATCTGTGTCTCATCCGCAGAAGCTCCCTCATCAGTTGTAACACTCATTGAGCCGGCATTGTCGCCCGTATGCTGCGGGTCTTCCTTGTCTGAACTATCCTCTGTGGCTGTTTCCGTCATCTGTGACGAGCCTTTAGCCTCGTTTTTTGCTGACTTAATCACAAAAAATGTGGCAACTGCAGCCAGTGCAGCTACTATTGCAACAATTATAAATATTGCTATTATCCTTCTTTTATCGTTCATAGATTTTCCTCTTCATTATTTATATATGTCACCATGTACAGGCAATCTGCTTTTATGCAACAAAATATATCATATAATCATGTAATTTTCAAATATTTGTCTTTTTTCAGAAAATATTAAAAATCCGCTATACTCACCTATCGTATAGCGGATTAATATAACACTATTTAATTTTCAGTCTTTTCACCGTTTTTGTCCGTATCCGCATTTACAACGAGATTCACTCCATCAAGTCCGGTTACATTTACGTTGCGATTTACCTTTGCGTCATATGAATCAGCGTTGATAATCTCAGATAAATCAATACCTGTTGCCTCTTTCATACTCTCAAATACCTTTGCCATTACAACCGGTACATTTCCGGCAACCTTGCCTACACCATTTTCGCCATCACCGCCACCGATAATAGTAATCTTGTCGATTTGTCCAAGTGGCTCTGCAACCTTGGCTGCGATATCAGGCAGCACCTTAATCATCATCTCTGCAACGGCTGCCTTATTGTACTTGGCATATGCCTCTGCCTTTTTCTCCATAGCCTCAGCCTCTGCAATACCCTTTGCCTGGATAGCTGATGCTTCTGCCTCTCCGACTGCACGGATACCGGCAGCTTCCTGCTCCTTGGCATATCTCATGGCTTCTGCCTCTGCTTTCTGTGCCTCCGCCTGACGCTGTGCCTCGAACTGTCTTGCCTCAGCTTCCTTCTGACGCTGGTAGAGCTGTGCCTCTGCCTGCTGCTGTGCTGCGTATTTATTGGCTTCAGCCTTTTTCTTGACCTCTGCCTCAAGAGACTGCTCTGTTACTGCAACCTCTTTCTGCTTTAACTCAATCTCTCGCTCCTGCTTTGCGATATCAGCGTTTGCTGTGGCAACCTCAATGGTCTTACGCTGCTCCTCCTTCTGGATGTCGTAAGCCGCATCCGCCATAGCCTTCTTTGTATCAGCCTCCATCTGAAGCTCTGATTTCTTGATAGCGAGCTCATTCTGTTTCTTGGCAATCTCTGTCTGTGCTGCAACCGCTGCATCATTTGACTCTTTATCAGCCGAAGCCTGAGCTACCTTGATGTCTCTCTCACTCTCTGCCCTTGCGATGGCGGCGGCCTTTTTAATCTTTACGATATTGTCGATACCAAGATTCTCTATTACCTCGTTGCCATCCACAAAATTCTGCACATTAAAGCTGATGATATCAAGTCCCATTGCCGCAAGATCAGGCTCTGCATTCTCTTTTACCAGATTGGCAAACTTCTGACGGTCTGAGACCATCTCTTCAAGCTTCATTTTTCCAACAATCTCACGTACATTACCCTCGAGAACCTCTCTGGCAACACCAGCGATATACTCTGTGTTTTTGTTAAGGAAATTCTCAGCCGCAAGGCGTAGCTTTTCAGGATTATTACTGATCTTTACGTTTACCGTAGCATCGACGTTGATATTGATATAATCTGCTGTCGGTACTGCATTGCTCGTCTTTACATCGATAGGTATCAGTCTGAGATTCAGCTTATCAAGACGCTCAAAAAACGGAATACGTATGCTCGCCTTTCCGATAACTACCTTTGACTTTTTCTTCACACCTGAAATGATATACGCCATATCAGGCGGTGCCTTCACGTATCCGATTGCCATAAACAACAGGATAACAAGAACAACAACTGCAACAATAATTCCAATGATACTAATGTCCTGCATAACTTTCTCCTCTCTTTAGTATGCTTTTTATTAATAATTTAACAATATCATTTTATTATAAATATATTGTTTTGTCACCCTAAATATTAAAAAAATAATATACCACTGTGCATTTGAATGTCAGATTTCCCGCTGTGGATGCCTGGCCGATTGGAATCATTGCGGATGCCGCAAATGCAAAGGTATTTATATGGCATGCTGCACCCGTCGCAATTAGTACTGCTCCTCCAACTGTCCTCCAGATTCCCTGTGTCTTTACTTACAATCGAAATGTCTCTCTGACTTTTTATCTATTTCACCAAAAGAATGAAAACTGTTATTTATATAAATTTCTAGTTCCTGTTCTGTAAATTTATATTCTTTGAACAGTTTTGAAATATGTAATACCTTGGAACACGCATATATTATTGCACTCCCATTAAATGGTCCTGTAAATGTACAAAAATTTCTTTCATCTATTACGTATGTATACCAATTTCCATTTCTTTCAAAATATCCACACTGATTTGGCTTTTCGATAAACTCACCAAAATGAAAATCTCTATACTTTTCCAGATTCTGCTCTGTTTTTTCAAATAACACATTTTTTATTTTTTCCGCTTTTTCATTTAACATATTATTCACCACTTTCTTATTTCTACACTTACTTAATCACAACAGTATCCATATCAAAAATTATTCCAGCTTCTTTTAAAGTTCCCCAACTATAAATTGTATTCATCTGCCCTGCTCCACCTTCATAATATCTGTAATCATAGCGCATGCCGCCTCCAAGCGCAGAGGACAGCCGTCCCATGGCATCATAGCTGTAATCCGCCATATGTTCCCTGCAGCCGGCCGAGGATATCATAGGTAAACTTCTCGATGCTTCCGTTCTTCTCTCGGTAATGTTTCGCAACATTTTTTCTTGTTGCTAAGAGTGCGTTTATATCAGCATATTGGAACTAAATATTCTATTTTGATTTTGTAATGTTCGTTCGTATACCCAACTCGGCAAAATTTCGCTAGCGTCTATTAATTAACATCATGGATTCTTAATTGCTTCTGGGCAGCCATGATGGTTAATTATTAGACGTGCAGGAGTTATAGGTTGTTGGGAGTCCGAAAGAATAAACATATAAATAACCAAGCATCCTCTTTCAACACTACTTTTTTAAATTAGAAAGCATTTTCTCTGCTTTATCCATTTCGCCTAATAAAGGATTCATATAATCACTAAACGCATCTAAATAAGCTCTACACCCACCACTAATCATAATTTTACTAATATCTTCATTACTCGATATAATTTCTTCAGC
>ENA-UPXB01001783-UPXB01001783.1-human-gut-metagenome-genome-assembly--contig:-NODE-1783-length-13308-cov-7.448341_pt1 | contig 13308 bp, 10 predicted proteins | sample MGYA00250055_ERZ773386 | MGnify/ENA primary metagenome ERZ773386 (study PRJEB29103, sample SAMN06111974) | human gut metagenome | biome: human gut; feature: ankylosing spondylitis patient; material... | reverse complement strand
CGTGTGCAGTCGATGGCGGGCATGAGTATCTCCGTAGGTGTGGAAACCCGGAAGACTGGGAAGAATTATCTGAAACGCAAAGTGTAGATGATTGAAAATTAAGCTGAACACGATCTTTGAAGCAGAAGTTCAGCGGCGAGCAAAAGCTCTTGACCCTTAATAAAGAGGCCAAGAGCTTTTTACATCTTGTTTGGGAACATAAAAGACAATGGTAATGCAACTGTGAAAGACCAATTTGGGCTTATAAAATAAAAAACTGCTTTGGAAGTGTTTGGATTTGTATGACATAGATGTACCTTAAAAGTGCCGTTTGTATAGGACCACTTTATTCTTTGAATTATCACTACACTTTTCCGCTTATATTAAAGAATGTAAGCCGGTAATACTTGACGTATGATATAACGTTTGCTACAATAAAATTGATGACAAATGTTATACTTGCGGGAGGTGTCCGATGAACACAGTCTTTGAGATTCGTTCAGCTTTACAATGGAGCCAGTCGAAATTGGCGGATGAAATCGGAGTGTCCTTTGCAACCGTAAACCGCTGGGAAAATGAAAAATCTACGCCGAATCGTCTTGCACAGGAAAAAATGCTTGCGATTTGCGAAGAAAATCATATCACGCTGGCTGAAATTGTGCATGATGCTATCACCAGAGACGCTATAGAAATCGTTGCTCGACAACCGGGCAAAATGGTCTTATACCATGGCTCCAAATCAGGCATTCAGGGGAAAATCAAACCAGCCAGTCGTGACCGCTGTGACTTCGGAGCTGGATTTTATATGGGAACTGATCCGCTCCAGCCGCTTACGCTGATTTGTGACTATGAGCAATCTGTTTTTTATATTTTATCGGTTGATCTTCATAGCTTAAAAACTTTGGATGTTCCGGCTGATATTGAATGGGCTATGCTGGTAGCATATCATCGTGGTAGAATGGAAGCCGCACGAGGAACGAAGTTCTTCCAGAAGTATCAGGAGCTGGATAAAGGCTACGACATGGTGATTGGCAGCATTGCAAATGATAGAATGTTCTATGTTCTGGATAGCTTTTTTGAAGGAACGATTACCGATACGGCATTGGTGAAAAGTCTGTCTGCTTTGAAACTTGGACGTCAATATGTTGCTATTACGCAGAAAGCCTGTGATGCGGTCAAGATTGAACGTGAAGTCCAATTGCTTTGGATGGAACGGCAGGCACTGAAGAAGGCCAGTGAGCAGAACCGTAGTAATGGCATTGCATTTGCAAACCAAATCTGCAAAGAGTATCGTAGAGAAGGCCGCTTTTTTGATGAAATCCTTGATGGTGCAAAGCAGAGAAGGTGAATCGTTATGGATCTGATTCAATTGAAACTATGCGATATTCAGGGCCGCTTGTTTGAGCTTTCTTTGCAAGCAGGCTATGACAGCGAGGATTTCATGAAGCGGTTCATGCGCTCTAAGGTTGCCCGTGATCTTGATTCAGAGTACAACCGGATGCAGTGGGCGGGAGAAGAATATCTTCTGGAGGAATTTGCAGACGAGTGCCCTCAGACGCAAAAGGGCAATGCCCGGTATGATAGAGAAGTAATGTATTGGACAGGCTACCTTTACCGTTATTGGCATATTTTGACCAACGAACCCAGCAGGGAGATTTATGCGCAGGCTCCGGCGAAGACCATGAACACAAACTATCTGATGTTCCACACCATGGCTCCAGAGCTGGCAATTGAAGACTTGAAAGAACTGCACCAACAAAAGAAACAATCTAAAAAACAAAAATCGAGAAAACCAGAACAGCAGATTTAGTGCCGGGTAAAAACTGCCGTTTGCAGCAGATCTGTAGCAAATCGAGCCTATTTAACGAATCATCGCTCTAAAAATCGAAAAGTCATCATGCATCACACGCAGGGGGTCTGGGGTTCGAGTCCCTAATTCTCCACTCAAAAATCCGTTGTCAGATGACAACGGATTTTTTGTTTATCTGCATCTTGCCTCCCGGCAGAAAAGACGGTACAATAAAATAAAGCACAGCAGGGGGCGGGCGAGATGGAGAAACTGGAAGCGAAGCTGAAAGCAGTGGACTGGGCCGTGCGGGATGTACTGGTGGGTACTATGCGCAGCCCGCAGCAGCTGGATATTTGCCGGAAGCACTGCTTTTATTACATCCCCGCAGAGCGCCTGCAGGACAGTGATTTTCCTGTCCGCTATGTGGCCCTTTACCAGTCGCAGTATGTGTTCGGCGCACAGGCAGGTGTCCGGTACTACGGCGAAGTCACGAAATGCAGCGCCGTCCGCCGGAGCGCGATCACAGAGATCAGCCCCCGGAGAGGGACGGAAGGAAACTTTTATTACCGCTTCGACATCCGGGAATGGAAGCAGCTGAATCGGCCCATCGAGGCCAAAGAAACGGGCTTTGTAAGGGATTTTACCAACCTGTTCCTGCTGGGGCACAGTGTCCAGACGCCGGAACTCTGGCTCCGCACGGAAGAGGAATACCGCCTTTGTTCGGCCCTGAAGCGGGCCGTCTGGGGCGACACCATCAACGAACCGGACAACGGCCTTGCGTTTGAATTCCGGGGCTTCACCGTAAGCTTTGCGGAGGGGAAAATTTTCGTTTCAGACGAAGGCCGCGCTTTTGCGCGGTATGAGATCTCGCATTTTTTGCAGGATCCCGGCGCTGTGGTCCGGGGCATCCGAAGAGAATGCCTCCCGAGGGATTCCATGAGGGAACTGTCGAAGATTTGAATCGTTCCTTTTATTTACTTCTGCACTCCTGCGGCGCACTGCTCGATGAACTGCTTGGCGACGCGGGGGCTGCGGCCTCCGGCACGGATGGCGAAGGCTTCGGCCTTGGTCAGAAGCTCGTCGTGGGGCATCTCGATGCCGTGCTGTTTGGCAAGCTCGGTGAGGATGACCTCGAAGCGGGCTTTCTCAGGCCGCTGGAAGGTGACGGTGAGGCCGAACCGGGCCGAAAGGCTCATCAGCTCCTGACGGGTGTCGGCCTCGTGGATGTCGTCGCCGGTGCGGTCGGAGAGGGTCTCCTTGATGAGGTGGCGGCGGTTGGAGGTAGCGTAAACGGCGATGTTCCGGGCTCTGCCGCCCACGCTGCCCTCGAGGATGGCTTTCAGGGCCGCAAAGTTGTCGTCGTTGGCCGTGAAGCTCAAATCGTCGATGAAGAGGATGAACTTCAGTGGGTTCGCCGCCAGCTTGTCCATCAAATCGGGGATCTGATAGAGCTGGTTCTTCTTGACTTCCACGAGGCGCAGGCCGTCGGCGGCGAACTCGTTGGCGATGGCCTTGACGGTGCTGGACTTGCCCGTACCGGCGTCGCCGTAGAGCAGGACATTGTTAGCAGGCATCCCGGCCAGCAGGGCGCGGGTGTTGGCGATGACCTTCTCCCGCTCCTGCTCGTAGCCCGGCAGCTCGTCGAGGCGCTGGGGGTCGGGGTAGCGCACCGGCACCAGCTGGCCGTTCTCGACCGTGAAGACGTGGTGCTTGGCGAACATTCCGTAGCCCTTTTTGCCCACCTCGCTCATCCGCTGGGCGTAGGCGGCGTGGAGGTCGATGGCCTTCGTCTCCCACCGGGGCAGGAAAGGCAGCTTGTCGGTGGCACCGGCGGCGTCCAGAAGCTCGTCCAGCGTCAGGCTGCACAGCTGCCGCAGGAAGTCCAGCTCATTGTCCAGTGCAGTCTGCAAGACGGGCGGCACTTCGCTGACAGCCGCCTGCCGGACACAGACCGTCTCGGCTTCGAGGACGGCAGCGGAAAGGTATTCGCCGAAGTTTGCCGTGTGCTCGAAGAGGGCTGCTTCGAAGGAAGCGGCAGCGTCACACACGGCTCCCGTGCTCTGGGGGGCGGCGGCCATCCGGTCGGTGAGGTCAACAAATTTTGCAATGACGTCATCGTCCAGCAGGGCGCGGAAGATGACCAGCCCGTGGAGCCGGGCGTTCCATTCTGTGAGGTTCATAATCTTGTTCCTTTATACTCTTTTTTGGAAAACCTCTCCGTCACGCCTGACGGCGTGCCACCTCCCCTATCGAGAGGAGGCCTTGGCATGGCGGAAAACTTCATCTCTTCGCCAGAGGCTCCCCTACAAGGGGAGCTGGCTGCGAAGCAGACTGAGAGGTTGTACGAAGACGGGCCTGCCCATGAACCGCAGGCGTGACGGAGAGGTTAAATATTAAGCGCGTACTCCCAAAGTATACAGCGATGTAAGGCCCTGCGCAAGATGGTGTTTAATTATCTTCATGTTTGTCATGATTCACGTTACGAATCGTCGATTGACAACGGCCCGATTTATAGTATAATTGACCCAACAAATGCACAGATGGGAAAAAGTAACGCAGGATACCCGCTTTTCAGAGAGCTGCCGGACGATGCAAGGCAGCAGGCGGCCCGGCGCGGAATCCTCCCGGAGCAGCCTGCTGAAGGACGATATATGGGACGTCTGCTAAGCAGAGCCGGTGGCGGCCGTTAGAGCGCAGGGCTTTGTTGGAAGCCCGTGAGAGGGCGCTGAAAGCGTCAACGAGAGTGGTACCGCAGAGAGTTTTGGATTGATTCCAGGTCTTTGTCTCTTGGATAAGGGGACAGAGACCTTTTGTTTATCAGGTATCGGGTACTGCCCCTGAGAGTGTTGGGGAAAAAGTGTATAAAGTGGAAAATGGAAACGGAAACAGGAGAAACTCACCATGCAGTTGAACGGTTCTCAAATCTTTGTGGAGGTGCTCTGTGAGCAGGGGGTGGACACCCTCTTCGGCTACCCCGGCGGCGCAGTGCTGAACCTCTACGACGAGCTGTACAAAAACGCCGACCGCATCACCCATGTGCTGACCGCCCACGAGCAGGGCGCATCCCACGCAGCGGACGGCTACGCCCGTGCAACGGGCCGCACCGGCGTGGTGCTGGCCACCAGCGGCCCGGGCGCAACGAACCTCGTCACCGGCATCGCCACCGCCTATATGGACTCTGTGCCGATGGTGGCCTTCACCGGCAATGTGACCACGGAGGGCCTGGGCAAGGACGGCTTCCAGGAAGCCTACATCGAGGGTATCACGATGCCCATCACCAAGCACAACTTCACGGTGCGCCGGGTCGAAGACCTGGCCGACACCATGCGTGCGGCTTTCCGCATCGCCCAGAGCGGCCGCAAAGGCCCGGTGCTGGTGGACATCCCGAAGGATGTCACCGCTGCGGTGTGTGAGTTCACCCCGAAAAAGCCGGAGCCCATCCGCACCGTGACCACCTTCAACGAAGAGCAGGTCAAGTGGGCGGCAGAGATCATCAACGGCGCACAGCGCCCGCTGGTCTACTTCGGCGGCGGCGTCCGCTCGGCGGCCAGCTGCCAGCCCCTGCGTGACCTTCTGAAAAAGGCTGAGATCCCGGCCACCTATACCCTGATGGCCGCAGGCGTCGTGCCTTACGGCGACCCGATGAACATCGGCATGGTGGGTATGCACGGCTGCTACACCTCGAACCGGGCGGTGGCCGACTGCGATGTCCTTATCGCGGTGGGCGCCCGCTTCTCCGACCGCGTGGCCCTGAACCCCAAGACCTTCGCCAAGAATGCGACCATCATCCAGATCGACATCGACGCCAGTGAGCTGGGCAAGAATGTGGATGTTGACCTTGCCATCGTGGGTGACGCCGCCTATGTGCTGAACGCCATGCTCCCGATGATCGAGGACAAGAAGCATCCCGACTGGATAAAGATGATCCACGAGTGGCAGGCACAGGATTACCACCCGGTATCCGACGCCTCCCGCCTGATGCCCCATCAGGTCATCGGCGAGGTCTGCAACCAGTGCGGCCCCGAGGCGGTCTACGTCACCGATGTGGGCCAGCACCAGATGTGGGCGGCACAGTACATCCGCCACACCAAGAGCCGCGGCTTCATCACCAGCGGCGGCCTCGGCACCATGGGCTTCGGCTACGGCGCAGCCATCGGCGCACAGATGGCGCTGGGCCGCGACCAGCGGGTGGTCATGTTCACCGGCGACGGCTCCTTCCACATGAACCTCAACGAAGCCTGCACTGCTGTCAGCTACGAGCTGCCCATCATCACGGTCATCTTCAACAATCAGGTGCTTGGCATGGTGCGCCAGTGGCAGACCGCTTTCTATGGCAAGCGCTTCTCCCAGACCGACCCCCACCGCAAGACCAACTTCGTCAAGCTGGCCGAGGGCTTCGGCCTCAAGGGCTACCACTGCGAGAACCTGGCCCAGTTCCAGGAGGCATTCGCCGACGCTCTGAAGCAGAAAGGCCCCACCTGGATCGAGTGCATCATCGACAAGGACGAAAAGGTCCTGCCCATGATCCCCGGCGGCGGCGACATCAACGACATCATCATGAAATAAGGAGGACACAGCGACATGGAATCCAATCAGCGCAGGGTCATCAGCCTGCTGGTGGACAACCAGAGCGGCGTTCTGGCCCGGGTGTCCAACCTGTTCTGCCGCAGAGGCTTCAATATCGACAGCCTGACCGTTTCGGCCACCAACGACCCCACAGTCAGCCGCATCACCGTTTCCGTCTCGGGTACCGAAAAGGAACTCCAGCAGCTCATCCTCCAGACCGAGCGTCTGGAAGTCACCCGTCAGGTCTTCGTACTCAACGAGTCCACCGCTCTCGAGCGGGAGCTGCTCCTGCTCAAGGTGATGGCAAATGTCACCAACCGCGCAGAACTGCGGGAGATCGCCGGTATCTACAAGGCAAAGATCATCGACCTGTCGCCCGACAGCATGGTCTTTGAGCTGACGGGCCGTCCCGAAAAAATCGACGCCTTCTTGAAGCTCATGTCGGACTATCAGATCCTGGAGCAGTGCCGCACCGGCGTCACCGCCCTCGAGCGCGGCGGGATGCATCAGCATATGCAGAAGCCCGCGCAGGAGGTAAGAGAGGCACAGTTCCCGCTGCCCGGCACACGGTGCCGCTAAGTTACTTTTCCGCTCCCCAGTGAGCGAAAAATATACGATGCTTATCATTCATTCTATACTGAAATAAGTAAAAAACAAAAGGAGAACAACTACCATGGCGATCAAGAAATACTACGATTCCGACTGCAACCTCGGCGTGCTGGACGGCAAGACCGTCGCGGTCATCGGCTTCGGCAGCCAGGGCCACGCACATTCCGAGAACCTCGCCGAGAGCGGCGTCAATGTCGTCGTCGGCCTGCGCAAGGGTTCTGCTCACTGGGAAAAGGCTTCTGAGTTCGCTGCAACTCATCCCAACTTCAAGGTCATGGAGGTCGAGGAGGCTGCCAAGGCCGGCGACGTCGTCATGATGCTGGTCCCCGATGAGCTGTGCGCTGACATCTACAACAAGCAGGTCGCTCCCTACATGACCGAGGGCAAGGCTCTGGCTTTCGCACACGGCTTCAACATCCACTTCAAGACCATCACCGCTCCCAAGAATGTTGACGTTATCATGATCGCTCCCAAGGGTCCCGGCCACATCGTCCGCCGCCTGTACACCGAGGGCGAGGGCTGCCCCTCTCTGATCTGTGTCGAGCAGGACTTCACCGGCAAGGCTAAGGACATCGCTCTGGCATACGCTTCCGGCATCGGTGCCGGCCGTGCCGGCATCCTCGAGACCACCTTCAAGGAGGAGACCGAGACCGACCTGTTCGGCGAGCAGGCTGTCCTGTGCGGCGGCGTCTGCGAGCTCATCCACGCTGGTTTCGACACTCTGGTCGAGGCTGGCTACGAGCCCGAGATGGCCTACTTCGAGACCTGCCACGAGATGAAGCTCATCGTTGACCTCATCAACGAGGGCGGCTTCTCCAAGATGCGTTACTCCATCTCCAACACCGCTGAGTACGGCGACTACCGCACCGGCAAGCGCCTCATCACCGCTGAGACCCGCAAGGAGATGAAGAAGGTCCTGACCGAGATCCAGGACGGCACCTTCGCTTCCGAGTTCCTGACCGAGATGAGCCCCAACGGCGGCCGCAAGGTCCACTTCCTGGCAAAGCGCCGCATGGAAGCCGAGCTGCCCATCGAGAAGGTCGGCGCAGAGCTGCGCAGCATGATGAGCTGGCTGAAGAAGTAATCAACTCCCCCAGTCGCCTGCGGCGACAGCCCCCTCAAAGAGGGAGCCTTTTGCCTGATCGCAGCGTGAAGCCTCCCTCCGTGAGGGAGGTGGCATCGCGCAAGCGATGACGGAAGGAGTTCAGCCAAAACTTGTGATAAAATCAGGAAAGATTCCCTCCTTTGGGAGGGAGTCTTTTGCTATAAGAAAAAGAGGAATAAACAATGAGAAGTGACAACGTGACCAAGGGTTCGGAGCGTGCGCCGAACCGCAGCCTGTTTTATGCACTGGGCTACACCCCAGAAGAGCTGGAGCGTCCGCTCATCGGCGTGGTGAGCGCCTACAGCGAGATCGTGCCCGGCCACATGAATCTGGATAAGATCGCCGATGCCGTCAAGGCCGGTATCGAGATGGCGGGCGGTACCCCCATCCTGATCCCGGCCATCGGCGTGTGCGACGGCATCGCCATGGGCCATGTGGGCATGAAGTATTCCCTGGCTTCCCGTGAGCTGATCTGCGACAGCGTGGAGACCATGCTCATGGCCCATCAGCTGGACGGCCTGGTGCTGGTGCCCAACTGCGACAAGATCGTGCCCGGCATGGTCATGGCCGCCGTCCGTATGGACGTGCCCGCCGTGGTCTGCTCCGGCGGCCCGATGCTGGCCGGTACCTACGGCGGCGAGGAAGTCAGTCTGTCCAAGATGTTTGAGGCCGTGGGTGCTTACAAGGCCGGTATGATCACCGAAGATCAGCTGGAGGACTGCACCTGCAACTGCTGCCCCAGCTGCGGCAGCTGCTCCGGCATGTACACCGCCAACAGCATGAACTGCCTGTGCGAGGCCATCGGCATCGCACTGCCCGGCAACGGCACCATTCCCGCCGTCTACTCCAAGCGTCTGCAGCTGGCAAAGCACGCCGGTATGGCCATCATGGATATGGTCAAGAAGGGCATCACCGCACGCCAGATCATCAACGAGCGCTCCATCCGCAACGCTCTGACCTGCGATATGGCTCTGGGCTGCTCCACCAACACCGTGCTGCACCTGCTGGCCATCGCTTATGAGGCCGGTGTGCCCATCGACCTGAAGCTGTTCAATGAGATCAGCGCCAAGACCCCCAACCTGTGCCATCTGGCACCGGCCGGCCCCACCCACATGCCGGATCTGTACGCCGCAGGCGGCATTCCTGCCGTGCAGGCAGAGCTGGCCAAGAAGGGCCTGCTGGATCTGGATGTGCCTACCGTTACCGGCAAGACGCTGGGCGAGAACATCAAGGGCGCACACATCCTGAACGACAAGGCCATCCGTCCCATCGACAACCCCTACTCCCAGACCGGCGGCCTGCAGATCCTGTGGGGCAACATTGCACCGGACGGCTGTGTGGTCAAGCGCAGCGCCGTGGCCCCCGAGATGCAGCAGCATTCCGGCCCGGCCCGCGTGTTCAACAGCGAGGATGAGGCCATTGCCGCCATCTACGCGGGTAAGATCGTCCCGGGCGATGTGGTGGTCATCCGCTACGAAGGCCCCAAGGGCGGCCCCGGCATGCGTGAGATGCTGAACCCCACCTCCGCACTGGCCGGCATGAAGCTGGACAAGACAGTGGCCCTCATTACCGATGGCCGCTTCTCCGGCGCAAGCCGCGGTGCAGCCATTGGCCATGTGAGCCCGGAGGCTGCTTCCGGCGGCCCCATCGGCCTGATCGAGGAGGGTGATACCATCAACATTGATATCCCCAATGCCTCCATCACGCTGGAGGTCAGCGACGAAGTTCTGGCCCAGCGCAAGGCAAAGTATGTTGCACCTGAACCCAACATCAAGACCGGCTGGCTCAGCCGCTATGCACGCATGGTCACCAGTGCAAATCTGGGTGCCGTGCTGAAGTAATTTGATGATCTAAGCAAAAACAGAGGGACGACCCCGCGTCGTCCCTCTGTTTTTTTCTGCAGGCCCGCAGGCCCTCTGCAGGCCCGCAGGCCCATAGATAAAAAGAAAGCGACAAAGCAGACAGGCTTTGTCACTTCTCAGGCAAAATTTATTCTCCGTGGCCGAACAGCACCGCACGGAAGGTTGCAAAGATGATCTTCCAGTCCACCAGGAAGCTGCGCTCCTTGACATACTTCACATCCAGCGCCATCCACTCCTCAAAGCTCAGCTGGTTGCGGTGCGGGGCGATCTGCCAGTAGCAACTCAGGCCCGGCGTCACGTACAGCCGCTGCCATTCATAGGGGGTGTACTGGGCCACCTCACGGGGCAGAGCCGGGCGCGGGCCCACAATGCTCATATCGCCCTTGAGGATGTTCACCAGCTGAGGCAGCTCGTCGATGCTGGTCTTGCGGATGAAATGGCCCACCCGGGTGATGCGGGGATCGTCCTTCATCTTGAACACCGGGCCGTCCATCTCGTTGTCCTGCAGCAGATCGTTGAGCTTGCTCTCAGCGTTCGGGCACATGGAACGGAACTTGTACAGCCGGAACAGCTTGCCGTTGCGGCCCACCCGCAGCTGGCTGAACACCGGGCTTGCACCTGGGCTGTCGATCCAGACTGCAATGCAGGTAAGGAGCATCAGCGGGGAAAGCGCGATCAGCGCCAGCAGAGAAAAGAAGATATCCTGTGCGCGGCGCACACACCAGTAGGCGCGGTGCTCGTGAAGATTCGTCTTACGGTCGACCGTAACCGGCTTGCGGATGCCAAGCTCTGCGCCGGGCTCCTCCATCCGACCGGTCTGCAGCCAGTATTCCGCTTCTGGCGCAGTGGTTACAGTTGTCATATTCAGATTCACTCCCTCTTAGTCCATAACAGAAAATAAGGAGAGCCCCAAACTCTCCCACGCAGTTGTTGCACCTATTGCACAATAAAACTGCAAACTTCTGTACAATTTTACCATGTGCACAGGCAGATTGCAAGAGAGTTGAACCATTTTTTTGTCTGGTATGTCAGAAAAAACCGGATCACAGGGGGGAAAAACGATGAACAGACAGACCGGTGTGCCGGAGTCTTACCCGAACAGGCTCTTTGTGTTGTGCATATAGACCGACAGCACAAGCCCCACGCAGATATACAGCATCAGCACCGAGCTGCCGCCCGCAGAATAAAAGGGCAGGGTGACGCCGATGACCGGAAGCACCCGCAGGTTCATGCCCACGTTCACGGCGATCTGAGCCATCAGGGCACCGCCGATGCCGGCGCAGATATAGCTGCCCAGCAGATCCTCGCTGCGGGCACCGGTGGCAAAGGTCTTGATCACCAGCGCCAGCAGGGCGCCCAGCACGATGCACAGGCCCACAAAGCCCATGGTGTTGCCTATCCAGCTGAGGATAAAGTCGTTGTGGGCGTTGGGTACGCTGTAGTACCGGCCGCTGAACAGGCCGTTGCCGAAGATGCCGCCGGAGCCGATGGCGATCTCGCCGCGCTGCTGCTGGTAGATGATGTTTTTCCAAGTGGCTTCGTTGGGTGCCCAGCCGGTGGAATTCTCCGGGTCGATAACGGCCAGAATGCGGTACCACTGGTAGCCCTTGCCGATCTTATCGCTGAAAAAGGCAAACGCCGCCGCCACGGCCACAGCTGCTGCCGAAATGGCACCGATGATATACTTCCAGCTCAGGCCCGCTGCAAACATCATGCAGCAGCCGATGATGCCGTAGATGATGGCGGTGCCGTCGTCGCCCTGAATGTGGATGATAAGGATGGGCACGGCCAGATGCAGCAGAAGCTTTACCAGCTCCTTTGGCTCGTTGATGCGGCTGCGCACATTGTTCAGGTGCATGGCAAAGGTAAGGATAAAGCTGATCTTTGCCAGCTCCGTGGGCTGGAAGGTAAAGCCGCCCAGCTTGTACCAGGAGTAGTTGTCGGTGTCACCGGCGTTGAAGCCGATGGTCAGCGGGCCGATGGCCACATTGCGGATGAACAGCGTGGGCAGCACCAGACCCCATGTCAGGGCTACATGCACCGGCCACACCTTGACAAGGCTGCGGTAGTCGATGCAGGAGAGCAGCAGCGCGATCACGATGCCAAGCCCGGCTGCTGCCGCCTGCACCAGCGCGCGGCGGTAATCGCCGATGCCGGTAATGGCACCAGTGATCTCGTCCGTGGCAAAGCCGTTGCCCTGCTTTGCGGCCCAGGAGGCAAGAGCCACCACCGCCATGGTGCTGCTGAAGATGCACAGCAGCAGATAGATCTTATCCGTTCGTTTAAAATATTGTCGAATGCTTTCCAAGAAAGCACCACCTTTCGTTCCCAGATGCACACCGGGTTTTGCCGCTGCAGCGGGCAATACCAACCCAGTTTATCCTATTATACACAGCCTGCACACCGTTTGCAATCCACCGGGTGTGACAGCTTTGCAAAATCCGCACGAATGCTTGACAAAGCAGACCGCACCATCTACAATGAAGGTGCAGCAGAAAGCTCCTTTGCAGAGCGCCTGCCGCGCAAAGAAAATGGCAGGAAGATGCCTGCTGGAAAAGGGCGGCGTGCCGCATTGGGCGGCAGATATGCCCGGAGGAAATGGGAATGGAACACGATATGCTCCGCCGTTTTGGGTGTGCACTGTGCGCTCTGGCTTTCGCGCTCACAGCGCTGCCCACAGCGGCTTTTGCACAGCAGCCGGAAGAACAGGCGGCTGTGCAGCAGAGCCTTTCGGCCACAGATGTGCGCGAGATGCAGCAGGCAGATGCTGCTGTGACCGCACTGACCGGAGGCAGCGACTATGCACAGATGACCGAGGACGAGCGCACAGATGCTGCTTTGCAGCAGCTGGATGCGCTGACCGCACAGGGCCTTGTAAAGCAGGGGTCTGTCTACACCGATGCCGAAAACGGCATGATCAGCTTTACCTACAGCTGCGGCGCGCTGGGCGGCATCTTGCTTACCGACCCGGAGGAGGAGAACACCGCAGCCCTGCCGGAGCTGGACGAGAGCCAGCTGCAGGAGCTGGCAGAGAACAAGCGGGTGGGCACGGCGGCGATCTATTATGCGTTTGACAACACGATCAACAGCACCCGCTACCCGTATTATGCCTACATGCAGACCTATTGGGATTCGGTGGGCCTGCAGACGGATCTGGATACCACCGTTACCGTATCCGACCTGCGCAGGATGGGCCGTTACGACCTGTGCATCCTGAGCACCCACGGCGCCTACTACACCTATGAATACGGCTGGCTGTTCAAAAAGACCGCCACGGAACCGCTGATCCTGCTGACCGAGAGATCGGATTTCTGGAGCGATCTGCGCTATGGCTTTGACCTGCTGGCCCACCGTGTGGTCAAGGTGAACGGCATGTATGCCGTCAACGGCGATTTCTT
>ENA-UPXB01001782-UPXB01001782.1-human-gut-metagenome-genome-assembly--contig:-NODE-1782-length-13310-cov-3.719640_pt1 | contig 13310 bp, 10 predicted proteins | sample MGYA00250055_ERZ773386 | MGnify/ENA primary metagenome ERZ773386 (study PRJEB29103, sample SAMN06111974) | human gut metagenome | biome: human gut; feature: ankylosing spondylitis patient; material... | reverse complement strand
GACGGGGCTTGCGGCCCCGTACTGGGACCAGTCTGCGCGGGGCGCGATAAGCGGCATCAGCCGCGGCACGACGGCGGCGCATATCGCGCGGGCGGCGCTGGAAGGGATTGCCTATCAGACGCTCGACATCGTCGGGGCCATGCAGCGCGATTCGGGCATCACGCTCCGGGAGCTGAAAGTGGACGGCGGCGCGGCGCGCAACGACCTGCTGATGCAGTTCCAGGCCGACCTGCTCGCGACGAAGGTCATCCGTCCCCGCGTGACGGAGACCACGGCGCTGGGCGCCGCCTACCTGGCGGGGCTGGCCGTGGGGTATTGGGAAAGCGTCGGGGAGATCAGGAAGCAGTGGCAGGCGGAGCATATTTTCGAACCCGCGGCCGACCGCACGCAGATCGCAAAGGCCGTCGCCGGCTGGGAAGACGCCGTGCGGCGGGTTTTGCGCGAGAAAAACGACTAAAACGAAAGCGGATATGGAAATTAGCTTGTTCACCAAATGCCTGTTCGAGTTCATCGGAACGCTGGTGCTCGTACTGCTGGGCGACGGGGTGGTCGCATCGACCGTCCTCAAACGATCGAAAGGTTTCGACGGCGGCTGGATCGTGATTACGATCGCCTGGGGACTGGCCGTGATGTGCGGCGTGCTGATCGCAGGGCCTTATTCGGGCGCGCACCTCAATCCTGCGGTCTCGGTGGGACTGGCCGTGGCGGGGTCGTTCCCGTGGGCGTACGTCCCGGGATACGTCGCCGCGCAGCTGCTGGGCGGATTCTGCGGCGCCGTCGTGGTCTACCTTTATTATAAGGACCATTTCGACGCGACGGACGACCCCGCGGCGAAGCTGGGCGTCTTCTGCACGATGCCCGCCATCATGGACAAACCGCGCAACCTCTTCTGCGAGGTGGTCGGCACGTTCCTGCTGGTGTTCGTGATCCTGGCCATCGGCAACGAGCAGAACACCCCCGAAATCGGGATGGGAAGTCTGGGAAGCCTTCCGGTGACGATGCTCATCATGGCCATCGGCATGTCGCTGGGCGGCACGACGGGCTACGCGATCAACCCCGCGCGCGACCTGCCGCCGCGGCTGGCGCACGCCCTCCTGCCGATCCGGGGCAAAGGAGGCAGCGGATGGGATTACAGCTGGGTTCCCGTGGCGGGACCGCTGCTGGGCGCCCTGGCGGCCGGACTGATCTACGGCTGCGTCTATTTCTGCGGATAAAGACGCCCGGAAACCCGAATCGTTCGGGTTATCCGGGCGCGAAACGGAAGGAAGGCGCGCTGAAGCAACCGGCCGCTTTCTAAAATCCGTTTTTCAAGCGGGCGCGGACCCACCTGCCGACCTCATTCTTCGAGTCGCGCACCGCGCTGCCGCGGACGGCGAGTCCGTCGGGGACGGTCGACCGCGGGCAGAGTCTGCGGATGTCGGCCTCGCTGTGTCCCATGCCGCTGCCCTCGTGAGTCATAAACGGCACGACGGTCTTGCCCGCCAAGTCGCAGGAGGTGAGGAACGTCGCCACGGGAGGCGCTATGGTCGCCCACCAGCAGGGCGAGCCGACGAAAATCACGTCGTACTGCGAAAGGTCGCCGACGGGGTTTTTCAGCGCGGGGCGCACCCCGGCTTCGATCTCCTTTTTGCCCTGGTCGACCACGGCCCGGTATTCCGTGGGGTAGGGCGTCGCGGGAACGATCTCGAACAGATCTCCGCCCGTGGCCTCGCTGATCTGCCGCGCTACCTCACGGGTGTTGCCGCTGTGGGAGAAATAGGCCACCAGCACTTTTCCGGAGGGCTGCTGCGCCCCGGCTCCCGAAACGGCGAATGCCGCAATCGTCGCCAAAATAAGTCTCTTTTTCATCGTTCGATCCATTTACACGGTTTCACACCGCAAAAGTAGGGCGGACGCCGGGCGCCGGGCATACCCCGATTACGGTTCGTCGTACCATAATTACCGATTCGGGGCGGAAGGCGGAGCAGGTATCGAAAATTCCGCTAATTTTGCGACAAACAAAACTATTTCAGCATATGGGCACGGTGGTCAAATACGACAACATCTTCCAGTACAACGAATCGCGCGGCGTGGAGACGCAGCATCCGCTGGTGAGCGTCATCGACTTTTCGAAGGCGGAACCCATTCCTCCCGGCCATTACCGCCACTGCTTCGGATTTTACGCCGTTTTCCTCAAGGACGTGAAGTGCGGCGATTTGCGCTACGGACGTAACTACTACGACTATCAGGAGGGAACGCTCGTATTCATGGCTCCGGGACAGGTGGTCGAGGTGGAGGTGAAGGATAAGCCGCAGGTTCCGCCCAAAGGCCGGGCGCTGCTGTTCCATCCCGACCTGCTGCGCGGCACCTCGCTCGGGCGCAACATCGCGGGCTACACGTTCTTCTCCTACGAGGTGAACGAGGCCCTGCACCTTTCGGAGCAGGAGCGCCAGGTCGTGATGGACTGCCTGCAAAACATCCAATCGGAGCTGAAACACGCGATCGACAAACACAGCCGCACGCTGATCGTCTCGAACATCGAGCTGCTGTTGAATTACAGCACACGGTTTTACGAACGGCAGTTCATCACGCGCAACAACGTCAACCGCGACGTGCTGGCCGGATTCGAGCGTCTGCTGGGCGACTATTTCGCAGGAGACCGCCCCGAGCGGGACGGCGTGCCGTCGGTGCGCTGGTGCGCCGAGCAGCTGCACCTGTCGGCGAACTATTTCGGCGACCTGGTGAAGAAGGAGACCGGGAAATCGGCGCAGGAGTACATCCAGCTCAAAGTGATCGACATCGCCAAGGAACGCATCTTCGACCCCGGACGCTCGATCAGCGAAATCGCCTACTCGCTGGGATTCCGCTACCCGCAGCACTTCACGCGTCTGTTCAAGAAGGTGGTGGGGTGTTCGCCCAACGAATACCGGACCGCAAACTGACACAAAAAACCCTTCCGCGGCGCGGAAGGGTTTTTCACACACAAACATTAACAATACAAACAATGCAATGGCCGAAAATCCCCGTTTCATTGTTTTCGGGACAAAGGTCGCGCAAAATTCCGGGACCCGCAATCGCCATTAGTAGGTATTTCGGCCCCGGACAATGCCCTTCACCCTGCCGTTCAGGGAAGTAAAGGCGCTTTTTTATTTTGTAATTCGAAATAATGCACTATCTTTGCATGCGAATTCCAACGAACAGGACGACCGTCCTGTTTCTGAAAATCACATTCAACGGAAATAAACTATGCAAGATCTGAAAGCGCTGGAAGGGAAAAGCCTTGCCGAGTTGCGTGAAATAGCCAAAGCATTGGGTATCAAGAACGTTATGATTAAAAAGCGCGAACTGATAGAGAAAATAGCCGGGACGGACACCCCGGAGGAGGCTCCTGCGGAAAATGAGGCCGGAGCGAAAGGGGAGGTTTCGGAAACCGCCGCAAAGCCGGCGCAGGAAGCAGCCCCGCAGACCGCCGCGCCGAAGGCCAAGGCCCCGCGCGGACGCCGTCCGCGACTGGCGAAGAACGAAAACGCAGCCCCGCAGCCGGAGGCCGCGGCAGAGCCGGAACTCCCGATGGAGACGAAGCCGGCGACGGCTGCCGAACCGGAAGCCGCAGCGGCTCCTCCGCAGGCCGAAACGCCCGCGGCAGAGCCGGCGAAGGCCGAACCCAAACGCCGGGGCCGCAAGCCCAAAGCGCAGGCGGTGCAGGCAGTGCAGGAAACGGCGGTCCCTGCCGCCGCGCAGGAGACCCACACGGAACAGGCACCCCGATACATCGAAGAGGAGGTCATCACCAAGGACGACTTTGCAGGGGAGATCGAAGGCGAAGGCGTGCTGGAGATCATGCCCGACGGCTACGGATTCCTCCGCTCGGCCGACTACAACTACCTCAATTCCCCCGACGACATCTACGTTTCGCCCTCGCAGATCAAACTCTTCGGACTGAAGCCCGGCGACACGGTGAACGGCGCGATCCGCCCCCCGAAGGAGGGTGAGAAATACTTCCCGCTGGTGCGCGTGAACGAAATCAACGGTCTGGCCCCGGAGTACATCCGCGACCGCGTGCAGTTCGAATTTATGACGCCGCTGTTCCCCAGCGAGAAATTCTGCCTCACGGGCAACGGCCACAACAACATGTCCACGCGCATCGTGGACCTCTTTTCCCCCATCGGCAAGGGCCAGCGCGCACTGATCGTGGCCCAGCCCAAGACGGGTAAGACGGTGCTCATGCAGTCGATCATCAACGCCATCGCCGACAACCATCCCGAGGTGTACATCATCGTACTGCTGATCGACGAACGCCCCGAGGAGGTGACCGAAATGGCCCGCAACTCGAAGGCCGAGGTCGTGGCCTCGACTTTCGACGAGCAGGCTTCGCGCCACGTGAAAGTGGCCGAAATGGTGCTCGACAAGGCCAAACGCATGGTCGAGAGCGGCCACGACGTGGTGATCTTCCTCGACTCGATCACCCGTCTGGCCCGCGCCTACAACTCCGTGCAGCCCGCCTCGGGCAAGGTGCTTTCGGGAGGTGTCGACGCCAACGCCCTGCACAAGCCCAAGCGTTTCTTCGGCGCAGCCCGCAACACGGAGGAGAAAGGTTCGCTGACGATCATCGCCACGGCGCTGATCGACACCGGTTCGAAGATGGACGAGGTGATCTTCGAAGAGTTCAAGGGTACGGGCAACATGGAGTTGCAGCTGGACCGCAAGCTGGCCAACAAGCGCGTATACCCGGCCGTGGACGTGATCGCCTCGGGAACCCGCCGCGAAGACCTGCTGCTGCCGCGCGACGTGATGAACCGCACGTGGGTGCTGCGCAAGTACCTCTCGGACATGACGCCCGTCGAAGCCATGGAGTTCCTCCAGAAACAGATGGGACTCACCGACACCAACGAGGAGTTCCTCGCCACGATGAACCACTAACCGCACGGAGCGCAAACACCGGGTACAGATGAAAAGGCTGATTCTGACGAGTTTATGTCTTCTTTTCGCCCGCGGGGCGTTCGCATGGGGACAGAAGGGGCACGACGTGACGGCGTATATCGCCGAATGCCGTCTGACGCCCGAAGCGGCAGAGAAGGTCCGCAAGGCGCTCGACGGCTACTCGCCCGTGTATATCGCCAACTGGCTCGACTTCGCCAGCTACTGGCCCGAATACGCCTATTCGAAAACCTGGCACTACCTCAATATCGACGAAGGCGAGACGCTGGAGAGCATGTCCCGGAATCCCGGGGGCGACGTGCTGACGGCGGTGACCCGACTCACGGAGAAACTCAAGTCGGGACGCCTCACACCCGAGGAGGAGACGCTCTCGCTCAAGATGCTGATTCACCTGGTCGGGGACATGCACTGCCCGATGCACCTCGGACGGTTGAGCGACCTGGGCGGCAACAAGCGGCCCGTGCGTTTCTTCGGACGCGACACGAACCTGCATTCGGTCTGGGATACGAACATTCCCGAGGCGGTCCACAAATGGAGTTACAGCGAGTGGCAGCAGCAGATCGACCGGCTGACGGACGAAGAGGCTGCGCAGATCGCCGCCGGAGAGCCGGCCGACTGGGTGAAGGAGACGCACGAAATCTGCAAGGAGATTTACGGCTTCACCCCCGAAGGGACCGATATTTCGTACGACTACCTCTTCAAGTACACGCCCGTCGTCGAACGGCAGTTCCTGCGCGGCGGACACCGCCTGGCCCGCCTGCTGAACGAGATATACCGATAACCGCATCCGCGCAAGACAAAGCCGCCCGCCGTCGAGAGACCGGCGGGCGGTTCGTTTCCGGAGCGCCGAATCAGTAATTCAGGTAGAAACATCCGTAATCCGGTTACTTCGGGAATCCTGTTTTCGGACTATCTTTGCATCGTGAACGGAAGGTTCCGGAATCCGGAACCCGGCGAAACGGAAAATCGAGGACGATCATGGAATACAGAATTTTGGGCAGAACGGGCCTGCGCGTGAGCGCCGTCGCACTCGGCTGCGAGGGCTTCATCCACAAAACGCCGGAAGAGGTGTGCGCCGATTTCGACTTCGCCATCGGGCACGGCGTCAACTTCATCGACATCTACTCGCCGAATCCCGAACTGCGGACGAACATCGGCGCGGCGCTCGAAGGCCGCCGCGGGGACTTCGTCATTCAGGGACACCTCTGCACGACCTGGGAGAACGGGCAGTACCTGCGCACCCGCGACCCGGAGAAAACCCTCGCGTCGTTCGACCTTCAGCTGCAACAGCTGCGGACGGACTGTCTCGACATCGGCATGATCCACTACGTCGACGCCGAGGCGGATTTTCACCGCGTCTTCGGCGGGGAGATCATCCGCATCGCGCAAAGGCTTCGGGAGGAGGGGCGAATCCGCCACATCGGCATCAGCAGCCACAATCCCGCGGTGGCCCGGATGGCCGTCGAAACGGGACTGGTGGACGTGCTGATGTTCTCGGTAAACCCCTGCTACGACCTGCAACCGGCCGGCGACGACGTCGAGGCCCTGTGGGCCGAGGAGAGTTACGCCGGCGCGCTGCGCAACATCGACCCCGACCGCGAACGGCTCTACGAACTGTGCGAAAGGACGGGCGTGGGCATCGACGCCATGAAGGTCTACGGCGGCGGCGACCTGCTGAATGCGGAGAATTCCCCGTTCGGGAAGGCCATGACGCCGGTGCAGTGTATCGAATACGCCCTGACGCGGCCGGGCGTGGCTTCCGTGATGGTCGGATGCAGGACGCAGGACGAAATCCGGGCCGCACTCGACTGGTGCGGCGCATCGCCCGCCGAAAGGGACTATGCCTCCGCAATGGCCGGCATGGAGCGGTTTACCTGGGAAGGGCATTGCATGTACTGCGGCCATTGCGCCCCCTGTTCGGCGGGAATAGACATCGCGACGGTCCATAAATTCCACAACCTCGCCGTGGCGCAGGGCGAAATCCCGGAAACCGTGCGTGAACATTACGCCGCGCTCACGCACCACGCATCGGAGTGCATCGGGTGCGGCGCATGCGAAACGCGCTGCCCGTTCGGCGTGGAGATCGTAGCGTCGATGCGCCGCGCGGCGGAACGATTCGGCTATTGACCGCAAATTCGGAAAAAAATGGGAACAGACAACGCAAACAAGGACCGGCAGGCCATAGACCTGCTCTTCGCCGAGAGATGCTCGTGCGTCGTGCGCAACGGCGACACGATCCGGATATTCCGCGAACGGGGCGTCCGGGACCTCTGGAGGCTGCTGCACGAGGAGCCGGAACTGCTCGACGGCGCGTTCGTGGCCGACAAGGTGGTCGGAAAGGGCGCCGCGGCGCTGATGGCCGCGGGCCGTGTGAGGGAACTCTTCGCCGACGTGGTGAGCCACGCGGCGCTGGAACTGCTGAACGGAGCCGGGATTCCGGTAAGTTACACGGTCGCCGTGCCCCACATCATCAACCGCGCCGGAGACGGCATCTGTCCCGTGGAGCGGCTCTGCGCCGGAGCGCGGACCGCCGCGGAGTGCCTGCCGCTGATCGAAGGGTTTCTGACGGCCAGCAAGGGCGCGCCCTGATTCCGGCGAAGGGCGGAAAGAACCGTCCACAGCCTTCGTCCGCAAGCCTGCGGCGGGGGAGACCGAAAAACAAATCAAATACGGAACAATGAACAAGATTCTTTCGATTTTACTGGCCTGCACGGCTGCCGGCGCCGCATACGGCGCACAGGAGACCGGGCAGGCGGCGAAGAACGTCGCGATCGACTCGGTGGTGGTGACGGGGGCGCGCTACGCCTCGGACATCCGCCACCTGCCGATGTCGGTGGCGGTCGTGGACCGCGACGAAATCGTCCGCCGGCAGGAGGCATCGGTGCTTCCGCTGCTCACGGAACAGGTTCCGGGGCTGTTCGTCACGGGACGCGGCGTGATGGGTTACGGCGTCTCGGACGGCGCGGCCGGAGGCATCAGCCTGCGCGGCATCGGCGGAGGGTCGGCGGCCCAGATGCTCGTGCTGATCGACGGGCATCCGCAGTACATGGGGCTGTTCGGCCATCCGATCGCCGACGCCTACCAGTCGATGCTCGCCGAGCGGGTCGAGGTGGTGCGCGGACCGGCGTCGGTGCTCTACGGCTCGAACGCCATGGGCGGGGTGATCAACATCGTCACCCGCCGGCAGCGCGAGGAAGGCGTGAAAACCGACCTGAACGTGGGCTACGGCTCGTGGAACACCTTGCAGACCGAAGCAGCCAACCGCATCCGCAAAGGCCGCTTCACGAGCGTCGTGACCGGCTCGTACAACCGCACGGACGGCCACCGCGCCGACATGGGTTTCGAGCAGTACGGCGGATATGCCAAGGTCGGCTACGAGATCAGCCGCCGCTGGAACGCTTACGCCGATGTGAACCTGACACACTTCAACGCCTCGAATCCGGGCGAAATCACCGCGCCCGTCTTCGACAACGACTCCCGCATCACGCGCGGCATGGCATCCGTCTCACTGGAAAACTCGTACGACCGGACTTCGGGCGCGTTGAAGTTCTTCTACAACTGGGGCCGTCACCGGATCAATGACGGCTACGGCGCAGGCGAGGAGCCGCGCGACTACCGTTTCAACTCGAAGGACCGGATGCTGGGCGTCTCGTGGTATCAGAGCGCCGGACTGTGGCGCGGCAGCCGCCTGACGGCGGGCATCGACTGGCAGCGCTTCGGGGGCCGGGCGTGGAACCGGTTCACGGCAGACGGCCGCGAGGAGCCGATCGTGGACCAGACGGAGGACGAAATCGCCGGATACGCCGATTTCCGGCAGTCGCTGGGACGCCTCACCGTCGACGCCGGGGTGCGTATCGACCACCACACCCGCACCGGCACGGAGTGGGTTCCGCAGGCGGGCATCTCGCTGCGGGCCGCACGCGACGGAGCGCTGAAGGCGATGGTGAGCAAGGGCTTCCGCAACCCAGTGCTCCGCGAACTCTACATGTTCGGGGTGAAGAATCCCGATCTGAAGCCCGAACGGCTGTGGAACTACGAACTTTCGTGGACCCAGCGGCTGGCCGGAGGAAGCGTGTCGTACGGCGTCAACCTCTTTTATATCGAGGGCGAGGACATCATCCGGCGCGGCAGGGCAGACGGCCGCAACATCCTGCTCAACCAGGCCCGGATCGAAAACTGGGGCGCAGAGGCCGACGCCGCATGGCGCATCGGCGGGGGATGGAGCGTCAACGCCAATTACAGCTGGCTCCGGATGGAGTATCCCGTGCCGGCGACCCCCGAACACAAACTCTACGCCGGAGGCGATTTCGGGAAGGGCCGCTGGTCGGTGTCGACGGGCGTGCAGTACATCGCGGGGCTTTACACGGCGGCGGCTCCCGATCCGGAAGTCCGGGAAGCGGGATTCGTGCTCTGGAACCTGCGCGCGTCGCTGCGCGTAAACCGTTTGCTGACGATCTTCGTCCGGGGCGAAAACCTGCTGGCCGAACGTTATGAGATCAATGCCGGATACCCGATGCCCCGGGCGACGGTCTTCGGCGGACTGAAGTTAAACCTTTAATTGAAATAACCATGAAAACATCCTCTGTAACATTCTATTCGACCGGCTACCGGGAGACGCGTACATACCTCGCGGCAGCCCTGTTCGCGGCGGGCAACATCGTCCTGCCGCAGTTGTGCCACCTCGTGCAGCTGGGAGGTCCCACGATGCTGCCGATCTACTTCTTCACGCTCGTCGGCGCCTACAAATACGGCTGGCGCACGGGACTGCTGACAGCCCTCGCTTCGCCGCTCGTGAACGCCGCGCTGTTCGGGATGCCCGCCGTCACGGCGCTGCCGGCGATCCTCGTGAAATCGGCGCTGCTGGCCGGAGCGGCAGGGTATGCGGCCCGGCGTTTCAACCGCGTGTCGGTGGCGCTGCTCGCCGCCGTCGTGCTGTTCTACCAGATCGTCGGATCGGCCGGGGAATGGGCCTTGACGGGCAGCTTCACGGCCGCCGTGCAGGATTTCCGGATCGGGATTCCCGGCATGTTATTGCAGGTGTTCGGCGGATACCTCTTTATAAAGTACGTAATACGCAAATAGCCATGATGAAAAAAATCTGTATGATCTCCTTTGTTTTGCATTTCGCGGCCGCAGGCTCCGGCTGTGCGTCGGGCAACGACAAAAAGGCGGCGGAGGCGGCTCCCGCCAAAGTCTACATGACCCGCGACATCTCGTCCGCGGGAATGAAAGCCGTCTACGAGGCCCTGGGCCGGAAGGCCGAAGGGAAGAAGGTCGCCGTGAAACTCTCGACCGGAGAGCCGGGAGGCAACAATTTCCTGCAACCGGCCCTGATCGGCGATCTGGTGAAGTCGGTGAAGGGCACGATCGTCGAGTGCAACACGGCCTACGGCGGCGGACGCGCCAAGACCGAAGACCACCTGAAAGCCGCCGCCGACCACGGGTTCACGGCCATCGCTCCGGTGGACATCATGGACGCCGAGGGCGAAGTGCGCCTGCCCGTCGAGGGCGGCAGGCACCTCAAATACGACATCGTAGGCTCTCACTTCCCGGAGTACGATTTCGTGGTGGTTCTTTCGCATTTCAAGGGGCACGCGATGGGCGGATTCGGCGGCGCGATCAAGAACATCTCCATCGGCATCGCCTCGTCGGCCGGAAAAGCGTGGATTCACTCGGCCGGAAAGACCGAGGACACCGAGAAACTGTGGAGCAGCCTGCCCGCGCAGGACGATTTTCTGGAGTCGATGGCCGAAGCGGCCAAAGCGATCGCCGCCCATTGCGGCGAACGGATTCTCTACATCAGCGTTATGAACAACCTCTCGGTGGACTGCGACTGCGACGCGCATCCCGAACCGCCCCGCATGGGCGACATCGGCATCCTCGCCTCGCTCGATCCCATAGCGCTGGACAAGGCGTGCGTCGACATGGTGTACGCATCGCCCGATCCGGGGAAATCGCACCTGATCGAGCGCATGGAGTCGCGCCACGGCATTCACACGCTCGAACACGCCGAAGCCATAGGGCTAGGTTCGCAGCAGTACCGACTCGTGGAACTGAAATAGCATGGAGTACAGGACACTGGGCCGCACGGGACTGCGCGTCAGCGCCGTGGCGCTGGGGTGCGAGGGATTTATGAACCGGCCGGAGGAAGAGGTGCGGGCAGACTTCGACTTCGCAATCGAAAACGGGATCAACTTCCTCGACCTCTACGCTTCGAACCCCGAACTGCGCAGTAGCATCGGCGCGGCACTGGCCGGGCGGCGCGAAGGGTTCGTCATACAGGGGCACCTCTGCTCGGTGTGGGAAGAGGGGCAGTATCTCCGCACGCGCGATCCGGAGAAGGCGCAGGCCGCATTCGACGACCTGCTCGTGCGGCTGGGGACGGATTACGTCGATATAGGCATGATCCACTACGTCGATGCCGAGGCCGATCTGCGGAAGGTATTGGACGGGCCGATCCTGCAACTGGCACTGCGGCTCCGGTCGGAGGGGCGCCTGCGCCATATCGGCATCAGCAGCCACAACCCCGCCGTGGCGCGGCAGGCGGCCCAAACCGGGCTGATCGACGTGCTGATGTTCTCGCTCAATCCCTGTTACGACCTGCTGCCGCCGAGCGACGACGTGGACACGCTCTGGGCCGACGAAAGCTATGCGCAGGAGCTGCACAACATCGACCCCGAACGCCAGCGGCTCTACGAATTCTGCGAACGCGAGGGCGTGGCGATCGACGTGATGAAGGCGTACGGCGGCGGAGACCTGCTGAGCGGGACCAACTCGCCGTTCGGGAAGCCGATGACACCGGTGCAGTGCATCGAATACGCCCTGACGCGCCCCGGCGTGGCGGCCGTGATGGCCGGATGCCGCAGCCGGGCCGAAATCGAGGCGGCGCTCGCATGGTGTACGGCAACAGCCGCCGAACGCGACTACACGCAGGCGCTGACCGGACTCGGCCGGTTCTCGTGGGAAGGACACTGCATGTACTGCGGCCACTGCGCCCCCTGCACGACGGGGATCGACATCGCAAGCGTGAACAAATACTACAACCTGACGCTGGCGCAGGACGAAGTGCCCGAAACCGTGCGCGAACATTACAGCCTGCTGGCGCACCACGCTTCGGAGTGCATCGCCTGCGGCCGCTGCCAGAGCAACTGCCCGTTCGGGGTCGATATCATCGGACATATGCGGCTGGCGGCCGCGAAGTTCGGGTACTGATCCGCATTCCGGGATAGGAGCGGGCAAAAAAAGCGAATCCGGCGGCGGTTCCGGCTTCCGAAATCACGACAATTTCCTATCTTTGCCGATCGACACACACCGACAATGACCGAACAAATCATAGCACAAAGACTCGGAATCGCCCTCCGGCAGGTGCAGGGCACGGTACGCCTGCTGCGCGACGGCGCGACGATCCCCTTTATCAGCCGCTACCGCAAGGAGGCGACCGGTTCGCTCGACGAACTGCAGGTCGGGGCCGTCAAGGAGCAGCTGGACAAACTCACCGAACTCGAAGCACGCAAACAAACCGTCCTCTCGACGATCGGGGAGCAGGGCAAACTGACCGACGAACTTCGCAAACGCATCGAAGCGTGCTGGGAAGCCGTAGAGCTGGAGGATATTTACCTGCCTTACAAGCCCAAGCGGCGGACACGGGCGACCGTAGCGCGCGAACGCGGGCTGGAGCCGCTGGCAAACAGCATCATGGCGCAGCATTCGCACGACATCGCACGGCAGGCGCAGCGTTTCGTCACAGCCGACGTGCCGACCCCGGAGGAGGCTATAGCCGGGGCGTGCGACATCATCGCCGAGCGGGTGTCGGAGGACGAGCGCGCCCGCAACAGCGTGCGCCGCACGGCGGCCCGCGAAGGCGCAGTTCACTCCCGGCTCGTGAAAGGCAAGGAGCAGGAGGGCGTAAAATATTCGGACTACTTCGATGCGGCGTCGCCGCTGCGTACCATTTCGTCGCACCGTTTTCTGGCCATGCGGCGCGGCATGGACGAAGGGGTCCTGAAGATCTCGGTGGAGATGGACGCCGACCGCATTACGGAAGGGCTTTGCCGCCAGTTCGTGCGCCACGGCTCGGCGACGCGCGAATGGATGGAAGCTGCCGTCGCGGACTCGTTCAAACGGCTGATCCGGCCCTCGATCGAGACCGAACTGCTGGCGGCGGCCAAGGAGAAGGCCGACGACGAAGCGATCCGGGTATTCGCCGAAAACCTGCGGCAGCTGCTGCTCTCGGCGCCGCTCGGACAGAAGCGCATCATCGCCGTCGACCCCGGATTCCGCACGGGCTGCAAAGTCGTGGCGCTTGATTCGCAGGGCAACCTGCTGCACAACACCACCGTCTACCCCCATCCGCCTCAGGGCCGGGCGGCCGAAGCGGCCCAGACGCTGAAATC
>ENA-UPXB01001775-UPXB01001775.1-human-gut-metagenome-genome-assembly--contig:-NODE-1775-length-13395-cov-3.576438_pt1 | contig 13395 bp, 14 predicted proteins | sample MGYA00250055_ERZ773386 | MGnify/ENA primary metagenome ERZ773386 (study PRJEB29103, sample SAMN06111974) | human gut metagenome | biome: human gut; feature: ankylosing spondylitis patient; material... | reverse complement strand
GGCAACCGCTTTGCCACCGAGTACCCCATCGGCCTGAAGGGCGTCAGCCACTCCATGGCCATGTACTACGGCTACGTTGCCGGCAAGAACGCCATGCAGGAAGTCTGAGCCTGACCGCACAATAACATAACCATTCCCCGCCCGGAGCAGTATTCTTTCTTCCTGCTCCGGGCTTTTTTGCGCCCCAATGTGACCCGGTTACGGAAAAGCCCCGGCATTTGGGGTATACTGATGCCATAAGAACAACCACGAACGAACCCTTTCAGGAGGTAGAAATATGGCAGTTGTTACGATCACGAAGGAAAATTTTGAGCAGGAGGTGCTGCAGAGCACAAAGCCCGTCCTGCTGGATTTCTGGGCCAGCTGGTGCGGCCCCTGCCGGATGCTCAGTCCCATTGTGGACGAGGTGGCCGAGGAGCGCACCGATGTGAAGGTGGGCAAGGTGAATGTGGACGAACAGCCGGAGCTGGCCGGGGAGTTCGGCGTCATGAGCATCCCCACCCTGCTGGTGTTTGAGCAGGGCAAGCTGGTGCGTCAGGCCGTGGGTGCCCGCCCGAAGGCCGGTGTGCTGGACCTGCTGGGATGAAATTTGCCTGAAAAGGAGCTGCTGCATTCGGTGCGGCAGCTCCTTTTTTCCTGCGCTCTGTACAAACGCACAGAAAAATCATGCCATAAAACAGAAAACACTGGCACTTTCCTACTTTACAACTTTATCTGGATAAAGTAAAATAACAACAGAACCAATTCCGTATGGAAAAGGCGCGGAGGTGCCGCGCAAAGGATCGCCGGGCAGTGGGGCCCGGCGGATGAGATAGAGGAGTCGAAAAGTGCCGGAGAACGCCGGCGATGGATGTAAGAAACAGGGGGAACCGACGATGGAATTCAGCCTTGCAAACCTGCAGCCCAAGGAGCGCGCCTCCTTTGCGCTGCGCGCCTTGTACGAAGCGGCGGGCTGCCGCAAGTACCACATGGGCCGCTTTGAGGAGTACGGCCTGTATCAGGAGAACCGCAGCTTCCTCTCGTCCGAGCAGGTCATCACCTTCACCGATCTGGACGGCCGTCTGCTGGCCCTCAAGCCGGACGTGACCCTCTCCATTGCCAAGACGGCGCAGCCCGCCCCCGGCGAGACCCTGCGCTACTACTATCACGAGAACGTCTACCGCCCTTCCGCCGAGAGCCACACCTTTAAAGAGATCAGCCAGATGGGCCTTGAGATGCTGGGCGCGGTGGGCGAAGCACAGGTGCAGCAGGCCGTGTGTCTGGCGGCGCGGTCACTGGATGCGCTGGGGGCCGAGTGGGTGCTGGAAGTGAGCCATATGGGTTACCTGTTCGGCCTGTTCGACGCGCTGGGCGTGCCGGATGCCGCCCGCGCAAAGCTGCTGGAAAAGCTGCGGGAGAAAAACGCCCACGAGCTGCGGGCCGCCGCCGGAGCTGCCGGTCTTGCCGATGCCGCCGCCGACATCCTGTGCAGTGTGCTGAGCCTCTGCGGCAGCTATGCCGATACCCTTGCAAAGGCCGCTGCCCTGTGCCGCAATGACGCCATGCGCGCGGCTGTGGCTGAGCTGGAAGCGCTGGCTGTGCCGCTGGAAAAGGCGGGCGGCGTCATCCGGCTGGACATGACCCTTGCGGGCGAGATGGAATACTACAACGGCCTTGTGTTTCAGGGCTATCTGAAAGCCCTGCCCCGCCCCCTGCTCAAGGGCGGCCGCTACGACCTGCTGATGCAGAAGTTCACCCCCGGTGCCGGGGCCATCGGCTTTGCGGTCTATCTGGACGAGCTGGACCGCCTGAGCGCCCCGCTGCCGCCGGTGCAGAAGAACAGCACCGACAGGGTGATGCTGAACGTGGCCCTGCCCAAGGGCCGTCTGGGTGATAAGGTGTATCATCTGCTGGCGGGCATCGGCTACGGCTGCCCGGAGGACTACAACGCCACCCGCAAGCTGGTGGTGGAAAACCCGGAGGCCGGCATCCGCTACTTCCTCGTCAAGCCCAGCGACGTTGCCATCTATGTGGAGCACGGCGCCGCCGATGTGGGCATCGTGGGAAAGGACATCCTCACCGAGGCTTCTGCCGATGTGTACGAGCTGCTGGACACCGGCCTTGGCAAATGCCGCATGTGCGTTGCCGCCCCGGCCGATTACAAGGACGACCCCAGCCGCCCGGTGCGGGTGGCCACCAAATTCGTCAACATCGCAAAGAGCTACTACGCATCCATGGGGCGGGACATCGATATCATCAAGCTGAACGGCTCCATTGAGCTGGCCCCCATTCTGGGCCTTTCGGACGTCATCGTGGATATCGTGGAGACCGGCACCACCCTGCGGGAGAACGGCCTGAAGGTGGTCACAGAGTTCATGCCCATCTCGGCCCGGTTTATTGCCAACAAGGCCAGCTACCAGTTCAAGCACGCCGAAATGGACACCATGCTGGAAAAGCTGCGGGCGGAACTGCAGAACAAGGAGGAAGCAAAATGATCAAGCTGTATAACTTCGACGAGCTCAGGCCCGAAGAGATTTTGAACCGCGACATCCGCGCGGAAAAGAACGTGGAGGACGTGGTGGACGGCATCATTGCCGATGTGCGCGCCCGGGGCGATGAAGCCCTGAAGGATTACGCGCTGAAATTTGACGGTGCAAAGATCGATGCCCTGCAGGTGACGCAGGAGGAGATCGACGAGGCCTTTGCGAACATGGACCCCTACTTCCTCGAGACCCTGCGCGAAGCCGCCGCCAACATCGAAAGCTTCCACCGCCAGCAGGTGCACAAGAATTTTGTGGTGAACGACAAGCCCGGCATCGTACTGGGCCAGAAATATACCCCCATTGAAAAGGCCGGTGTCTATGTGCCCGGCGGCACGGCGGCCTATCCCTCCACTGTGCTCATGGACGTGATCCCGGCAAAGGTGGCAGGCGTGTCCGAGATTGTCATGACTACCCCCGCCGGAAAGGACGGCAGGGTGAACCCGGTCATCCTTGCCGCCGCTGCCACCGCAGGCGTGACCAAGATCTTCAAGACCGGCGGCGCACAGGCTGTGGCGGCTCTCGCCTACGGCACCCAGAGCATCCCCGCGGTGGATAAGATCGTTGGCCCCGGCAACATCTACGTTGCCACCGCCAAGCGCAAGGTGTTCGGCAAGGTGGGCATCGATATGATCGCCGGCCCCAGCGAGATTCTGGTGCTGGCCGACGGCGGCTGCAACCCCGCATGGGTGGCGGCGGACCTGCTGAGTCAGGCCGAGCACGACAAACTGGCAAGCCCCGTTCTCGTCACTGACAGCCCGGAGCTGGCCAAGGCCGTGCAGGCGGAGCTGGAGGTGCAGATTCCGCAGCTGCCCCGTGCCGCCATCGCCCGCGCCAGCGTGGACGACAACGGCAAGATCATCCTCTGCACCGACCTGCACAAGGCCATCGAGGCCTGCAACATCATTGCACCGGAACATCTGGAAGTGTGCGTGGAGGACCCCTTCGGTGTGCTGAACGAGATCAAAAACGCAGGCAGCATCTTCCTTGGCCGCAACGTGCCGGAAGCGCTGGGCGATTACTTTGCAGGCCCCAACCACACCCTGCCCACCAGCGGCACCGCCCGCTTCTCCAGTCCCTTGGGCGTAGACGACTTTGTAAAGAAGTCCAGCTTCCTCTACTACACCCGGGAAGCGCTGGGCGAGGTAGCCCCCCGCATCGCCGATTTTGCCGAGCGCGAGGGCCTGCACGCCCACGCCCGCAGCGTGACCATCCGGTACGAAAAGTGAGGATTTGAACCATGAGTAAATTCCTTTCTCCCACGCTGGCCGCTGTCACCCCCTACACCCCGGGTGAGCAGCCGCAGGATCAGCAGTACATCAAACTGAACACCAACGAAAGCCCCTATCTGCCCTCCCCGGCGGTGATCGCCGCCGTGAGCGAGCACGAGGTGGAAAAGCTGCGCCTTTACTCCGACCCCGCCTGTGCCGACCTGCTCAAGGCGGCCGCAGCCCACTTCGGTTTGCAGCCGGAGCAGATCATGCCCGGCAATGGCAGCGACGAGAACCTCTTCTTTGCGCTGCGTGCCTTCTGCGATGCAGACCACCCGCTGGCCTATGCCGACATCACCTACGGCTGCTACGGCGTGTGGTGCGGGCTGATGCACATTCCCAGCCACATCATCCCGCTGAAAGAGGATTTCACCCTTGACCCGAAGGACTACTACGGCCTGAACCACGGCTCACGGGACGAATCCCGCATCGGCTATTCAGGCAGGATTTACGACCGTTACTTGTGCCTGCGATGAGTTAGGAAATGTGGATATGAACGATTTGCGTGCCAAAGCAGAAGAGAATAAGGATGAATTAGCCGCATTAATGATTACCTATCCCTCTACTCATGGTATTTTTGAAACGGAGATAAAGGAGATTTGCAATATTATCCATGCGTGTGGCGCACAAGTATACATGGATGGCGCTAACATGAACGCACAAGTAGGACTGACCAATCCGGGATTTATTGGCGCTGATGTCTGCCATCTGAATCTTCACAAGACATTCGCTTCTCCTCATGGCGGCGGCGGCCCGGGAGTAGGCCCTATCTGCGTAGCAGAACATCTGGTTCCTTTCCTGCCCGGACATGGCATCTTCGGAAATGCACAAAACCAGGTTTCTTCGGCTCCGTTCGGAAGTGCAGGCATTCTGCCTATCACATACGGATATATCCGCATGATGGGTACGGACGGTCTGACACAGGCTACCAAAATAGCGATTCTGAATGCGAATTATCTGGCTGCTTGCCTGAAAGACACTTATGGTATCGTCTATTGCGGAGCAAACGGTTTTGTGGGACACGAAATGATTCTGGAATGTCGCAAAGTACACGAAGAGACAGGTATTTCGGAGAATGACATCGCAAAACGTCTGATGGATTACGGCTACCATGCCCCTACCCTTTCTTTCCCCGTTCACGGCACATTGATGATTGAGCCTACGGAAAGCGAAAGCCTTGCCGAACTGGACAACTTTGTCCACGTGATGCTGACCATTTGGGACGAGATTCAAGAGGTAAAGAACGGCGAAGCCGACAAGACGGACAACGTGCTGGTGAATGCCCCACATCCCGAATACGAAGTGGTAGCCGACACGTGGGAGCACAGCTATACCCGCCAAAAGGCAGCCTACCCGATAGAAAGCGTGCGCGAAAACAAGTTCTGGGTGAACGTGGCACGTGTAGACAACACGTTGGGAGACCGTAAACTGTTGCCCACATGCTATGGATGCTTCGACTGATGAAAAGAAAGCGTAACGGACTATTTTATAGTAAAAAAGAAGAAACCATCAATTCCATCTCCCATGGCATCGGCATTGCCATGGGAGTAATTGTAAGTACACTATTCCTGATAAAATGCTACCAGGCACAGAACCTTTGGGCAGCATGCGGCGTATGGCTCTATCTGTTCGGCATGGGAGGCTCCTATCTTGCCTCCACACTCTACCACTCCCTGAAACATCATAATCCGTGGAAACGACGCTTGCGGCATTGGGACCATGCAGCCATCTATTGGCACATTGCAGGCAGTTACTCCCCCATCACACTCATTGCATTGAGAGAGGACGGCGGTTGGGGCTGGGGACTGTTCGGCTTCGTCTGGCTATGCGCCATCATCGGTACTGTTGTCAGCTTCCGCAAGATGGAGGAGCACAGTTACGTGGAAACAGTATGCTACATCCTGATGGGGCTGTCCGTACTGGTAGTATTCAAGCAGCTTTTCGCCCTCTCCCCCACAGCCTGCTACTGGATTATTGCCGAGGGGGTATGCTACATCACGGGAGCCGCCTTCTACTCCTTGCGCAAGGCACGGTACATGCATTCGGTTTTCCATTTCTTTGTATTGGGCGGTTCAGCCTGCCACATGGTGGCTGTATGGGACATACTGGTGAAGATGCTGTAAGCAAACGGCAAGCGCACAACCGCTAAAAGAAGTTAATAAGTATCTCTTTCCCTTGCTTTTCTCCATAACTTACCCTACGTTTGCAGTGTTGTACATCAGTGCAACACTAATAAAATTATGATAACGATAGAGAATACGAGCTACGGTTACAAGTCCAATCCACTTATTTTCAACAACATATCTTTGGAAATAGGAAACGGTATATATGGACTTCTGGGAGAAAACGGCGTAGGCAAAACGACGCTGATGCATCTCATCTGCGGACTACTCTTTCCCAAAAACGGAAAGTGCAGCATAGACGGAAGAAACACGGCAGAGAGACAGTCCGAAGGGTTGGCCCGTTACTTCTTCCTGCCCGAAGAGTTGCAGATGCCTACCGAAAGCATCGCCAGCTTCGCTGCACGCCATTCCGTATTCTATCCACATTTCAATCAGGAAGAATTCGACCTGAACCTGGAAGAGCTGAAAATCAACCGGAAACAAAAACTCTCTTCCGTCTCCTACGGACAACAGAAGAAGGCAATGCTGGCATACGCCTTTGCCCTGCATACTCCATACACCCTACTCGACGAACCGACAAACGGGCTGGACATCACCTCTCGCCAAGCCTTGAAGCGTATCATCAGCCGCAGCATGGACGATGAAAGCACGCTGCTTATCTAAACCCATCAGGAGCACGACTTCGAGAATCTGCTGGACCATCTCGTCATCCTTGGCAAAGGCGAAATATTACTGAACCGTTCGCTGGACGAAATCAGTAACCGGCTTCTCTTTGCCCGTACGGACATCCTGCCGGCAGAAAGCATCTACAGCGAACAAGACTTGTCGGGCCATTTCTCCATTCTCCCCAACGAGGACGGAGAAGAGAACACACCGGACATCGAACTGCTGTATAAAGCGGTGTTGCAACAACCGGAAAAGATACAGAGCATGTTTCAATGAAAATCTATCATACAAACAGAACTATGAACGCAACTTTTAATCTGAAACGCTTCCTGCTACTGGAACAATATAAAAGGAATGAGACCGGCAGGCACCTGCTTTGGTCGGCAGCCGTCGTATCGTTCATCTGCATCCTGTGCATCCTCTACGACATAAACCGCGGTGGAAGTTACTACGGCAAACATACCTCTGCCACCGAATTCTCCCGCTACGTACTATGGTTTATCCTCATGGCCCCCTGCCTGCTGGAAACAAATTTCAGCAAACACAGCTCCACTCTCGATATACTGCTGCCGGCATCGGCATTCGAGAAGTTCCTGCATATCTGGATAAAATACCTGCTGCTGCTTCCCCTATTCTGCGGTCTACTGATAGCCTGCCTCAAAGGTCTGCTGTCCTTAAGCGGCAGCGAGTTCCTGCAGTATTTCGCAACGCACATCACGATGTTCCGGATACACAACACCCAGATACTGACCTATGTAATCCTGCATGCTTCCGCCTTCATCGGATACTTCGCCTTCAGCCGGCAAGTCCTGCTGAAAAGCTTCACCATCTTTGTAGGCTCCATTGCCGTCTGCATAGGAATTGTAACTTTTGTGGCCTCCCTCATGCCCGAAGCCAGAGCGGACGGATACTGGATGGATAACATTGCCACATGGCCCCACACCAGCTATCCGCTGTCGGCCGGTGCACAAGCCATCGTGACTTTCTGCAATTATGCGGCTCCCATCAGTGTGCTGCTCGGTTCATGGGTATCGAGCTACTTCCTGCTCAAAGAAAAACAACTGTAGCCTATGGACTTCAAGACCAACAAACCGATATACCAGCAGATTGTAGACTTCTGTTTCAGCAAGATTCTCACCCGCGAATGGCGGGCAGAAGAGCGGGTGGTATCCGTGAGGGAGCTCTCCACACAACTGGCAGTGAACTCGCGCACCGTGCTGAAGGCCTATGAATACCTCCAGACGGAGGACATCATCTACCCGGAACGGGGAATGGGGTTCTACCTCTCCAAAGATGCGGTGAAGAAAGTGATGCGAATACAGAAGAAAGAGTTTTTTGACAACCAGCTTGCCGACATGTTCCGCAGCATGGAGCTACTCGGCATCAGTATAGAAGAAATAACAGAACGATATAACAAACTTAAAAAAGACGGTTCATGAAGAGATACGCAAAGACTGCATTATGGATTACCTTCGGACTCCTCTTCGGACTTACGATTGTCAAAGTTTCGACACTGATGTACGAGATTTATTCCTTCATGCATTCCTAACTTTCATCGGACAGACGAGGAAAGTATAAACAACTGATATACAAGCTTCAGCATCTTCCCTTAGCGGGAAGAGTGACTTTTACATCCCTATCCAACAGTAACAGACTAATACAAACGATTATGAAAACCAAACTTTTTTTACTATTGCTTGCCCTCTCCGTACTCCGTACGCAGGCACAGAGCCTCTCCATCAAAGGACGCGTCACGGACGCCTCGCAAGAAGCAGTTATAGCCGCCAATGTGTCATTATGGACCATAGACTCTACTTTGGTGACCGGAGTAACCTCGGATGCACAAGGCAAGTTCGCCCTCCATAAAATCAAGGCAGGCGACTACCGCCTTTCCATCTCCTTCATCGGCCTCCAAAGTGAAAACATACTGCTGAAACTGAATAAAAGCCTCGACCTGGGCGATGTACAGTTGCAGGAAGATGCCGTAAGCCTCGGTGAAGTGACGGTATCCGCCAGCAATGTGCTGCAGCGGGTAGACCGGCAAATTATCCTGCCTTCCGAAAGCCAGCTCAAACGCTCGTTCGGTGCCTACGACCTGCTGAACAATCTCGGCATTGCCCGTCTGCAAGTGGACAATCTGAGCAACAGCATGAGCGTCAGCGGTGGCGGGGCCGTACAAACCCGTATCAACGGCATTAAAGTGACAGACAAGGAGATAGCGGCCGTCAGAGCCAAAGACGTACTGCGTGTGGAGTTCATCGAAGACCCCGGCAAGCAGTACGGAGACGATGAACTGGGCGCCGTAGTCAACATTATCCTGCGCCGCCGCGAAACGGGCGGTGTTGTGAACTTCCAACTCTCCGATTCGCCCCACACCCTATGGGGAGAGAATTTCCTGAGCGCGAAGTTCAATTACAAGAACTCCGAATGGGGCATCGACTACTTCAACAAGAACGGCAAGTATCACAGCCGCCTCGAATCCCATGAAACCTTCTATCTGGGCGACCGTACCATCGACCGCATCAAGGAAGGCATCGAAGACGAGTCTCCCTCCCTGAGCTTCATCAACAACCTGAATCTGACGTACAATCTGACGAAAGCGGACAAATATGTATTCAATGCCATTTTCCGTAACAACCTCAGCAATGCCCCCTACCAGAATGAGCTGAACAAGATGTGGGCAGTGGGCAGCACGGAGTCCATCTATTCATACGTCAACAACCATACATCCAGCTACTCTCCGGCGCTCGACCTTTACTTCCAGCATACCCTGCCCCATCAGCAGAGCATTCAGATGAATGTGACGGGAACGCTCATCCATACCAAGAACAACCGGAAATACAAGGAGTACAAAGACGAGAACGCACCGCTGGCAGACATCCAGACATTAGTGGACGGCGACAAGCGCTCCGTCATCGGCGAAGCCATTTATGAAAAGAGCTTCAAGGAGGTGAAGCTGAGCGGCGGTGCCCGCCACTATCAGATGCGGACAGAGAATGAGTATAAAGGTTCCAACCCTACCACTTCGAAGATGGACCAGTCGCAGACATCCGCTTTCTTCGAGGTGCAGGGCAAGGTAAAGGACTTCAGCTATGCGGGCAGCGTAGGCATGACGCGCGCCTGGTTCAAGGAGAGTGAGGAAGACCATGCCTACTATACCTTCACGCCCACCGTGCGGTTGAGCTATAATCTGAAGAAGGCGGGATTCCTGCGCTACCGGTTCAACATCAGTCCTGCCATACCGTCGCTCGGCTCGCTGACTGATGTGGAGCAAGCGATGGACACGATACAGATAGTCCGCGGAAACCCGTTGCTGAAAACGTATCAACAGTTCACGAACTCCTTGTCTTACAGCTATTCGAAGAAGCAGTTCAATGCCAATCTGAGCGTGCGCCACCAGTATTATGACAATCCCATCATGGAAAGCATCTTCGTGGAGGACGGCAAACTGATACTGAAAGATGAAAACCAGCGGTCGTTCCAAAGCCTGAATGCGGAACTGATGGTCGGCATTAACGGCGCTACGCTGTTCGGGCTGAAGGATTTCCTGACGCTTTATGCTTCGGGAGGATATACGCGCAGTTGGTCGGAAGGCCTGAACTATAGCCATATGTACGATGAATTCTATTACAGCGTGATGGCGCAAGTGCAATATAAAGACTTCTCGCTGCTCGGGCAGTTCCGGAAAGTGCAGAACAATTTCTTCGGCGAAACCATCAAGAAGAACGAAAACCAGACGGCATTCATGGCAATGTACACCCGGCGTAACCTTCAGGCGGGAATCGGTATTATGTTTCCTTTCACCAATAACTATAAAGTGGGAAAAGAAAGAATCAGCAAAGTGGCTCCTTTCCGTTCCGAGACATTCGTCAGGGAGACGGGACAGATGGTCGTGCTGCGCGTGGGTTATACATTCGAGTTCGGACGCAAGCACAAGGCAGGCAACAAGGGGCTGAACAACAGTGATACGGACAGCGGCATCATCAATATGCAGCGATAACCCATTTCCTCTGTGAAGAGGAAGCCCAACGGAGAGTGGCGGAATTATACGTTATTTTGCTTCATGTATGATTAATTACCTGACCGCCACCTCTCCTGCGGGTATCTCTGTTTAGCGGATGATGGTCACCGTACCTTCCTTCACCTTTTTCTCCTTCACCGGAGCATCGGCGGGAGCATATCCCAGGGCTGCGCAGCCATATACCTTATGGCTCTCGGGTACACCCAGCTTTGTCAAGAAAGCCCGGACATCGGGGTCGTCGCAGGTCTGCCCCAACTGGTTAATCCAGCAGGAACCGATGCCGAGGGACTTGGCTGCAAGAAAAATATTCTCCAGAGCGCAAGCGCAATCCATAGCAGCCCACCATTGGGTAGGCTCGTTGGAGACAATGACCAGCGTGGGGGCATGATAGTAGCAACAATAAGTCTGGCTGTGTCCACGCTCCCGTGTATGGAGGTCGTCACTCTTGGCAAAGGCACCTTTGATTTTATCGTTCAGCTCTTCCAGCACCTCCTTATTCTGGATGGCGGTAAAGTGCCACGTCTCCAAATGCATACCACTGGGAGCATAGGTAGCCGCCTCAAGGATAAGGTTCAAATCTTCTGCGGAAACTTGCTGTTCCGTATAGGCACGGACGCTGCGGCGTGCCTTGATGGTTTGTAATGTCTCGTTCATTTGTTTATTTGAGAATTGATAGTTGATAATGCACATCAGTACGTGTTCAGTGGGGCTGTTTCACCGTTTCACCAGCCCAATCTTTACATTCAGCTTGAAGTACCAGACGCCGTTCTCGCGCTCCAAGAAGCCGTATTTATCTTTCTCTACGGCACCTTTCTCCAAACGCGTATTCTGATAGAGGAAGTCTGCAAAGACCTGCGGACGGGATTTGTGGTAGCAAAGTACCTGCCCGCTGCCGTCCGTCAGGAAGATGCCTTCGACGGCAGAGTCCGTACCGTTATAAATTTTGGCAGGGCGCATGCCGAGGGCAAGTGCCAGCAGGAACTGCTTCATCTTGAACTCGTAGAAGCGGTGCTTGTTTATCAACTCGTCCTTTATCTTCAACGGATTCATCTCCTTGATGCGCTCCGTCAATTCGCTGATGCGGGTGATGCCGTCCAAGTGCATCAAGCGCACCATCTCGGCAAGCATGCGGGGGAAGTGGAGGTCTATCATCAGCAAGTTGCAGCGGAACACGCGGTCGGCAACGTCGGCATACTTCAGCACGCCGCCCAGTCGCTCAATCATCATCATGCGTTCTGCCACTTCCGTAGGAGATTCCGGCAGGGCATTCACCTTGTTCACCGTGGGCACGGCAAACTTGACACCGCTTTGCTCCAGCTTCAGATTCGCCGTACGCCCTCCGTCCAGCAACGGATTCATCGGGGTAAGGCGACAACGGACATTGAAGCCCGTTAGCGGAGCTTCGGGATGCCAGAAAGCTACGGAGAAATCGGTACGGTCCTCCGTCTTTGCTTCCAGGTCGAAGATATTGACAGCATCCAGAAAGGCTTCCAAGCCTTCAGTCACTTCCACTTCCTCGCCCGAAACGTTCTTCAGCAGATGCAGAACCAACTCTGCCGCATCACCAAAGTCTTCGCGGGGGAAACGCAGTTCCTCCTTCTCGCCCGGAACAAACGAACCGTCCTTCCCGGCAGTTCCGCTGACAACGCGCACTTCCTGCGCTTCGATATAGTAACGGCGCGTACCGTCATGCTCTTCCCTCTGTATCAAGGCAACGGGCCAGCGCAGGGTTTCGTCTTTTTCAGCTTTCGGTGTACCCAGTGACACGGCTCCATCCGCCAGCAGGCGAAAGAAGGTGTAGAGCTCGCCCAGTTCTCTTTTTGTTGCACTAAATGCCATAAACTTTCTTTTGTTTAAAGGAGGGAGTCAGCCTTTCATAAGGAGTGATGCCGTTTCCGCAAAGAAAACAGTCTGTTCCGAAGGACAAAACAACTTGTTCCGTTAAAGGAAACGAACAACTTCCCTATTGAAAGGGGCTCTTATCCCATTTGTTGTATTATTCAAACCTCAATGTTTCTACTTTCTCCAACCGTGCCCGCAACTTCGGCATCATGGACTGACGGATGCGGAGCGTCATACGGCAGTCCATATCATACGACTGTTCCAGAATTTCCGGCTCCTCCTCCTTCACCACCCGCATCACATCGTTCATGAAGGGGTATTCGAAGAGGAAAGTCACCTCCTCATCTACCGTCTTTTCAATGATGGTGGCAGCGGCAATGGCTTCGGCGGCAGCAGCCTTATAAGCTACAATCAGTCCACTCGTACCCAACTTGATACCGCCGAAGTAGCGCACTACGATGACGAGAATATCCGTCAGTTCGTTGGAATTGATTTGTCCCAGAATCGGCTTGCCTGCCGTACCCGATGGCTCGCCGTTGTCGTTGGCACGGAAGTCCTTCCGCTCATGACCCAACATGTAGGCGTAACACACGTGGCGGGCGTCGTAGTATTTCTTCTGGTAAGTTTCCAGATGCGCCTTCACCTCCTCTACTGTACGCACCGGCAGGGCAATAGCAATGAACTTGCTGCGCTTTTCAGTGTAAATGCCCTCGGAAAGGGCAACGATGGTTTTATACGTATCTTCGCTCATGCTGCAAAGATAATGCAAACCGAAGAGAGAACTTTCATGCTTGTATGAAAAAGAAATGAAATTTTGTATATACCTTTGTAATTGTACAACTTGTCATCCGAAGCATGACGAAATTATAAAAGACCGCATTTATGAAAAAGATAGTGATTGCCCTTGATTCCTTTAAAGGATGCCTCACCTCGGCAGAAGCCGGAGAAGCTGC
>ENA-UPXB01001770-UPXB01001770.1-human-gut-metagenome-genome-assembly--contig:-NODE-1770-length-13439-cov-4.941401_pt1 | contig 13439 bp, 9 predicted proteins | sample MGYA00250055_ERZ773386 | MGnify/ENA primary metagenome ERZ773386 (study PRJEB29103, sample SAMN06111974) | human gut metagenome | biome: human gut; feature: ankylosing spondylitis patient; material... | reverse complement strand
TTAAAATGGTAAACAATCGGACTGATGCCGAAGACTTGATGTTCGAGGCTTTCGAGAAGGCATTTGCCAGTTTGAACTATTATTCTCCACAATTTGCTTTCAGCACCTGGCTGTTTAAGATTGCTTCGAATAATACGATCGATTTTATCCGAATAGCGAAACAGGGTACTATTAGTGGTATTCCTGTTTCTTATTCGAAATAGACTCTACTAAAAGAACATCCGGAATGAAACATAAATTCTTATTTATTTTATTATTCTCTCTTGTTTTAGAAGGAATGGTTACAACACAAGCTGTGGCTGGTGACTATGTCCATCAAGTCAATACGTTGATTGGAACAAAAGGTACCGGACTGACTTCCGGATATCTTTATCCGGGAGCAACTTATCCTTATGGGATGGTACAATTTACTCCATCTTATTTTTCCAAAAGGTCGGGATTCGTTATCAATCAGTTGAGTGGTGGTGGTTGTGAACATATGGGAAATTTTCCCACTTTCCCTGTGAAGGGAAAACTGAAAATGTCACCTGATAACATCCTCAACTATCGTATAAATGTATCTGAAGAAAAAGGACATGCCGGTTATTATGAGGCTATGGTGCAAGAGGATATCAAGGCAAAACTGACAGTGACCGAGCGAACGGGGATGGCTAGTTATGAATATCCGGCAGATCAACAGTATGGTACAATAATCATTGGTGGAGGTATTTCTGCAACTCCTATTGAACAAGCAGCAATTGTTATTACTGCCCCGAATAAGTGTGAAGGTTATGCAGAAGGAGGAAATTTCTGTGGGCTCCGTACTCCGTATAAAGTCTATTTTGTAGCAGAGTTTGATACTGATGCTTTTGAAACCGGTACATGGAAGAGAGAAGAATTGATGCCAAATACAACTTTTGCAGAAGGTGAGTATTCTGGTGTATACTTTACTTTTGATGTAAACAAAAAGAAGAATATTCAATATAAGATTGGAGTTTCTTATGTTTCAGTAGAAAATGCACGTGAAAATTTGAAAGCCGAAAATGCAGAATGGGATTTCCAAAAGATACAGAATCAGGCGGAGGCAAAATGGAATCATTATTTGGGTATGATTGAAGTGGAGGGCACCAATCCCGATCGTACGACCCAATTCTATACACATTTATATCGTTCTTTCATTCACCCGAATGTTTGCAGCGATGTGAATGGGGAATATATGGGAGCGGATTTCAGAGTGCATAAGTCACGTTCTAAACACTATACTTCTTTTAGTAATTGGGATACGTATCGTACACAAATTCAATTATTATCCATGCTTGATCCGGAGGTAGCTTCCGATATTGTTATTTCCCATCAATTGTTTGCAGAACAGTCCGGTGGCTCTTTTCCTCGTTGGGTGATGGCTAATATTGAAACAGGGGTAATGCAGGGAGATCCGACTCCTATTCTGATTGCTAATGCCTATGCTTTCGGAGCTCGTAATTATGATCCGAAACCTATCTTTAAGATTATGAGAAAAGGAGCGGAGGAACCGGGTTCTAAGTCGCAAGATGTGGAGACTCGCCCGGGATTGAAGCAATATTTGGATAAGGGTTATTATAATGCATCTATTCAATTGGAGTATACCTCAGCAGATTTTGCTATCGGACAGTTTGCATTGCATGCAGTGGGAGATGAATTTGCCAGTTGGCGTTATTTTCATTTTGCCCGTTCATGGAAGAATTTGTATAATTCGGACACAGGTTGGCTACAATCACGTAATCCGGATGGATCGTGGAAATCTCTTGGTGAAGACTTTCGTGAATCTACTTATAAGAATTATTTTTGGATGGTGCCTTATGATATTGCCGGTCTGGTAGAAATAATAGGTGGTAAGGAAAAAGCCGAGAAACGGTTGGATGAATTCTTTACACGCCTGGATGCCGGATATAACGATGCATGGTTTGCTTCCGGTAATGAGCCGAGTTTCCATATACCTTGGATATATAATTGGATTGGTCGTCCATACAAAACACAGGAAATCATTAATCGTGTGTTGAATGAGCAATATTCAAGTAAGATAGATGGTCTCCCGGGAAATGACGATTTGGGCACAATGGGTGCTTGGTATGTGTTTGCCTGTATCGGGCTTTATCCGGAAATCCCGGGTGTGGGGGGATTTACGGTAAATACTCCAATCTTTTCATCTGTCAAGGTACATTTGAAAAAAGGTGATATTGTGATAAAGGGAGGTTCAGAAAAGGACATCTATATCAAATCCATGAAACTAAACGGAAAATCATATGAAAGTACATGGATAGACTGGGACCAGCTCAACAGCGGAGCTACTATCGAATACCGTACTTCGGGTAAACCGGACATGAAGTGGGGAGCAAAGGTCGTTCCACCATCTTTTCCTTAATTAATGAATTATTATAAAGAACAATCATGAAAAGAAAATTTCAACATATAGCTTATTTACTGATGGTTGCAGCAGTGATAACTTCCTGTGGAGAGAAGAAGCAAACATCCGAATTCCCCGATTGGGCATGGGCGGATTTTCAACGTCCGGAAGGTATTAACCCAATTGTCTCTCCTGATACCACTACTGTTTTTTATTGCCCAATGAGGCAGGATTCGGTAGCATGGGAATCTAGTGATACTTTTAATCCGGCTGCTACAATTTATGATGGTAAAGTGGTTGTGCTTTACCGGGCAGAAGATAATTCGGCGGTAGGAATTGGTTCACGCACTTCTCGCTTAGGCTATGCTTATTCTGATGATGGTTTGCATTTTAACCGGATGACTGTTCCTGTATTTTATCCGGCAGATGATAACCAGAAAGAATTGGAATGGCCAGGGGGGTGTGAAGATCCGCGAGTTGCTGTGACAGAGGATGGCCTTTATGTAATGCTTTATACACAATGGAATCGTAAGCAGGCCCGTCTTGCCGTAGCTACTTCTCGTGATCTTCAGATATGGGAAAAATATGGTCCGGCTTTTGCAAAAGCATATGGCGGACGTTTTTTTGATGAATTTTCCAAATCTGCTTCTATTGTCACAAAATTGGTAGATGGCAAACAAGTGATTGCTAAAATTGATGGAAAATATTGGATGTATTGGGGAGAAAAGTTTGTGAACGTAGCTACTTCCACGGATTTGATTAATTGGGAACCGATGCTTGATGAAAAAGGAGACTTTCTAAAAGTAATTACTCCTCGTGAAGGTAAATTTGATAGTGACCTGACCGAGTGTGGTCCACCTGCAATTATGACTGATAAAGGTATTTTATTACTTTATAATGGTAAGAATAAGTCAGGTGCAGAGGGTGATACATTGTATACTGCTAATTCTTATTGTGCCGGGCAAGCATTATTCGATGCTAAAGATCCGACTAAATTGATTGACCGATTGGATAAACCATTCTATATTCCGGAATCAGATTTTGAGAAGAGCGGACAATATCCCGCGGGAACAGTATTTATAGAAGGTTTAGTATTCCATAATCAGAAATGGTACTTATATTATGGTTGTGCAGATTCACGTGTAGCAGTTGCTGTGTATGATCCTTTTAAGAAATAAAATGCAATGAAAAAGATAGGACTCTTTTTGTTTGATATTTGTTTTGCATTGCAAATGGTGGCACAAGAACAAAACTACTTCACAAATCCTGTTATTCGGGGAGATGTACCCGATCCTTCTGTCATTCGGATTGAAGATACATATTATGCTACGGGTACCTCTTCGGAATGGGCGCCTTTTTATCCAATGTTTACCTCGAAGGATCTGGTAAACTGGAAACAGGTAGGGCATGTTTTTACCAAGCAACCGTCCTGGACTTCTAATTCATTTTGGGCACCAGAATTGTTTTATCATAATAATAAAGTTTACTGTTATTATACTGCCCGCCAAAAAAGTACCGGGATATCATATATCGGAGTAGCTACGTCTGATTCTCCTTTACATGAATTTACCGATCATGGTCCGATTGTAGAGTATGGGAAGGAAGCTATCGATGCATTTATTTATGATGATAACGGGCAGTTGTATATCAGTTGGAAAGCTTATGGTTTGGATACGCGTCCGATAGAATTGTTAGGATGTAAACTGTCCGCTGATGGTTTGCATTTGGATGGTGAACCTTTTACTCTTTTAGTAGATGAAAAGGGAATTGGTATGGAAGGACAGTACCATTTTAAAGAAGGCGACTACTATTATATAGTATACGCTGCCCATGGATGTTGTGGTCCTTCTAGTGACTATGATGTGTATGTAGCACGTGCAAGGAATTATGGTGGACCTTATGAAAAATATTCTGGAAACCCCATTCTTCATGGCGGAGAAGGAGATTATAAATCATGTGGTCATGGTACTGTGGTGAGAACATCTGATGGTCGTATGTTTTATATGTGTCACGCTTATTTGAAGGGAGATGGTTTCTTTATCGGGCGTCAACCGATTTTGCAAGAAATGGAAATGACGGATGATCATTGGGTGCGTTTCAAGACTGGGAATTTGGCTATAGCTGAACAGCCTATACCTTTTGTCGGTACAAAGCAAGAGCCTCTTTCGGATTTTGAAGATAATTTTAAGGGGAATCAATTGAAAGTTGATTGGACGTGGAATTATCCTTATTCAGATATACACGCTGTGCTAAAGAAAGGAAAGTTATTTTTATCCGGTACTCCAAAGAATAACAATAAATATGGTACAGCATTATGTTTACGTCCTCAATCTCCACAGTATAGCTGTGAGACGAAAGTAATAAACACAGGCAAAGGACTGAAAGGATTGACCTTGTATGGCGATGATAAAAACCTGATTGCTTGGGGAATTGAAGGAGATAAACTTATTTTGAAAGTGGTGAAAGACGATATTGAGTCAGTACTTTATGATTCAGCTTTTGCAAGTAAAGAGATATATTTGAAATTGGAAGTTGAACAGGGGTGTATATTCCACTTTTATAAAAGTCTGGATGGAAAAACATGGCAATCTGTGCAGAATACCCCTTTCAAGGGTAAATCCTTGATTCGTTGGGATAGAGTGCAGCGTCCGGGATTACTACATTATGGAGATAAGGATGTACCGGCAGAGTTTTCTTATTTTAAAATGAAGAATTTAAAATAAAAAGAAAGTAGATGGTGATAAAATTTTTAGTTTATACTATTAAATTATCCCTCATAGTAGATTAACAGTATTTGTAAAATATAGATTGATAACATGAAAAAGTTTTTAGTATTAGTTGCAGCAGTTTGCATGGCATATACTACTGCGTTTGCTCAGACCGTGAAACCTTTTAAGGAAGGTGATAGAGCTGTGTTTTTAGGAAATAGTATTACGGATGGTGGTCGTTACCATTCATTTATCTGGTTGTATTACATGACCCGCTTCCCGAATATGCCTATTCGTGTATTCAATGGAGGTATTGGTGGTGATACAGCGTATGATATGAATAAACGTTTGGATGGTGACATTTTTAGCAAAAATCCTACTGTATTGATGGTGACTTTCGGTATGAATGATTCCGGTTATTATGAATATAATGGTGATAATGCGAAAGAATTTGGTGAACAGAAGTATCAGGAAAGCATCAAGAACTTCCAGCAGATGGAAAAACGTTTCAAGGAATTGCCACATACTCGTATCGTAATGACGGGAACCTCTCCTTATGATGAAACTGCGCAAATAAAGGATAATACGGTCTTTAAGAAAAAAAATGAGACTATTAAGAGAATTATAGAATATCAAAGAGAATCTGCTGCAAGAAATGGTTGGGAATTTACAGATTGGAATGCGCCTATGGTAGCTATAAATCAGGAACTTCAACAAAAAGATCCTAGTTTTACTCTTTGTGGTAACGATCGTATCCATCCGGACAATGACGGTCATATGGTGATGGCTTATCTTTTCTTGAAAGCACAAGGTTTTGCTGGTAAAGATGTGGCCAACATGGAAATCAATGCAAATAAGAAGCAAGCAGTGAAGGCAGAAGGTTGTACCATCTCAAATATTAAGAAAATAGGTAAAGATATTAGTTTTGATTATCTGGCAGAGGCGTTACCATATCCTTTGGATACTATTGCACGAGGCTGGGGTTCTAAGAAGAGTCAGGCAGAAGTTATAAAAGAAGTTCCTTTTATGGAAGAGATGAATACTGAATTGCTGAAAGTTACCGGTTTGAAGGGGCAATATAAACTGTTGATTGACGATCAGGAAATAGGAACCTGGGATGCTGCTGATTTGGCAAAGGGTATAAATTTAGCTGCAGAATCTAAAACTCCACAATACCAGCAGGCATTAACTATCATGCACCTCAATGAGTATCGTTGGGAACTTGAAAGAACATTTAGAGAATATGCGTGGTGCCAGTTTGGTTTCTTTCAACAAAAAGGCTTATTGTTTGCTAATGACAGAAAGGCTATTGAAGTGATGGATGAAAATGTAGAGAAGAACATGTGGTTGAAAGGACGTCGGGATCTTTATTCAAAGATGATGTTTAAAGAAATTCGCGACGCACGTGAACAAGAGATGGATGTTCTGATTTCCAAGATCTACGAAATCAACAAGCCAGTAGTAAGAAAGATTGTTCTGAGAAAAATATAATATTTCTTTAGATAAGAAAGGTTTGAATTGGTGTATGGTGGTGCCGGCTAATAGTCGGCACCTTTTTTATGTATGATATTTGATTTAATTTCTTTTCCAGAAATCGGAACTGAACAGCAGCAATACCGTAAACAACTCCAGACGTCCGAGAAGCATCAAAAAGGAGAGCAACCATTTGGCTGTATCAGGCAATTCACTCCACGAGAAGGCAGGGCCACACGTGCCGAGTCCCGGTCCCATGTTTCCTATACTTGATATGACCGTTCCGATAGATTCGAGAAATCCCACTCCGAAGCCCATCATGACAAGAATGCTGATAATGGCGATGATTGCATACAAAAATGTAAATGCCAGTACGGTAGACTGGATAGAGGGGGAGATCACCTGTTTATTCACCCGTACGGGCAATACTGCATTGGGATGCAGAATATGTTTAAATTCATTTTTGGCAACTTTGAAGAGGATAACCATGCGGATACATTTGATACCACCTGTCGTACTGCCTGCGCAAGCACCCATTATCATTACGATAAGAAGACAGCCCCAGAGAATGGAAGGCCAGAGCATATAGTCGGCAGTGGCAAAACCGGTTGAAGTCTGTAGGGAGATTACTTGGAACAGAGATTTCCGGAATGCTTCTTCTGCTCCCATCGAACTGGTCTGATAAAGCCAGACTGCTATGAAAACCGTGAAAAAGGCAACAGACATAAAATAAAACTTCAGCTCGGCATCATGGATAAACTTCTTTATTTTCCCATTGAACATCAGCAATAATAGCGTGAAGTTGACTCCCGAGAGGAACATGAAAACAGATATTACATAGTCTATGTAAGGCGAGTGGTAATATTCGATACTTGTCTGCTTGGTGGAGAACCCACCTGTACTGGTCGTGGTGAAAGCGTGGCAGATACTGTCGAAAAGTCCCATGCCCCCGAATACCAGTAATATAATCAATGTCCCCGTCATACCGGCATAGATGCCCCAGATCCATTTGGCGGTAACACCAATACGGGGATGTACTTTGTCATGAGTCGGCCCGCTGGCTTCGGCGGCAAATACCTGAATACCTCCCATACCGAAAATCGGAAGAACGGCAATCGTAAAGAATACAATTCCCAGACCGCCGATCCACTGAGTCATTGCCCGCCAGAAAAGGATTCCGTGAGGCATCGATTCTATATTATTCATGATGGTGGCACCGGTACTGCTGAAGCCGGACATTGTCTCGAAGAAGGCATCGGTGACACTTGGAATATACCCGCCTATATAATAGGGCAACATTCCAAAAAAGGAGAAAGCAATCCAGGCTACACTGACAATCACATATCCATCGCGGCGGTTGAGTGACTTTTCGGCCCCTCTTCCAATAGCAAGCATAATCACACCTACAAAGGCCGTGATAGCTGATGAAAGCAGAAAACTGTTTAAATCATCTTCCTTGTAAAATAGTGAAACACCACCGCAACACATTAACATAGCCGTTTCTATCAGTAACAGAAACCCCATGATGCGATATATCATCCTCGAATTAATCATTTTTTAAGTAATAGGTATTAAGTAATAGGTATTAAGTAATAAGTAATAGGTATTAAGTATTATGCGCCAAGTATCAGATATAATGTCAAGTACAAGCAGCTACGGTTATTACCTATTACCTAATACTTATTACTTATTACTTAATACCTATTACTTAATTAAAGAACTTCTCAATCTTCTTGATCATCATACTCAGGCAGAATACAACGACATGGTCTCCAGGACGAATCAGCGTATCTCCGGTTACGAGCACTCCTTCGCCATTGCGAATCATACCTCCGATGGTTGTTCCTTTGGGCAATCCCAGATCCTTGATTAAATTTTTAGTAATCTTTGCTCCGGCGGGTACGGTAAATTCAGCCACATCGGCGTTGGCAAACGTCAGGCATTTGACATTGGATACATCGGCATCCAGCATCATCTGATAAATGTGGCTGGCGGCAATCATTTTCTTATTGATGACCGTGCCGATATCAAGACTTTCCGCCATGCCGATATAGTCGATATTCTCTACTTCCGCCACCGTCTTTTCCACTCCCATACGTTTGGCGGCGAGACAGGCGAGGATGTTCGTTTCCGAATTGTCCGTCAAGGCGACAAATGCTTCGGTATTCTTTAAACCTTCTTCGATGAGCAGGTCCATATCACGACCATCGCCGTTGATGATCATGGTTTTGTCGTCCAATAATTCAGTCAGCCGGTTGCAACGGTTGATGTCGTTATCTACAATTTTTACCTGCATATAATCCGGCACGTACTGAGCGGTACGGACGGCGATACGGCTTCCGCCCATGATCATGACGTTGCGTACATCGGCATAATCCTCCTTGCCGGCTATTTTCCGGATATAAGGAATATATTTGCGTGTAGTGGTGAAATAAACAATATCGTGCAGTTTGATAACATCGTCTCCGCGCGGAATGATGGTTTCCGTTCCGCGTTTGATGGCTACCACGTGGTAAGGGATGTCCGGTGCACCCAGTTGATGGAGGGGAATATTCAGTATTTCCGCTTTTTCGCGCATCTTGGTACCGATCAGTATCAAGGCGCCTCCGCAGAATTCCCACCATTGACGTACCCAGCTCATACGCATGGAAGATACGATTTCTTTGGCAGCAAGCATTTCCGGATAGATCAATGAGTCTACACCCAGTTTCCGGAAGAATTCCTTGTTTTTGGGCAGAAGATATTCGTAGTTGTCGATGCGGGCGACAGTCTTTTTGGCACCCAGATTGGTGGCTAGCATACAGGCAGTCATATTCCTGCTTTCGTCGGGGGTGACTGCGATGAACAAGTCCGCTTCTTTCACGCCTACCTCTTTCAGTCCCGAGATGGAAGAAGGAGAAGCCGTGACAGTCAACAAATCGAAGTTGGCGCTGAGGGCACTTAGTTTTTCTTCGTCATCGTCCATCAGGATAATGTCCTGTTTTTCCCGGGACAATAATTTAGCCAGGTGGGTGCCTACGTTTCCGGCACCTGCGATAATTATCTTCATCTTCAGTTAGTTAATTCTTTTATTTTGCTCATGTCGGGCAGAAGTTCACATTGCTTCAGCAATTCTTTTGTCAGGCTGTCTTCATCCATTCCGCAGAGCTGATATAACTCGGCTACCGTGCCGTGTTGCACGAATTTATCCGGAATTCCGATGCGTTTGACTGTCGGGGTATATTCATGGTCGGCCATGAATTCAAGTACGGCACTTCCCATTCCTCCCTGAATCGTTCCGTCTTCTATGGTGACGATGTGGCGGAATGTGCGGCCCACTTCGTGCAGCAGTTCTTCGTCCAGCGGTTTGAGGAATCTCAGATCATAGTGGGCGATGCTTCTTCCCGATTCGGACTCGGCACGGGCGATGGCACTCCTTGCTTTATTTCCGATAGGTCCTATGCTGATGACAGCTATATCTTTTCCGTCCTTCAATTTCCGTCCTTTGCCTACAGGAATTTCTTCAAGCGGGCATTTCCAGTCCACCAATACGCCACGGCCACGCGGATAGCGGAGTACGAACGGACCTTTATCCGGCAGTTGTGCCGTGTACATCAGTCGTCGCAGCTCATGCTCATTCATAGGGGAGGCGATGGTCAGATTAGGTATCGGACGCAGATAAGCCATGTCGAACGCACCGTGATGTGTCGGACCGTCTTCGCCTACCAGTCCGGCACGGTCGAGACAGAGAACTACGGGAAGATTCTGAATAGCCACATCATGGATAATATTGTCATAAGCCCGTTGCATGAACGATGAATAGATGTTGCAGAAAGGCTGCAAGCCATCTTTTGCCATTCCTCCGGAGAAGGTGACGGCGTGGCCTTCGGCAATACCCACATCGAAAGCCCGCTTGGGCATTTTGGACATGAGGATGTTCATCGAACAGCCGGAAGGCATGGCGGGAGTCACACCTACGATCCTTGGATTGGCTTCCGCCAGTTCCACCAGTGTATTTCCGAAAACGTCTTGGAACAGGGGAGGCATTCCTTCCGTATTGGCTACGAAACGCTCTCCGGTGACGGGATCGAACTTGCCGGGAGCGTGCCATTCGGTGGCGTGTTTCTCGGCAGGGGCGAAGCCTTTTCCTTTGATCGTGTGGAGATGCAGTATTTTGGGACCTTTGAGGTCTTTAATGTCACGCAATACCCTTGAAAGGTTCTTTATGTCATGGCCATCGATAGGACCGAAGTAGCGGATGTTCATTCCTTCGAATATATTCTGTTGCTGGGCGGCCATTGACTTCAGACTGTTGCCGAAGCGGATCAGTGCCTTGCGACGTTCATCGTTCAGGATGCCGAGCTTGAACAACAGGCGGGAAGCCTTGAAACGCAGTTGGTTGTAGCGGTTCGAGGTTGTCAGGTTGAACAGGTATTGTTTCATACCGCCGACACTGCGGTCGATAGCCATGTCGTTATCATTCAGGATAATAAGCAGGTTGTTCGGGGTGGTAGAAGAATTGTTCAATCCTTCAAAAGCCAGTCCTCCGCTCATCGAACCGTCTCCGATGATGGCTATCACATGACGTTGGTCGTCTCCCTTCTTGGCGGCGGCGACAGCCATGCCGAGGGCTGCGGAGATCGAATTGGAAGCGTGTCCGCAGGTAAATGTATCGTATTCGCTCTCTTCGGGAGAAGGGAAGGGGCGAATACCTCCCAGTTTCCGGTTGGTGGAGAATGCTTCACGCCGTCCTGTGAGGATTTTGTGGCCGTACGCCTGATGTCCCACGTCCCATACAATACGGTCATAAGGTGTATTGTAGACGTAGTGCAGGGCTACGGTCAGTTCCACTGTTCCGAGGCTGGCAGCGAAGTGCCCCGGATTGCAGGAGAGTTCTTTAATAATGTCTTGCCTTAATTCATCGCATACTTCCGGCAGTTGGTCTACTTCCAGACGGCGCAGATCATCGGGGCTGTTGATTGAGTTTAGCAAGTTATATATCGGTTCATTCTTCATGATTCGAGAAAATTTGGTGCAAAAATACGAAAAAGAAAGCGGAAGCCCTTTCTTTTTACCTAAATTCTTATTGTTAAAGCGAAGTACGAGGGTGGAATGGCATTCGGTCGTTGGTATATTGAAGTATGTGCCGTCGGGTTCCCGGAAGAACTGTAACTTTCTTTTTATTATGTGAAATGTGGATTAATATTACTAATCAAATGAAATCTCTATTAGGGAAATAAAAGTTGCATGAAAAAAGAGAACATGAACTTGCAGAAACGTTCGTATCGTTATTAATAAATTTGATGATCGTTTATTATAGACGTGTCTTCCGTTTATTAGAAACTCTAAAATGAGATTTTGTAGGAAATAGATTGAATTAATGCAACAAAAAAGGCTGCAAACTTCATAGAGCTTGCAGCCTTTGGGCTATATCAATCGTCTTATTCCTTAGTAAAATGAGAAGGAATAAGCTGTATTTGTTGTAATATGATACTGTATTTTATCCATGTTTTCTATTCTTTTATATCCGTTATTCATTGATTTTCTGTTTTCGGTCTACAAATATACAACATAAAAAGCCATTTGTCAAGCCTTGAATAGATTTGTGATTAAAATAAAGCGGAATATCGTATCTTTGTCGTACTTTTGCAAGAGAGAAACAATCGAAAGAAGGAGAATATATGGATTTTCAAACAAAGGTAGAACTACCGGCGGGCTTGCCGCCTGTCAGTCATGCGGAACGGATTCTTTTGATGGGGTCTTGTTTTGCAGAGAACATGGGCAGGTTGCTGGCAGAAAATAAATTTCGCGTTGACATGAATCCTTTCGGGATTCTCTATAATCCGCTGTCGGTCTCTACGGCTTTGGTGGAGATATTGAAGGGGAAGGTGTATCAGGAGAAAGACTTATTCCTATATAAGGAGTGCTGGCATAGTCCGATGCATCATGGTTTGTTCTCTGCGTCATCGCCGGAGGAAGTACTTGAAAAGATAAACACTCGCTTGTCGCAGGCTCACCGTTCGGTCCACGAACTTGACTGGCTGATGCTGACTTTCGGCACTGCCTATGTATATGAACAGAAAGAAACAAGGCAGGTAGTCTCCAATTGTCATAAACTGCCGGAGAGCTGCTTCAACCGCCGGATTCTTTCGGTAGATGAGATTGTGAACGAATATACTTCGTTGATAACCAGTATGGTGGCGCGCAATTCTCACTTGAAGGTCTTGTTCACGGTCAGCCCTATCCGGCATATACGTGACGGGATGCATGCCAACCAGTTGAGTAAATCGACCTTATTGCTTGCCATCGACCGCCTGCAACAGCTCTTTCCGGATCATGTGTTCTACTTTCCTTCTTATGAGATCGTTTTGGATGAACTGCGTGATTATCGCTATTATGCCGATGACATGCTTCATCCGTCTCCGTTGGCTGTCCGTTATTTGTCTCCAAGCTCTTTTTCACCCTCAGTGATGAGCAGAAGGAGGTGCTGTACTACCTGTTCGTCAAGCAATACAGCACCGCACGGCTTGCTGCCATCCGTGGACAGTCCGACCGAAACATCCGAAAGCTGCGGATGACCATTCAGAAAAAGCTGCAAAGGCGGATGTATGAGCATCTGAGCGAAAAGCTGGAAAAGGACTACAGCATTACCCTGCGAGAGCGCGAGTTCGTGGAGGAATATGAAGCACTGCTGCAAACCATGGGCAAAGATGCCGTGATCCGCCGAGAGAACAAAACGAAGCCGAGAAAAAAGAAAGCCGCCCTTGACGATGACAAGGACGGTTGATACAATAGTAATATAGTTAATATATAGTTGGATTACGAGTTGAGAGGAACAGCGCCATGAAGAATCTCTTTGCGCAGTCCCGCTCCCATTGGGTGCGGTATGACCGCTATGAACTGAAAACCGCCGCAGA
>ENA-UPXB01001766-UPXB01001766.1-human-gut-metagenome-genome-assembly--contig:-NODE-1766-length-13475-cov-4.136513_pt1 | contig 13475 bp, 7 predicted proteins | sample MGYA00250055_ERZ773386 | MGnify/ENA primary metagenome ERZ773386 (study PRJEB29103, sample SAMN06111974) | human gut metagenome | biome: human gut; feature: ankylosing spondylitis patient; material... | reverse complement strand
ATCACCTGACAGATAAGGGAATACAGAGTCTGGCACAACAGAAAAATGACTGGCAGCAATTTATAAAGATTGTCAGCAAGTTCATAGGTGAGTAGGAGAGGGAGGAAAGATTTATGACAAGAGCAGAATATATGGAAGAGCTTGCGAAGGCACTTAAGGATTATGACGAGGATTTTGCATTAGATATTATCGGGGATTACAGGAGACATTTCGATGAGGCGGCTGCTGACGGAAGAAGTGAGGAGTCAGTATGCGAGGAGTTAGGAAGCGTAGAGGATTTTATAAGGGATATACCGCAGGAGTTCAAAAGAAGCAGTGAACAGGGTGAGAAGGAGCAGGACAAAGCTGAATTTTCTGCGGAAGCCGGAGAAGAGACATATTCAACCGGAAAGAATGATGATATCACGGACGATTTTGAAAAGCTTGCAAGTGACATAGGCAAGCTTGTAAACGAAGCCGGAAGGATGGCAGGCAAGGCCGGTGTAGCAGCCGGAAAAGCTGCAATCAAGGCGGCAAAAAGTGCTGATTCAGCTATAAGTAAGCTAAGCGAAGTTATATCTGACAAGATAAATGAAGCGATGGAAGATAAGACATCAGACATTTTTGATTCGGACGAGGGCAGTGATGATGAAGGTGGCAAAGCTGCCAAGGATATAGCAGATGGCATGAACCTTGACAAGGATGACATTTTTGAAGAAAAGACAGATGACAATACTCTCATAGTATGCAGCTATACCGGCATCAGAGGAATCAAGATGAGTGTAGTAGAACCACATGTGGAACTTACACAGAGTGATACGGATGCAGTGACAATCACATTGTCAAGACCTCTTACTAAGAAGGAAAAGATGTATATGAGTCCTGTTGTGACTGTGGAGGACGGAATACTTAAGGTTAAACAGGAGAACAAAAGCAGGGCGTTCTCATTCCTCAATAATATTGGAAATGCACCTCTCATATATTATGTAAATGTTCCTGCAAAATTTGAAAAAATCAATATTTCTACGGTCAGCGGCGGCATAATTATTCAGAGTCAGATAGTAACAGACGGCTGTAAGCTCTCAACAGTAAGTGGCTCGATAAAGACAGAATATGAAATACAAGCTGACAAAATAAAGCTTAATACGGTGAGTGGCTCTATAAAAACAGGTATGCTGTTATATGCAAAGAAACAGGAGTTGAGTTCTGTGAGCGGAAGTATAAAAGCTGTGGCAGGGCAGGACAGCTTCAGTTTAGATACTGTCAGCGGATCGGTCAAACTTGCTATAGCTGCACCCTGCAGTGGAAATATAAATACGGTTTCTGGTTCAATAGTGATTAATCTCCTAGCTGACATAGGAATTGACATAAAGAGTTCAGGGATGAGCGGATCCATGAAGCTGATGACAGATAAGCATGTTGATTGGAATAATGGTGAGAATGAAAAGAATGTTCATTTCGGATTCTCAAAATCAGACAGACATGCGATATTCGGGGATGGCTTAGCAAGAGTGACAACAGGCTCCGTAAGCGGTTCGGTGAGAGTATACGATTTCGGAAAAACGGAATAATGGAATAGTAAGCGAAGGACAAAGGGGCAGACATTATTGTATCACAGTGGTGTCATACCCCTTTGTCTTATTTATAAAGGTTATATTAACTTTTTATAAAGTCCATTGACTTAGGAATTTAAGGGTGGCATTATTGCTTATAAACACAAAAAGAATGCAAAATTGGAAATGGAGACTATTATGGGAAAATTGATTAAGTATCTGGCTGAGCATAAGCTGGCAGTGTTTATAATTCTGCTGCTTCTGGTTGTGCAGGCATTCTGTGACCTTTCACTTCCGTCATATACTTCAGATATTGTCGATGTCGGAATACAGCAAAGCGGTATAGAAGGCGCAGCGGCTGAGAAGTATACGCAAAAGACGTATGAAGCCTTAAAGATCTTTATGAATGATGAGGATATAGCATATATGGATGAATGCTATGACGCGGACGGTGAAGTGTATGTCCGCAGGAATCTTTCATCAAAGGAGCTTGATAAGTTAAACAATACGCTGCTCACAGCGGCAGGCATGGTATATTCGGTTCAGACATCCGGACAGTATAGCATTGCAGAGCTTGTTGACGGCTATAATGCAGGGCTTGTGACAAGGGAAGCTTTGTCGGCATTGACGCAGCAGGTCGAAGCTGCCATGGGAGATATGGCGGCTTCGATGAAATCCCAGATGGCTGTTGAGCTTGTAAAGAGTGAGTATACAGCCCTTAATTATGATCTTAATGCGATTCAGAGACATTACCTTCTGATTATGGGAGCTAAGATGCTTGCAATGACATTACTCATGGTTGCTGCTGCAATAGGAGTGGGCTTTATCGGCGCAAGAACTGCTGCTGCGATAGGACGTGACCTTAGGGAGAAGCTTTTTACGAAGGTCATAGGCTTTTCAAATGCTGATATCAACAAATTTTCTACAGCATCCCTCATAACAAGAAGTACTAACGATGTCCAGCAGGTTCAGCAGGTATCGGTTATGATGCTTAGAATCGTACTATATGCTCCTATCATTGGAATGGGCGGTATTATAAAAGTTACCGGAACAGACACAGGAATGGGATGGATAATAGGTGTTGCTGTCGGTGCAGTGCTTTCGCTTGTGCTTGTGCTGATGGTTGTCGCAATGCCTAAGTTTAAAAAGATGCAGAGTCTTGTTGACCGTGTCAACTTAGTATCAAGAGAGATACTTACAGGAACTATGGTTATAAGAGCGTTCAGCAGGGAGAAGCATGAGGAGGAGAGATTTGACAAGGCTAACAAGGATCTTATGTCTACACAGCTCTTCACTAACCGTGTCATGTCCATAATGATGCCTGCAATGATGCTTATTATGAATGCGATTACTGTACTCATAGTATGGATGGGCGCAAAAGGAATAGATATCGGACGTATGCAGGTAGGTGACATGATGGCATTCATAACCTATACAATGCAGATTGTCATGGCTTTCCTTATGATTACGATGATATCGGTTATGCTTCCGAGAGCAGGTGTTGCAGCTGACCGTATTGAGGAGGTTTTAAACACAAAGGAGACAATAGAGGATAAGCCTGATGCCTGTGAGACGGATAAGAAGCTTGCCTGCTGCAAGGGTGTTGTTGAATTTAAGAATGTATCCTTCAGATTTGACGGTGGAAGCGAAAATGCAATCTCTAATCTGACCTTTAAGGCAGAACCGGGAAAGACAACAGCGATTATAGGAAGCACAGGCTGCGGAAAATCGACTGTTGTGAATCTTTTAGACAGATTTTACGATGTGACAGAAGGAAGCATAACACTTGACGGTGTTGACATCCGTGACATATCACAGAAGGAGTTGAGAAGCCATATCGGTCTTGTGCCTCAAAAAGGTGTGCTGTTCTCAGGAACGATTGAGAGCAATATCAAATACGGCGGAGATTTTGTCACTGATGAGGATATGAAGGAGGCAGCAGCTATCGCACAGGCTACGGAGTTTATCGACAGTAAGAAGGACGGATATGCCGACTCGATAGCACAGGGCGGAACTAATGTGTCCGGAGGACAGAAGCAGCGGCTCTCAATAGCGAGAGCTATTGCAGTAAGGCCAAAGGTGTATGTGTTTGATGACAGCTTTTCGGCACTTGATTTTAAGACGGATGCAGCTCTTAGAAAGGCATTATCTGCCAGAACCAAGGATGCTTCCGTGATTATAGTAGCACAGAGAATCTCAACTATAATGAACGCAGACCAGATTATTCTTTTGAATGAAGGCAAGGTTGCAGGAATCGGAACACACAAGGAGCTTTTAAAGAATTGCCCTGAGTATTTAGAAATTGCAAAATCCCAGCTTTCCGAAGCGGAACTTGCAGGAGAGGAGGCGTAAGACGGATGAGCGAAAATAGAGAATATTCAAAGAGCAGAAATATGGGCAGACGTGGTCCGGGAGGGCATGGAATGATGCCCGGCGAGAAGGCAAAGGACTTTAAAGGTACGACAAGGAAAATTCTGTCATATGTTGGCAGATATAAGATTGCAATAGTGCTTGTAATGATATGTGCTGTTATGGGAACTATTTTTAATATAGTAGGTCCTAAGGTGCTTTCTAAGGCGACAACAGAGATATTTAACGGTCTTGTCTCTAAGGTGTCAGGTGGAGCAGGTATTGATTTTCACAAGATAGGTGTTATTTTACTTATCCTTCTTGGACTTTATTGTGTCAGTGCACTGTTTTCATTCATACAGGGCTTTATAATGAGCGGCATTTCACAGAAGCTAAGCTTCAGAATGAGAAAGGAAATCTCTGAGAAAATTAACAGAATGCCTCTTGCATATTTTGAATCTAAGACTGTCGGAGAAGTGCTTTCAAGAATAACCAACGATGTTGATACATTTGGAATGAGCCTTAACCAGAGTATCACGACACTCATCACATCTGTGACAACGCTTATAGGTGTATTTATAATGATGATGACTATAAGTCCTCTTATGACGCTTATTGCACTTGTGATACTTCCGATATCAGCATTTTTGATAAGTGTTGTTGTAAAGCATTCGCAAAAGTACTTTAAGGCACAACAGGAATACTTAGGAGATATCAACGGTGCTATCGAGGAATCATACAGCGGACACACCATAATAAAGGCATTTAACCGCGAAGATAAAGTAAATGAGAGCTTTCAGGAGATAAATGCGAAGCTGTATTCATCAGCGTGGAAATCACAGTTCTTATCTGGACTTATGCAGCCTATAATGACATTTGTCGGAAATCTTGGCTATGTTGCCGTGGCTGTGACAGGTAGTATGCTTGCAGTTGCCGGCTCGATTACGGTAGGTGATATTCAGGCATTTATACAGTATGTAAGGAGCTTTACACAGCCTATAACACAGATTGCACAGGTATTTAACATGCTTCAGTCGATGGCTGCCGCAGCAGAGAGAATATTCGAATTCCTTGACGAGGAAGAGGAGCCTGTAACCGAGAATCCTGTAAGGCTTGATGAGATTAAGGGAGAGGTTGACTTTGAGCATGTTAAGTTCGGCTATGACCCTGAAAAAACTGTCATCCACGACTTTACATGCCATGTAAATCCGGGAAGCATGGTGGCAATCGTAGGCCCTACAGGAGCAGGAAAGACCACGATGGTTAAGCTTCTCATGCGCTTTTATGATGTCAATTCCGGATGTATCAAGGTTGACGGAGAAAATGTCAAGGATTTTGAGAGAAGGAATCTTCGTGAGGCGTTCGGAATGGTGCTTCAGGATACCTGGCTGTTCAAGGGAACAATCATGGAGAATATAAGATACGGACGACTTGATGCTACCGATGAGGAAGTTATCGCAGCAGCTAAGGCGGCTAATGCTGACCATTTTATAAGGACTCTTCCGGGTGGCTATAATATGGAGCTTAATGAGGAGGCAAGCAACGTCTCTCAGGGACAGAAGCAGCTTCTCACAATCGCAAGAGCCATTCTTGCCGACAACAGGATAATGATTCTTGATGAGGCTACAAGCTCGGTAGATACAAGAACAGAACAGCACATTCAGGATGCGATGGCAAATCTTATGAAGGGAAGAACGAGCTTTGTCATAGCTCACAGACTCTCAACAATAAGGGATGCGGATGTCATTCTTGTGATGAAGGACGGAGATATCATAGAGCAGGGAAATCACAACGAGCTGCTTGCAGGAAACGGATTCTATGCACAGCTTTATAACAGCCAGTTTGAGGCATAAAGAGTCTGGGACAGGGGTCTGACCCCCTTGTCCCAGTTTTGGGACATAGGGGTCAGACACCCCTGTCCCAGACAGAATGGAGATGGATTATGAAGCGTCTGATTAACAGCAGGAAGGATTTGTTCACTATCCCTAATCTTATGGGGTATTTTCGTATAATACTTATTCCTATATTCATGGCGGTCTATATAGGAGCTGACAGCAGGGCGGATTATATCACTGCCGCAGTCATACTTGGAATATCCGGGCTTACGGACTGTTTTGACGGAAAAGTGGCAAGACATTTTAATATGATAACTGAGTGGGGCAAGGTGTTAGACCCTGTAGCGGATAAGCTGACGCAGGCGGCAGTATTTATAAGCCTGTCCTTCCGCTATCCTACGATGAGATATCTTGTGATACTCTTTGTCGTGAAGGAAATGTTCATGGGCATTATGGGTGCCGTTATGTTAAAAAAAGGAAGCATGATGGACGGAGCAAGGTGGTACGGAAAGCTCTGCACTGCGGTGCTGTACGGAGCGATGTTCATGCTGCTGCTGGTAGTTGACCTCTCATATTTTGCGGCGGGGCTTATTATCTCAATCTGCATTATTATGAACGTCTTTTCGTTTGCATGTTACATAGTGTACTATGTGCGCGTGCTTATGAATAAGCCTGTTACAAGCGGAAAAATTAAGATGTGGAAGCCTGTGACGACAATTATCGGTTTTGTCCTTGTGTATGTAGTTATCAATCTGGTGATAGCGGTTGTAGGAAGCTCTAAGCAGCCCGAGTATAGTGGTGATAAGCAGATTGCAATGCAAAGTACGGATGGCACAGAAAGAGCGGTTATTGTTGAAGATAATTCGGATGCACTTTTAAGCAGAGTAAGGATGATACAGAATGCACAGTCGGAAATAATTCTTTCTACCTTTGATTTTATGTCGGATGAGAGCGGCAGGATAATGATTGGCGCACTGTGTGAAGCGGCTGAAAAAGGAGTGAAGGTGGAGGTGCTTGTCGATGGCTTTGACGGTGTTCTTCATATGAAGTGGAATCCTTACTTTTATGCATTGTCTGCGAATGAAAATGTAACTCTGATGATGTACAATGAGATAAATCCGTTTACCATGTACAAGGGCATGGCGAGAATGCATGACAAGTATCTTATTGTGGACAGACAGATTTATATGCTTGGCGGAAGGAATACATTTAACTACTTCCTAGGTGATTACAGTGAATACAAAAATTATGACAGGGATGTTCTTGTGTGGAGGAGAAAGCCGGCAGCGGAGCAGGAAAATGCGTCTGTCAATGAGCTTTTAGCTTACTATGAGACGGTCAAAAACAGCGGTGAATGCAGCAGCTTCGCAAATGGAAAAAGTCTTGCGGACAGATACTGTGTGAAGCACGCTATGGAGCGTATAGAGGAGGAATATGAAAAATACTGCTCTGAACATGAAGAGCTTTCAGATGAGTATTCCTATGAGGATAATACGTTTCAGGTTGAAAGCATAGCTCTGCTTTCAAATCCGGTGAATGCAGGAGTGAAGGAGCCTGTTGTGTGGCATAAGCTGATGAGCCTTATAGGCAGTGCAAAGGAGTCTGTAAAGCTGCACACGCCGTACATAATATGTAATGATATGATGTATGATACTATAAAGGATGCGGCCGCAGGGAAGGAAGTCACGGTAATGACTAATTCCGTTGCGAACAACGGCAACAGCTTCGGAGCGGCAGACCTTGAAAAGAACAGGGACAGAATGCTTGACACAGGTGTAACTCTCTTAGAATACGATGGAGGCGTGTCATACCACGGAAAGAGCATGGTGATTGACGATGACATATCCGTGGTCGGATCGTTCAATATGGATATGAGGAGCGCATATCTTGACACAGAACTTATGCTTGTGATTAAAAGTGATGAGCTGAATGCACAGCTTCGTACTATCATGTCGGAATATGAAAAATCAGCGGTGACAGCACTGCCGGATGGAAGCTATGATAATCCTAACAATGTTGTGCCGCAGGAGATAACCACAAAGCGCAAGGTGAGAAAAAATATCATAAAGACGCTGTTTTACTGGGCGAGATTTTTGTTCTGAAAATGTGTGAGGCCTAGTGCTCAAATTACAAATGTATATCAGGAAATTATCAGGTGTGCGGCATAGTCGGTTTTGGCTATGCCGTTTTGCAAAAAAAGTAAAAAAGCGGCAGATTGTGAAAATACTTAGGAATGTGTCGGACAAATACTATAAAGTTTAAATTGCATAGTGTTGTGTATAATGATAGAATTAGCTGAAAGATTTTATGAAAATGGAGATTGCGTTATGGAGAGAGTTATAAATGCAGATGAGAGCTGGATAGCAAATCCGGAAGTCTTTAGGGTGAACAGGGAGGATGCTCATTCAGACCATGCTTTTTATGAGGAGAAGGTTACTGAGTATGGGCTTGACATGCCGCTTAGACAGAGCCTTAACGGTACTTGGAAATTTTCTTATGCCGATGTGCCGCAGAAGAGAGTTAAGGATTTTTATGAGGAGAATTCTGATATAAGCAGCTTTGCCGACATCAAGGTTCCGGGGCATATTGAGCTTGCAGGTTATGATACATGTAAATATATCAACACTATGTACCCTTGGGAAGGACATGAGGATTTACGTCCGCCTTTTGTGCCGGTAAAGCACAATCCGGTTGGCTCATATGTGACATATTTTGATATCGATGAGGCACTTCTTGGAAAAAAGACGTACATTTCATTTCAGGGTGTCGAGAAGGCATTCTATGTCTGGATAAATGGTCAGTTCGTGGGATATTCAGAGGACAGCTTCACACCATCTGAGTGGGATATAACACCTTTTATAAAAGAGAAGGGAAATAAGCTTGCGGTTGAGGTCTATAAGCACAGCTCGGCAAGCTGGCTTGAGGATCAGGATTTTTTCAGATTTTCGGGAATATTCCGCGATGTGTATATCTATGCTGTGCCGGACACTCATGTGAGGGATATTTTTGTAAAAGCAGAGCTTAAGGATGATTATATAACAGGTACACTTGACTGCGAACTTCAAATTGATGGCAACATATCAGGAACAGTGGGCTATGAGCTTGTCGATAAGTCAGGTAAGAGCATACTTATGAGAATGGGACTTGCTATAAAGGAAAAAATGCATTTTAAGGCGGAGGTGCCTGATGTGCTTACATGGAGTGCGGAAGTTCCGAACCTGTATCTTCTTAATATATCTGTATACAATGAGGATGGTGAACTCATCGAGTATATTCCGCAGCGCATCGGTTTCAGACGTTTCGATATGAAGAACGGTATAATGTGCATCAACGGAAAGAGAATTGTATTCAAGGGTGTCAACAGGCATGAATTCTCATGTGTGAACGGAAGAGCTCTAAGGAAGGAGGAACTTCTTGAGGATATAAGGATTATAAAGAGCCTTAATATCAATGCTGTGAGAACCTGCCACTATCCAAATCAGAGCTACTGGTATGAGCTTTGCGATGAGTTCGGAATATATCTTATAGATGAAGCTAATCTTGAGACACATGGAACATGGTGCATCAATACCGGAAATGAGGAGCCTTATATAACACCGGGAAGTGAGCCTATGTGGAAGGAGGCTGTGCTTGACAGAGCCAAGTCCATGTTAGAAAGAGATAAGAATCATCCGAGCGTGCTTATATGGTCATGCGGAAATGAATCTCATGCAGGCGAAGATATCCTTGCCATGAGCAGATTTTTCCATGAAAGAAATCCGGAGAGACTTGTGCATTATGAAGGCTGTGTCCATGACAGAACATATTCGGATATAACAGACATGGAGAGCAGAATGTATGCAAAGCCTGCCGAGATAAGAGAATATCTTGATGCTAAGCCAAAGAAGCCTTATATAAGCTGTGAATATATGCATGCTATGGGGAACTCATGCGGCGGCATGGAAAAATATACGAAGCTTGAGTATGACTATGAGCAGTATCAGGGCGGATTTATATGGGATTTTGCAGATCAGGCTATACTCACAAGAGATGGTAAATTGATAGAGGAGGATGTCATCGGAAGATATGGGAATGTCAGGACATACGAGAAGCTGCCGAATATAACTCCGGGAAGCCTTGAATTCAAGGTTGGAGGAGATTTCAAGGAAAGACCTTGCGATTACTATTTTAGCGGAGATGGGATAATATTTGCTGACAGGAAGATTTCACCTAAGGCGCAGGAGGTCAAGTATCTCTACCAGAATATCAAGCTTCATTTGACAAATCAGGGTGTGCTTATTGTAAATGAGAGCCTTTTCGAGTCAACCTATGATTACATGTTCGAGGTTCGTCTGTTAAAGGATGGAAAAGCTGTGTGGGCAGGAACCTTTGCGAGTGATGTGGCTGCCGGTGAGGAGGAGTTCGTTCCGGTTAAATTCCCTTCAATGGAAGAGAACGGAGAGTATATCATGGAATGCCGCGCTGTACTTATGGGCTACAGACCTTGGGCAGATGTCGGACATATAGCAGCATGGGGGCAGAGTGAACCTTTGGTGGTAAAAAATGATAAATCAGCAGAGCTGGCAGATAGGCTGTCCGGAGAGCTTTCAGAAGAGGAAAACACACTGTCCGGTAAGGAGGTTAAATATTTTGACGATGTGGTAATGGGTGCAACCTGCATAGGTGTCAAGGCCGGACATACCCACGCAATATTCTCACGTCAGGAAGGCGGACTTATATCACTTCAAATCAAAGGGCTTGAGACTATAGAAAAGGTTCCGGCACTGGAATTTTTCCGCGCAGCAACCGACAATGATAAGGGCAACCGCTTCCCGGTAACAAGTGCCATATGGCAGGGAATAAGCCAGATGCAAAGATGTGATGCTGTCAAAGTCATATATGAGCTGAGAGACGGACGAAAGCTTGACGGAACAGTAACACCTGATGAATTTATCTTAAGTAAGACAGATGATTTTTACGGAACAGGACTTAAGGGTGCAGAATTTGCAAAGAATATTGCCGCAGTGGAGATAATCTGTCACTATACCTTCTACACTAATCCTGTATCGGATGGTGAAATAAGATACCGTATGCTTCCTGACGGAACCATAGAATGCCAGGGACGCTTCAATGGAAAAGAAGGGCTTCCCGATATGGCAGCATTTGGAATTAATATCACAATGGACAAGATGTTTGATAGAATGGAATTCTATGGAAGAGGACCGGAAGAAAATTATAATGACCGCTGCGCCGGTGCAAAGCTTGGAATATATAAAGGCAGAGTGTCAGACAATGTCACACCGTATCTTGACCCACAGGAGTGCGGCAACCGCCATGATGTGCGTTATGTAAAGGTCGTAGATGAGTTTGGACATGGTCTTAGAATAGATGCGCTTGATAAACCGTTCGATATGACTGTACTTCCTTATTCACAGCAGGAGCTTCAGAGCGCATACAAGATTAATGATCTGCCAGTTGGACGTTATACATATGTAAGAATTCTTGGTGCAGCAAGAGGTGTAGGCGGTGATGACAGCTGGGGTGCACCTGTATATCCTGAGTATTGTGTCAGTGCAGATAAGGAGCAACGAGTTGCTTTTGCAATAAAGGGATTGTAATGCGTGGATTTTTTAGACAATTTGATTGATGAGATTATTTATGACAGATATTGTTTGTTAAATAAAAAACAATATTTTATTTAATGACCACTTAGCACTTGAAATTTTTGTCGAAATATGAGAAAATACAAGTAATTGCGGAGAGTGGTGCCAGACACGCCACACAGACAGCTTCGCAAATGGAATCTGATTCTGAAAGGAGTTTTACAATGATTTATTCACATGAAGTAGAAAAGATGTGTACAGTCGCTCAGGGCGTACATCATGGCGCAGCGCCGGTTCCTACAGAAGGAAAATGGGTAAGAAATAAGCAGGTTACAGATATTTCCGGTCTTACACACGGTGTAGGCTGGTGTGCACCACAGCAGGGTGCCTGCAAGCTTACTCTCAACGTTAAGGAGGGTATCATCCAGGAGGCTCTTGTCGAGACTATCGGATGCTCAGGCATGACACATTCAGCAGCTATGGCAGCTGAGATTTTACCTGGCCTTACAGTATTAGAGGCTATGAATACAGACCTTGTATGTGACGCTATCAACACAGCTATGAGAGAGCTCGCATTACAGATTATCTACGGTAGAACACAGAGTGCTTTCTCTGAGGAAGGTCTTCCTGTCGGAGCAGGCCTTGAGGATCTTGGTAAGGGTCTTCGTTCACAGGTTGGTACAATGTACGGTACTCTTAAGAAGGGACCTCGTTACCTTGAGATGGCAGAGGGCTATGTAACAGGAATCGCTCTTGATGATGAGGGTCAGATTATCGGTTATCAGTTCGTAAGCCTTGGCAAGATGACAGACTTCATCAAGAAGGGTGACGATGCTAACACAGCTTGGGAGAAGGCTAAGGGTCAGTACGGAAGAGTTGCTGATGCAGTAAAGATCATCGATCCAAGAGTAGAATAATCAGGAGGACAGTATAATGGCTTTATTTGAATCATATGAAAGAAGAATTGAGAAGATCAATTCTGTTTTAAATAGCTATGGAATCGCTTCTATCGAGGAAGCTGAGAAGATTACTAAGGATGCCGGCCTTGATGTTTACAACATGATCAAGGGCGTACAGCCAATTTGTTTTGAGAACGCTTGCTGGGCTTACATTGTAGGTGCTGCAATCGCTATTAAGAAGAATGCACGCAAGGCTTCAGAGGCTGCTGCTGCAATCGGTGAGGGCTTACAGGCTTTCTGTATCCCTGGTTCTGTTGCAGACCAGAGAAAGGTTGGTCTTGGTCATGGTAACCTCGGTAAGATGTTACTTGAGGAAGAGACAGACTGCTTCTGCTTCTTAGCAGGCCACGAGTCATTCGCTGCTGCAGAGGGTGCTATCGGTATCGCTAACAATGCTAACAAGGTACGTCAGAAGCCGCTCCGTGTTATCCTTAACGGACTTGGCAAGGATGCTGCACAGATTATCTCAAGAATCAACGGCTTTACATACGTTGAGACAGAGATGAATTACCACACGGGAGAGGTTAAGGAAGTATTCCGTAAGTCCTACTCCAACGGTCCTAGAGCTAAGGTTAACTGCTACGGCGCTAACGACGTAACAGAGGGCGTTGCAATCATGTGGAAGGAGAATGTTGATGTATCCATCACAGGTAACTCAACTAACCCTACAAGATTTCAGCATCCTGTTGCAGGTACTTACAAGAAGGAGAGAATTGAGGCAGGCAAGAAGTACTTCTCAGTTGCTTCAGGCGGTGGTACAGGCCGTACACTTCATCCGGATAACATGGCAGCAGGTCCGGCTTCCTACGGTATGACAGATACTATGGGACGTATGCACTCAGATGCTCAGTTCGCCGGTTCTTCATCAGTTCCTGCCCACGTTGAGATGATGGGTCTTATCGGTATGGGTAACAACCCTATGGTTGGTGCTACAGTTGCAGTTGCAGTTGCCATTCAGGAAGCTGCTGACAATGGTAAGTTCTAATATTATCTGTTTTTAAAGGCTTTGGGACAGCGTGAAAACCTACAGAAAAAGGCATGTAACTAACAGATAACTAACAGGTAACTAACACACGTAACTAACAAATTTCTAACAAAAAGAGGGATACATATCACATTTGTGTACGTATCCCTCTTTTTACAATATTACTTAATTTTCATCATTTCTTCCTGTAACTGTTCAATAGTTCGGTGGGTGTATACTTTCTCAGTTATATC
>ENA-UPXB01001764-UPXB01001764.1-human-gut-metagenome-genome-assembly--contig:-NODE-1764-length-13481-cov-4.240152_pt1 | contig 13481 bp, 9 predicted proteins | sample MGYA00250055_ERZ773386 | MGnify/ENA primary metagenome ERZ773386 (study PRJEB29103, sample SAMN06111974) | human gut metagenome | biome: human gut; feature: ankylosing spondylitis patient; material... | reverse complement strand
TGGAGATGATGAGTTTATCCGTTGCTTGATTTGCAGAGAAAAGACGAGAACAAAAGTCTGCGACGATACGATTTTGATACAGCACTTGCTGTATCGCTAAAAGTGAAAGGCTGAATTTCTTCTCAACGTTCGTAATAAGTCAGTGACTGTGCTTGAAGAAGGCAATGTCATTAAGTTAAGCCTGCGCAAAGGGCAAAACAGCTACCGCAAGTAAGCAAAAGAGCTTATTTTTGCGGTAGCTGCCATTTTTACGCATGACAAAAGCAGGTGCCCAGAGGGCATCTGTGACTGCATAATATAAATTGTTTTAAGAAAGGCGATATTGAAAAGCCACAGCGGAAACAGGGTTTTGATAGCGTTTATATTGTCGTCCTGGTCTGATTGGCGACAGGTGCATGGACAGTATTTCAAATATTTGAGCAGATCTGATTTTCCCCTTCAGGAACTGCTTGCATGCAAGTATAGCGACCGAAAAGTTGATTTGTTTTCCTTGTGGGGCTGGCACTTGTCGCGCAATAAGCGAAGCATAATTATAAAAAATCAGTCGAGCAAAAACCTCTTGTAGTAAAAAGTCTGTTTTCTTGCCGTGCAGACAGGATAATCCAATGATATACTTAAGTTCTCTAAAGGATGTTTCAATTCCCCAACGGAGACGATAAAGTTCTTTGATTTTTTCAACGGGGAAGGTCTCTGGGTCAAGATCAGTATAGATGGTCTCGTAGCATCCGTCAGAAATTCGAAATCGGACGACGCGGAAGTGCAAATCATACATATTGGGAGCTTTGGGCGCAATGTAGTCAAATGTAGTATGAGGCTGGATCCAACGATACCTTTCTGGATAAGCAGATAACAGCGCTAATGTCTCTTTCGTTTGCCGACGCGTTAGTGTCAATGTTGTATCGACATCAAATTCTTCGCTATTTGGCAACTGAAGATTCGAGATCATGCCGTAAGATTCTTTTGCGCGGATGATGAAATTCCACTCTTTTTCTTGTAAGTGGGCGATGTTATTGAAGGATTCATATCCGCGATCCATTAACACGATCACCTTTCCCGGAATGTTAGATCGATCTATCATTGAAACGAGAGCACTATGCTCGTTCATCCCCTTTTTGCCTTGCATAGTAGCGTCAACATAGACTTTGCTCATTAAATCGAACATGGCATTCAGGTGAGCAAGGTTATATTGTTTTTGCCCTTCCGCATTCCTAATTAGAGAAAAATCACTGGTTGGATCGGATGGAAGCCGTAAATCTGACCCATCGACTGCAAAAAGTCGATAACCTTGAAAGGTCGCAGTTGGCGTCGTCGATGAGACAAATTCGTTAAATATCATCTTGACTGCTTCGGGGCGGATCTTATTACGCTGCTGAACGAATGCAGAAGCAGTTGCTGTGCTCGATGTGTACCCGAACCAATCATATAATTCTTTTGAAAGGCTACCGCTTCCCATGCCGATCAGCATTAGTAGCATAGCTTGTAACGGTAGTTTTCTTGTTCTTGAAAAATCTTTTTCTGGTACTTTTACACACGCATCTAAATTTGCAGCTGTTCTTTTTATTGCAAGAAACAACGCAGCCCGAATACGTTCTGGATATGATCTTCTTTTCACTCGGAAAGCCTCCCTTAAAAATGTCGTCATTTTCAAGACGAAGCCTTCGATTTTTACTGATTTGTCAAGTGGTTTTTATGAAAAATATTATTTTTATATGTCCCCCCTGCACCGAAATGAAAACGCTCAACCACCATTATAAGTGATTGAGCGTCTTAAAAATTAACTTAATGACATTGCCTTTATGAGAGACAGTGAAATAAAAACACTGTCAATCACGAAGGGAGCATTGTTCATGTCAAGAAGGAAAACCAGCAGATCAGAGCAACTGCCGGCGGCGAAAGCCTCTGCATGACCTGTGGACGCGTCAGCCCTTTGTCCACGCAGTCTACCTTTGAGGACTTGGCGGTGGATTTCGAGGGTACAACCGCCAGTGGCGCGGAGCGATTCTACCGGCAGACGCTTGACAAGCTGCGCCTGAAGCTGCCTGAAAGCAGGCTTGTCCATACCGTGACGCTGAAGCAGACCGAATGCCGCAAAAGGAACAAAAAATAGCCGCCGCTGTCTACCTGTATCAGGTAGACAACGACGGCGAATGGGGAGAGATCAGATTTGACTTTGCAACCGGCACAGCGGAGATCGTCCGGCTGGCGGAGTGGGACACGATAAAGCCCAATGTCTTTGCGAGGACGGCGATTCGGTACATACAGAGCTTACCGGAGGCAAAGCTGCCCAGTGAGGCTGTTGTGATGTTTGATCAAGCATTGTGATCCTAAAAATTTATAATTCTTATTCAAGCAAGCACTTGATTTATTTTGTGGGGTCTGATATGCTATTATAAGAAACATTGGATAATGCACAGAAATGGGGGATTGTGTTTTGAGGGAAGAAAAGAAAGCTGAAAAGAGACAGGAGCTTGTAGGCGTCTGCCTTGACTGCTTTGTCGAAAAGGGGCTGACCGTTGCCACGACAAAGGACCTCTGTAAGGCGGCAAAGCTGCAAAACGGCGGCATCTACTATTACTTCTCCACCAAAGAGGAAATCGTTCTTGCCTGCGCCGAGGAAGCGATCAGTCGAATTGAAAAAGCTGCGTTTGCCATCGTGTTTGAAGATATTAGTGACATCAAAAGCATGACGGATCATCTCGGTGAGCTGGCGGATAAAATGTCGCCTACCATGCGCTTTCTGGTCAGCGTATGTGTGTCGCGCGAATACGGAGAAAAGGTAAAGCCTTCCCTTGTGCGGCTTGCGGCAAGATACCCTTATTACACGGGCAGGATTGCGGAGATCCTCGGCTGCACCGACGAAGAGGTTGCGCCGTTCGTTCATCTGTCGATCCTTGCCATCAACAATTATATGATCTTTGCCGAGCGAGCGCTGTTTGACCCACAAATCGAAGCGGTCAAAAAAGAGCTTTCAAGGCTTGCGGAAAGAAAGGGGCGGAATAATCGATAGTTTACCATAAAGAGAAAATCACAAACGACTTCATAGTAAATCCATACGCACAAACCGTTCCGTGGAGATAACCATAGCAGAAAAGAATCATAGGAGGACAACATGAAAAAGATACTTGCAATTTTACTATCGCTGCTTACGCTGCTTTCCTGCGGACTCCTTTCCGCCTGCTCTGCCAAAAAAACGCAGCCGGATACACCGGATACTGAAACCGTGTGGGAAACGGTCAGCGAGGCATACATCTATGCGTTCCCGCTGGTGCTGACCGACGCAACCAAAACATTATCGACCAATACGGACGGGACCATGACTGGCCGTGCGCCCATCAATCAGTTCAACCATGTAAAAAAGCTGGCGGACGCCTCTTTCCGCACCGTCGTGACGCCGAACGTCGATACCGTCTATTCGCAGGCATGGCTTGACATCAGCACAGAGCCTATGATCTACGTCCTGCCGGAAACGGATCGCTTCTGCAATGTGCAGCTTCTGGATGCGTGGACGAACACCGCCGCCGTGCTGGACAAGGCGGGTGCTTATGCCATTGCGCTTCCCACTTGGGAGGGCGAGCTGCCCGACGGTGTGACGCGCGTGGACGTGCCCACCGCAACGGTGTGGTCGATCACCCGCACGGTGCTGTCCGGGAACGAGGATCTGCCCAATGTCTATGCCATTCAGGAGCAGATGCAGCTCCTGCCGCTTTCGGCTTATGTACAGGGAGGCGAGTATGCCGCACCGCAGGGAACTTATAAAGAGGAAAATGACTTTGTTCCCGTGAACAAGGTGCTTTCCATGACGCCAGCAGAGTTTTTCAATACGGCTAACACTCTGATGCAGGCCAACCCGCCCGCCGATGCGGATGAGGAACTGCTGAAGAAACTCTCCGCCATCAATGTGGGCGCGGGTAAGACCTTCGACGCCGCCCTCCTGGGCGAAGGAGCTGCCGAGCGCTGGACGCAGATGCTTCAGGGGCTTCGCGCCACGCTTGCCGCCGACGGCGCGAAGTATGCGCAGAAACTCGGTCAGTGGATCTATTACGGCAAGCCCATCGGCGACTTCGGCACGGAGTATACCTACCGCGCGATGGTAGCGCTGGTGGGGCTTGGCGCCAACACCGTGGACGTGGCGATCTATCCCAAGACAACGGTGGATGAGACCGGCGCAGCGCTGACCGGAGAAAAGACGTATACGCTCCACTTTGAAACCCTTCCTCCCACGCTGGAGGGCGGCTTCTGGTCCGTGACCGCCTACGGAGAGGATGATTTCCTCATTGACAATTCCATCGACCGCTACTGCATCAACGACCGCTCCGACTTCAAGCTGAATGCGGACGGCACATTGGATATTATCCTGTCCAAGGATGCACCGGAAGACACCTCTAACTGGCTGCCTGTTTCCGACGGGGAATTTCATCTGTTCATGCGGATCTATGTACCGGATATGACAGCACTGGATAGCTGGCAGCCGCCTGTTATCCGCGAACAATAAGGAAATGGAGAAAGAATGGCTATGAAACGTATTGCAGCAATGCTTCTTGCATCGGTACTGCTGCTGTCCTGCGTCGGCTGTGCGCAGGATGGGCGCAAAGAGCCGGACGCGGAAAAGACAGACCTGGGTCTGACCGCCGAGGTCAAGCCCGCCACAGACTTTACGGCAAAGGCAAATGCCGCCGTCTACGATGAACTTGACTTCGATGATAAGCAGGAATATGAATTCGCCACCCGCGGACTGATCGACGCGCCGGAAACACTGGAACTGAAGGACGAGGATGGGACGATCCTCTGGAGTCAGGAAGCCTATGCGTTCCTGGACGATTATGAAAAAGCGCCTGACAGCGTAAATCCAAGTCTCTGGGAGAACACGAAAAATAACCACGCCTATGGCCTTTTTGAAGTGACGGATGGCATCTATCAGGTCCGCGGCTATGACATGGCAAACCTCACCGTTGTCAAGGGCAATACGGGCTGGATCGTTTTTGACACGCTGATGAGCGTGGAGTGCAGCCAGGCTGCCATGCAGCTGATCGAAAAGAATCTTGGTAAATTCCCGGTCAAGGCCGTCATCATCTCTCATTCCCACGCCGACCATTTTGGCGGCATCGCCGGCGTGATGGCGAAAGAGGATAAGGCAGACGAGACACTTTCTATTGAAGATCAGCTCGCCAGCGGCAAGATCCCCGTGATCACACCTGTGGGCTTCACGGAGCACTCCGTGAAGGAAAATGTCTACGCCGGTAAGGGTATGGGCCGCCGCAGCAATTATCAGTATGGCGTCCTTCTGACCCCCGGCGTGACCGGCAAGCTGGCGCAGGGCATCGGCATGGGACAGTCCACCGGAACGGTCTCGTTCATGACGCCCAGCTATGAAATCACGCAGTCCGGCGAAAAGCTGACGATCGACGGTGTGGAGCTGGAGTTCCAGCTCACGCCGGGTACGGAAGCGCCCGCCGAAATGAACACGTGGCTGCCCCAGTACAAGGCGCTGTGGATGGCGGAAAACTGCACCGGCACGCTCCACAATCTCTACACGCTGCGCGGCGCGGAGGTGCGCGACGGCGCGGCATGGGCAAGCTATATCACCGAGGCCATCTCCCTTTACGGCAAGGAGGCGGAGGTCACCTTCCAGTCCCACAACTGGCCGCACTGGGGCAATGACGTGGTGAACGACTACATGGTCAACACGGCGGCCGTGTATAAGTTCATCAACGACCAGACTCTGACCTATATCAATCAGGGCTACACCAGCGACGAGATCTCCAACATGATCGAGCTGCCGGAGGCGCTCAATAAAATCTGGTACACCCGCCAGTACTACGGGACGGTCGCCCACAACGCCAAGGCGGTCTACCAGAAGTTCATGGGCTGGTATGACAGCAACCCTGTCAACCTGAACCCCCTCATGCCAAGCGACAGCGCAAAAAAATGGGTGGAGTACCTGGGGGATGTTGACAAGGTCCTGCAAATGGCAAAGGCGGATTTTGACAAGGGTGAATATCAGTGGGTCGCCGAGGTCACAAACACCATCGTCTTTGCCGACCCGACGAACACCGACGCGCGGCTTCTGTGCGCCGATGCACTGGAGCAGCTGGGGTATCAGGCGGAGTCCGGCCCGTGGCGCAACGAATATCTGACCGCCGCGCAGGAGCTGCGCCATGGAAACGCCAATTTCACCGCTTCCACCAAATCTACCGGCGACATGGTCAAGGCCCTCTCCGCGCCCATGCTGTTTGACTACATGGCCATTGTCATGGACAAGCAGGCGCTGGCTGACCGCGACTTCACCATGAACGTGATCCTGCCTGACGTGGGCGAACAGCACATGCTCCGCGTGAAGAACGGTGTGCTGCTGGTCTATGCAGATACCCTGTCTGATGATGCGGACGTGTCCATCACCTGCCCGAAAAACGCGCTCTTTGCGATCCTGACCAACAATCAGGAAACGGTTGCAAAGGCCGTCAAGGTCGAGGGCAGCGCAGAGCTGCTGACGCTGATGATGGAGAATATGAACCAGCTCCCGATCACCGGGACCAACCCCTTCAACATCATCGAGCCGTAACGGCTTCGCGGGGCGGTCCGTGGGAAGACCGCCCCGCTCGAGAGAAAACAGCGAGATGCTTTCAACGCAAATTAAAAGCTGTCTGTTTCTGTTGGAAACAGACAGCTTTTGCAGCCTTACGGTTGCCCTGCACACCCGAATCTGTCAGCCAACAGTAGAAAGTTGAATTACTTCCTTATCACTGTTAAGCCAATGGCTTTCGTGAGCCTTTTTGCGATATTTACTGCTTGTCGCCGCCAAATATCGAAATTTGACTCTCATCGCTCTGGCTGTGCATCTCGGCGATGACGGCAAGACTTTCTTCGCTCGCGCCGCCGGGTTCGACCTGCGGCATCGCGAGGAAGAAGCCCTGCAGAAGGTCGACGCCGAGCGACAGCAAGGTGCGTACCTCGTCCGCGGTCTCAAGGCCCTCGGCCACGACCTTCATGCCGCGCTGGTGCGCGTAGGACACGGTGTTCGACACGATCTGGCGCTTGTTGGCGTCGGTGTCGATGCTGCGGATGATGGAAAGGTCGATCTTGATGTAGTTGGGCGAGAGCTCGAGAAGGCTGCGCTCGTTGCTGTAGCCGCTGCCGTAGTCGTCGAGCGCGAACGCACCAGAGCTGCCACGGATCGTCTGCTTGATGCGCAGCGCCTTGGGGTCGAGGCACTCTTCCTCCGTGATCTCAATGACGATGCGCGGCAGGATCGAGGCGTAGCGCGCGGAGTATTCCGAAAGCTCATCGGGCGTTAGATACTGGCTTGCAATCGAATTGAGGAACAGCAGCGCGCTGGGCACGACCTTACCGGCGTTTTCGAGCGCGTGATATGCACTTGACGCACAGAAGAACGTGATGCGCTCGACCTCGTGCAGGCAGTTTTCCTCGCGCGCGAGGCGCAGCACGTCCGTCGGGGAGCGCAGCATGGGCAGGTCCACGCGCATGAGCGCTTCATAGGCGAAGACGCTGCCGTCTTTTGCGTCGATAATGGGCTGGAAGCGGTAGGTGACAAGCTCCTCGTTGATGAGACGGCGGAACTCCTCATGGCAGCGTCTTTCCTGCAGGCTGGTGCGGTAGACCTCAGGGTCGAATTCCAGCAGCTCGCCCTTGCGCGAGTGCTTGACCTGATACATGGCAAAGTCCGCGTATTTGCGCAGTGTGATGAGATTTGTGCTGCTCTCGGGATACCACGCGATACCGCCGGAGACGCTCACGCGCAGCTCACGTCCGCTGGGAAGCTGGACGACAGAATGCTCAAGGGCGGCTTTCAGCGCGCGGATGTCGGCGCGCAGCGTATCCTGATCGTTGTAGCCGTAGAAGAGTGCATTGAACTCATCGCCGCTGATGCGCGCGCAGACGGTACGCGCGGGAGCGTTCTTGGCAAAGCATTCGCCTGTGCGGCGGATGTACTCGTCGCCCCAGTCGTGGCCGAATGTGTCGTTTATTTGCTTGAGGTTGTCGAGGTCGAACATCAAAAGCGCCGCGTGGCCGAGCTTTTCGGGTGAGCAGAAGAACTCGGCGCAGATGCGGTGGAAGGCACGGCGGTTGTAGAGGTCTGTGAGCGTGTCATAGTCGCACTCGTGCTCAATGCGCAGCTTTTCAAGCGTGTCGGCGGTCGCATCCTCGGCAAGGCCGACCTGCGTGCCGTCCTCGTGCGTCGTCTCGATGCGAAGGTAGCGCTCTTTGCCGCTTGGCAGACAGATGTGGTAGAGCATCGCGCCGTCGGGCGCGGGGGAGTGGGGGCACGAGCGCTCAAAGCGCTGCAAAAGCTCGCGGAAACTCTGCGCTGTTAAGTCGTCTGCGTCAACGCCGGGCATGCCGAGAAGGTCGAAGAAATTGTCGGTGACATAGATGCTGTCGGGAGCGGAGCGCAGCTCATAGCCGCCGAGCTCCACGCTTGCCATGTCCATGATGCGCAGAAACTTGGTCGAAGTATCGAGTACCTCGCGTCCGAGCTGCGTGAACGCGGAGGAGAACCGGTCGAGCTCGATGATGCCGGTGGCGGAGAGCATGGGGATGGAGCTGCGGCTTTCACGCGCGCGCGCGACCTCGTCGGAAAGGCGCGAAATCGGGCGCGAGAGCTTGCGCGCCAGCACAAGGCTGCTGAAAAGTCCTGCAGTGAGCACGACGAGGACCGCGATGATCAAAAACCGCAGCACATAGCCTGAAAAGGCGTAAAGCGCCGATACCGGCACCGAGCCGATAAGCAGCATCTGCTCATTGGAAAACGGCGCGTTGCGGTTGTAGAGCGTCAGCGGTGCCACGGCGGCGTGACAAAGGCCGAGGGGGGAGTCACTCTGGTAGCCGCCGCGCTTTGACGGCTTGAGCAGCAGCGTCTGGTCATAGGATTGCTGCGGCGCATTTGCAGCGGGGGAGGCGGAGATGACGCTGACGGTAAGGTCGTCTTTTCCAATGGCGGAATTCGATGCGACGCCGAGAAGATAGGTGCCCGAGCTGTCGTTCTGTAGCTCGCTGCCCGGCAGCAGGGTTTGGAGGTAGCTTTCAAGAATTTCGACGCCGAGCACGCCGTAGACCGTGCCGTCATCTAAAATAAGCGGGATGGTGTAGGCGATGGCGGAGTGATCGTCGCCGGAGAGCGTGTAGGGCGAGGACGTCCAGTGGCCGTAGTCCGCGGCGTCCAGTTCGCCGTTTCCGTGGTAGGCTGCCTGAAAGACGGGATAGAGAAAGCCACTGCTGCCGTTGGACCCATAGTTGATCGAGGGCGTCCAGCTCGTGTCGGTCGCAATGTAGAGTGACTGTACGACCTGTGCGGGTGCGCGCACGAGCATAAGATCAGAATTGCGCTGCGAGGGGGAGGAATTCGGGTCAAGGTCGCGCAGATAAAGGCAGGGCAGCGGCTCGCCCTTTTTGCGTGTGTCGAGATCATGCGTGTTGAGCACGACAAAAATGCCGGTGACGGGGCGATGGCGCATCGAGGAGATCAGGCTGTCGCCGATCGAGAGCAGCAGGGGGGATGCGGCGTCGCTGCCGCTGTCGAGCGTGTCGAGGCTGATCTCGCCGTCGTCGAGCATGGCCTGCGTCACGGCGTTGATCTTGCCCGCAAGCGACGAGAGGTCCTGCGCGTCGAGCATCTGGCCTTGCAGATAGTTTTGGCGGTTTTCCGTCTGTATCTGCAAGATGTCGACAGCATTCTGCTCAAGGCTCGTGTTGATGCGGCAGAGATAGAGAATGCCGACAAGCAGCGCGATCTCGATGAACAGGATCCAGAGCATGGAGCGCAGGATCGTATGGAAGATGGTGACATGCGGCACATGATCCGATGGTTTGCGAAAGAACATAAAACGGCCCCTTTTTTGTCATTGAACAGTCACTCAGCCCTGAAAGGCCTCAAGCGATGCAAGCGTATCCTGATACCAGGCTTCAAAGCATTCGTCGGAAAGGAACTGCGCCGAGGCCTCTTCAAAGCTCTGTCCCTGCGCCATTGCCTCTTTGACCGCGGCGCGGTCAGCGCTTGCCTTATCGCTCATGGAATATTCAAGAATGGCGCGGGCGTTCGTGCCGCCGGAGAAGGCGTGGGGCGTGTAGAGATGGTTTTCGTTGACCGTGTCGACTGCGGCGGAGAGGACTTCGTCCATCTCATCGCTGAGGGCAAGACCGCTTATGCGGATCGCGTCGATGGAGTTGCCCTCGTGCGTGACGGGGAGGTAGCCTGAGTCGACAGAGAACGTGATGTTGTGCTCGGGTGAGGTGAACCATTTGAGGAACACGAGGCTTGCCTGAATCTCGGCATCGCTCGCCTTCGTCACGACCATGCCCGCGCCCTGCTGCACGGCGTAGTCCTCGCCGTTCGCAAACTTCGGGCTTTCAAGCGCCTTGCGCGTGATGTCGTGGCTGTCCATGTCGTCGGCGATGACCTGCGTGGGGAAGAACGTTGCGCTCGAAGACGAGCCGACGTAGGCGATGATATTGCCAGTCTTCACATCATCGCTGCGGAAGCGGCCGCTTGCGGAAAAGTAGCCCTTGATGAAGGGTACATAGTAGTTATCCCAGAGGGTGCGCACGGCGTCGTGGTCAAAGTTCAGCGTCATGCTGCCGTCCTGTGCGTCGAAGATCGTGCAGCCAAGCTGCTTGGCGCCGATGAGCATGTAGTTCGCCATCGCGTCGCGGCCGAAAAACGCGCGTCCATCGTTCGGGATGTCGGGCGTCTGCGCGTCGGTCCACTCGTAGTAGCGTTCGGCGACGGAGACGAGGCCTTCGATCGTGGCCAAGTCGTCATAGGTTGCGCCTGTGGCGGCGGCGAACGGCTCCCAGTCCGTTTCATTGAGAAACAGCAGCTCCACCGACTTGGCGACGGGGAAGATCTTGATACTGCCCGAGCCGGAGAAGTCGCCTTCGCTCAGATAGTCCTCAATAAAGGCGGCGCGGTCCTCTTCGCTTAGATAATCGCTCAGATCGGCAATTTGACCCATCTCATCGAGCGCGTAGGCAGTGTCGGCGTAGGCGGAGAAGATGTTGGGCATCGCCTCGGCGCCGACCTTGCCCTCGGCAGAAGCGAGCACGTTGTTCTCAAGATCGGTCACGCTGCCGTGGCTGGAGCTCTCAACCGTGATGCCCTGTTCCTTGCCGACGGTCGAGTTGAACTCGTCGACGAGCGCGTTGAACGCTTCGAGCTGTTCACCGTTGTAGTACGTCCAGATCGTGATATTGACAGGGTTCGCCGGGGAAAATCCGGGGTCTGCCTTGCTGCCGCAGCCTGCGAGCAGCATCATCGCCGCCGCTGCGGCGAGCACGCGAGGGAGAAATTTGTTGTGAGTCATGATGCTTCCTTTCTATTTTGTGCGCCGTTCCAAAGGAAGCGGCGTGATCGGTCAATGCCCGCCGCCTTCGGGCCTGAACTGTCCGAGCGCGTAGGAATACGCGCCTGCGAGAGCGGGCAGCGGTTCGTCGCCGCCACGAGCTGGCGCAGCAGAATATCCGTGATGGCGCGCACATGCAGAATGTGCGTGCCGGATTCGAAGTTGCGCGACTCGACGATGTGGCTCAGAATGTTGATGATGGCGCTGTTCGTCTTCTCGTGCTCGTAAACCTGCTCTTCGGCCAGGTGGACAAGGTGCTTCTGGCGCGCGTAGAGCGTGAGTGCGTTGCTCACGCGCCGCTGCGTGACCGTCAGGTTGAACGGGCGGCGGATGTAATCCGTTACGCCGGGCTCGTAGGCCTTCTGGATGAACGATTCGTCATCCTCGGACGAGGTGATGATGACGGGGATCTCCTGCAGCCAGTTGCGCTGCTTCATCACCTCGAGCACGCCGAAGCCGTCGAGGCGGGGCATGTTGATGTCGAGCAGCAGGTCGATGTCGAACTCGGAGTGCAGCAGCTCGAGCGTCTGCATGCCGTCGTCGGCATAAGGTATTCGTAGCGGCCGCCGAGGATTTCGGAAAGGATCTGCTGGTTCATTTTCGAATCGTCCGCGATCAGGATTTTGGCTTCGACCGTAGTGTAGACCTCATACGCATTTTAGGGCGTGTTCTTTTGTAGAAATGCCGCCGCGGGGCGGGCGGACAAGAAAATAGGCACCGGAAAAGCCAGTGCCAAACAAAAACTGTTTATGCGTGTTTTTTAGAAACATTTGATACTTAATGTAAACTTAGCACAGAACCACGGAACATTCAAGGGAAATTTTCCCGGTTTTTCCTGCTGTTTTGCCAGAAATGATTGAAAAAAGAGCGGAAAGGGCGAAGCGTTTCCGCAAAAAAAACGGGAGAGCCGTCAGTGGACGGTAAAAAATGCACGATAAATTTGAGGAAAAAGAAATATGGATTGTAAAATATGTGCGAAATGGGGAGAAATACTGAACATTATTGACAATTTTTAGAAAAAAGTTTATAGCAATAGCGCATTTTTCCTGATATACAACGCCGGCTTTATCACGGAGCAGCAGCTCATCGAGGCGCTGGAGATGCAGCTCGGCGTCGAGTTCGCCGACCTGACGGCGGTGTCCATCCCCGTGGAGCTTGCAAGCTATGTGCCGAAGAACATCGTCAAGAAGTTCTGCGTCGTGCCGGTCAAGCTCGTCAAGGATACGCTGTACCTCGCTATGAGCGACCCGCTCGACTTCATCGCGCAGGCGGAGGTCAAAGTTGCCTCGCGCAAGCGTGTGATCCCGATGATCGCGACCCGCCGCACGACCGAGCACGCCATCAGCCTGCTCTACGGCAGCGAGGGCACGGCCGGCGTCATCGAGGAGATGAAGTGCGAGGCGGGCTCTTCGACGCCGGACATCGTCCCCGTGCAGGTTTCGCAGGAGGCGATGAACTCCGGCGACAGCGCGCCGACGATCCGCTCAACAGCCTCATTGAACGCGCGTTTTCCGAGCGCGCGAGCGATATCCACTTGGAGCCGCAGGACGGCGAAATGGTCGTGCGTATGCGTATCGACGGTCTTTTGCGCCGCGTGCTTACGGTCCCCTCCGAATTGCAGAGCACCGTCATCTCGCGCCTCAAGATCATGGGCGGTATGAACATTGCCGAGCATATCGCCGCATCTTTGACATTGCGCGGCTGGTCGCCCCGACGATCTGTGTGGAGCTGACGAAAACGGATGAGGGCTACACGCTTAAAAAGAGCGAGCACTGCTACGCGGTGTGGAAAAAGAAGCGCCGCTGCGAAAACTGCATTTCGCAGGAGGTGCTGTGCACGCACAAGCCATAGACGAAGATCGAAACGCGCGAGAGCGATATCTATTATGTGCTCGCGTCGTTCATCGAGGTGGACGGCAGGCCGTATTCGCTCGAGCTGGTCAAGCGCATCAAGAGCGACGACATGTTCGAGCGCGAAAATGTGCTCAACCAGCTGCTCGTGCGCAACCGGCAGGTGTATATGGACTCGGTCACCAAGGTCTACAACCGCCGCTATTACGGCGAGCGGCTCAAGAATCTGGAGGGCCGGTTCTCGTTCGCCATGATCGACATGGACAACTTCAAGCAC
>ENA-UPXB01001759-UPXB01001759.1-human-gut-metagenome-genome-assembly--contig:-NODE-1759-length-13516-cov-4.312598_pt1 | contig 13516 bp, 12 predicted proteins | sample MGYA00250055_ERZ773386 | MGnify/ENA primary metagenome ERZ773386 (study PRJEB29103, sample SAMN06111974) | human gut metagenome | biome: human gut; feature: ankylosing spondylitis patient; material... | reverse complement strand
GTCAAGCAGCTTGCGGACATCACATACATCCGTGATACGGTCGGGCTGGATTACTTGCCGGAGCTTCTTTCAGAGGTAGCACAGGTTCGTCTGGAGATGCCGGATGCGACCTTGAAGGAATTGGGGGAGAATCTGAGCCATCCAGTTGGAAAATCGGGAGTCAATCACAGGCTCAGAAAGATAAGTGCAGTAGCTGAAAGCCTCCGCGAAGAGCGGGGCGAGTAAAGTTAGGTTATTGTTCACAGGCAGGAATTTCCCGGATGGAAAATTCCGTGCGATACAGTAGTGGCAGCGGATTTTGCCGTTTTTTTCGAGCGGGGCTCGATGAGGAGGATATTATGACAAGTAAGGAAATCAGAATTGGTTTGAGTTCAGGTCTGGAGGCACGTCCTGCGGCGATGCTGGTGCAGGTGGCAAGCCAGTATGAGAGCAGCATCTATGTGGAAAGTGAAGAAAAACGCGTCAATGCAAAGAGCATCATGGGCATGATGACGCTGGGACTGGCAGAGGGCCGTCGTTCAGGGTGACCATCATGCGGTCCATGTCTTTGTCGATGTCGATGCTTTTCACATCGAGCTGTGAAAAGTTGCCCGCATAGAAAAAGGTGAGGATCGGATACTCGTTGTCCCCCCAGTTGATCTTGGCTTCGACGCCGTCTCTGCACGAGGGCTCGTAGCCGTCCATGGCAAAGGTCCCGACGAAGCTGGTGGAAGACCACGTCTTTTTGAGCGTGCCGGAAATGGTGATGGAGGAGGGCGCGTAAGTCGTACCGTTGTCCTCGTAGACCCTTGCGGGGACCGTTTTGTCGATGGTTTTTCGTGTCCCGCGGATGCCGAGCAGGACGATCGCGCAGAGGACGGCGAGCAGAAGAATGAGGGCCGTTTTTCTCTTTTTGCGGTTCATCGTGTGTGTCTCCTTGTCCTGTTAAGTTTTGATGTGAAATTGCCCCTCAGAAAAGCGTGCAAACCCACGCGAGGGCGGCGGAGAGGGGGATGTAGAGCAGAAAGTGCGTAAGATGCGCTTTTTTGTTGTACCCGAACAGCTGCGGGGCGGCGATGCCCTTGACCTCGGGGTAAAAGCGGGGGAAAAAGTTCGAGTGGCACAGCAGCACCCAGTCGAAAAAGAGAATGTCGTAGGCCTCCATGACATAGAGGATGACGAGGTAGCGCGCGAAAAACGCGCCGAAGGTGAAACCGTTCCGAACGCCGTCCCACGCGGCGAGGACTGCCGCACCGAGAAACAGCAGCATCGTCAAGATGCCGAGGCACCAGCCGAGGATATGCGCGCCGCGGAAGCGCTTGGCTTTTCTCTCAGGAACGGCGGCGAAGACCTCACGCGGCGCGGAGGAGAAGAATTTCTTCTCCTGAATGAGCCCGACGCCGGCGTACAGTAGGAGAAAATACGCCGCCATGACGAGAAACGATGCAAGCAGGGTGATCTTCATTTCTGTTGATGCCTCTTTTGCTGTCGTTTTTTGCCGCTTTACAGGCGGTAGAGCGCGGGCCGCCGGTCGTGGAAAACGGGGACGCGGGCGCGGAGGGGCGCGATGGAGGAAAGGTCCAAGTCGGCGGTGACGATCTCCTCTTCCCCGCCGCCCTGGGCTAAGACCGCGCCCAGCGGGTCGATGATGCGCGAAAAACCGCCATACAGCGTGCCGTCGCGCTCGCCGCAGGCGTTGCACGAGACGACAAAGAGCTGGTTTTCGATCGCGCGGGCGGCGGTGAGCGTTTCCCAGTGGTATTGGCGCGCCGCCGTCCACTGGGCGGGCAGGAACATGACCTGCGCTCCGCGCAGCGCCAGCGTGCGCCACAGCTCGGGAAAGCGCACCTCGTAGCAGATGAGAAGGCCGCAGCGCACGCTATCCAGCGTGAAGGTGACGAGGTGGTCGCCGGGGGTGTAGACCTCGTGCTCGCCCATCGGCGTGAAGGGATGGGTCTTGTCGTATTCGGCAATGCACGCGCCCGCGCGGTCGAAGACGCAGGCGGTGTTGTAGATCTTGCCATTGCGGAGATTCGACACGCTTCCCGCGACGATGTTGACGTTCAGCTCGCGCGCGAGCGGGGAAAAGCGCGCGCGGACGGCCTTCGCGTTTTCATCGCACGCCGCGGCAAGGTCGCCCGCGGGCATGAAGCCCGTGTTCCACGTCTCGGGCAGGACGACAACGTCGGGGCCGTTTTCCCCGACAGCGCGGCGCACGAGCGCCTCCGCGCGGTCAAAGTTCGCTTTGCTCTCCAGCGAGCGCATATTCATCTGGATCACGCTGACCTTCATGGTGGTGTCCTCCAAAATCGTTTTGATACGGTCATTATACGAAAAGAAAGCATGCATTGCAATGCACAACAAAAAGAGGACGGCGAATGCCGTCCTCTCGTTTGTAAAAGCGTCGCAGACTTTTACCCGCAAGGGGTATGCGGCATCCGTAAAGCAGCAAAGCTGCTAACGGCTGCCCAAGCGCCGCGCACGGCGCAAATAAATTGAAATCGTTTTTTGGAACGACATGTGCGTGCCAAAAAACACTTTGCACGGAGCGAACGTGCGCGCCTTTGGCGCGTGCGCTGAGCGCAGTGAAATTCTGCTCCAAAAACTGACGTTGTCAGTTTTTTGAAGTGCGCAGCGCTCTGATTGCATTGAGAACCGCTAAGACCATCACGCCGACGTCGGCGAAGATGCCCATCCACATGTTGGCGATACCGATGGCGACGAGCAACAGGCACGTCAGCTTCACGCCGAGCGAGAAGACGATGTTCTCGTACACGATGCGGATGCACTTGCGCGAGATCTGGATGCCCTTGGCGATCTTCATCGGATCGTCGTCCATCAGCACGACGTCCGCTGCCTCAATGGCGGCGTCGGAGCCCATCGCGCCCATCGCGATGCCGATATCCGCGCGGGAGAGCACGGGCGCGTCGTTGATGCCGTCGCCGACGAAGGCGAGGCAGTCATCCTTGCCCTTTTCACCCAGCAGGCGCTCGAGGCGCGCGACCTTGTCGCCCGGGAGCAGCTCTGCGTGCACTTCGTCGACGCCGAGCTCCTGCGCCACGTGATCGGCGACCTTCTTGATGTCGCCCGTGAGCATGACGGTCTTCTGCACGCCCGCGCGCTTGAGGGCCGCGATGGCATCGCGCGCGTCGCTCTTTACCACGTCGGAGATCACGATGTGGCCGGCGTACTCGCCGTCGACCGCCATGTGGACGATCGTGCCGACGCTGCGGCACTCCTGCCACTTGACGCCGAGCTCATCCATGAGCTTGCCGTTGCCCGCGGCCACGCTGTGGCCGTCCACGGCCGCGACCACGCCGCGGCCGCCGCGCTCTTCGATGTCCGACACGCGGGAGCGGTCGAGCTCCACGCCGCAGGCCTTTTGCAAGCTCTTGCTGATGGGGTGCGAGGATGCGCACTCGGCGAGTGCCGCGTATTCAAGCAGCTTGCGGTCCTCCATCGGGCTGTGGTGCACGCCCGTGACCTCGAACACGCCCTGCGTGAGCGTGCCGGTCTTGTCGAAGACGACGATCTTGGTTTTCGACAGAGCCTCTAAGTAATTCGAGCCCTTGATGAGAATGCCCTCGTGTCCTGCGCCGCCGAGGCCCGCGAAGAAGCTGAGCGGGATGCTGATGACCAGCGCGCAGGGACACGAAATGACAAGGAACGTGAGCGCGCGGTAGACCCACACACCCCACGAGGCGGCATTGCCCATCAAAAGATTGATGACCGGGGGCAAAATGGCCAGCGCCAGCGCGCTGTAGCACACGGCGGGAGTATAGACGCGGGCAAACCGGGAGATGAACGCTTCGGAGCGGGATTTGTGCGAGCTGGAGTTTTCCATCAGCTCCAAAATCTTGGACACCGTAGACTCGCCGAAGGCCTTCGTTGTCTTGACCTTCAAAACACCCGTCATGTTGATGCAGCCGCTGATGACCTCGTCGCCGGTCATCACGTCGCGCGGGAGGCTCTCGCCCGTCAGCGCCGCGGTGTTGAGCGTGGACGCGCCCTCGACGATCTCGCCGTCGATAGGAATTTTCTCGCCCGGCTGGACGGTGATGACCGTGCCGACGGCCACGTCGTCGGGGTCGACCTGCTCGAGCTTGCCGTCGCGCTCAATGTTCGCGTAGTCGGGACGGATGTCCATCAGCGCCGTGATGTTGCGGCGGGACTTGCCGACGGCGTAGCTCTGGAACAGCTCGCCGATCTGGTAGAAGAGCATGACCGCCACGGCCTCGGCATAGTCGCCGCTCTTTTCATAGATGGCGAGCGCGATGGCGCCGATCGTGGCGACCGCCATCAGGAAGTTTTCGTCGAACACCTGATGGTTGCAGATGCCCTTCCATGCCTTGCGCAGAATGTCGTAGCCGATGGTGACATAGGCGGCGAAGTAGAGCGCGGTGGAGACGAGCATCGGCATGGGAATGAATTTCGCGGCGAGGAACAGCACCGCCGCGATCAGGATGCGGTAAAGCATCTTTTTTTGCTTTTTCGTCATAAAGATGACCTCCTTGAAGGGGGAGAATTTGAATTTTGCCTAAGAAAGCGCCCCGGTGCGTTCGTCCGGGGCGTGAGAGGGAGAAGATCTCTTACAGATAGATCTCGCAGTCGTCCTCGACCTTCTTGCAATTCTTGAGGACGGCCTTCATCACGGCCTTGGGGTCCTGACCCTCGGCGAACTCGACGGTCATCTTCTGGGTCATGAAGTTCACGACGGCGTCGGCAACACCCTCGGTCTTCTTGGTGGCTTCTTCCATAAGGTTGGCGCAGTTGGCGCAGTCGACTTCGATCTGATAGGTCTTTTTCATGGTATGTTTCTCCTTTTCGGCACAAAATATTTAACGATTAAGTGCTTGTTTAATCTTGATGACCGTACTATAATGTCCGCAAAGGCAAAAGTCAAGGGCTGCACGCATGTCTCTTCCGTTCGGGCGAAACAAACTTCCAAACGGGATACGGACGCGCCCGCAGGCCCCAAAAAGAAAGGCGGAACAACGATGAGCGAAGTGCATTTACCCCACCAGCACAGCGACGAGGGCACGATGCGGGAGCTGCAGGAATCGGTGGAGACGATCGGCAGCTTCCAGACCGTGGCGGACGTGTTCAAGCAGCTCTCCGACAGCAGCCGCGTGCGCATTTTCTGGCTGCTGTGCCACTGCGAGGAGTGCGTCATCGACCTCTCCGCGATGGTCGGCATGAGCTCGCCCGCGGTGTCGCACCATTTGAGGCAGCTGCGTGAGAGCGGACTTCTCGTCTCGCGCCGCGTGGGGAAGGAGGTCTACTACCGCGCGTCGGACAGCGAGCAGGCGCAGCTATTGCACCGCATGATCGAGCGCACGATGGAGATTTCCTGTCCCGAGGAGGAGAGCAAGGCCGCCACCGGCGCGCCGCACCTGCCCCCGCTCGACGCCGAGGTGTACGAGGGCGGCGGCACGAGTGAGCAGATCGAGACCATCCGTGCCGTGCACGACTACCTGACGCAGCACCTTTCAAGCCGCGTGACGATCGACGAGCTGTCGCGCATGTTTTTGATGAACCCCTCGACGATGAAGGCGCTCTTCAAGTCCGTCTACGGCAGCTCGCTCGCCTCGCACATTCGCGAGCACCGCATGCAGCACGCGGCAAAGCTGCTGCTCAAGGGCGACGAGAACGTCGCGCAGGTCGCGCGCGCCGTCGGCTACGAGAGCCAGAGCAAGTTTTCCACCGAATTCCACAAGGCCTTCGGCGTCCTGCCGACGGAGTACCGGAGATCGCAGAAAAAGTGAATTATAAGAGGTCGAACGTTCCTGCTTCCCACGGTGTTTCGCGGAAGCCGACGCGCCAGTCGACGTGGTCGACCGCCGCAAAGTGCAGCGACGAGCACGCGGTGTGGAGCTTCCCCTGCGCCGCTTCGCCCACGACGATGGCGACCGGCCCGTCCGCGCCGCCGATGATGCCGAAGCAGAAGGCGTTCTGCGCCTCGGGCGCAAAGGAAGCGGTCTCACGTTTGACCTGACGCGGGCGGTCGTTTTCGACGCAGTCCTCGACGAAGATCGAGTTTTCCGGCGGCTCGGGCGTGAGCGTAAAGCTGATGGCTGTGAAATGCGTCGGATAGTCGAACCGCGGGTCGAGATTCATCCGCTCGCGCGGCAGTTCCTGCGGCTCGACCTCCTGTACGGCGAGCGTATACTCTGTGCCGCGGTAGGAGAAGGCAAACGTATCGCCCGCCTTGTCCGCGCGGAAGCGCGGGCCGGGGACGCGCACCTCGTCCGCCATCATCGTGACGGCGAGCGACTTGAGCTTCGGCGCGCGCTTCGTGACGAACGGGAATGCCGCGCGGCGGATGCTCCAGCCATACGCGCGGTCAAGGCCGTAGTGCGCCATCGCTGCCTCCGCGTCGGCGCAGAAGCCGGGCTGCTCCGGCAGGAAAATGACGCCGCAGCCGTGGCTCGTGCGGAGCTTCGCACCGTTCAAGGTGAGGCTGGGGGTAAAACCGAGGCTGAGCGGGTGCTCGCGCTCCATCTGTTCGCGTTCGTCGCGCGAGAAATCGATGGACTCGTCGCTTTCGGGATCGATCCCCCACTTTTCCATAAAGCCGCGCAGCGCGGAAGCCTCCGTGCGCATACAAAAATCAACGACAATGCCCTTTGAACAAACGTAGACCGACGGCACGAACCAGTCGCGCCCCGCCCACGAAAACCACTTTTGTACAGGCATTTCCCTGCCCGCGCGCTCGCGCCCGTGGTGGCCCCAAAAGCTGCCGTCAAAGTAGACCTTCCAGTCCGTTTTCTGTTCGGGCGCGTCGGGATTCATTTCGGGATCATAAAAGTCCTCGGTGAATTTGAGCTTGCTGAGATCGAACTCCGCTTGCAGCTCGCGCAGGTATTGCCACGGCCGCTCCATCGGCGTGAGGGAAAAGACTGTGGTGATCTGCGAGAGCACCGCCTTCTGCTCGTCCGTCGGCGGATTCTCGGCAAGGAAGGCGTCGAATTGCGCCTCGTCCCACTGCCACGCCTGCTCGAGCGCCGCGCTGTCGCCGGTCGCGAGCAGCAGGCGCAGAAAATCGCTGAAATCGCGCGCGATGACGTGCACGCAGTCCTTGCCACCGTTCATCGGGCTCACGGCGAAGACCGTTTCGCCAAAACCGCGGACAAAGCAGAAGTGGATGCCGTCCACGCCCGCCCAGCCGAAGATAGAAGCGCCCTTGGGCGTGCAGAAATAGGGATCGTTGTCCTCCCGCCGCATCACGCTGAGAGACGATAAGTCAAGATGCTTGCGCAGAAATTTTTGATAAAACGCCGCCATGGAAAGCCCTCCTTTGTACTTCAGGTTTTCCATAGCATACCATATGGGTGCGGAAAAGTCACCGGAATTGCGAAAGCTGTGGATTTTTCGCGCCGGAAGCCGCGCTGCGGCCTTGCCACGCTCTCGCGAACATGATATACTATATTGCTAAACTATCGAGATTCGGGAGGAAACATCCCTTGGAACGCAAAGAAGTCATCGTCAGCGAGCAGGAGCTCGCGCGTCAGAAGGAATTTACGCGCAAGATGCGCGAGATGAACGACCGCCGCACCCGCACGCCGCTCGCGCTGGTCGACACGTTCGGCTGCCAGCAGAACGTGGCAGACGGCGAGGTGCTCATGGGCATGCTGCGCGAGATGGGCTACGAGCTCACGCGCGACGAAAATCAGGCCGACGTCATCCTGCTCAACACCTGCGCCATCCGCGAGCACGCGGAAAAGCGCGTTTACGGCCACTTGGGCCGCCTCAGCCACACGAAGGCCGCCAAGCCGGACCAGATCATCTGCCTCTGCGGCTGCATGGCGCAGCAGAAGGTCGTGGCCGACAAGGTAAAAAATTCCTACCATCACGTCGACCTTGTGCTTGGCCCCCAGGCCGAATGGCGGCTCCCCGAGCTGCTGCACGAGGTATACACGAAGAATAAGCGCGTTTTCTCCATCGAGAACGAGCATGGCCGCATCGCCGAGGACCTCCCCATCGTGCGCGAGGGCGGCGTGCGCGCGTGGGTGAGCATCATGTACGGGTGCAATAACTTCTGCTCGTACTGCATCGTGCCCTATGTCCGCGGCCGCGAGCGCAGCCGCGAGCCGGAGAAGATCATCGAGGAATGCCGCGGCCTCATCGCCGAGGGCTACAAGGAGATCACCCTCCTCGGCCAGAACGTGAACAGCTACGGCAAGGACTTGGGCACCGATTACGACTTTGCAGACCTGCTCGCCGCCATCAACGCCATTCCCGGCGACTATTGGCTCCGCTTTATGTCGAGCCAGCCGAAGGACGCGACCAACAAACTTTTCGACACGATGGCACGCTGCGAGCACGTTGCAAAGCAGCTCCACCTCCCCGTCCAGTCCGGGTGCGACCGCGTTCTGAAAGCGATGAACCGCCCCTATACGCGCGCAAAGTACGAGGAAATGATCGCCTACGCGCGAAGCGTCATGCCAAGCATGGTGCTCACGAGCGACGTCATCATCGGCTTCCCGGGAGAGACCGAGGACGAAGCGATGCAGACTGTCGATCTTGTAGAAAAGACGCAGTTTGACGCGCTCTTCACCTTTATTTTCTCCCCGCGTCCCGGCACGCCGGCGGCGAAGATGGACGACCCCGTCTCGCGCGAGGAAAAGCAGGTCTGGTTTGAAAAGCTCGTCGACGCGCAGAACGCCATCAGCGCGAAAAAGCACGCAGCCTACATCGGCAGGACGGTCAAGGTGCTGGTCGACGGCGAGAGCGACGACGAGGCCTTTCCCCTCGCCGCGCGCACGGAGGGCAACCGCCTCGTGCGCATGAAGGGCGACAAGGCCCTGATCGGCACATTTGCCAAAGCGAAGATCACCGACAGCAACACCTGGGCGCTCTACGGCGAAGCGGTAGAGGAATAAAGAAAAGGGGGCTTTTTGATGAAAGTTGTCATTTTGATGGAAAACAGCACGTGCAGAGACACCGTCGCCTGCGCGCACGGCCTTTCGATGTACATCGAGACCGCGCGGCACAAGATTCTCTTCGACATGGGGCCCGACGCGCAGTTCATCGACAACGCCAAGGCGCTCGGCGTCGATTTGACGCAGGTCGACATCGCCTTTTTGTCCCACGCGCACAACGACCACTGCGGCGGCCTCGAAGCGTTCTTAAAGCTGAACGACCGCGCCAAGGTCTATATGCAGAAGGCCGTCTGGGGCCAGTACTATGTCGTCACGCCCAGCAAGTGCGCCTACATCGGCATGGACGCGGTGCTCAAGAATTACGAGGACCGCTTCGTCCTCTGCGATGGCGTGCAGAAGCTTGACGAAGAACTGACGGTTTTCTCCGCCGTTCCGGGCCGCGAGCTGTGGAGCGGCGCGAACGACACGCTGCGCGAGAAGATCGGTGAGGACTATCCGCGCGACACGTTCCGCCACGAGCAGGATCTATTGGTCACGGAAAACGGCAAGACCGCGCTGTTCGCGGGCTGCGCGCACTGCGGCATCGTGAATATCCTGAAAAGCGCCGAGGACGTGCTCGGCAGAGCGCCCGACGCGGTGTTTGCGGGCTTCCACCTCTATAACCCCTCGCTCGGCAAGAGCGAGCCGGACGAGCTGGTCGACGCCGTGGGCGAAAAGCTGCGCGGCGACAAGGTCGCGCACTACTTCACGGGCCACTGCACGGGCAAGGAAGCCTATGAAAGATTGAAACGTAAGCTCGGCGACCGCCTCGGCGAAATGCCCGCGGGCTCCGACTTTACCGTGTAAATTTTAGATTTTAGAGAGAAAGAAAGCGAGGACGAATCATGGCCGAGATCACGCCGATGATGAAGCAGTATTTGGAGATCAAGGAACAGAATAAGGATTCGATCCTCTTTTTCCGCTTGGGCGACTTCTACGAGATGTTCAACGAGGATGCTCAGCTCGCCTCGCGCGAGCTCGATTTGACGCTGACGACCCGCGACCGCGGCAAGGCGGCGGAGGATCAGACGCCGATGTGCGGCATTCCCTATCATTCGAGCGACGCCTACATCGCGCGCCTGATCGCCAAGGGCTACAAGGTCGCCATCTGCGAGCAGACCGAGGACCCTGCGCTCGCCAAGGGCCTTGTCAAGCGCGATATCATCCGCGTCATCACGCCCGGCACGGTCATCGACAGCGCATGCCTCGACGACCGGCGCGGCAACTTCCTCTGCGGCATCTTTTTGGACGGGCAGAACGCCGGCGCGGCCTTCTGCGACATGACGACCGGCCACACGCACGTGACCGCCTTTTCGGGCGACGACCGCGCAGAGCACCTGTATAACGAGTTATCCCGTTTCTCCCCCGCCGAGGCGGTGCTGAGCGCGGGTGCTTACGACAACGGTGAGCTGGTCGAATACCTTCGCGATAAGCTGTCCTGCGCGGTCGAGCGCGGCGAGAACCGCTTTGAGCTCAAAGCATGCGAAAAAGCCATCCGCGCGCAGTTTGGCGAGGAGTGCTTTGCAAGCCTTCCGCGCAACAACCCGGCCGCGTCGCTCGCGCTGGGCGCGCTGCTCTCGTATCTGCACGAGACGCAGAAGACCGATCTTTCCTACATCAAGGACTTAGAATACTACGAGCAGGGCCGCTTCATGGAGCTTGACCTCTCCGCGCGGCGCAATCTGGAGCTGACCGAGACTATCCGCGCCAAGGAAAAGCGCGGGAGCATCCTCTGGGTGCTCGACAAGACGAAGACCGCCATGGGCGCGCGCAATCTGCGCGCGTGGCTGACGCGCCCGCTGCGCGATGTTGCGGCCATCGAGCGCCGCCTCGGCGCGGTCGAGGCGCTGACGAAGAACACCGTCGCGCGCGAAGAGCTGATTCTATCGCTCTCCGGCATCAGCGACATGGAGCGACTCATCGGCCGCATCGCCTACGGCACGGCGGGCGGGCGCGACTTTGCGTCGCTGCGCAGTTCCATCGAGCGCATCACGGAGGTCAAAGCCCAGCTTACGGCGTTCACGACGGGCAGGCTGCATGAGTTAGACAACGAGCTCGACACGCTCACCGACGTGGCGCAGAGCATCCGCGACACGCTCATCGACGAGCCGCCGTTTTCCGTGCGTGAGGGCGGCTTCATCCGCAAGGGCTACAATGCCGAAGTCGACCGCCTGCACGAGATTTTGTCGGGCGGCAAGGGGCTTCTCGCCGACATCGAGACGCGCGAGAAGGAAAAGACCGGCATCCGCACGCTGAAGATCGGCTACAACAAGGTCTTCGGCTACTATATCGAGGTCTCGAATTCGTTCAAGGACCTCGTCCCCGACACTTACATCCGCAAGCAGACGCTCGTGAACGGCGAGCGCTACATCACCGAGGAACTTAAAAACCTTGAGCAGGAGATTTTGACCGCGGGAGATCGCGACAAGGCGCTCGAATTTGAAATTTTCACCGCCCTGCGCGAATCCGTCACCGCCGAGAGCGTGCGCATCCAGCGCGCGGCGGGGCTCATCGCCGAGCTCGACACGCTCTGCTCGCTCGCGTCCGTCGCGGTGAACAACAACTATTGCCGTCCGAGCGTGGACGACAGCGGCGTCATCGAAATTCACGACGGCCGCCACCCCGTCGTCGAGCGCGTGCTCAAGGACGCGCTCTTCGTCCCGAACGACACCTATATGGGCGAGCGCGAGGACCGCGCCGCCATCATCACCGGCCCCAACATGGCCGGTAAGTCGACCTACATGCGTCAGGTCGCGCTCATCACGCTCATGGCGCAGATCGGCTCGTTCGTGCCCGCCAAGAGCGCGCGCATCGGCGTGGTCGACCGCATCTTCACGCGTATCGGCGCGAGCGACGACTTAGCCGGCGGTCAGTCGACCTTCATGGTCGAGATGACCGAGGTGAGCGAGATCTTGCATCAGGCGACGCCACGCTCGCTGCTCATTCTCGACGAGATCGGCCGCGGCACGTCGACGTTCGACGGCATGAGCATCGCCCGCGCGGTGCTCGAATTCTGCGCCGACCCGAAACGCTTAGGTGCCAAGACGCTGTTCGCCACGCACTATCACGAGCTCACGGAGCTTGAGGGCATTCTCCCCGGCGTGAAGAATTACAGCATTTCCATCAAAAAGCGCGGCGACGAGCTCATCTTCCTGCGCAAGATCGTCCCCGGCGGCGCCGACCGCAGCTACGGCATCGAGGTCGCAAAGTTAGCGGGCCTTCCGAACGAGGTCGTCAAGCGCGCGAACGTCATCTTAAAAGAGCTCGAGCAGGGCGGCGCGTATCAGGCAAAGCCGCGCGAGGAGACCGAGCAGGTCAGTCTCGACGCGATCGGCGAGGCTGAGGTGCTCGCGGCCATCCGCCGCGCCCAGCCGGACACGATGTCCCCCATCGAGGCGATGCAGCTCCTCTACGAGCTCAAGCAGAAGCTTTCGTAATTTCCCCGGAAAAGAGGTCTCCCCATGGCAAAAAAGAAAACCGCCTCCGGCGGCATGAACCGCACCGAGCGCGTCGCCGGAACGATCTTCTTCCTCGTCTATCTTCTGGTGATGCCGCTTTTGGCAACAAGAATATTCGACCTTCTGGAGGTCGTGCTCGACACCACCATCAACGATTCCCTGCGCAATGTGCTCTATTACTACACGCTCTTCGCCGTCACGGTGCTGCTCTTCCACTCCTACCTTGCGCACACATCGGGCCGGTTTTTAGACGACCTGAACCGCTCGCTTTCGACGCTTTTATTGGGACTTCTCGTCTTCTACGGCGCGAACGAGCTTTTGTTCCGCGTGTGCAACGTGCTTTTTAACAGCCGCACAAACCTGAACGACATGACCATCGCCGCGCAGGTGGCCTCCGCCCCGCGCATGACGGCGCTGATCGTCGTGCTGCTCGCGCCGTTTGTGGAGGAGGTGCTCTTCCGCGGCCTCGTGTTCGGGTGTCTCAAAGAAAAGAGCAGAATATTCGCCTATATCCTCTCCTGCGCGCTGTTCGCGTTTTTACACGTGTGGACGGCGGCGGTGTCCAACTGGGACTTAGGCTATCTCATTTTGATGCTGCAATACCTTGTGCCCGGCCTTGTGTTTGCCTGGGCGTATGAGCATTCGGGCACGCTGTGGACGTCGATCCTGCTCCACATGCTCGTCAATGCCCTTTCCCTTTTCACTATCGCTTCCTAAAAGGAGGAAATCAATGCCCCATATTCAGCAATTATCGCCGCATGTCGCCGACCTCATCGCCGCGGGCGAGGTGGTCGAGCGCCCCGCGAGCGTTGTCAAGGAGCTGCTGGAAAACGCCATTGACGCCGGCGCGCAGAGCGTGACGGTGGAGATGAAAAACGGCGGCATGACCTATCTTCGCGTCAGCGACGACGGCTGCGGCATCGCGCCAAGCGAGCTGCCGACGGCTTTTCTGCGCCACGCGACGAGCAAGCTGCGCACGGCGGAGGATTTGGCTGCCATCGGCACGCTGGGCTTCCGCGGCGAGGCGCTCGCGGCGATCTCTTCCGTTTCTCGGCTCGACATTTTCTCGCGCGAGCGCGGCGCGCTCAGCGGCAAGTCCTGCAAGACGTGTTGACCTGTACTTTAACTGCGCCATCTCAACCTGTATCTTACCTTCAC
>ENA-UPXB01001758-UPXB01001758.1-human-gut-metagenome-genome-assembly--contig:-NODE-1758-length-13517-cov-5.193229_pt1 | contig 13517 bp, 10 predicted proteins | sample MGYA00250055_ERZ773386 | MGnify/ENA primary metagenome ERZ773386 (study PRJEB29103, sample SAMN06111974) | human gut metagenome | biome: human gut; feature: ankylosing spondylitis patient; material... | reverse complement strand
TGCCGGGGCACGCCCCAATTTCATGAAAATAGCCCCTATCACACGCGCCATCGAAGCCGCAAGAGGGCTGGGTAAAAGCATCTCCTACCGTTTGGTGTACACAGGCAGACGGGACGATACAAGTCTGGATGCTTCCCTGTTTTCGGATCTCGACATGAAAGCTCCCGATGTCTACCTTGGAGTGGAAAGCAGTAACCCCACCAGTCTGGCAGCCGGAATCATGATCGCCTTCGAACAGGAGCTGACGGAAAATCCGGCACACGTCGTCCTGGTAGTGGATGATCTGACAGCAACCATGAGTTGCGCCATCGTAGCCAAGAAACAAGGAATCAAGGTAGCCCATCTGGTAGCCGGCACACGTTCCTTCGACATGAAGATGCCGAAGGAAGTAAACCGGATGATTACCGACGGAGTATCCGATTATCTGTTTACCGCCGGCATGGTGGCCAACCGAAATCTGAATCAGACAGGCACGGAAAGCGAAAACGTATATTACGTCGGCAACATTTTGGTAGATACCGTTCGTTTCAACCGGAACCGGCTGCTCAAACCGGTATGGTTCTCCGTGCTGGGACTTCAGGAGGGCAATTATCTCCTGCTCACCCTCAACCGACGTGTACTGCTCAACAACAAAGAGAACCTGCGGAAGTTGATGCAAACGATGATCGAAAAAGCTGCCGGTATGCCTATCGTAGCGCCCATGCACACTTACGTGCGCAATGCGATCAAAGACCTCGGCATAGAAGCCTCGAACCTTCATATCATGCCTCCGCAGAATTATCTTTTCTTCGGATATCTGATCAATAAAGCCAAAGGAATCATCACGGACTCCGGCAATGTAGCCGAAGAAGCTACGTTCCTCGGCATCCCCTGTATCACGCTCAACACGTATGCCGAACATCCGGAAACGTGGCGCGTGGGAACGAATGAACTGGTCGGCGAAGATCCGGCAGCACTCGCTCAGGCTATGGATACGCTGATGAAAGGTGAATGGAAGAAAGGCGAACTCCCCGAACGCTGGGACGGACGAACAGCCGAACGAATCGTACAAATATTAACAAGTAAATAACCGGAGTGGTTGAGCCGGACTCGATGATCAACGAGCCGGCTTAATAGCCAGACAGAAGTAGCCGACCACTATCAGGTTCGACAAGTGTTTCAGAAAGTTTCACGCCGAGGAAACCAAAGTTTCAAGGCGTAGAAACCAGAGTTTCAAGCAGTGGGAACTAGAGTTTCAAGGCATGAAACTTTTTGTTTCAACCGTTGAAACAGATTTTGGAACTACGGAAAAGAATCGGAGCATGCCGGTTCGCAAGATGTGGCATACGTTGAAAAGGGAAGTATAAAAAGACAAAAACAATCTGCCTCCTTCCATTGTTGAATGATATAAGCTTGTAAATAACAAAAAACGATGGGTAAAAAAAGTTATATACTCTATTTTACTCAGACTTATTTGTTAACTTTGCAGCCCTACTACGAACGTTATGATACAACGATATAACAAAATACTGATACTGCTCTTAGTCGTATTTGCAGTTTCAAATGCTTTTGCGCAGCAAATAAAGGGGGTTGTAACTGATTCAGTCACTCATGAACCACTAATGTATATCTCTGTCTATTATCAAGACAAGAGAGAAATGGGTACTGTCACCAATATTGACGGAGAATATAAGCTCGACGCACGGAGAAACGGAGGAACGCTCGTTTTCTCTTCCATCGGATATGTCACCAAAACCGTTAAAGTAGGCTCCGGAAATCAGACCGTCAATGTCAAACTCTCCCCGGACGATGTAATGCTCACCGAAGTAGTCGTAAAACCACAGAAAGAAAAATACTCCCGCAAGAATAATCCGGCAGTCGAATTCATGAAGAAAGTGATCGAACACAAAAAAGCACAAGTGCTCGAAGTGAACGATTACTACCAGTACGACAAGTACGAGAAAATGAAAATGTCTATCAACGACCTGACTCCGGAGAAACTGGAAAAGGGTATCTACAAGAAATACTCATTCCTCAAAGATCAGGTGGAAGTGTCGGAGACGACCAACAAACTGATTCTCCCTATCTCCGTACAGGAAACGGCCTCACAAACCATTTTCCGGAAAGATCCCGAAAGCAAAAAGACCATTATCAAAGGAAAGAACTCCAATGGTATCGAAGAGTTTTTCTCCACAGGAGACATGCTGGGGACTGTTCTGAAGGATGTTTTTGCCGACATCAACATTTATGATGATGACATCCGGCTGCTCCAACAGCGATTCGTAAGCCCTATCGGCAACAATGCCATCTCGTTCTATAAATACTACCTGATGGATACGCTGATGGTGGACAAGCGCGAATGCGTACATCTGACGTTCGTACCGCAGAACTCACAGGATTTCGGATTTACAGGCCATCTTTATGTGCTGAAAGATTCGACCTATGCCGTTCAGAAGTGTACGATGAACCTGCCTAAAAAGAGTGGTGTCAACTTTGTCAACCGCATGGACATCGTGCAGCAGTACGAGCAGCTTCCCAACGGGAACTGGGTATTGGCGGATGACGACATGACGGTAGACCTTTCATGGAGTTCCAACAAAACCTCGGGAGGGTTACAGGTAGAACGAACGACTAAATACAGCAATTATAAGTTTGATCCGATAGAACAGCGGTTGTTCCGTTTGAAAGGTCCTGTGATCAAGGAGGCCGACATGCTTTCGAAAAGTGACGAATACTGGGCGAGTGTGCGCCAGGTGCCGTTGACCAGAAAGGAAAGCAACATGGATGTATTCGTCAACCGTCTGGAACAGATTCCGGGATTCAAATATATCATCTTCGGTGCGAAAGCATTGATCGAGAACTTTGTGGAAACAGGCAGCAAAGGCCATAAGAGCAAAGTGGATATCGGTCCTATCAACACCATGATTTCAAGCAACTACATCGACGGAACCCGTTTCCGCCTGAGTGGTATGACTACTGCCCATTTTGACAAGCATTGGTTCCTGAGCGGATACGGAGCTTATGGTCTGAAAGACGAAAAGTGGAAATATAGCGGAACGCTGACTTATTCTTTCAACAAACGAGATTATGTAGTATGGGAGTTTCCCAAACATTTTATATCTGCAACGTACAGTTATGATGTAATGTCGCCGATGGACAAGTTCCTGTTTACGGACAAAGACAACATCTTCCTTTCGATGAAAACGACAACGGTAGACCAGATGTCATATATGCGTGATGCTACCATCAACTACGAACTCGAAACGCTGACGGGATTCGGAGTGAAAGCCATGCTCCGCCATCGAAATGACGAGCCTACCGGAAAACTGGAATATCTGCGGAATGACGCTGCACAAACCCGTGTGCATGACATCACGACTTCCGAAGCGAGTGTGACACTGCGTTATGCTCCGGGAGAATCTTTCGTCAACTCCAAGCAGCGCCGTGTTCCGGTGTCGCTGGACGCTCCTATCTTCACGCTGACTCATGCCATGGGCTTCAAAGGCGTGCTGGGCGGAGAATACAACTTCAACCGCACGGAAGCAAGCATCTGGAAACGTTTCTGGCTTCCCGCTTCGTGGGGAAAGATAGACTGTAGCGTAAAAGCAGGGGCAGAATGGAATGTCGTACCTTTCCCGCTATTGATTCTGCCGGAAGCCAACTTGTCATATATCACTCAACGTGAGACATTTTCCCTGATCAACAATATGGAATTCCTGAACGACCGTTATGCGTCCATGTCACTTTCTTATGACATGAACGGAAAGTTGTTCAACCGCATCCCGCTGATCAAGAATCTGAAATGGAGAGAAATGTTCCGTATCCGCGCATTGTGGGGGACATTGACCGACAAGAACAATCCATTCAAGAGCAGCAACCCCGACCTCTTCCGTTTCCCGACACGCGACGGTAAATTCACCAGTTTCGTGATGGACCCGAAGGTGCCGTATATCGAAGGAAGTATAGGTATCTACAACATTTTCAAGTTGCTGCACGTTGAATATGTACATCGTTTCACCTACCGTGACAATCCGGGTATCAACAAGAACGGTATTCGTTTCATGGTATTAATGGTATTCTAAAACTATGCAACCTTTAGCAGAACGGTTACGACCAAAGACATTGGATGATTATATCGGTCAGAAACATTTAGTTGGACCGGGGGCTATCCTGCGTAAGATGATTGATGCGGGACGTATTTCTTCGTTTATCCTCTGGGGACCTCCCGGAGTGGGAAAAACCACATTGGCACAGATTATCGCCAATAAACTGGAAACTCCGTTTTATACGCTGAGTGCCGTGACTTCAGGTGTCAAAGATGTGCGCGAAGTGATAGAGCGTGCCAAGAGCAACCGCTTTTTCTCGCAATCCAGTCCGATCTTATTTATCGATGAAATCCATCGTTTCAGCAAGTCGCAACAGGATTCTTTGTTGGGAGCTGTGGAAAACGGTACGGTGACGCTGATAGGCGCAACGACCGAGAATCCATCATTCGAAGTGATCCGCCCTCTCCTCTCCCGTTGCCAGCTTTATGTGCTCAAATCTTTGGAAAAGGAAGATTTGCTCGAACTTCTGCAACGTGCCATCACCACCGACACCATACTGAAAGAACGGAAAATCGAACTCAAAGAAACGACAGCCATGCTGCGCTTCTCCGGCGGAGACGCCCGTAAACTGCTCAATATACTTGAACTTGTAGTGGAATCGGACACAGAGGAAACGGTTGTCATTACCGATGACATGGTGACCGAACGTCTGCAACAGAATCCGTTGGCTTACGACAAGGACGGGGAAATGCATTATGACATCATTTCCGCTTTTATCAAGTCTATCCGTGGCAGTGATCCGGACGGGGCTATTTACTGGCTCGCCCGCATGGTAGAAGGTGGTGAAGACCCTGCTTTCATCGCGCGGAGACTCGTTATCTCTGCTACCGAAGATATAGGTCTGGCCAATCCGAATGCATTGTTGCTGGCGAATGCCTGCTTTGAAACTCTGATGAAAATCGGTTGGCCCGAAGGACGTATCCCTTTGGCGGAAACAACAATCTATCTGGCAACGAGTCCCAAAAGCAATTCGGCATACAGTGCCATTAACGACGCATTAGAACTGGTACGTTCCACTGGAAACTTGCCTGTGCCTCTGCACTTGCGCAATGCTCCCACCAAGCTGATGAAACAACTGGGATATGGACAGGAATACAAGTACGCCCACAGCTACGAAGGCAACTTCGTGAAGCAACAATTCTTGCCGGACGAGCTGAAAGAAAAACGAATATGGCAACCTCAGAACAATGCCGCCGAACAGAAGCATGCAGAACGGATGCAGCAGTTATGGGGAGAAAGGTTCAAATAAGTATTAGGTATTAAGTATTAGGTATTAGCCGTAGCCGTGAAAGAAAATTTATTAAAAGAGAAGTCTACCAAATTTGCAATTCGAATAATTAATCTATATAAGTATTTAAGAGATTGCAAGAAAGAAACAATTCTATCAAAACAGATATTACGTAGTGGAACTTCTATCGGTGCTAATATTAGAGAAGCTATTTATGCAGAATCACATCTTGACTTTATACACAAATACTCTATTTCTCAAAAGGAATGTTCTGAAACAGAATATTGGCTATATTTACTTCAGCAAACAGAATATATAAGCGATGAACAATATGAATCTATTAATACTGACTGCCTGGAAATACTTAAATTACTGACAGCAACAATTGTAAAACTAAAGAACAATGGGAACATCCCATAATACTTAATACTTATAACTTAATACTTAAATATAATGAAAATAGTAGTTTTAGACGGCTTTGCCGCCAATCCCGGTGATTTATCATGGGAAGGTTTGAAAGCTCTCGGAGAATGTACCATTTATGACCGTACTGCCCCCGAAGAAGTATTGGAACGCGCAGCCGGAGCTGAAGTGATTCTGACGAATAAAGTAATCATCAACGCCGATCACATGGCTGCCCTGCCCGAACTGAAGTATATCGGTGTGCTTGCTACGGGATACAATGTAGTGGATACGGCAGCAGCCAAAGAACGTGGTATTATTGTAACTAATATCCCTGCATATAGTACAGCTTCCGTTGCACAAATGGTATTTGCGCACATTCTTAATATCTGTCAGCAGGTACAGCATCATTCGGAAGAAGTCCACAAAGGTCGTTGGACCAATAACAAGGATTTCTGTTTTTGGGATACTCCGTTGATAGAGCTACGGGATAAGAAAATCGGTCTTGTCGGATTGGGAAATACAGGATATACTACTGCTCGCGTTGCCATCGGTTTCGGTATGCAGGTATATGCTTTAACTTCAAAGTCTCACTTCCAGTTGCCACCGGAAATCAAGAAGATGGATTTGGATCAGTTGTTCAGCGAATGTGATATTATCAGTCTGCACTGCCCGCTCACTCCGGAAACTCACGAATTGGTGAACGCACGCCGTCTTGCTCTGATGAAGCCGAATGCTATTTTAATTAATACAGGTCGTGGCCCATTGGTTAACGAACAAGATCTTGCAGATGCACTGAACAGTGGCAAGATTTATGCTGCCGGAGTAGATGTACTTTCTTCGGAACCTCCTCATGCCGACAATCCGTTGCTGACTGCAAAGAACTGCTACATTACTCCGCATATCGCGTGGGCAAGCACAGAAGCTCGTGAGCGTCTGATGAATATTGCCATTAGCAATCTACAGGCTTATATCTCCGGAACACCGGAAAATGTAGTGAATAAATAGGATTACCAAGAAAGTAGCTAAGCCTAAGAGAATATGTCGAAGCCCTCATAGATTAAAGATCATCCTCGCTACAACTATCTGTGGCGAGGATGATTTCGTTAAAAGGGGAGTTTGACACATCCTCTTCTTTTAATGTCTATCAAAATTACCTTAATAAGAATGTCCTCCTTCATCCATCTCCTTCTCCGTAATCTTATGGCGGTCGATACTACGCCATGCATAGAATATATAAGCTATCACAAACGGAACAAGAATAGAGACATAAGCCATAGTCTTCAGCGTAAATTCACTCGAACAGCTGTTAGCCAATGTCAGCGAACTTTGCAAGTCCGTATATGAAGGATAATAAGCAGTGTTATTATATCCGGCTACGAGTAACAAAGCCAAGACTGTCAGCACTGTACCTATCCCTGCAAACCAGATTCCTTTGTCGAAAGTCTTTTTCAGAACTGTCTTACCGATTCCAAAAAGTACCAATACTACACCTATCAGGAAGATGATCAGAACTACCGGCATTTCTATAAAGTTGATAAAGTACTTATAAGGCTGCATATAAACCTCCAATGTATCCGGATTGACAGCAAAACCGTCAGAAACCAATGTACGGATTACAAATGCCAAAAAGAATACAAGGAAGAAAATAGTATTATTCAATACTGCACGACGACATTTATCGGTCAGTTCCTTATCCGCTATACTATTAATGAAATAGAGCGAACCCAACACACGCGCCAAAAAGAATACAGCCAGTCCGAGAATAACATTCCAGATATTAGTCAACGCGTCCAGTCCGTGCCATCCATTTCCCCAATGACTGATAACCGGCATAATCGTATCCGTCATATTCGCCTTATTGATATAGAAATCAGAACCGGTGAAGAAAGTAGCAACTGCTCCACCCAGCAACAGAGGTCCTACTACCCCATTAATTACCAAGAAAGTCTGATAGGTCTTTTTACCCAGCAAATTCCCTGCCTTGCTCTGGAACTCGTAACTCACAGCCTGCAACACAAAACTGAAAAGAATAATCATCCAAAGCCAGTAAGCCCCACCGAAACTGGTACTGTAAAACAACGGGAACGAAGCAAAGAAAGCACCTCCGAACGTTACCAGCGTAGTAAACGTAAACTCCCACTTACGTCCGGTAGAGTTCACCATCATCTTACGATGTTCCTCCGTCTTACCCAAACAGAACAATAAAGAATTTCCTCCCTGCACAAATAATAAAAATACAAGTATGGCCCCCAGCAAGGAAACGACCAGCCACCAATATTGTTGTAGAAATATATACATAATATGTAAGTATTAAGTTTTAAGTAATAAGTAACAGGTAATAAGTAATAGGTAATAAGTAATAACCATGCTGATAAATCAGTCAGCAGCTACGATTATTACTTAATACCTATTACCTATTACTTATCTCTTCTTCCGGTCCTTTCTTAATCGCCTTCACCATAATCCCTATCTCCGCAATCAGCATTACGGTAAACAAGATCAGGAAGATAAAGAAAGTAGCCTGAACGGAGCCTACATCCAATTTAGAGATAGCCGCCGATGTAGGAAGCATATCGCGGATAGCCCAAGGCTGACGACCGCATTCGGCAACCACCCATCCTGCCTGTCCGGCAATGTAAGCCAAAGGAATGGTCAGCAGAGCGATCCAATGCATCCAGCGCATCTTACTCAAATCTTTCTTATATATAAAGAAGAGCACAACGATGAAGAAAAGGATAAAATATCCGCCCAGGATAACCATTATACGGAAAGCGTAGAAGTTCAGAGGAACATTCGGAACCAGCTGATTCACATCTTTAATATATCCGTATCCGAAGTATGGCATATTCTCCTGCAAAACCTGATAGGCAACAGCGGCATCTTCCTCGTGCCCGGCGCTCTTCGCTGCACGATAAGCAGCCAGCGCTCCGATAGCGGTCTTACCCCGCTCTATCTTTTCGGCTGCCGACAAAGCAGTCGTACCGTCTTTCAGCTGATAGCCGCCTTCGATAATATTGGTAATTCCGGGGACATACCCGTCCACATCCCGCTCGGCAAGGAACGAAAGCATACTGGGTATCTCAATCCGGAACAGGAAAGGGTCTTTCCCATCATTGTAAGTCTTCTTTTCGGGGTTCAGCATTCCTATTCCCACCAGACCTACATTGGTTCCTCCTTCATAAAGTCCCTCTACAGCCGCCAGTTTCATCGGTTGGGTCTGTGCAATCTGATAGCCGGAACCATCGCCCGTCCATACAGCCAGCAGTGAAGAGACAAGCCCGAAGATAGCACCGATCTTTATGCTTGCAAGCGCAAACTCGCGATTACGTTTCTTCAGCAGAAACCAACAACTGATTCCTACAACGAACACGCCACCAAGTACCCATCCGGACAATACCGTATGAAAGAACTTGTTGACCGCTACAGGCGAAGTTGCCACCGCCCAGAAATCAACCATCTCATTACGCACTGTATCGGGATTGAACTCCATACCTACCGGATGCTGCATCCATGCGTTTGCTACGAGAATCCACCAAGCGGAGATCGTAGCCCCCAGACCAGTCAGCCAGGTAGAAGCAAGGTGGAAGCGTTTGCTCACCTTATCCCATCCGAAGAACATGACAGCGATAAACGTGGCTTCCATAAAGAACGCCAGAATACCTTCAATAGCAAGCGGTGCACCGAAAATATCACCTACAAACCAAGAATAATTACTCCAGTTCGTACCAAACTCAAACTCCAGGATCAATCCTGTCGCTACACCAATGGCGAAGTTGATACCGAAAAGTTTCATCCAGAACTTGGCTGTCCGCTTCCAAAATTCATTGCCTGTTTTATAATACAACGTCTCCATTATTCCCATCACCACAGCGAGTCCGAGGGTGAGCGGAACGAAAATCCAGTGGTACATGGCTGTCATCGCAAATTGGGCTCTCGACCAATCGATCAGCGAGGTGTCAATACTTTCAATCATAATCTTATGTAGTTTAAGAGTTAAAAATCAGTGGTTTTCTCCGGAAGTGCACGCTGTATCAGCTCATTTCCCACATACGTACCCTTGTCGGCATCTGTAGGATGATCGCCGAGAAAGTCGGGAAAGAAGAAAATTTTGAGGATGAAGAACATAATGAATAATTTCACTAAGATAATAAGCCACAAAGTACGACCTAACGTCATACTACGGAAACCCTCCAAATAAAAGTTCCATATTGCAAGCAGTGTATTCTTCATAAGCTGACCTTAGAATTTGTAATGAGTACAAATATACAATTTTTATAATTAAAACAAACAAGTATGGCAAAATGTTGCATGATTTGTATGGTTTTTCTCAAAAAACCTGCCTATCGACAGAAAAAAAACATTTAACGGCGAAAAAGTGCCATCTGTCTATCGCTTTTGCAGCTAATATAATATGTACGTACCTTCGTTCCAGTAAATCAATAGACATATAAAAATATGATAAATGTAAGAAGATTGACAGTGATAGCATTTCTTGGAGCGGGTCTGCTGCCCGGTATATCCGCCCAGGAATCTTCTGTGCAGACAGCCGCCCAGAGCGAGATGAATCTCCCCGCCCAATGGGATTTACAGTCGTGCATCGACTATGCGTTGCAACAGAACATTACGATTCGCAAAAACCGGGTGAATGCGGAAAGTACACAGATCGACGTGAAGACAGCCAAAGCTGCCCTGTTCCCCAGTCTGTCGTTCTCTACGAGCCAGAACATGGTGAACCGTCCGTATCAGGAATCAAGCAAGACGATCAGCGGAAGCGAGGTGATCGAGACAACCAGCAAGACCAGTTACAATGGCAATTACGGTCTGAATGCTTCGTGGACCATTTATAATGGTAGCAAGCGACTGAACACCATCAAACAGGAGAAGCTGAACAATCAGGCAGCCAATCTGGATGTAGAAACGTCCGAGAATAGTATTCAGGAATCTATTGCTCAGATTTACATTCAGATTCTTTATGCAGCGGAGTCCGTCAAAGTCAATGAAAATACGCTGCAAGTTTCCATTGCGCAACGCGACCGCGGACAGGAACTTCTGAATGCCGGAAGCATAGCCAAAAGTGATCTGGCACAGCTGGAAGCTCAGGTCAGCACCGACCGTTATCAATTAGTAACAGCGCAAGCCACTCTGCAGGACTACAAATTACAACTGAAACAACTGCTCGAATTGGATGGGGAAAATGAAATGAACGTCTATCTCCCCGCCCTGTCCGACGAAAACGTACTTTTACCATTGCCCACCAAGAAAGATGTGTATATGAGCGCGCTCACCCTCCGTCCGGAAATCGAGGCGAGCAAACTGAGCGTAGAGGCTTCGGAACTGGGTATCGATATCGCCAAAGCGGGATATCTCCCCACCATCAGTCTGAGCGCAGGTATCGGGACGAACCACACCAGCGGCAGTGACTTCACCTTCGGAGAACAGGTAAAGAACGGATGGAACAACTCCATCGGTGTTTCCGTCAGCGTTCCTATCTTCAACAACCGTCAGACCAAGAGTGCCGTGCAGAAAGCGAAGTTACAGCGCGAAACGAGTCTGCTGTCGCTGCTCGACGAACAGAAAACGCTGTATAAGACCATCGAAGGACTTTGGCTGGATGCGAACAGTGCGCAGCAACGTTATGCGGCAGCGAACGAGAAGCTGAAAAGTACACAGATCAGCTACGACCTGATCAGCGAACAGTTCAATCTGGGCATGAAAAATACAGTAGAGCTGCTGACGGAAAAGAACAACTTGCTGCAAGCACAGCAAGAGCAGCTTCAAGCCAAATACATGGCGATACTGAACACTCAGTTGCTGAAGTTCTATCAGGGAGACAAACTGGCATTATAAGCCTTCTTCCTTACTAAAAGCGGAATATAAATAAGTAAAAACAGAATATAGAATGAAAACGAAAAAGATTATCCTGATCGCTGTGGCAGTTACCGTAGTAGTGGGCGGAGGAATCTGGTTCTTTACAGGTTCTCCGGCAAAGCACAAGGTGATGTATGCCAGTGCGACTGTCAGTAAAGGCGATATCTCCAATTCGGTGACTGCCACCGGAACAATCGAACCGGTGATAGAAGTAGAAGTCGGTACGCAGGTATCCGGTATCATCGACAAAATTTATGTAGATTACAACTCGGTAGTAACCAAAGGACAGCTGATTGCCGAGATGGACCGTGTCACTTTACAGAGTGAACTGGCATCCCAGCAGGCAACTTACGATGGTGCCAAAGCCGAATTTGAATATCAGAAGAAGAACTACGAACGTAGCAAAGGATTGCACGATAAGTCATTGATCAGCGATACCGACTACGAGCAGGCTCTCTATAATTATCAGAAGGCCAAGAGCGCTTTCGACAGCAGCAAGGCATCTTTGGCAAAAGCAGAACGTAACCTGTCATATGCTACGATTACTTCTCCGATAGACGGAGTTGTCATCAGCCGCGATGTAGAAGCCGGACAGACCGTAGCTTCCGGATTCGAAACTCCTACCCTCTTCACCATTGCGGCCGACCTGACACAGATGCAGGTAGTGGCAGACGTGGATGAAGCAGATATAGGCGGTATTGAAGAAGGCCAGCGCGCCAGCTTTACTGTCGATGCTTATCCGAATGATGTGTTCGACGGAGTCGTGACACAGATTCGTCTGGGAGATGCAAGCAGTAGCAGCAGCGCCAGTTCAAGTACCAGCACGGTAGTCACTTATGAAGTAGTGATCTCTGCTCCGAATCCGGACTTGAAGCTGAAACCGCGTCTGACAGCCAATGTGACTATCTTTATCCTTGATAAGAAAGATGTATTGTCTGTCCCCAACAGAGCTTTGCGTTTTACCCCCGAAGCACCGTTGATCGGTAAGAATGACATCGTGAAAGATTGCGAAGGCGAACATAAGGTATGGACGCGCGAAGGAACCACCTTCACGGCTCATCCGGTAAAAATCGGAATCAGCAACGGCATTTCCACAGAGATCATCAGTGGGGTTACCGAAGGAACCAAGGTCATCACGGAAGCCACTATCGGTGCTATGCCGGGCGAGAGTATGGATGGAGAACCGGGTCAGGGAAACGGAGAAAGAAGCCCGTTCATGCCGAGCCGTCCGGGAGACAATAAAAAGAGGAACAACAAGTGACAATCATGAAGAGAGTAATTGAAATACAGAATATCAAAGGGGACTTTCAGGTGGGGGACGAAACCGTTCATGCGTTGCGGGGCGTTTCGTTTACTATCAATGAAGGGGAGTTTGTCACTAAGTATATGAGTTTACTCGCGTAATGCTTTATCCAAGCCATATACCTCACGCATTGATCTATCATGTTCAGCATCAATGCTCGTGATATTTATTCGGTAACTATCATGGGCAATACGGTCAATGATTGCATCTGCCAGAGGACTGTCATCACCACCGAGCTGGTCATACCATTCCTCAAATTCATACTGGGAGCAGAAAATCGTTGAAGATTTTTTGCGTCTCCGGTGGAGCAGTTCAAAGATATCCCTCTGTTCCGAATCTGTTGGTTTCAACAGAAGCCATTCATCCAGAATCAGGACAACAGGATTGGCATACTTAGCCATGACTTTTTTGTAACTGCCATCTGTCCGTGCCATCTCCAGATCAATAAGCAGATCAGGAAGACGGACATACTTGGTATTGAAATACTGCTTACAAGCCTCCATGCCAAAGGCACAGGCCATGTAAGTTTTACCGCAGCCTGTAGCACCAGTGATAAAAAGATTCCGGTGTTCAGATATATATTCGCAAGTGGCAAGTCTGTTTATCAGATCCTTGTTCAACTTACGTC